>WNFD01000575.1_pt1 | contig 36465 bp, 27 predicted proteins | sample 5400491 | NCBI WGS metagenome assembly WNFD01 (sample SAMN13153343, study PRJNA577476) | soil metagenome | isolation source: 120 cm saprolite under Douglas fir tree site 2 hole 2 replicate 2 | place: USA:California | collected 2015-04-18 | reverse complement strand
TCCATTCCCGCCTGGATGTATAAGAAGCACCCGGAAATCGTCGTGACGCGCCTCGGCGGCCAGTATCTTTATTATGGCTACCGCCAAAATACAGACCTTTCGAATCCGACGTACAGATTTTATTGCGAGCGCGTGATCCGCAAGATTCTTGACCATTACAGAAACAATCCAGCGATCATCGGCTATCAGATCGACAATGAAACGTCCTCGGCTGGCGCAGCCAATCATGACGTTCAGGTTGGGTTTGCCGAATACCTGAAAGCAAAGTTCAAGACCGTCGAAAATCTCAATAAAATCTGGGGGCTAAGCTACTGGGGACAGCGGCTGAACGATTGGTCCGAGTTGCCGCCGCGCGACGGCATTATCAACCCCGGATGGAAACTCGAATGGGAGCGTTACTCGCAATGGATGACAACCGACTTTCTCGCCTGGCAAGCTTCCATCGTCAATGAGTACAAGCGTCCTGATCAATTCGTCACGCATGACTTTGCCGGGCCGCCTCGCCCAGAAGTGAACGAGCTCGACGTGGTCAAGAGCCTCGACATCGCCGCCGCAAACCCCTATCACGGAACTCAGGACCAGTTCGACGGGGAAGCGTCTTCTTACGTCGGCGATTACGTTCGCTCACTCAAAAAAACAAATTACCTAATCACGGAAACCAATGCTGAAGCCATCGGTTGGGATTCCAAGGAGCAGTTCCCGCCTTACGATGGCCAGCTGCGGCTCGATGTTTACACGCATGCCGCCTCGGGCGCCAATTTGGTGGAGTATTGGCACTGGCACTCGATTCATTACGGGCAAGAGACGTATTGGAAAGGAGTCTTGGGACACGACCTCGTACCGGGCCGCGCGTACGAAGAGGTGAGCCGCACGGCGCATGAACTGCAGCGGATCGGCCCGGAGATCGCCGATATTCAGCGCAAGAATGAGGTTGCCATCCTTTACAGCAACGATTCCCACTACGGTATAGAATTCATGAAGTTCAGTGATCGCGCGAACTACCGCTCGATCCTTCGGCAGATGTACAACACCCTCTATCGTTCCAATGTCGGTGTGGATTTTGTTTTTCCCGAGAGTACAACTTTTTCCGCTTATAAGGTGATTCTCGTTCCGCCACTATACATTGTTAGCGACGCGGTGCTCGTAAGACTCGCGGAATATGTAAAAGGCGGAGGGCACCTCGTCCTCTCTTTTAAAAGTGGATTTTGCAATGAGTACTCGACTGTTCGCTGGGAAATGGCGCCGGGACCTCTGCGCGAGGCCGCGGGCTTGCACTATCAGGAGTTTTCATCATTGCTTCGGCCACTTGGGCTGAAGGGTGATCCGTTTCAAGCCGGTGCGGATAATAGAGTGTCCGAATGGGCGGAAATGCTGATTCCAGACACTGCGAAAGCGCTCGCTTACTACGATCATCCCTTCTTTGGCAAATATCCTGCCATCACGCGCAATTCGTTCGGCAAGGGCACCTTGACTTACGAAGGAACAGTTCTGAGCGAGAAGCTGCAGCAGAGCGTGGTCCTGGATGTTCTAAAGGAAGCGGGCCTGACGGGTTCTGACCAAGATCTGCCGGCGCCGGTTCGCGTAAAACACGGGTCCAACCGCTCAGGCAAGACACTGCACTACTACTTAAACTTTTCAAACGATTCGCAAACATTCTCTTTTGCCTATGGTTCCGGCATCGATTTACTTACCCAGACTGCCGTGGACCGCGGAAAGCAACTAACACTGAAGCCGTGGGACGCAGCCATCATCGCGGAAAAGTAGTGGCGGTTCCTCGATCTGGCGCGGGGGTTGTCTGCCTTCAGTAAGGTCTGTGAGAAGGTTTCAATGGTACCGGGCAATTGGAAACTCGCCGTCACCTCCCGGATAGATTCCGGGTTGAGCTACGACTATTCGCCGTACGGTACCCAGACGTTTTTCACCTGAACGGTATGGTCGAGGAACCAGCGGCCTTCGCCTTGTTTCGCGTCGAACCAGTCGATGGCGCGGCCTTCGTTGGTAAACACCCGCTTCAGATTGCCAACAGAAAGAGTTTTCACCGCTGCGGCGCTGGCTTCATCCGTAAAGCACCAGATGGCGTCCACGTCGTCATGTTCGGCGAGCGTCTTCATCAGTTCCGCCGCGCGGCCGGTGACGATGTTCACGACGCCATCCGGGAGGTCGCTGGTTTCGAAAACTTGATAGAGGTCGCCGGCAATCAGCGGATATTTTTCCGAGGGAATGGCGATGACGGTGTTGCCCATTGAAATGGCCGGCATCACGAGAGAAAGGAATCCCAGCAACGGGGCATCAGCGGGGCACACCACGCCTACCGTTCCGATCGGTTCTTTCATTGCCAGGGCGACGTTGCGGAACGGGGGGTTATGCACTGTGCCGTCGTATTTATCGGCCCAGGCGGCGTAGGAAAAGATGCGCTCGATGCCGAAGCTGACTTCGGCTTCCGCCTGTTTCTTCCCGACCACGGCTGACAAGCGAGCGGCAATTTCGTCGCGCCTTTGTGAAAGATTCTCTCCGACATAGTAGAGCACCTGCGCGCGATTATGCGCGGTCGCCCTGCCCCAGGCTTCCGCTTTGCGCGCCGCTTCGACGGCGTTGCGAATGTCCTTGCGGTTGCCAAGCGGCGCTTCTCCGAGCAACCGTCCGTCCGCGCCGCGCACTTCGACGCTGTAGCCTGAATCCGGCCGCGCTTGCTTGCCGCCGATGTAGAGCTTCACGGTGCGATCGATCGGCGGAGATGTGAAGTCCGATGGCGGCTCGGGCGGCTGATCGATCGCGAGAGGCGTTGTATGGATGGGTGGCGCGCTCTTAAACCACGAGGGCTCGAGATATTCGAGCAAACCTTCGCGCCCGCCCTCGCGTCCGAAGCCGCTCTCGCGATAGCCGCCGAAACCGCAGGCGGCGTCGAAAAGATTCGTGCAATTTACCCAAACCACGCCGGCTTTGAGTTGCGCGGCGACGTGCAGCGAAACATTGATGCTTTCGCTCCACACGCAGGCGGCGAGGCCATACACCGTGTTGTTGGCGAGCTCCACGGCTTCGCGTGGAGTGCGGAAGGTCATCGCGGCAAGCACCGGGCCGAATATCTCCTGCTGCGCTACCACCGAAGTCGGATGAACGTTGCTCAGCAACGTCGGGAGAAAATACAGACCCCGCGACGGCACAGGAATGGACGGCTGCCAGCAGGTTGCTCCTTCAGCGACGCCTTGATCGACCAGCCGCTGAATGCGCTCGAGCTGCACGCGAGCGACGATGGCGCCGATGTCGATGGCTTTGTCGAGCGGCGGACCGATCCGCAGCGTGTTCATGCGATCCTGAATCTTGGCGATCAACTTGTCGGCGATGCTCTCCTGCATCAGCAGGCGCGAACCGGCGCAGCAAACCTGGCCCTGGTTGAGCCAGATGCCGTCGACCAAGCCTTCCACGGCGCTGTCCAGATCGGCGTCTTCAAAAATAATGAAAGGAGATTTGCCGCCAAGCTCCAGGGAAAGTTTTTTGTGGCTCGGCGCGGTAGCTTTGCGAATCGCGCGGCCTACTTCAGTCGAACCCGTGAACGCAATCTTGTCGACGTCGGGATGTTTCACGAGCGCTTCGCCTGTCGATCCGTCGCCGGTGACGATGTTCACGACGCCGGCGGGGAGGCCGGCCTCCTGGCAGATGTGCGCAAACGCCAGCGCTGTCATGGGCGTAAATTCCGCGGGCTTCAGCACGACCGTATTGCCGGTTGCCAACGCGGGAGCAATCTTCCACGCCAGCATGAGCAAAGGAAAATTCCACGGGATGATTTGGCCGACGACGCCGCAGGCCGTGTATCCAGGGAATTCCTGCTCGAGCAACTGGGCCCAGCCGGCATGATGATAAAAATGCCGGGCTACCAGAGGGATATCGATGTCGCGGCTTTCACGAATCGGCTTGCCATTATCCAGCGTTTCGAGAACCGCGAGCCAGCGCGAATGTTTCTGTACTTGCCGGGCCAGTGCATAGAGATAGCGCGCACGCGCATGCGAAGTGAGAGACTGCCACGCCGGTAAAGCGGCCCGCGCCGCTCTCACCGCATGATCAACATCCGCTGCCGATCCTTGTGCCACCGTTGCGAGTTTTTCGCCAGTGGAAGGATCGGACGTGTCGAAATAAGTCCCGGCGGCGGGAGCTTGCCACGCGCCGTTTATGAAATGTCCGAAGCGGCGGCCGTGATGGTCCAGCCATGCAAGAGCCTCTCGCGGATCCTCCGGCGCGGGGCCGTATTCCATGGTCATGAATTTTTCAACGATGCTCATTCGCTTTTTCTCGCGTCCCTCGTCATCGAACCGAGATTCTCTCGCCTAAGCAATGGGATGGCGATAATCCGCCGAATAGCGTCCCGTGGCATGATGCTCCAATTGTCGCTCGATGTCCGCCAGCATGCCGCTGACGCCAAACCGGAAGAGCTCCGCCTTTAGCCAGGAACCGCCGAGTTCCTCCCTCATAAGAGCGAGCCACTCGAGCGATTGCTTGGCCGAGCGAATGCCGCCCGCCGGCTTGAAGCCCACCGCCATTCCGCTTTCCTGTGCGTACTCGCGAATGGCGCGCGTCATGACCAGGCTGACGGGAAGCGTTGCATTAACTGGTTCCTTGCCAGTGGATGTCTTGATGAAGTCCGCTCCAGCCATCATCGCCACCATGCTGGCGCGCGCCACGTTGCGCAGTGTCAACAAATCACCGGTGCCAAGGATGACTTTCAGATGGGCAGGCCCGCAAGCATTTTTGAACGTGGCGATCTCGTCATAAAGCGTTTGCCATTTCGCGCCGAAGACGTGCGCGCGGGTGATGACCACGTCGATTTCGTCGGCGCCGGCCTCCACGGAGCGCCGAATTTCCGCCACGCGCTCCTCGAAGGGGGAAAGCCCGGCGGGGAATCCCGTGGAGACCGCGGCAACATGAATGCCGCTGCCTTCAATGGCGCGACGCGCAGTTTCGACGAAAGAGTGATAAACGCAGACGGCGGCGACCTTGATATCGAGGCTTTCGATGCCAAGGTTGTGCATGAGTTCGCGTTGAATCGGTTGTCGCGCCTTGGCGCACAGGCGGCGAACACGCTCGTCGGTGTCGTCGCCGGAGAGCGTCGTCAAATCCATGCAAGTGATGGCACGCAGAAGCCAAGCCGCCTGCCATTCCTTCTTTACTGTTCGCCGTGTGCCGATGGTTTGAGCCCGGCGCTCGACGGCGCTGGAATTCACGCGCACCGCATTCACCCAATCCAAATTCAGCGGGACGCCGCGATTGGGCTGGAGATCGCGCCCTGCATAATTAGCGATCGCGGTATCGGAAGGTGAAATTGAACCTCGTACACCCGAACGATCAAGATTCGAGGAGATTTCGATCCGCGGGTTGTTGCGCTGAGTCATGGGAATTTTCCCCGCAAATTGTGAATCAATCAGGACACCCTTAATCTTAACACTTCGGCAAAGCCCGTTTACATGCGCCCGCCGCGATTCCGCCATTCCTTCTCGAATTCCGCCCGGTTGCAGAAGGACTTTTGAGTCCCTACCTTGGTTGTGGAAAGAGCAGCATAGAGATTTGCGCGCGGCAGAGCTTCCTCCTCTGGCAAACCCTCACTCAGAAAAACTGCCAAGCTGCCGATGAAAGCATCGCCCGCGCCGGTCGTGTCTACGGCTTGGACCTGGAATGCAGGAATGAGCTCCGTCCGGTCCGGTCCTGCCGCCAGAGAGCCGTGTTCGCCGAGAGTAATGACCACCCGCCGCATTCCCTGGCGCAGGAGAAATTCCGCGCACTTTCTTGCATCATCGATTGAACGCACAGGCATTCCCGTGATTGCTTCGGCTTCGCTCTCATTGGGAATGAAATAGTCCGTGGCGCCGACTTCCTTGAAGTCAATTGGCTGTGCCGGGGCGGGATTCACGATACAGCGAATGCCAATGGCTGTAGCCAACCTCACGGTGTGGTAGACGGTGCGCAGCGGAATCTCAAACTGCATGATGATGGTGTCTGCTTTGCGGAGCAGTGGCGCCGCAGCATCCACATCCTCGGGCGAAAGCGTGTCGTTTGCGCCCTTCACGACGATGATGCGATTCTGGCCGCTCGGATCTACAAAGATTGGGGCGACGCCGCTGGAAACGCCGTCGGCAATGCGCACGTGCGTCGCGTCAATCCCCTGCGATTCAAAGTTCCTAATCGTGGCGGGGCCGAACAGATCGCTCCCCACTTTTGCGACCATGCCCACGCTCGCTCCGCAGAGACGTGCCGCAACCGCCTGATTGGCTCCTTTGCCTCCGAAGCCAAGATCAAACTTTTTGCCGAAGATCGTTTCCCCCGGCTGCGGGAAAACGTCATTGAACGTGGTCAGGTCCACGTTGGCGCTGCCCACAACCGCAATGAAGCATTGCTTGGGCGTCATCTCGCCTCTGGTGATTCTTCGCACGGATTATATAAGAACCCAGCCAGGGAACCGCATAGACTCTCGATTGCGAAGCGAATTGTCTCGCCGTTGGCCTCGAGTCAAGATAATGCTTCAAGATTCTTCGGGATGTCCTTGACAGGCCCCCATTCGGTGAGTACAAGCAGCGACAGTCGCAGTATGCGGAGAAGGCGTCATTCCCCGCGTTTTTGAAGCCGAAGAAAAAAGACAAATCGGATTACCTGCAAAGGAGTCGTAAATTTATGTTTGTTCCTCACACTTTCGGCATAGCTCTTCTAATGATATTGACGAGCGCGATCTGCTGGGGCTCCTGGGCGAACACCTATAAAGGTGTGAAGAACTACCGTTTCGAATTGTTTTACTGGGATTACGCCCTCGGCATTTTCCTGATCGCGGTCGCACTGGCCTTCACGATGGGCAATACTTCGAATGACACATCGAGCTTTCTGAACAATATCCGCGCAGCGGATCGTTGGAATATCATTTACACGCTTGCTGGCGGCGCGGTTTTCAATCTTGCAAATCTTCTTCTCGTCGCTGCCATCGACTTGGCCGGCCTGGCCATCGCTTTTCCGGTTTCGATCGGCATCGCAATGGTGGTTGGTGTCGTTTCGAGCTTCGTGCTGCAACCGAAGGGAAATGCTACCCTACTCGCCGCAGGAGTCGCATGCGCAGTTATCGCGGTGATCCTCGATGGCAAGGCTTACGGAAACCTGACGAAAGCTGCCCGTTCGGTTTCCCGCAGGAGCATCATAGTCTGCGTCGTTTCCGGAATCCTAATGGGCCTCTGGGCGCCATTCGTCACTCACGCGATGACACAAGGAAACGCACTGGGTCCTTACAGCATTGGTGTTTTCCTTACGCTAGGGGCGCTGCTCTCCTGTTTTGTATGGAACGTCTATTTCATGAAGAATCCGCTGGTGGGAGAACCCTTAAATTTTGGCGAATTCTTTCGCGGGCCAGGTTTAGGCCACATGCTCGGCCTGATGGGCGGCGTCATCTGGGGCACCGGCACGGTCTTTAATCTGGTCGCAGCGAATTTCACTGGCGTGGCAATTTCCTATGCGATCGGCCAGTCCGCCCCCATGGTTGCGGCCTTGTGGGGCGTTTTCGCCTGGAAGGAATTTCAGGGCGCCAACCGGAAAGCAAAGACGTTTCTCGGCGTGATGTTCTTGTTCTATCTTCTCGCGATCCTTTTGATTGCCAAAGCCAACACGGCGGGCTGATTGCGGAATGCCTTTCGCCGTTGGAAGGGAGACCTGAACTCACCTCTAGTTGCTTCTACGCCGCGAACACGTTGCGCACCATGAACCATAAATTGGCTGGGCGCTCCGCCAGCCGGCGCACGAACCACGGATACCAATAGCTGCCGTAAGCGACCAGCACGATGGAAGTGCAGCCCTCGCTGGCAAGACGCTCCTGCTCGGCGCGTTGGATGCCGTAGAGCATCTGCACTTCAAAATCCCTCTTCCCGAAGCCTTCCGCGGATGCACAATCAGCCAGCTTCCGTATCAACGCATCATCATGGGTGCCGAAAGCGGCGCGCACGCAGCGATTCTCCTTTTTTGCCCTCAGCACCTGCTTCCCAAGCTCGAAATAATTTTCGTCGACATCTTGTTTGCGGAGAAACGCGATTTCCGGAGGCTCGTTGTACGCCCCTTTGACCAATCGGATCGAAGGCCGCAGCGCAAGAAGTTTAGCGAGGTCATCCTTTGTTCGATAGAGATAGGCTTGCAGGCATACACCAACATTGGGATGCGCCGTCAGCGCGCGGCGATAGATATCCAATGTCGCATCCACATAGTTGCTTGCCTCCATGTCCACCCAGACGATGGAGTCTTTTTGTGCGCGCTCAATAATGCCGTTCAAATGCTCGAAGCAGAGGTCGGGCGAGAGATCCAACCCAAGTTGCGTCAATTTGACGGAAATCTCCGCTTGCAGGCCTTTTTCTCTGATGCGCTTCAGTACTTCCAGATAGTGTTCGGCAACCTGCTGCGCCTCCGAGCGGTCCTTGATGTTTTCTCCGAGGTGCGTGAAAACCGTCCCAATGTTCTTATTTCGCAGCGCCTCCGCCGCCCCAAGCGCATCGTCCAGCGTTTCGCCCGGCATGAACCGGGACACAGTACCGCGCACAAAGGAATAACGTGTTGCATGGTCGCGAAGCCATCGATTCTGCGATGCGGCGAGCAACAGAGATCGCATCAAATTCATTCTCTTTTCGACTCCTTCATTGCGGAAGACTTCATGTTCCTGCTGGTTCTCCACTCGGCTCTCAATCGCTGCCAAGAGTCAGCGGTGTCCTGCCACGTTCTGTCCGTATCAGGAAATCGCGAGCAAGCGGAGAAGCACACCGGCCAGCACGCCACCAGTGAGCGGTCCAACGACGGGAATCGGCGCGTAGCCCCAATCCGATCCGCCTTTTCCGGCAATCGGCAGAATCGCGTGCGCGATACGTGGCCCAAGGTCCCGCGCGGGGTTGATTGCGTACCCGGTCGGGCCGCCCAGAGACAGACCGATGCCCCAGACCAGGCTCCCCACGAGATACGGGCCAAGTCCTGCAGCGGGTCCAGCAGCGGAGACGCTCTTTGAAAAAATCGCGCCAACCACGAAAACCAGCACAAAGGTCGCAATGATTTCGCTCAGCAAATTCGTTGCGGTATTGCGGATCGCAGGCGCCGTACAAAAGCACCCCAGCTTGGCAGCAGCGTCCGGCGTTTCTTTCCAGTGCGGAAGGTGGTGGAGCCAGACCAGCGCGGCGCCCGCGATGGCCCCAAGTATCTGTGCTGCAAGGTAGGGAGCGAACTTGGCAAAATTGCCGTCACGCACCGCGAAGCCAATCGTCACCGCGGGATTCAGATGAGCGTCGCTGCTCCCGCACGCAATGGCGGTGAAAACGCCCGCCATCACCGCGAATGCCCACCCGGCCGTAATCACCATCCAGCCGCTGCCCTCGGCTTTCGATCGTTTCAGCAGCACGGCAGCGACAACTCCATCGCCGAGCAGAACTAGAATCATCGTGCCGAGAAATTCTCCGGTCAGCGGAGATGTCATAAGGGAATGCCTCCGTCAGGATTCAATCCAGTCAAACGATCGTGTGACCGCTTTTTTCCATTGCCTATACAGTTGCTCGCGCTCCGTTTGGGCAAGATGCGGCTTCCAAGTGCGATCCACCGCCCAGTTGGCCCGCAACTCTTCCAAGCCAGAAAAGAATTTTACCGCCAGGCCGGCGGCATAGGCTGCGCCGAGCGCCGTCGTTTCTTGAATCACCGGGCGCACCACCTCGCGGTTCAAAATGTCCGCTTGAAACTGCATCAACAAATCGTTCGCTACCATGCCGCCATCCACCCGCAGGCTGGCGAGGCTAATATGCGAGTCTTTCTCCATTGCCTCGACCACTTCCCGCGTCTGAAATGCCGTGGCTTCCAGAACCGCTCGCGCAATGTGCCCTTTATTCGCGTAGCGCGTGAGACCCGCGATGACGCCTCGCGCATTCTCTTTCCAATACGGCGCATACAGCCCGGAAAACGCAGGCACGAAGTAAACGCCGCCATTGTCGTTGACCGTCCGCGCCAGCGTCTGCACATCGGCGCTCTTCTCAATGATTCCAAGATTATCGCGCAGCCATTGCACCAGTGCTCCGGCAATCGCGACGCCACCCTCCAGGGCATAGTGCGCAGTCCCACCGCCTAACTTGTAGGCCACCGTGGTAAGCAAGCCGAAATTCGACGGCACCGGCCGTTCGCCGGTGTTCATCAGTAGAAAGCAGCCAGTGCCATACGTATTCTTAACCTCACCGGCGTGAAAGCACGCCTGGCCCACCAGCGCCGCCTGTTGATCGCCCAGTATTCCAGTGATGGGAACACCGGCGATCGTACTGAGAGTTGCTTCTCCGTAGATTTCGCTACTCGAGCGCACTTGTGGCAGCACCGCGCGGGGAATATCAAACGCCGCGAGCAGCTCCGCACCCCAGTCCAGCGTCTTCAAATTTAGGAGCTGAGTGCGGCTGGCGTTGGTGACGTCCGTTAAATGCACTCCGGCTCGCGGTCCGCCCGTCAGATTCCACAGGAGAAAAGTGTCGATATTCCCGAAGAGCAGCTCGCCACCGGCTGCCTTCTCCCGCGCGCCAGGAATATTTTCTAGCAGCCAGCGAAGCTTCAAGCCGCTGAAGTACGTGCTCAGCGGCAATCCGGTCTGCGGCCGGAAGCGGTCTTGCCCGCCCTCGCTGGCGAAGCGCGCGACATCTTCCGCAACCCTCGTGTCCTGCCAAACAATTGCATTTGCAACCGGCCTGCCGGTCTTGCGCTCCCAAAGGACGGTGGTCTCCCGCTGATTGGTGATGCCGATTGCCGCGAGATCCGAAGCGCGCAAGCCGCGCTGCTCGAGCGCGTCCGCAATCACTTCTTCCGTACGTCGCAGGATTTCCAGCGGATCATGCTCCACCCAACCCGGCTTTGAGAAAATCTGTTCGTGCTCTTTTTGCGCCACGGCGGCAACACGCGCGGACTGGTCAAACACCATGAATCGCGTGCTCGTCGTGCCCTGGTCGATCGCTCCAATGTAGTTTTTCACCGCGCGGTCCTTTTTGTTGACGCCGCAGCATACTACGCCATTGCCACCCTGTGTTTTATACAAATGTCTGACCACACCTGTCGTGAACAAACGGTCCGTGCGCTTGATCTCGCAGCCACCTTCGGTGTACGCCTTTTCAGGCCTGCTTTGCATCTAATGGTGTGAGGGACGCACAAAAAGGAGCTATTAGAATGAACAGGAAGGTAAATCCCAGCAGCCTTGCCCTGATGATGGGGGCACTGGCGTTGATATTTGTTTTTTGGGGAGCAAATGCCGTGGCCGCGGGGCCAGGAACCGTCACCCTGACGGTAACCGCCGTCGGGAAGAAGGACACCAGCCCATCGGTCGTTACCCAGGACGATGTCCAGCTTTTTCTCAAAAAGGAACGCACCCAGATTGCCGATTGGAAGCATGGCGGAAAATTATACCTCGCGGTCCTGATCGACGATTCCCTGGACACCGGCATCGCCAACCAGTGGGGCGACCTAAAGGCATTTTTCGCCGGCCAGCCTGACACTACATATATTTCTGTGGCCTACGCCCGCAATGGCACCGCCATGCTCGTCCAGGATTTCACCAACGACCACGAACTTGTGGCCAAGGCTTTGCGCCTGCCGCTCGGCAGCGGGGGTGCGTTCACGAGCCCCTATCTCGCGCTTCTGGATCTGATGAAACGATGGCCATCTTCCGCGGACCGGCGCTCCATACTCCTGTTCTCTTCCGGCATCGACTATTTTCGCGGAGATTTTTGGACGAAGCCCCCGGATCTTGATTCCACCATCAGCCGCGCGCAGAAGCAGAATATCAACGTTTGGACAATCTACGCTCCGGACGCGGGGCATCGGGGGCGCGGATTCTTCGTGGCCAGCAGAGCGCAGTCATATCTGAGCGAACTCTCGGATGAAACGGGCGCGGAGTCCTATTATCTCGGCACCGCCGCGCCCGTCAACCTCAAGCCTTATTTTGATGAACTCGCAACGCACCTCAGCAACCAGTACCTGCTGACGTTCAAAGCCAGCGGCGGACAAAAAGGACGTTTCGAGCGCGTCCGGGTTGCAACCGAACTGCCTTACGTTGAATTTCTGGCGGCGTCTCAAGCTTTTCTGCCCGCAGTGCAATGAGCGCCGAAACCGGTTTGCTTGAAACGGAAAGGCGTGGATCATTTGGTTCGCGCCTTTTCTTGTGATTGCGAAAATAGTGCAGCGTGATTCTGTCCAGCCGTGCTGATTTTGAACTTTCTGAAGGAAAGTAATCCTCAGTCGTCAGAGCCGCTCAGAACCGCCGCTTGTGTGGAATCCCGGATCACCAGCTCCGGGTTCATCTTGCGCCGCGAAATACTCCAATCGCGCTTCTCCAGCCCGGCGTTCACGCCCTCCATCACGATATTCACCGCCAGGCTTCCCATCGCTTCCAGCGGCTGCCTCACCGTTGTCAAAGACGGGGCAGACAGCGAGGACAGCGGCACGTCATCGAAACCCACTACCGAACAATTTTCCGGCACTTTCACGCCCGCTTTGGCCAGCGCGCGGATCGCCCCCAGCGCCGTCAGGTCGTCGAAAGCCATCAATGCCGTGAACCGCTTCTTTCGCTGCAGCAACTCTTCCGTGAACCTGTATCCACCCTCGAAGCCTGAGTTGGGATCGAATGAATCCGGCAGTTGCAGAACAAGCGACGGATCGATCTCCAGTCCAGCAGAGTGCGCGAATTTCTGAATCCCTTTCCACCGCGGCGCGCTATCGATCAGCATTTTTGGGCCGCGGATGAAGGCGATCTTGCGGTGCCCCAGATGGTGGAGGTGTTCTAGTGCGAGCCGCCCTCCTGCTTCATTGTCCACCATCACCGAGCTGACGTCGTTACCGGGCATCTCCCAGCCGATAGTCGCGGCGGTGATGTTTCTCTTGCTGAGGTCTGCGAGCAGCTGGATGTCCACGAAGAGCCAGTTGGCGACGACAATTAATGCCTCGACGTGATGCTCGAGCAGCATTTCCAGGTATCGTTCGAACCGGTTTCTCTGGTTGTGGGCGTCGGCGAAAATCAGGACGTACGATGATTGATAGAGTGCGTTCTCAATGCCCCGCAAGACTGGCGTGCAAAAAGGATCAGTAATGTCGAAGAACATCACTCCGACGCTATGGCTCCGTTTGCTGCGAAGGAAACGCGCCATCGCGTTTGGCCGGTAGCCAAGTTTCTTCGCGACTTCCTCGATGCGCTTTTTCGTGGTTGGTGCGATGTACCGCGCCAGCGGCGCGTTGTTCAATACAATGGAAACCGTGGCGGGTGAGAAGCCGCTGGACTTCGCGACATCCCTCATCGTGATGGTCTGGTTCTTCTCGCTATGCCGTTTCACCGAAAGTGGCGTCTCCGACAGCATCATCATCCTTCCAGAGCCACCCAATATGCAATGGGCCTTTCCGCGGCCGAGTCCTTATTCCGCAGGCAATTCGAAAGAGAGCTGCTCTCGGAACCCGCGCGTCTTCCACACCCCGAAGGCAATCCCTCCCGCCATCCAGATGGTGCCGATAACCTGGGCCAGATGATCGAGGCTCAGCCACAAGCCAAAGCAGATCAGGAAACCCAGAATCGGCGGGATCAGATTGCCCAATTGTTTTTGCGGATTGCGAACATAGTAGCGCAGCAAGGCTGCCACATTCACGCCCATGAACGCGATCAAAGCGCCGAAATTCAAAAGGTTCAATCCTCGCTCATACGTGAGAAAGAACGAACCGACTAGAGCGATAGCGCCTACAAATAGAACGCTGTTTCGCGGGATGTGATGCTTGGGATCAACGGCGCCGAAGAAGGACTTGGGCAGGGCATTGCTGCGGCCCATGCCATAGAGCAGGCGTGCGGCGCCTAACTGCGCGCCGAGGCCGGACCCAAAGTTGGCGACAATCAGCGTAACCCCCACAATTTTGAAAAGCGGCAGCCATGCTCGCGCGGCTACGAAGACATAAGCCGTATCCGGATTCTGAAACGCTTCCGAGGCAGGCCAAATCAGCTGTGCGACATAAACCTCAAGCGCAGAAAGCAGGCCGATCACCACGCAGGTCAGCACCGTGGCCAGCATGATGTTTCGACGTGGATTCTCGGCCTCTTCGGACAGCGTGGATATGCCATCGAAGCCGATGTACGTTAGGACGGCAATGGATGTGCATCCGAAGAGCCGCGTGTAAGTGAATGTTTGTGGATCGTAGAACGGGCGCGTGAAGAAATTTGGGTCACTGTGCGGATGGCCAAGAATGTAGCGGGCCGCGGCGACGAACACGATTACGATAACAGCGCTCATGGCCGCAGCCATGCCCGCATTAACTCGCGCAGAAGTTTTGACGCCGCGTATATTCAGCAGCGTAAATACACCCGCGAAGAAGATCTGCCATCCCCATATGGGCAGGCCGGGGGCAAAGTCGTGGGCCTGCTGCGCGCACCAGATCGTGCAGATGAGGGGGTTAAGCATGTAGTCCATCACCATGCTCCAGCCGGTGACGTAGCCCGCAGCTGGGTGGATTTCTTGGGCCACATACGTGAACGCGGAACCGGCGCTGGGATACGCCCGCGCCATGCGCCCGTAGCTGATCCCCGTAAACAGCATTCCTACCATGGCGATGAGAATGGCGGTGACCACATGGCCATGACCGCGATCGCTCAGTGCGCCGAAGGAAGACATCGGGGCAACCGGTTGAATCACGATGACGCCGTACAAAATCAGATCCCAGAGCGTCAGAGTACGCCGCAGTCTCGGCCCGGAATTCGCCGTGCCTTCATCGTTCAAGCAATTCTCCTTTTCGCTGAGGACCTACGGTTCGCACCCGGCGCCACTATGGAATGCGGGTCAAGCAAACTCTGGTAATCATACCGCCCCGCGCCACGCTTTCATTCGTTTGTATTCAATCGTTTCAATACTGATAGTGTGCGCAATCTTGCCCGCTTGCGCAACTGCAAAGCTATTTACTGGCCTTCGCTCAGCTGCGCCGGACTTCCGCTGCCACATTTTGCCCTGCCCTTTCGTACAGGTCGCGAAATCCACAGGACGGTATCTTTTGCCTCACGCGCTTTCTCGAAACCGCGCAACGCAGATGCCCCCTGCGTAGTCTAATTAAGCAGGCACCCAGCCCGGAGAGTAGAGGAGAGTTCAGCATAACCATGGGTGAGGTCCCTGTCGCGAACGCCCGCAGCAACAGCAAGATTTTCCTGGCGCATTTTGCTGCGTTTCTCTTTGTGGTTTTCGCTGCGTACTGGCTTCGCCGCTTTACTCTTCATCCCGATGCCATTCTTCAGGGCTATCTGCAGGTCATCAGCGGTCTTCTCGCCTTTGTTTTCGCCGCCGTAACCCTCGTCCGCTTTCAGGGCACTCAGGACCGCATCTCGCTGATTCTCGGCGCTGGATTTCTTCTTTCCGGAGCCGTTCTGACGGGAACCAGCGTTCTCTTTTTTCAATTATTTCCGGACGCGCCTCTGCGCCTCCTTTGGGCGCCCATCGCTTGGTGGCTTGGCCGCATCGTCCTGGCGCTTCTGTTCGTCGTCGCGCTTCTCGTTGAGCATTTCCTGCCGCGTTCGCGCCATCCACGCCGCGAAATCGCCGGCGCTCTGCTGGTCGTGGTCGCACTGACCTACGCGGTCGCGGCCGCGCTTCGCCGCTTGCCGCCGGAGGTTTCTCGCCATCCCGGTGCCTTTTTCCCCAATCCGGAGCAGTTGCTGCCCGGCGCAATTTTCCTGGTGAGCCTGGTCTGGTTCCGCCGCCGCTTATCCGTGGAAGATTCTGCTTTCGACCGCACGATTTACGCGGCCACCTGGCTGAATGTCGCCGCTCAGCTTTCGGCCGCTCAATCGGCGCGTTTGCTGGACGCTCCCTTCGTTTTCGCCCAGGCGCTCATGGTGCTGGGATACACCGTCGCGCTGGGTGGCGCGCTTCTCGACAATGCGCGACTCTTCGAACAGGTTCACCATCTTGCCGTCAGCGACCCGCTCACCGGACTTGCCAATTACCGCCGCCTGCTCGATGTTCTTGAAAACGAGACGGAGCGCACCGATCGCACCGGCCGGCCTTTCTCCGTGTTGCTTCTTGATCTCGATGGCCTGAAAAAAATCAACGATAGCTATGGCCATCTCGTCGGCAGCCGCGCCATCTGCCGCCTCGCCGATTTTCTCCGCATTCACTGCCGCGCTGTCGATACCGCCGCGCGGTATGGCGGCGACGAATTCGCCCTCGTTCTCCCGGAGTCCCAGGAAGACGAAGCGCGTCGTGTCGCGAATCGCATCCGCGAAGTTCTCGCCAGCGACACGGAAGAGCCGATCCTCTCTGCAAGTATCGGCATATCGACCTACACTGGCGATGGCGAACGCATCGAAAAGCTGCTCTCGGAAGCGGACCAGGATCTATATGCAGAAAAGGCCCGGCGGGTAAGACGCGTTGCCGCCGCGTTCAATCCCCGCCGTCGCACGCCAAAAACGTGACCCGGTATGAGAGCGCATCCCACGGCCTTGGGGCGCATTCAAGTTATGTCCATCACGATAGTGGTTCGGCCCAAACAAGACCTATTCGCGCCCTGCAAGAAATTGGGGCGAGTGAACATGCTGCGAGCCTAGCTGCCGCGCTGAAGACAGTCACTGCAAGTCCAGCAGGTAGCCCACGGACGGTCGAGCAATTCTTGGCCGGCCAGACCACGGTCGATTTATCAATCTATGACACGGCATTCAATAAGTGCTCACGAAAAGTCGAGGATTCTCTCGAGGATTTTCTCGACAAGCATGAGCAGGAGTTCATTGTGTGGACACCATGACGTCTGGCTGAATTGCGCAGGACCCGGGGCATTAAGTCACTCCTTTTCAACCGCCTCAGAAAACAGTCCGCTTCTGTACCGTCATTTTCGTGCTCAGCGAAAACCGAGCCTCGGCTGCGGTGCCGTCGAGCAACTGCCCGGTGATGTACTCTCCCAGGGCCGGGCCGTGCTTGAACCCGTGCCCCGAGCCGCCTCCCGCAAACCACACATTTTCCATCTCCGGATGCCGGTCGATCAAGAAATCCCCGTTCGAAGTATTTTCGTACTGGCAAACGTGCGTTTCCAAAATCGGCGCATCCTTCAGCGCCGGAAATCGCCGCGCCACATACTTTCGAACCATCTCCGTCATCGCCGGCGAAACGATCCTCGACTGGGTGTCCGGATCAACTTGCTCGCCATGCTCGTCAAACGCAATCTTCAATCCCCGTCCCTCGATGTCCGGCATTCCATAGACCAGGTCTTCCTGAAATAGCCAGGTCGGAAGCGCCGGCGGCGCAAACCGCGCATCCCCTGCCGGAGTTCCAAAGAAGAAGACTTCCTGCCGCGAGGGAAAGATTCGCGCGCCGAGAACGTCCGGGAAAACTTTGCCAAGCCAAGGGCCGCACGCAAAAACGAATTGCCCGGCCGCAATCCGTTCGCCCTGGCTCGTTGTAATGTGCTCCACGCGGCCCGCCTCTCGCGGCTTCATCGCCTGTGCGCGGCGATACTCCGCGCCAATTCGTACTGCGTCTTCCACCACCGCAGCCACCGCGCGCCGCGCCATCAGAACCCCGCTCTTTGGTTCAAAGATCCCGCACTTAATGTTCTCGAATCCGATTTGCGGATAGCGCTTCTCGAGCGTCGTCCTGTCCAACTCTTCAAACGTTACGCCACATCGTTTTAAGGTCGCGCTGGTCTGCCCCAGCCGCTTGTCCTCGTCACCGCCCATCCAGAGCACTCCGGTTTCGAGAAAAAGCGGCTGTCGCGTCGCTGCAAAAAACTCCTTCCATTGCTTCAGCGATTTCTGCGACCATCGCGTATACAGTTCATCTGTCCCATACCCCATTCGAAGGATTCGCGTTTCGCCCCCGGAACTGGCCCGCGAATGCGCCGGACCATAGGCGTCAATCAGCGCCACGCGCTGGCCCCGTTTCGCCAGGTGCCAAGCCGTCCACGCCCCAAACACGCCCGCTCCGATCACCGCTACATCAAATGTCTCTTGAACGCTCACCGCGCCAGCATCCTATCGCAACCTGTACCCCCAGCGAAAATCTCTTCCGTCCCCAGGCTTGCCTCGGGGCACGACCATGAGCGATCATCGCTCGATGACCCGGAACACTCTGGCGCTCCTTTCAGTGCTTGCATTCATGTTGGTTTTGTTTCCGTTGTTCATGTTTGCGGCGGATGTGGTCACGTTTCCGAGTGGAGATCTCACGCTTCACGGAGTGTTGTACAAGCCGGAAGGGGCGGGACTGTTTCCAGCTGTCCTTTATAACCATGGCAGTGCTCCGGCGATGCTGAGCAGCGAGGCATTTGAAGCCATCGGCCCTCTGTTTCAACGCCGTGGATGGGTGTTCTTCGCCCCGTACCGGCGCGGACAGGGGCTCAGTGCCTCGGCGGGCCCCTACATCGGCGACGAGATTGCTGCCGCCGTGAAAAAGGAAGGCCTTCACGCAGGTGCGCAAACCATGATACGGCTGCTCGAAACAGATCACCTGAATGATCAACTGGCGGCGCTTGTCTGGTTGCGAAAACAGAGCTTCGTTCAGCCGCAGCGCATTGCGGTCGCGGGCAATTCGTTCGGCGGGATTGAGACAGTGTTGGGTGCGGAGCGAGAGCCCTATTGCGCGGCAATTGATGCATCCGGCGGAGCGCAGAGTTGGGTGCAGGCGCCTGAATTGCAGGCATTGATGACTCGTGCGGTCCGTAATTCGCGAGCGCCAATTTTCTTTTTCCAGGCCGAGAACGATTACGATCTTTCGCCGAGCCGAACTCTCTCGGCGGCGATGAAAGATGCCGGCAAAGCCTTCGAGATCAAGATTTATCCTCCGTTCGGCAAGTCCTCGCAAGAAGGCCATAGCTTCGCGTATTTGGGCAGCTCCGTGTGGGCCGGCGATGTATTCCGTTTTCTGGAAGAGCATTGCGGCAAATAGTCCTCGTCAGAAATTCGCCGCCTCTTTCTAGATTCCACGCGATAAGGCGGCCAGTTCGTTAGCCATTATGGGCGTTTGTTCTTGGATGCTTGACCCATGCTAGGCCAGCCGCGAGTTGGCAACTTCTCAGCGACCAGTGATACCATGCAGCGTTTCTGTTCCTTCCTTTGGAGGTGGGTGTGAAAAAGCTTCGCCGGCCCGTTTATTCCGCACTTCGTGTTTGCTTCCTAATGCTCGTCACCGCCCTCTTTGTTAACGCCCAACAAAATGCTCCCCAGATCGATCCTAAGACCTACGGCGGCATGAAGTGGCGCCTCATCGGCCCATTCCGTGGTGGGCGCGTTCTCGCCGTAAGCGGAGTGTCGAGCCAGCCGAACACCTACTATTTTGGCGCGGTCGCCGGCGGCGTTTGGAAGACCACCGACGGCGGCGTTTCCTGGGATCCGCTCTTCGACAAGCAGACCACCTCCTCCATCGGCAGCATCGCGGTCTCTGACTCCGATCCCAATGTCATTTATGTTGGCACCGGCGAAGCCTGCATTCGTGGCAACATCTCCTTCGGCGATGGCGTCTATCGTTCCAACGACGGCGGCAAGACCTGGAACAACGTTGGGTTGAAAGACACGCGCCACATCGGCAAGGTCATCGTCCACCCTTCGAACCCCGACTTCGCCTTTGTCGCCGCTCTCGGCCATGCCTACGGCAAAAACACCGAGCGCGGCATTTTCCGCACACGCGATGGCGGCAAAACCTGGGAGAAAGTTCTCTACTTGGACGACCGCACCGGCGGCATCGACATCGTTTTCGATCCGCAAAATCCACACGTTCTTTTTGCTGCGATGTGGGAAGGTTACCGCACGCCCTGGATGCTCAACAGCGGTGGCGACAAGGACGGTCTCTACCGTTCGAACGACGATGGTGCTACCTGGAAGCGCGTCGAAGGCAATGGCATGCCCGAAGGCCCGCTCGGCCGCATTGGCGTGGCGGTTTCCGGCGCCGATTCGAATGTCGTTTATGCGCTGATCGAAGCGAACAAAGGCGGGCTCTACCGCAGCGACGACGGCGGCACCAACTGGGCCCTGATCAACGACGATCATCGTTTCCGCCAGCGCGCCTGGTATTTCACCCACATTTGGGCCGACCCCAAAGATTCAAACAAGGTCTACATCGCCAACACCGGCCTTTTCCGTTCGAACGATGGCGGCAAATCCTTCGAACGCCTCAATGCTCCTCACGGCGATCACCACGGCCTGTGGATCGATCCCCACAATCCCAATCGCATCATCAACGGCAACGACGGCGGCGCCACTATCTCCATCGACGGTGGCAAAAATTGGTCCACGCAAGGGAATCAGCCGACCGCGCAGTTTTATCACGTGACCGCCGACAACGATTTCCCATACCGCGTCTATGGCGCGCAGCAGGACAATTCTTCCGTCGGTATCGCTACCGCCAGCGACCGTGGCTACATCGACCGCCCGGATTGGGACGCCGTGGGCGGTGGCGAGAGCGGCTACGTTGCCGTTGACCCGCGCGATTCGCACATCGTTTACGCTGGCTCCTACTTCGGCTATATCACCAGGCTCGATCGCCGCACGAACCAAACACAAAACATTCAACAGTGGCCGCTCGATCCTGACGGCTACAACGCTTCCGTGCAGAAATATCGCTACACCTGGACCATGCCCATCGTATTTTCTCCGCACGATCCGAACGTCCTCTATCACTCCTCGCAGTTTCTCTTCCGTTCGAAAGACGGAGGCCATTCCTGGGAAACCATTAGCGGGGACCTCACTCGCAATGACTCAACGAAACAGCAGGATTCCGGCGGCCCGATCACAAAAGACCAGGCGAGTATTGAGTTCTACGACTTGATTTTTACGATTGCGGAATCGCCCAAACAAAAAGGCCTGATTTGGGTCGGAACCGACGATGGCTTGATTCAACTCACGCGTGACGATGGAAAAACCTGGAGCAAAGTCACTCCAAAAGGTTTTCCCGAATGGGCCATGATCAGCCTGATCGAACCATCACCGTTCGAAGCCGGCACCGCCTACGCCGCCATCGACGCTCACAAGCTCGATGATTTCAAGCCCTACATTTTCAAGACCAGCGACTTCGGCAAGACCTGGTCGCCCATCACCACCGGCCTCCCCGACGGTTCTTACGTTCACGCCGTGCGTGAAGATCCCAAGCGCAAGGGCCTGCTCTATGCCGGCACGGAAACGGGCGCGTGGGTTTCCTTTGATGACGGCTCGCACTGGCAAGCGCTGCAGCTCAATCTGCCGACTACTCCGGTTCACGACCTCCTCATCCACGGTGACGATCTCGTTATTGCCACTCATGGCCGCGCGTTCTGGGTGCTCGATGACATTAGCCCGCTGCGCCAGGCGAACGCCGCCATCGCCGGCGAAGACGCGCACTTGTTCACGTCTCGTCCCGCCATTCGAACGCGCATGGGACGCGCCAGACGCCGCCGCTACGCCATTGGCGAAAATCCGCCCGGAGGTGCCGCGCTCTACTATTACTTGAAAGAAGAGCCCAAAGAGCACATCAAGCTGGAGGTGCTGGACGGCCAGGGAAAAGTCATCCGCGCTTTCACCAGCGAAGAAAAGAAAAAAGACGGCGGCTCCGACGAGTGGGAAAAAGACGAACCCGAAGAGCACATCCCCGCAAAAGTGGGAATGAATCAATTCACCTGGGACTTGCGATACGAACCTCCCAAGAAGATTCCTGCCGCTATTTATGACGAAGGTGAACCAAGCGGCCCGCTCGCTCTTCCGGGCAACTACCAAGCGCGGCTAACCGTGGGAGCGAAGAGTTTCACCGCTCCTCTTGAAGTGACGATGGATCCTCGCGTCAAAACCTCCCCTGAAGATTTGCGCAAGCAGTTCGACCTGATGCTAAGAATGCGCGACCGCCAGGACGAAATGAACAAAGCTATTCTGGCGATCCGCGACCTCCGCGGCCAGTTGCAGGCTCTCGAAAAGCGTCTCGGTTCGAACGAACCCGCAAAGCCGGTGGTCACCGCTTCCGGCGATCTTCGCAAGAAAATCAGCGCGATCGAGGAAGAACTCATCCAGGTAAACTCGAAAGCCAGCGAGGACGAACTCAACTACCCGACGAAGCTCAACAGCAAACTCGGCTACCTGCAAAACGCGGTTGACAGTGCCGACGCGCCACCCACCGAAGGGGAACTCGGCGTTTATGCCGAACTCGACCTGCAGCTCGAACCGCAACTCGTGAAGTGGCGCGAGGTTTTGTCAAAAGACGTCCCCGCGTTCAACGACACCATGCAGAAAAACAATGTTCCGCTCATCGCTGCGTCAGCGGCCAAGGCCAACTAGCGGGCCGCGTCGTTTTCGTTCTTTGTAGGGGCGCAGCATGCTGCGCCCTTGCTTGGCGCGATTCGTTGATTCGCGCACAGATGTCATCCTGAAGCCCAGCGTTTTTGGCTGGGGCTGAAGGATCTCAACCCTTGAGGAAATCAGAGCCCTTGCGACGAAGCCAATTCTTTCGTCGAAATCTTCTTAGCACTGAAAAGCGGCTTCGATTGGCTTGGCCCAATGAGAGAGATGATTCAGCGATTCCGTGTGCGTGGGATCGAGGTGCAGAGGCGTGATGGAAACGGCGCCGGAAAAAATCGCGGCGTAATCCGTGTCCGGCTCCACGTTTTTGTCGAGTTTTTGTTCGTATAGCCAGAAATAACACCGCCCGCGCGGATCTTTTCCTTCGCTCAATTGGTTACGCGTGATCTTTTGCGATTGCCGCGTGAATTTCACGCCGCCGTTCCACGGCTCCGGAACATTCACGTTCAGCAAAACCTGATCCGGCAATCCTTCCCTTAAAATCATTTCTGCCGTGGCCCGCGCCACCCGCGCGGAGTTTTCAAATTTCACTTCTTCTTTTTTTGAGCACAGCGACATCGCCACCGACGGAATGTGGTGCAGCGCGCCTTCGCGCGCCGCGCCCACGGTGCCCGAGTAATAGACATTTTCCCCGAGATTCGCGCCGTGATTGATCCCGGAAATCACCATGTCAGGTTTTTCCGGCAAAAGTTTGTGCAGCGCCACGATCACGCAATCCGCTGGCGTCCCGTCAATGGCCCATTCGCGCTCCGCGATTTTGCTGCAGACGATCGGCTGCCGCAGCGTCAGCGACTGCGCCGTCCCGCTCTGTTCCCGGCTCGGCGCCACAATGCTGACCGTGGCAATTTTTTCCAGCGCCGCAGCCAGCGCCCGCAGCCCTTCCGCTTGATACCCGTCATCGTTCGTCAAGAGAATATGCTTCATCGCAGCCATTCTTCTTCAGTTTAACTGACAACCCGCATCTGAGTACTTCTTGCTGACTCCATCTAAGTGCTTCCTAATGTCAGTGCGGACAGGCTCCAGAGGAGTAGTGTGGCCGTAGGCCGTATAAGAATCTCCTTCAATCAATGGCAACTGGCGCTCAAATGCCTGTCGTCCAATTTCGTAGAGCCGGCATTTGTCTTCGTCAGATATGTCCCCAAGAATTTCGTAAGCACCGCCAATTCCAAATAATTCAATGTCGATGTCCTGTGGCTTTTTCTTATCGTATAAGCCAAGTGCCTTTTGCAGGTTCAGCTCTGATTGATGGACCGATTCAACTCTTGTCGCTGGCTTTGTGTAAGCCTTCACGATGTAGACCATTGCGATTTGTTGGTATAAGAACTCGTCGTACGAAATGTCACGTCGATTATCCTTCATCCAGTTCTGGACCACTTGCACTGCTTTGTCGTATCGACCTTCCCTCTGCAACTCGATCATCCGATTGAGCACCTCGCCCTGATTCTGTGGAATGCGAGTTTCATGGTAGGCAAGCCAAGCGGCCAGGACTAAGCACGCGGCCACCACCACAAGTAAGAGAAATTTCCAAGGTATGACCATGGCGTAGGAAGAAATGGTCGGGACGACTGGATTTGAACCAGCGACCTCACGCACCCCAAGCGTGCGCGCTACCAGGCTGCGCTACGTCCCGACCGGTATGCTGACCGCGACAGGCCAACGAAACCAGAAGGCCAAATCGCGGAGGGAATCAGCACTTCCAAGGTATCACCGCCGTTCGAGCAGCGTCAAGAAAGCGCGCAGCGTGTCGCGCAGATCGAGCAGCATCTTGCGGCTCAGCAACTGCGCCGCGCCTTCCGCCGCGCGGTTCGCGCCCGTATTCTCCGCCTCGAAATTTCCTTCGTGCCCGCGCAGAAAACGCCGCGCCCCCGCGATGGTGAAGCCTTCGTCGTACAGCAGCCGCTTGATGCGGAAGACCATGTCCACGTCATCCTGGCGGTAGAGGCGATGGCCGCTGGGGCTCTTGACCGGCTCCAGCATGGGGAACTCGGTTTCCCAGTAACGCAGAACGAAGGGTTTCAAGTCCGCCAGGCGGCTGACTTCGCCGATGCGGTAGAGTTTCTTCTCCGTGGCGACTTGCGCTGCTGTGCCGTTGTTTGGCATCGGAAAGCCCAGCCGGGGGACGCCGCTATCGTAGCAGTTTGCGCGGGATTGATGTAGAGGGAGCATTCATTAGTCACGGTCCGACTCGCCTCCGGAGGAGTTGCGGTCGCGTTTGCGCAAGCGCTGGATGAAGCGGACTGGCGTGCCGACAAAATCGAATTTGGCGCGAAGCTGGTTCTCGAGGAAACGCTGGTAGCTGAAGTGCAGCGGTGCCTTCTGGTTCGTGAAAAGAAGGAATGTCGGCGGCGCAATCTTTGCCTGCGTGATGTAGTAGATCCGCACGGGGCGGGCCTTCGGCGTAGTGCCGCGCTGCAGGTCGACTTCTTCCTTGAGCCAATTGTTGAGGACCGGGGTGGCGATGCGGCGTTGGCGAGCTTCCCAGCACTGGTTGATGAGCGGATAAAGTTTTTCGGCGCGCTCGCCTGTTTTCGCGGAAAGAAAAACAATCGGCGCGTAACTCAGAAATTTCAATTTAGCGCGAATCATTTTTTCGTAGTCCAACATCAGCCGGCCGGCATCGAAGTTTTCCGGCTTGTGCCGCTCGCCGGGAGCGCGCTTGGCTTTGCCTTTCGCCGTGGCCGCATCGCGAGATGCAGCGTCGCGCGCCGCAACGACGGCGAGATCCCATTTGTTGATGACGATGACCACGGAGCGGCTGGATTCCTCGGCATAGCTGGCGATTTGCGCGTCACCCTGGGTCACGCCTTGTTCGCCGTCGACGACAAGGAGCGCCACATCACAACGCTCCAGGCCGCGGCGGGCCATCACCACGCTGAGTTTTTCCGCGACCAGCGTGGTTTTGCCCTTGCGGCGAATTCCGGCGGTATCCACGAAGCGATAGTTGCGGGCATCGCGCGTGATTTCCGTGTCCACGCTGTCCATGGTGGTCCCCGGAATAGGCGTGACGATGGAGCGTTCCTCTCCGACCATGCGGTTGAGCAGCGTGGATTTGCCGACGTTGGGCCGGCCGATGATGGCGACTTCGATGACGTCGGGCTGTTTTTCCTCCTCGCCTGACGCGACGACACTGACCTGCTCCAGCGCCGCGTCCAGGAGATCGTCCACTCCGGTGCCGTGCTCGGCGGCGATGGGGAAGACCGGAACCCCGAGGCGATGGAAAACGGCGGCGTTGGATTCCTGCGACAGGGCATCGACTTTGTTGACGGCGATCACAAACGGTTTGCCGGTGGTGCGCAGGAACCGCGCCAGTTCTTCGTCGAGAGGCGTAAGGCCGGCCTGGCTATCGACTACCAGAACGAGCAGCGCCGCCTTCTTGATGGCCAAGTGCGCCTGGCGCAGGATTTCCTGCGGAATCAGGGCTTTGTCATCGGGAACGATGCCGCCGGTATCGACGACCTCCAACTCCCGACCGCGCCATTCGGCCTTGCCGTAGATGCGGTCGCGGGTGATGCCTGGTTCGTTGGTGACGATGGCGCGGCGCGTGCCGGTCAAACGGTTGAAGAGCGTGGATTTGCCCACGTTGGGGCGGCCGACGATGACAAGCGATGGGAGAAGATCAGGCATAATTTCCTGGCCGGGCATACTATGAACGCCACGGCGTGCTGCGCAATCTTCCAATGTAGCGCATTCTGCTTTGCGCTGGTAGGAGCGCTTTGGTCCAGGCCGGAAAAGCTGCAACAAGGCCGCAATAAATTCTGTACAAGTTAATTCTAAATTAGGTTGGACCAAGGAAATCTGTGCTACACAGCGCTACTTCACCTCTTAGGGGAGCGCAGAATCAGAGGGGCTTGACAAGCATCCATATTTCTGCAAATATAGAAATATGGAAAGCGGCGCAAACAAGAAGCGGGCGGAGCGGGTGGCGAAGTATGCCGATATGTTTTCGGCAATGGGAACGGAACCGCGGCTGCGCATCATGCAATTGCTTTTGTCGGCGCATCCCGAGGGGCTAGTGGTTGGCGAACTCCAGGGAGAACTGGAGATTCCCAATTCGACGCTCTCGCATCATCTTGACAAGTTGAAGAATGAAGATCTCGTGCGCGTACAGCGCGAGAGCACTTTTTTGCGTTACACGGCGAATACGGATGCGCTCCAGGAACTGCTGCAGTTTCTCTACTCGGAGTGCTGCACGCGGAACAAAGCGCTGAAACCGCAAGATATTGTGGAAATCTGCCGGTAGTGTGGTGTCTCCGAAATTTTCGTAAATGATTCGGCGCGTTTTGGGTCGGGAGGAAAAGGATTTACACAGAGAGCACAGAGAACGCAGAGGGCACAGAGCGGAAAGAAATAGGCAGAGAGCATTTCAAACTATTTGCGGGGCTAAAGACCAGGAGGACGGCATGGACAGCACAGACATCAAAGAAATCGTTAAGGAAAAATACGGGCAGGCGGCTTTGCGGGGTAAGAGCGGGAGTTGTTGCGGGACGGCAGATTCAAGCGGGTCAAGCTGCGATCCGATCACTTCCAATCTCTACGACGCGACGCAGATGCAGCAAGTTCCCGGAGAGGCGCTGCAAGCGTCACTCGGTTGTGGAAACCCAACGGCCCTGGCCAAATTGAACCCTGGTGAAGTTGTGCTCGATCTGGGCTCCGGCGGCGGCATTGATGTTTTGCTTTCCGCCAAGCGTGTTGGACCAACAGGGAAGGCGTACGGCTTGGACATGACGGATGAAATGCTCGCGCTGGCGAATGAGAACAAACGCAAGGCGCGCGCCGATAACGTGGAGTTTTTGAAAGGGGAGATCGAGCATATTCCTCTGCCAGACAATTCCGTGGACGTCATCATTTCGAATTGCGTGATCAACCTTTCCGCGGACAAAGACCAGGTGTTGCGAGAGGCTTTTCGCGTGCTCAAGTCCGGCGGACGGCTGGCGGTTTCCGACGTAGTGACGCGCGGGGAAATCGATGCGCAAATCCGGCAAAACGTGCTTCTCTGGGTGGGCTGTGTGGCGGGCGCACTGGAAGAGAGCGAGTATCGAGACAAACTCGCGTCCGCAGGTTTCGAGCAGGTGGAGATTGAGCCGACACGCATTTACCGCGTGGAAGATGCGCGCGAATTCCTTACCGAAAAAGGGCTGGATGTGGACGCGCTTGCGCCCCAAGTCGATGGCAAATTCATGAGCGCGTTTGTGCGGGCGACGAAAGCAAAGCCCGCGAGGACGAAGGATACATGCTGTGGTCCGACTTGCTGCAACTAAGGGCGGCGCTCCGTCCTTTTCTCCTGAAAAATGAGGCCAATGCAAGGGCGATACAACGTTCTGTTCCTATGCACGGGAAACTCCGGCCGTTCGATCATGGCCGAAGCAATTCTCAACGGTAAGGGCAGGCCTTTTTTCTCAGCCTACAGCGCAGGAAGTCACCCTTCGGGATTTGTGCGTCCAGAAGCGCTCAAGCAAGTTGAGATGGCACGTCTTCCCACGGAGGGATTGCGCAGCAAGAGTTGGGAAGAGTTTGCAAAGCCCGGAGCGCCGAAGATGAATTTTGTCTTCACCGTTTGCGACAACGCCGCCAAGGAAATGTGTCCCGTCTGGCATGGGCAGCCAATGACGGCGCATTGGGACGTTCCCGACCCAGCGATGGTTAAGGGTACGCTGGAACAAATCGAACGCGCATTTCGCGATGCTTACCTGCTTTTGGAACGCCGGATCAGCCTGTTCCTAAGCCTGCCTCTTCAGAGTCTGGACAAACTGGCGATCCAAAAAGAAATCGATCGCATCGGCCATCAAGCCGTGCCGCAGGTTAGGTAAAACGGATCAACGGCACACCTTCGCCGATTAACCCAACCCTGGGCCCGCATGTTCATCCCCCGCCAACAGTGCTTGACCACTCTCGTCTTTCAGGCAGAGCGCTCGCGCGGTATTGTATACACGGCATAGGAGGAGAAGATGAACAGTCTAATTCAGGTGGTCACTGCGATCGGAGTGCTGCTCGCTGCCCAGGGTAAAGGACCTGCGCGGCCGGAAGTGCCGGAAAGCTTGAGAGCGCCAGCAGGCGAGGAAGTGATTCTCGTGGCACACGCAACGGGAACGCAAATCTATGTTTGCCAAGCCGGAGCAGACCAAAAGTTTGGCTGGGTGTTCAAGGCGCCGGAAGCGGAACTAACAGACGCGACGGGAAAGAAGATTGCCCATCACTCTGCTGGGCCGACCTGGAAGCACACTGACGGAAGCGAAGTGAAGGCTAGAGTGGTGGCGAAGCAGGACGCACCGAACGTCGAGGCGCCAAAACCGGAGGCCATCCCGTGGCTGCTGCTGAGCGCTACGAGTCACAATGGAGAAGGAATCCTCAGCCGCGTGACGAGCATCCAGCGAATTCACACCGAAGGCGGGATGCCGCCGGAAGCTAAGTACTGCGATGGATCAACTGCCGGCAAGGAAGTGGGGACGGCCTATTCCGCGAATTACTATTTTTATGCACCTGCGCACTAAAGAGTCGCTGCCGACACTACAGTGTTTGTTCAAGAAATGAGACACCTACGCCGCGGGGCCTGGTCCTTCATTTCTGATAGAGTGCTGCCACCAGGTCTGCCCACTCGGGGCTGTCAGTCACGTCTGAACGAGAATAAGCCGGAGTTGTCAGGTTGGGCTGAAGCCGCAGCAATATTGCTGGAACGAGCAGCCAGCACAAAGATTTGAGCCTTGGAACGCCTATCGGCAGGCGTAAGGGGCGGAATATAAGGGACTTAGGAGTGCAGGTGCTGGCGCGATGAGATTTGCAATGTGTAATATTTGCAGGTCCCCGCGCGTACTAGTCTATGGGAACGCTGAGATCAGGCCGGATGAGCGCGCCGGGAATAACGGAACCGACGGAGGCGATTGCCCGTGCCAGGACGGGTGACGCGGAGGCTTGGGGCGAGCTTTACCGAGAATACGCGCCCGCGATCTTCCGGTTTTGCCGGCGTGCCTTGCCGACGCGGGAAGATGCCGAAGACGCCACGATGGAAATATTCATGAAATTGAAGGACAAGCTGATTCAGTACGATGCAACACGGTCGTTCTCGGCCTGGCTCTACAAAGTATCGGCGAATCACTGCTGGGATATTCTGCGACGGCGGAAGATTCGCCAGGACAAGGAAACGGATGATCTGGAAAATGTGCCGCTGGAGCATCCGGACCCGAGTCAACTGGATCAGCTGATCGAGCGGCGCACGAGCGAAGAAGTGCGCAAGGCGCTGGACAGACTGGGCGGCCGGGCGCGCATGGCGCTGGTGATGCGCTACTACTCGGATATGAGCTACGACGAAATTGCGGATGCGCTGGGAGTGCGGCGCGCCTTTGTGGGCGTGGTGCTGCTGCGTGCTCGGCACGAGCTGAGGCAAGCGCTGGAAGGCAACGCGTCGCTGGCGGCGGGAGGGGCTTCATGAGTGAAACGCCGGGAGAAAAGATGAACCATCTGGACGAAATGACACTCCTGCTGTACATCGAGCGGCAATTGGATCGCGCGCGCGGGCTGGAAGTGTCCGCGCACACGCAGGAGTGCGACACGTGCCGGACGCTGCTGCGGGCTCTGGAGCGCGAATCGCGGCTGCTGACGCGCGCGATGCTGGAAGAAGACGAGCCGCTGCCCTCACGGATCGCGCAATTTCAGGAACGCGCCCGGCGATCGTTGCAGTGGATTTGGGGGTTGGTATTTGGACTGGCGGCCACGGGAGTCTACGCGCTCTATTCGGAATATATTCAACCCTGGCAGCAGCAATTGGAAAAAGCGGGATTCGGCGGATCGAACCTGCTGGGGCTGCTGATTTTTCAGGGCGCAATGTGGAAAGGATGGCAATCCATGGTGACACTCCTCGAGGTACTGGCGATGGTGACGCTGGCGGGATTGGGAGCGATATTTTTCCGCCGGCGGATCCGGCGCGGTTCGGCGCTGGCGCTGGTCTTCGCGGGATTGTGCACCGTGCTGGCGCTGCCAACGGGTGCTTCGGCGACGGAGTTTCGCACCGGACAGAGCCCCACGGTGAGCAAAGATGAAATCATCAAAGGCGATATATACCTTTCCGGCGAGCGGGTGCGTATAGAAGGCACAGTGGAAGGCGACGTTTTTGCGGCAGGGAAAGACATCGACATCGATGGGCATGTTAAGGGAGACGTGATTAGCGCCGGCCGGTACTTGCAGCTGCGGGGGACGGTGGACGGAAATATACGCTCGGCGGGAAACACCGCGGTCATCTCCGGGACGCTTGGGAAAAACATGACCTGGTTCGGAGACGCGGTGACAGTGGACTCGACGGGAAAAGTCGGCGGCGGCATCACCATGTTTGGCGGGACACTGGCAATTGACGGGCACCTGAACCGGGACATTCTTTTCTTTGGCGAAGAAATCAACGTCAATGGGAGCGTAGGCGGGGGCATCCGGGAAAAAGGCAACATGCTGATTGTCGGCCCGAATGCGCGGGTAGATGGTCCAGTGAAATTCGAAGGGAACAAGCCGGCGGAGATTGCGCCGGGGGCCAAGCTGGCGTCGCCGGTGGAATTCAAGCAGATGGAGCGGAAACGGGACTACCGCGAGAGCAACTACTACATCTGGCGGGTCATATGGACCGCGGCATTTATTCTATTTGGGATGGTCCTGTTTCTGTTAGCCCCGGGATTTGCCAGAGAAACCATAAGTTCAGCAGAGCGCTATGGAGCTCCCATAGGACTGGGCATCTTAGTTTTTTTCGGAGTACCACTTGCAGCCATCATCGCATGCATAACGGTCGTGGGCCTGCCGCTCGGGGTCCTCACCTTGGCGTTCTGGATGTTGATGCTTTGTTGCGCGGAAATCGTAGTTGGCGCAGTGATTGGGAATTTGATCCTCGGCAAGGCGACGGACACCTGGGGCATGATCGGAAGAATGGCGCTGGGTTTCGTGATCGTGCGAATCGTGTATACACCTTTGGCGCAGGTGCATGTGCTCGGATTGTTGGCCGCGCTGGGCATTTGGATGTGGGGGATGGGAGCGATTTCTTTGGCGCTTTACCAGCGCTTGCAGCCGGTGATTACGCCGAACATGCCGTCTGGACCGTACGCGCCGCCGATACCGCCGAATACGACGGTGGGTGGAGCGCTGCCAGCGTGAGATAGAGTTATCGACGCACAGTTTTTCAGTATTTAGTCTAGGGAGAAAGAACTGTTCCGCAATAGCCGGAACCTCCGGTCGCCCGCAGGTTCCAGATAGGCGTTGGCGGGGCACCTGCCTCATCCTCATCGTGCTGGTTGGTTAGCTGACACCCCCCTCGGAAGTGTGGCAGATGAAGGACTTAAAACCTTGCATTTTTGGATGTGTGGCAAATGCAGGGGCTGAAGCCCGGGCCCTGGGTCAACCTGTCGCACCCCCTCCCCCATGCTTTTGTAAAAGTATGACACGACAGGGTTTATGGAGTGGGGGTCGGCAAAAAGATTGTAAGCAAAGGACTTACGGAATTCTCTGCTGAATACTGAATATTGGCGCATGAAAAGCAAAACCGGCGGAGAGAAAGCCCACTTTTCCCTATGGATATCATACATCACGCAGAAGAAAAATCAAGAGCGAATTGAGTAGCAGCTCCAGGCGACTTGCAGGAGTGAAGCGGGCTCCCCAGCAACACTGGGGAGCCCGTTGCCTTTTGCGGAGGCGGAGAAGGCTAATGCTAATGCTAATGCTTTCGAATCTTATCACAGGTGAACGGCATCGCTGATGCAGGGCCAAAGTAGAGCGCGCGGATGGAAACAGTATCACCCACCGTAAGGCCCGTTCCATCGCTGACGCCGTCATAATTCGTGGGCGCCGAGGATGGCGCAACGGCGGCGTTGAGCTCCGCAATCTCTGCCGCGATCTCCCCGAAGAACGGCGGCAGGGATTGAATGGAAATGCTGGTGGGAGCGGCGACGGAAAAAACACTTGCGGAAACGCGAGTGAATCTGAGCTCGACGAAATTGACGGTGGCGCTGGCTGGAGTAGTCCCCGCCGCTGCCGTGAAGCTGGAAACGCGGACGGCGACGGTCTGGCCCGCGCGCAGAACTGAGGTATCGCTCGAGCTAGAAAAGGTCGTGGCATCAGCAGGCACGATGAGGCCCCTGTTGTCGACTCCAAAGGTGGCGCCTGCGGCAAGATTGACGGTGACGGGCGCTCCAAGAGGCAGCTTTGTCCCGACCAGGCTCCCCGAGGTCGGCTGGAAGAGGTCGTTGGTGACGATTTGGAATTGAGTGGAGGAGGTTGGCACCGAGGTGACAACACCCTCGATCCAATCGGTAGCGGAAGTGTCCAGAGGGTCGTAGTCCAAAAGAGTGAACGTGCCGTCGGCATTGAGAGCGGTGTCAATGCTCGCGATCTGGTTCACCTTTGCGCAACCGATAGTCGTGGGGAGGCTGAAGCTTGTACAATTCGGCGAAAAGAACGTCGAAGAATTAGCAATCGCGGTGATGGACCCACGAGTTGCCGTTCGAACGGTTACAGATGTCGATGTAGCCGCCGTGACTACGCCGATGAGGTCTTCAACGAAATCCAGCTGGCCGGTCGCAAGGCTGGAAGTGGTGGAGGTTGGGGCCAACGCCGAGGCAGTCACTACATTTGCCGCGTTGAGATCCACACTTGAAACTACTTGAGGTTGAGTGGTGCTGACGGTGATGGCCTTGGCAAAGTTGAATTGAATCTGAACGCCGGCTTTCTGGCCGGAAACCAAGGTCATGGAGAAAGACGAAGCTGAAGGAGTGGTGGCAGCTTGTGTGACTTGAGCGACTGTGCCCGTTGTGCAGCCCTGAGTGCCGGGTGAAGTCTGCGTGCAATATGCCACGACCACAGCCGTCACTCCGACGGTTATCTTGTTATACGTGGCTGCTGGCACGGTGGTGAGGACCTGTCCGAGGAACGCGGAATCGCTCTGAAGCTTGGTTAAATCCACGACGTAGGTGGCGGTATTCAGGGGAATGTTCACAATGGTGCCGGTGGAAGGTGTTAGCTGGACTGAGCTGAGGGTCAATGCGAAAGAGAGAACAGAGGTGCCGGGCGGAGGCGTGAACGGCACAGCGGCGAGGGTGAGGCTCAGCGATGCGTTGCCACCACCGCCGCCGATGGTTTTCGGGAGGCCGCTGCAAGACGAGAGGGTCATTGACGCCAGCAAGAGAACGGGAAAAAACGAAAGCGCTTGGCTACGATTCATGTGGCTCCCCACGAAAGAGTAGTATGCGCTCGCCATCCCTGGAAGGAAAACGCTCACCGTCCCCACGGCTAAATGTAACTCGGCGGAAGTGGAGGAGGGCACGGTAAAAAGGGGTCAGCGTGTTCAACTCTTAAATGCCTTGAATCAAGGTGGATACTAATGTTAAGCCACCTGCAGGGGTGACGTAATTTTGAGTGTGTAAAAAGAGAGAGGGTGTAGGTTTTGTTGTGACCGCAACAAATCTCCGGTAAAGGAGCCTACACCCGATGCGAGTCAAGAATAGCACACAGCGGTTTCAGGCGTTTGTGCAGGACCTGCAAGAAAGCTTTTGGGGCGATTTCCAAGGGCAGACACGGGAAATGCTGAAGAAGCTGTTGGAGACCGATGCCGAACAGCAGATGGCGGACTACTTGGGGCTGCAGTGGCATGAACGAGCCCGGCCCGCCGAGCGCCTCGATTACCGCAACGGTTTTTACGAGCGGGACTACGTGACGCCGATGGGCATCGTGCGGCTGCGCATTCCGCGCACGCGGCAGCGCTCCTTTCTGCCGCGTTGGATCGGCAAACTCCAGCGCCGTGCGCCGGAGGTGGCCGAGCTGATCCGGCAGGCCTTTTTGCGAGGGATTTCCACGCGCCAAGTGGGCCGCGTGGTGGCGATTCTGACCGGCGAACCCGTCAGTGCGCAGACGGTATCGAAGCTGACGCGCGTGCTAGACCACGCGGTGCGCGCCTTTCACCAGCGGCCGCTGGGGGATGACTGGGCCTATGTGGTTCTGGATGGCGTGTGGTTGAAGGTGCGGCGGGCCTTTGGGCCGCAGCGGGTGCTGTTGTTGGTGGCCTACGGGATTGGCCGCGATGGCCGTCGGGAGTTGCTGGCCTTCACACGGGCCAAGGGGGAAAGCCAGGCCGGGTGGGAGGGGCTGCTCAACGATCTGTACCAGCGCGGGCTGCGCGGCGCGAACTTGCAGTTGGTGATCACCGACAGCTGCCCGGGGTTGGCGCGGGCGTTGGAAACGGTCTACCCGCGCGTGCGGCACCAGCGCTGCTGGGTACACAAGATGCGCAATATTCTGGAGAAGGTGCGGCGGTGCGATGAAAAACAGGTCAAGGCGCAGGCGCAGAAGATGTACTTGGCCGAGAGTGCCCCTGCCGCGCGACGGGCCTTTGAGCGCTTCCGATTTCACTGGCGATCGCGCTATCCGGCGATGGTCCGCCAGCTGGAGCGCGATCTGCCAGAGTTGCTGCACTTCTTCGCCTTCCCACGACACCTGTGGCGGAAACTGCGCACCACCAACGTGATCGAGCGCTGCTTCGTCGAGGTCCGCCGCCGAACACGACCGATGGTCGTGTTCACCAACGTGGAAAGCGTGGACCGCATCATCTATGCGATTTTCAGTCGCTTCAACGAGGACTGGAAGAACCACACCCTCGAACTATTTACACAAGCAGCTTGACGTCACCCCTGCAGGTGGCCCTCTGCATGGCGAAGGATGAGGGTATGCTATCGTAACTGGTCATTCGGTTTTTTAGTCGAGAATAAAGGCGGAATTCTGGGAAAGCGAGCATCCAATTCGGCGGGGGAGGCCCCAGGAGCGAAGGTCAAGCGTGCTGCAAACACCGCCCAGCGAGAGTATTTGCCCATCGAGGACGACCCCACAGTGGCGGGGAGCGCACCAGAAGGCGCCGCCGACGGGACCGCGAATGGCTCAGAGAAGCCTTCGATGCGCGAAGTGTTTGGGCCGGGAGGGTTCCTCGAAAAGTGCATGCTGGCCGGTTTTGACCGCACGGCGGTCAACTCCGACTACGAATACCGTCCGGCGCAACTGGAGATGGCGGAATTGGTGCACAATGCGTTCGAATCGCACCATCACGCCATCGTGGAGGCGGGTACGGGGACCGGCAAGACATTGGCGTACCTCCTGCCGGCGATTTGCAGCGGACGGCGGGTAGTCATTTCGACGGCAACGAAATCGCTGCAGGAACAGCTCTATCAGAAGGACATTCCTTTTTTGCAGAAACACTTTGCGCCGAACCTGAAAGTTGCGGTGATGAAGGGGCGCGCAAATTTCTTGTGCATTTCCAAGCTGAATCAGATGGCCGACCAGGGACTGCTGAAGGGGATGGAAGAACTGGACGCCTTCCGTCAGATCAAGGATTGGGCGAAATTGACGGAGACCGGCGACCGCGCGGAATTGACATTCCTTCCGGATGATTCCGAGCTTTGGGGAAAGCTGGACGCGAGGAGGGATACCTGCACGGGCAAGAAATGCCCGTCGTTCAATCCATGTTTCGTGACCGGCATGCACCAGCGCGCGCACGAGGCCGACCTGATTATCGTGAATCACCATCTGTTCTTTGCCGACCTGGCGCTGAAGCAGGATGATTTCGGCAGCATCCTGCCGGAATACTCAGCGGTGGTTTTCGACGAGGCACACGAGATGGAAGACGTGGCCAGCGATTATTTTGGGCGGCAGATTTCGAATTTCCGGTTCGAAGAGCTGGCGCGCGACGCCGATCAAACACTGCGTCTGCTGCATCTCGGCACGCCCTCTTTATTGCGAAAGACGCAAAGAATCCGGGAGCGCAGCCGCGGCTTTTTCGAATTGTTTCCGCCACGCGACGGGCGATTCTCGTTCCTGAGGAGCGAGCGGGAGGCGTTTCTGCAGCAGAACCGCGAGGCTTACGATGCGCTGGCGACGTCATTGAAAAGCATGGAGGCGGAGTTTGCGGCGCTGACGGCGAAGCCGGAAGAACTGACGCGCATCGCGCGGCGAAGCTTCGAGCTGCGCCAGGAGCTTTCCTTCCTCCTCGAATCGAACGAGCGGAATTTCGTCTATTGGTATGAGCGGCGGAACAAAGGTGTATTCCTGACGGCAACGCCAATTGACGTCAGCCAAATTCTGCGGGAGCGGCTGTTTGAACAGTTCGACACGGTGATCCTGACGTCCGCGACGCTCACGGTGGGAGGACGCTTCGACTACATTCGCCAGCGCCTGGGAATCGATCACGCGAAGGATCGCGCGCTGCC
>WNFD01000640.1_pt1 | contig 36645 bp, 19 predicted proteins | sample 5400491 | NCBI WGS metagenome assembly WNFD01 (sample SAMN13153343, study PRJNA577476) | soil metagenome | isolation source: 120 cm saprolite under Douglas fir tree site 2 hole 2 replicate 2 | place: USA:California | collected 2015-04-18 | reverse complement strand
GAGTCGCCGCCGAGGTGGAAGAAGTTGTCGTGGACGCCGACCTGGTGGAGGCCCAAGACCTCGGCCCAGATCTGGCAGAGGCTGGCTTCCAGGTCGGTGCGCGGGGCCAGGTAGGCGACCTCCAGGGTCGGTCGCTCATCCCCCGCCGGGGGCAGGGCGCGGCGGTCCAGCTTGCCGTGAGCGGTCAGGGGCAGCCGGGCCAGGCGGACGTAGGCCGCCGGCAGCATGTAGCCGGGCAGTCGCGCCTGCAGGTGCTGGCGCAGCTCCTCCGGCCCCGGCGCCCCCGCCCCCACCACGTAGTAGGCCACCAGCCGGCCCTGGCCCCGGCCTCCCGCCGGCGCCTCCACCACCACCACCGCCTCTGCCACCCCCGGCTGCTCGCGCAGGGCCGCCCCCACCTCCCCCAGCTCCACCCGGTAGCCGCGCACCTTGACCTGCTCGTCCAGCCGGCCCAGGTACTCCAGCTCCCCCCGGCCCAGCCAGCGCACCCGGTCCCCGCTCCGGTAGGCCCGACCCCCCGCCTGTCCACCCGCCGGCTCCGGCACGAAGCGTTGCGCGCTCAGCCCTGGCCGCCCCAGGTAGCCCCGCGCCACACCCCCGCCCGCCACCAGCAGCTCCCCCGGCACCCCTATCGGGGCCAGGCCCCCGCCCGCCGCCTCCACCCACACCTGCAGGTCCGGCAGCGGCCGCCCGATCGGGCTCCCCCCGGCCCCCAGGTCCGCCCGTCCCAGCCGCCGGTAGGTCACGTGGACCGTGGTCTCCGTGATCCCGTACATGTTCACCAGCTCCGGCGCTCCCTCCTGGTGCCGGCTCCACCAGCCCCCCAGCTCGGCCACCTCCAGCGCCTCCCCGCCGAAGATCACCAACCGCAGCCCCGCCAGCCCCCCCGGCCCCCGCCGCCCGTCCTCCGCCGCCAGCTCCCGGAAGGCCGACGGTGTCTGGTTGAGCACCGTCACCGCCTCCTTCTCCAGCAGCTCGTAGAAGGCCCCCGGCTCGCGGCTGGTCGCCCACGGCACCACCACCAGCCGGCCCCCCCACAACAGCGCCCCCCACATCTCCCAGACCGAGAAGTCGAAGGCCGCCGAGTGGAACAGCGTCCACACGTCGGCCGGCCCAAAGCCAAACCACCCCGGGCTCCGGTCCAGCAGCCGGAGCACGTTGCCGTGGCTCACCACCACCCCCTTCGGCTTCCCGGTCGAGCCTGAGGTGTAGATCACGTAGGCCGCCTGCTCCGGCTCCACCTCTGGCAGCTCACCCGCTGCCTCCGCCCCTGCCTCCTCCAGCAGCAGCAGCTCCGCCCCCAGGCCCTGCCCACCCCCCAGCCGCTCCACCAGCTCGCCCCGGCTCACCACCACTCCCAGCCCCGCGTCCGCCACCAGGTAGCGCAGCCGCTCCAGCGGGTACTCCGGGTCCAGGGGCACGTAGGCCGCCCCCGCCAGCACCACCCCCACTATCGCCTCCACCAGCTCCAGCGACCGCTCCAGGCATACCCCCACCCGCGTCTCCCGGCCCACCCCCAGCCGCATCAGCCGCCGCGCCACCGCCTCTCCCCGCGCCCACAGCTCCCGGTAGCTCAGCTCCGCCTCCCCCAGCTTCACCGCCACCGCCTCCCCCCGCGCCTCCACCTGGGCCCCCAACCGGCTGCCCAGGCTCCCCGCCACCGCCCCCGCCTCCACGCCTCCCCCAGCAGCTCCAGCTCCCCCAACCTCCGCCCTGGCCCCACCACCACCGCCTCCAGCAGCCGCAGGTAGTGACCCACCATCCGCTCCCCGCTCTCCGCCTCGAACAGGTCACGGCTGTACTCCAGGCTCCCCCGCAGGCGATCTCCCCTGTCTTCGATGTTCAAGAGGAGGTCGAACTTGGCGACACCCGGATCCATGTCCCAGGTCTCGAACGTCATCGCAACATGACCTGAAAGAGAGGGGTCCGGCTCAGGTCCCGCTCCGGCTGCAGCTCCTCCACCAACCGCTCGAAGGGCAGCTCCTGGTGCTCGAACGCCTCCAGCACCAGCTCCCGCACCCGCCCCAGCAGCGCCTCGAAGCTGGGCTCCCCCGAGAGGTCGCAGCGCAGCGCCAGCGTGTTCACGAAGAACCCGATCAGCCCCTCCACCTCGGCCCGGTTCCGTCCCCCCACCGGCGTCCCCACCACCAGGTCTGTCTCCCCGCTGTAGCGCCCCAGCAGCACCGCGAACGCCGCCAGCAGCGTCATGAACAACGTCACGCCGCGACTCGCCGCCAGGTCCTTAAGGCCGGCGGCGACATCGGGCGGAACCTCGAAGGCGACGTGACCACCACGCTCGCTCCGGACCGCGGGGCGCGGGTGGTCGGTGGGCAGGTGGAGGAGCTGGGGCGCATCCTCCAGCCGCCGCCGCCAGTAGTCGACCTGGCTGCCCAGCACCTCGCCCTGCAGCCACTCCCGCTGCCAGGCCGCGTAGTCCGCGTACTGCACCGGCAGCTCCGGCAGCTCGGCGTCCCGGCCGGCGGCGAGGGACACGTACAGGTCGAGCAGTTCCCGGGTCAGGATCTCAATCGACCACCAGTCCGAAGCGATGTGATGCATCGTCAACAGCAGCACGCAGTCGCTGTCCGCCAACCGCAGCAGGCGCGCCCGCAAAAGGGGATCGGCCGCGATGTCGAACGGCCGCGCAGCCTCCTCGGCCGCCAGCCGCACCGCCTCCTCCTCCTGGTCGCCTGGGGACATTTGTCTTAGATCGACGAGTGGGACGTCGAGCTCGACGTTCTGCAAGACCCGGCCGACCGGCTTTCCCCGATCCGCACGAAACGTGGTTCGCAGCGCTTCATGGCGCTCCACTACGCGGCGAAGGCTCGTGCGCAGGATGTCGATGTCGAGGGCGGCCCCCATCCGGATCGCGATGGGAATGTTGTGGAGGGCGCTGTCCGGCTGCAGCTGCTCCAGGAACCAGATGCGTTCCTGGGCAAATGAGAGCGGCAAGCGCTCGGCCACGTCCCGCCGCCTGATCGGAGCGAGCTCGCCGTCGAGGCCCAGCTCCTCGAGCCGACGCCGCAGAAGCTCGCGGCGCTCGCTCGTCAGGCGGATTCGGCTCCTGTCGGAATCCGTCATTGTGAGCGTGGCTCAGCCAGGGCTTCGAGCACCTCGGTGTCGCCCATGACGCTGACCTCGTGCGCGAGCTCAGCAATCCGGGAGACCTTGCCTGGGTCTGGTGCAATGGCGAGAAGCGACCTCGCCAGTCCGCGAACCGTGGGGTATTCGAAGGCGGTCCTGAGGGGCAGCTCCACCTGGAACAGATCGCGGATGCGAGTCACCAACCGAGCCGCCAACAACGAATGCCCGCCGAGGTCGAAGAAGTTGTCGAGGGCTCCAACCTGGTCGAGCTGGAGCAGATCGCACCACAGCCCCGCCATAGCCTGCTCGAGCGGGCCCACGGGAGCTGCGAAGCCTACATCTACGTCGGGCCGTGGCGAAGGCGGTGGCAGCGCGCGCCGGTCGACCTTGCCATTGGGCGTCAGCGGAAGCCGGTCGAGAAGGACGACGTCGGACGGAACCATGTGCTCCGGCAGTCGGATCCGGAGGTACGAGCGCAGTGCCGCGGCGTCGAGGCGCTGGCCCAGGGCGGGGCTGACGTATGCGGTCAGCCGGGGCTCACCGGGCGTGTCCTCACGCAGCAGCACAGCGGCACCGCCGACCGACGCTTCCTCGGCCAGTACCGACTCCACCTCTCCCAACTCGATCCGGAAGCCGCGCAGCTTGACCTGGTTGTCAACACGGCCCAGGAATTCAAGATCCTTGCCGTCCAGCCGCCGAGCGAGGTCGCCGGTTCGGTACAGGCGGCCTCCAGGGTTGTCGCCGAACGGATCGGGCACAAAGCGCTCGGCCGTCAGTGCAGGCCGACCCAAATACCCCCGCGCGAGTCCTGAGCCGCCGACAAAGACCTCGCCCGGAGTGCCAATGGGTGCCAGTCCCGCATCTCGATCGAGGACGACGAGGCGGAGGTCGGGCAGAGGTTCGCCGATCCGGCTGCTCGGCGGTCCGAGGTCGGCTTTGCTCACCGGCCTCGTAGTGACGTGAACGGTGGTCTCGGTGATTCCATACATGTTCACCAGGCGGGGACGGTCATCCCCGTGGCCGTCGAACCACGGCCGCAGCCGCCTGAAGTCGAGAGCCTCCCCGCCGAAAATCACCATGCGCAGCTCGGGCAGCGCTGGCGCATGCGGCCTGGCGTCCGCATTGGCCAGCTCGTAGAAGGCTGACGGCGTCTGGTTGAGGACGGTTACACCTTCCTCCGCCAGCAGCCGGTGAAATCTTTCGGGCGACCGGCGCGTCCACTCGGGCACCACGACCAGCCGGCCCCCGTGCAGCAGCGCGCCCCACATCTCCCACACCGAGAAGTCGAATGCGTATGAGTGGAAGAGAGTCCACACGTCCTTTCGACCCGCGTCCAGCCAGCTCTCGGTCGCCTTGAAAAGCCTGGTCACGTTGCGATGCGTGATTCCCACCCCCTTGGGGCGGCCGGTGGAGCCGGAGGTGTAGATGACGTAGGCGAGGTTGTCCGGCCCGGCCCGCCGGTCGGTATCGACGCCTCCCAGCCCTGCTACGTCTTCATCGTCGATGAAGATGGTGGTTAGCCCGGTGCGGACGGGCCTGGTTGGAGGTGAGAATGAAGTGGTGATCAGCAGCCGGGTTTGCGTGTCCTCGAGGACCAGATCGAGCCTGGCCTTTGGCAGCTCGGGGTCGATCGGCACGTAGGCCGACCCTGACTTGAGGATGCCGATCAGGGCGACCACCAGCTCAAGTGAGGGCCCTATTTGGAGTGCGACCGGACAGTCCGGTCTTGCCCCCAACCGGCGCAGACGGCGGGCCAGCAGGTCGGCGCGCCGATCCAGTTCCCGATAGGTCAAGGCGGTCCCCTCGTAGGTCACCGCGGTCGCGGTGGGAGAACGCCTCACCTGACGCTCGAACAGCTCGTGGAGGCAGAGGGATGTGCCCTTCATCGTGCTCGCCGGCGGCAGGACCTCGGCGAGCTCGGCGCCGTCCATGATGTCCAGCTCCGAGACCCGGCGCTCGGGATTCGCTACTGCGCACTCCAGCAGCCGTTCGAGTCGGGCGGCGATTCGCGAGATGCTTTCCGGCTCGAACAGCGCGCGGGAGTAGTCGACTGTGGCCAGCAGATCATTGCCCGTGTCGTAGACGGTGAGCACCAGGTCGCATCGCGTGGCCGGCGGGTCGAATAGCACCGGCAGCACCTCGATTCCGCCGACCGTGGCCCCCTGGCCCGGTAGTTCCTGGTAGTTGAGCAACACCTGGAAGAGCGGCGTTCGGCTGAGGTCGCGCTCAGCCTGGAGCGCGTCGACCAGCTTCTCGAAAGGCATTTCCTGGTGGGCCAGCCCATCGACCGTCGCCCGTCGTGCTCCGGCCAGCAGCTCCCTGAAGCTCTCGCCCCCGCGAACGTCGCCCCGCAGGACGAGGGTGTTGAGGAAGCAGCCGGGTACCGACTCCAGCTCCGGCCGCAAGCGGCCGGCGACTGGCGCACCGATGAGAATCTGTCCCTGCCCGGTGAGCCTGTAAAGAAGCGCCTCCAGGGCGGCGAGAAAGCTCATAAACGGGGTCACGCCCTCGCGGACGCTGAACTCCCTGATCGCCCTTGTTAGCGTCTCCGAGAAAGCGATGAACAGGTGCCCGGCGTCGAAGCTCTGCACCGGCGGCCGCGGATGGTCAGCAGGCACGTCCAACGTTCGCGGGGCGCCCTCCAGCTCCCGCCGCCAGTAGGCGGACATCTCGTCCAGCGCGATTGCCGGCCTGCCCTTCTGCCAGACCGCGTAATCCGCGTAGTGAAGGTCAGGCTCAGGCAAGCCCGGCTGCCTGCCGCCGGCAAAAGCGGAATACGCTGCCAGCAGCTCGCCTAACAGGATCTGGGTCGACCAGGCATCGGTTATCAGGTGGTGCGCGGTCAGCACGAGCAGGTGATCGGCGCCGCCCAGCCTCGCCACCGCCGCTCGGAACAAGGGCGCCCGACCCAGGTCGAACAGACGCGAGATCTGCGCCTGCAGCCAGTCACTCAGCGCCTCATCCCGATCAGGCTCGGGAACCCCCTCCAAGTCGTCGACCGTGACCTCGACAGGCGCGTGCGACTCGACGATCTGCACCGGCTGGCCGTCAGCGACTTCAAATCGTGTGCGCAGAATCTCGTGGCGGGCCACCAACCACCGCATGGCCACTTCCAGGGCGTCCAGGTCAAGGGGTCCGCGGAGGCGCAGGGGGAGCGGGACGTTGTAGTAAGGCTGACCCGGCACGAGCTGCTCGAGGAACCAGATCCGCTCCTGCGCATACGAGAGCGGCAGCGGGAGCCCCCGCGCGGCCTTCGGGATGCCCGCCGTCGTGCTCGAGAGAGAGGTGGCGGCCACCGCCTCGGCCAGGCCAGCCACGGTGGGCTTCTCGAACAGCCGCGGCAGCGGCAGGTCAACCCCGAAGCGCTGGCGAATTCGAGCCACCAACTGGACGGCGGTCAGAGACTGTCCGCCCAGGTCGAAGAAACTGTCGTGGATGCCTACCTGCTCGATCTTCAACACTTCGCACCAGAGAGCGCAGAGCGCTTCCTCAGTCGGATTGCGAGGCAGCGCAGGCACCGCCTCGCGCTCGACTTTGACCTCGAGCGACGCCAGGGCTCGGCGGTCAACCTTGCCGCTCCCGAGCGTGGGGAGTGTGGGCAGGAAGATGAATCGCGAGGGAACCATCGGTTCGGGCAAACGGCTCCGCAGGAATTCGCGCAAGCCGGCGCCGTCTGCCGCGACGCCTGGTGCCACGACGACGAACGCGAGGAGCTGCGCCTCGAACCCGCTACCCGCGACGACAGCGGCCGCCCGCGCCACCTCAGGGTGCTGCCCGACTACGGCCTCAACCTCTTCGAGCTCGACCCTGAAGCCATGCAACTTCATTTGGTTGTCGGTCCGACCCCAGAACTCGAGGCTCCCGTCGGGGAGGTGGCGAGCGAGGTCACCCGTCCGATACATCCGCGCCCCGGCCTGCCCCCCAGGGTTCGGAACGAACCGATCGGCGGTCAGCCCTGGCCTCCCCGAGTAGCCCCGGCCTACGCCCTCCCCGCCGATGAACAGGTCGCCGACCACGCCTGTCGGCGCTCGCCGGCCCTTACGGTCGAGGACATAGACCTCGACGTTGGGGAGTGGCACACCGATGGCGACTCGAGCTCCACGGTCGTCCGCCCCGCAGTCCCAGCAGGTTGCGTCGACAGAGCACTCGGTTGGGCCGTACGTATTGTGCAGTTGAGCGCCGACCGTCGCGAAGAAGCGCTGCGCCAGCGCCGGCGCAAGCACCTCACCCGCGCAGAAGACGTGCCGTAGGGACCTGCAAGCGGCGAACCCAGGTTCGTCGATGAGCATCTGGAGCAAGGACGGGACTACCTGCAGCACGGTCACACCGTTTTGCTGGATCTGAGCTGCAAGGTGAGCTGGATCGGCGTCGCGGCCATGCCCGGCGAGCACGAGCCGCGCGCCCACAGCCAGCGGAGCGAAGACCTCCCATACGGAGGCGTCGAAAGTGAAAGCCGTCCTCTGCAAAAAGACGTCGGCTGGATCCAGCAAGTGGGTGGCAATCGTCCAGAGCACGCGGTTGCGGATCCCGCGGTGCGGAACGACCACGCCCTTGGGGCGCCCCGTCGACCCCGAGGTGAACATCACGTAGGCGGCGTCGTCAGGATCGACGTCCGCAGCCGCGCGGTCCTCGCTGAGCCCGGCCAAGCTCGCATCGTCCACGTATGCCACAGGGATCGTTGGAGGCAGGACCGCACCGTGGCGCGAATGCGTGACCGCGAGCCGCGCTCCGGCGTCGGCAATCATGAAAGCGATGCGCTCGGCAGGCAGACCGGGATCCACGGGCAAGTACGCCGCGCCAGCCTTCAAGACGGCCAGCAGCGCCACGATCATGGCCGGCGACCGCTCCACACAAACCCCCACGGCATCGCCGCGCCGAACCCCCAGCCGTCGGATGTGGCGGGCGAGCTGATTGGCACGCCTCTCTAATTCGTCGTACGTGAGGCGCTCGTCCGCCTGGGCCACGGCGACGGCATGGGGCGCACGCCTCACCTGTTCCTCGAACAGCTGATGGAGGCCTGCCGGCCCCGAGTAGACGACCCGCTTCAGCTGCGATGCAGGAGCGGGCGGCAGCTCGAGGTCGCCGATGTGAGTCGACGTCGACGCGGCCGCCTGCAGCAGGATGTGTTCCAGGTGCCCAGCCATCACCTGCACGCTGGCCGGCTCGAAAAGGTCGGTGTTGTACTCGAACGCGACGACCAGGCCTCCTTCGCTCTCCGCCACGTCGAGGACAAGGTCGAAGCCCTGCGATGTGCGCACAGGAACCTTCGGCATCCCGACCACCGTGGGTAGGTCTTCGGTGCTGCTGCGGGACCCAGCCCGGATCATCGGCTGCTCGATGTCGGGACGGAAGTTGTAGAGGAACTGGAACACCGGCTGCCGACTCGGGTCGCGTGGCGGCCGCAGCACTTCCACCAGCTTCTCGAGCGGGAAGTCCTCGTTGGCGTAGCCGTCGAGCACGACTTTCCGCACACGGCCCAGCACCTCCTCGAACGACGGATCGCCGGAGAGGTCGGTGCGCAGCACGAGCGTGTTGATGAAGCAGCCGATCACGTCGGCCAGCTCGCTGCGGCGCCGTCCCATCACCGGCACGCCGACTACCACGTCGGTCTGGCCGGAGTGACGCGACAGGAGGACGAGGTACGCGGCGAGCATGACCATCGAGAGTGTCGCCCCGGTGCGCCGGCCGGTTTCTTTCAATCGCTCGAGCTCGCTTGGCGGCAGCGTGAAGGAGTGGGTACTTCCGCGATAGGACAGCATCGACGGCCGGGGAAGGTCGACGGGCAGTTCCATGACCGGTGGGGCGCCGGACAGGTGCTGCGTCCAGTATTCGCGCTTGCGTCCAGCTTCGTCGCCGTCCAGCCAGCGCCGCTGCCACGCCGCGAAGTCGGCGTACTGGAGCTCGGGAGGCGGCGGCTCGGGAATGCCGATCAGGTCGTTCAGATAGAGCCGCCACAGCTCCATTCCCAGCAGCCCGAAGGACCAGGCGTCCGAGACGATGTGGTGGAGGGCGAGCAGCAACACGTGCTGGAGCTCACCCAGGCGCACCAGGCGAACGCGGAAGAGCGGCGCCTCGGTCACGTCGATCGGACGGGCGGTCTCTGCCTCGACCATGGCCTTCAACTGCTCCTCCCGCTCTGCGCTAGGCAAGCCAGAGAGGTCGATCAGGGGCATCTCCACGTCGACGTGCGGCAAGACCACATGGAGCGGGGCCCCGTCGTGGGCCGGATACGCGGAGCGCAGTACGTCGTGGCGGGCCACCAGGCGCTGCATGGATTCCTGAAGCCGCTCCGGCTCCAGCGGACCATCGATCTGGGCCGACAGGGCCAGTGTGTAGATGGGAGTGCCCGGGATCAGCCGTTCGGCCGTCCATACCCGCTCCTGGGCGAACGACATCAGAGGTCGTTCTCCAAGCGGACGAGGCCGGATCTGGTCGGTGGGGCTGCCCGCGCCCTGGCGGAGGGCCTCGAGCAGCGCGCGCTTGGTGCTGCTCAGCACGATCCCTGCTCCCAACACCAGCAGACGGGCGTCCAGTCCCATCCCTCCGCCACCAGCGCGCCCGCGTAGCGGGGTGGGGTCGGGAGCGCCACCATGCGCCAGTGATCGGACGCCGCGATATCGGGCGCGACGCCAAGCAGGCACGCGGGCTCGCCTGGGGCGAGCGAGACCTCGAAACGATCGAGCGCTCCGTAAAGCCCTTCGGCGAGCGCTTTGACGAACGCTTCTTTACGGGTCCAGCAGTTGAAGAAGCCCGTGACTCTCTGGTCATCGGGAAGCGCCCGCAAGGCCTTCTGCTCCCCAGCTGCAAACGCATGCCTGGCAATCAGGTCCAGGTCGTTGAGCGGCCTGATCTGCTCAATGTCAACGCCCAGCTCACGGCCGTCGCCCACTGCGAGCAGGCCCCAGTCTGCCGACGACGAGTAGTTGAAGCTAAGGTCCCGCGCGCTCGCGAGGTATGGCTTGCCCCTGCGCCCGACCGAGAATCTCACCTCCCTCGCCGGAATCCCGAGGTAGGACGCAAGCACGTGACGGTGGAGGCCGCGGCCGATCACGAATCGGCGGCGGTGAACATCGAAGCGAAACCGGTTCGCACGCTCCTGCTCCGCGGGTGAAAGGCTGGAGGCAAGCTCGTCCGCGAGCACAGGTGGCCGGTCCAGCGGGAGCATCCATACATGGATCTCGCCCGGGCGCGTGCTAACCGCGAGGGGAGGCGCCCCCAATGCGAGGGTAGACTCGCCACTACCCACCCGATCAGACATACTCACCAATGTCCTCCTGGACAGCGGTAAGGACCTCGATCAGCTCTTCGTGGAGGTAGAAATGGCCGCCCGGGAAAAGGCGCACCCGGAAGCCCGCGTTGGTTTGTTCGCGCCACGCCTCGAGCTGCTCCGGGCGCACCTCGGGGTCCTGGGTGCCGCCGAAGACTGAGATCGGCAGGTCGAGCGGAGGTTCGGGTACGAACCTGTAGGTCTCGAGCGCAGCGAAGTCGGCACGCAAGGTGGGGCTCAGGATCTCCATGAGCTCACGGCTCTCGAGCACTGGCCGCGGTGTTCCGTGGTACCGGGCGAGCTCGCGCAGGAAGTCGGCCTGGGGCAGCTTGTGGATGTGGAGCCGCATGTCCGGCAGTTGAGGCGCGCCGTGGCCGGAGAGCAGAAGCTGGACAGGCATCGGCAGGCCGTGACGGCGCAGCGAGCGCGCCAGCTCAAACGCCACCAGGGCGCCGAGGCTGTGACCGAACAGCGCGTATGGCGGGATCAAGGAAGGTGCCAGCGCCTCGGTCAGCGAGGACACCAGCCCATCCATGCGCGTCAGGGCCGGCTCCCGTATTCGCGTCTCCCGACCTGGCAGCTGCACGGCGCAGACCTCGATCGTGTCCGGCAGCAGACCCTGCCAGGCGCGGAAGCCGCTGGCGCCACCGCCGGCAAATGGGAAGCAGAAGAGCCTGACCCGCGCGCTTTGCGAAGGACGAGGACGCACGATCCAGCTGTCCGCGCCGGACCCGACCGCCATTGCTCTACCTCCCCGGCGAGGCGCCGTCGCGGGCGCCAAAGCGCTCGACGACGGCGGGGCGGACGGGCCGCGACGCATCGAGGGCCACGACCCTCAGCTCACTCGTGTAACGATGGCCCTCGGCATCGGTCAGCCACGTCTGCGAAGGGTCCGGCAGCATCTCGGTGAACGTGACTGACGCAGCTGCGTCCGCCTCCCGTGCACCTCGTACCTGCTTGGCGAGGAGGTCGACATAGATCGGGCTCTCGAAGTCGACGAACACAGGCTTGGGTTCATGGCGCGTGCGGACAAAGGCAAACCGGGGAAGGCCGGTGGAGCGCGCCCAGGCGCGGGCCGCTGCGAACCTCGCTGCCTCGTCGCGAACACGTGCAAACGACAGCTCAGCTGCGGGTCGCGTCCACGATTCTCGGCACACGACCAGCCTGTCGATGGTGACGCGGGGCAGATGAGGAGCCGCGGGCAGGATGCGGAAGGTCTGGACCAGTGCCTCCGAGAGAAACAGTGAGAACAGCTCGACCATGTCGACCTCAAGCCGCCCGTCGCGGGTGCGAGCGACCGGGCCATGCTCACCCTCCTCAACCACGAACTCACTGATTGGCACAGAGCGGGGGCCGGGCTGCCAGCCTTGTTCCGCGACCGCTGCCACGTACAGGTCTTTCTCGAACTGGAGGGTCGGGTAGAGCCGGCCGGTCATCCTTCGCCAGTGCTTCGGCACCATGAGCACGACGCAGGTCTCGGGCAAGTCGGCCAGGTAACCGGCCAGCAGCGCGGACGGCTCGGCGTGCTGCTCCACGTGAAAGGCGGTCAGCAGCGTGTTGTAGGCCACGTGGAGCTCGCCGAGCACCAATAGAAAGTCGCCAGCAGCGACGGCCTCGGCGCTGCTCGCCGCCACCATGAGATCCGGGCTGTGGTATCGGGCCAGTCTCCACCCCGGCCCGGGCGCATCGAAAGCCTGCTCCACCAGCGGCGCCAGCCGGCTGCTCTCCCAGGCAACTCGTGAGGTTTGTGAGGGTACCGCCAAGATCTGCGCCCACTTCTCGGCCAGTCTTTCAATCGCAACCAGCAGGGGCGGCGCGGCGCGGTCGAGCACACCGAGAAATCCGTACTGGGCAAGGTCGATGGGAGTCGGGCCGCCGGCGCTCCTGGCGCGCTGAAACGCCTCGTCAAAGGCCTCGCGGTACAAGCGCGCGACTTCGAACGTCAGCCAGCGGGCGCTGGCCAGAACCAGAGACAGCGGCGGTCCCAGCGCAGCGCGCAAGTCCGGACCCAGGTCCACCTCCACATCTCGCCGGCAGTCGAGAAAGACCAGCGTGCGACCCGCGTACACCTGGCCGGGCAGGCGGGTCGGTTCTCGCCCGGTCAGAGAAGTGAACTCCTGGTCGAGCACTTCGAGGGCGGCGTTGAGGCGGCGCGCTTCACCCAACCCGGCGACAACCCGTTCGCGTTCGCGCTCGAGGCGGTCTAGAGCGCGCTCGCTGCGCTCGCGCAGGACCGGGTCCCCCACGCGCGCCAGCCGGCGCCGCAGCTCGACCTCCGGCTTGAGGTGGAGCGGAACCTCCAGCGACCAGCGCACCAGACCTCGGCCCACCAGGCGCTCGATCACCCTGTAAACCTCGGCCTCAGTCCAGAGCCCAAGCGCCGGCATCGCCCGCATGCGCGCGGCCACCTCCCGAGCTGTCAGCTTCCCGTCACACGCTTCGAACACGGCCGCCTCGACGGCGGTCAACGCCAGCGGCGGCGCCAGGGGACGGTGCAGCACAGTGCCATCCAGGTAGAGGTTCGCAAGGCGCGCCGGAGCGAGCCACGGCCGCAACTCGCGGTCGGCTTCGATGGCCTCTGCCAGCGCGTCGATCGCCCAGCCCTCGAAGAAGACCGATGAGTGGGCGACGAGCCGGGCCCCTGGTGTGACCCGGAGCGCTTTCCCGCGGTCGATCCAGCGCGCCCAACCTACGGGCCCGAAGAAGCCGATGGCCTCGTTCTTCATCGTGTAGCGCTGCCAGTAAGAGGCGACCTTTCCCGTGCGGTAGCGGTGCTCTTTGTTCCTCCGATGCTCGGATTCGAGCAGCGCATGGTCGAGCCCGGGGATGATCCGGCGGTTCTGCCAGACCAGGGCCTGCCGGAAGCGATCGTCGCGTAGGACTGCGATCGCCTCCGCGTCGACCCTGGCCGCGGCCGCAGAGTAAAGCTCGCGAAACTTCGGGTCCGGATCGCCGATGACGCGGTCGGCCGCACGGGAAACCTCGCTGTCCGCCATGCGCAGGATCTCGCTTGCCGGAAAGCCTGCGCCGCGGAGGCCGACCCAACGCCAACTGAGCCATTGGCTGCCATGCAGCTGCACGAGGTGGGCCGGCAGGACCATCTCAGGGCTCGGTGCAGCCTCAGGGGCCGAGGTCGTCAGTTCCATCGGAACGTTCGCGCGCCGACCACCAGCGATACAGCGAAGATCCCCAGCAGGACTGCGACGTCGCCTAGGTGCATCGACCACGAGTCCCCGGCCCAAGTGCCGCGCAGCAGGGCGACCAGATGGGTCAGAGGCAGGACACCGGAGAACGAACGGATGCCGGCTGGCAAGATCTCTGTCGGGACCAGGGAGCCGGACAGAAAGATCATCGGGAAGGTGATGGTCGAGCCGATGACCCAGGCCGACCGTGAGGTCGGGACCAGGCCAGCGAGCAAGAAGCCGAGGCTGCAGAAGCTGAGGCAGCCAATCAGAAAGGCAGCAGCAACGGATAGCGGATTGCCGGCGAAACGCAGCCCGAAACCCAGCCGTCCCGCCACTACCAGCAGTACCGACGCCAGCGCCGCGCTCACCACCACCACGGCCACCTGTGAGGCCAGGAGGGGCAGCGGGCCGACCGGTGTCGCCTGCAGCCGGCGCAGGATGCCCCGCTCGCGATAGATGGCAATGCCGATGCTGAGCGCCAGCAGCCCCGAGGCGGCGATGGTCATGGCCATGAAGCCCGGCACGAACACATCGACGTTGCCGAAGCGGCCGCCATACTCGGGGGCCAGGTTGTTGCCGTAGACGCTCCCCATCAGGACAAAGAACAGAACCGGAAAGGGAACGCCGAAAAACGCTCCTACCGGGTCGCGCAAGTAAAGCTTGCCTTCGACCAGCGCCAGCTTCCACACGCCCCGCAGCACTCAGCCGACCTTCTTCTCGTCGGTCAGGCGCAGAAAGACGTCCTCCAGGTTGGGCCGTTCCGTCTCGATCTCCTTGACGAGGCACCCGTTGGTCGCCAGCAATTTGATGAGCGGGTCGGTGATCTCCGAGGCCGAGCCGTAGACGGAGACCTGGCCCTCCTCGACCTCTACGCGGACGACTCCCGGCAGTTTCTCCACCTCGTGCGCGTTGAGGTCGCCTTGAAAGCGGACGACCACCCTAGCCTCGGAATGGAGGCGGCCGTAGAGCTCGGCGGGCGGCCCGACGGCGACCAGCCTGCCGTGGTCGATGATCGCAACGCGGTCGCACAACCTTTCCGCCTCCTCCATGAAATGAGTGGTGAGCAGCACGGTGGCGCCGCCCTGGCGTATCTCACCGATTAGCTGCCAGATGGCTCGCCTGGCGTGGGGATCGAGGCCGGTGGTCATCTCGTCAAGAAAAACAGCCTCGGGCCGGCTCACGAGAGCCAGTGCGATGAACAAGCGCTGCTGCTGGCCCCCGGATAGGTCGGCGAATGAGGCGTTTTGAGCACCGGCCAGGCCGAGCCGCTCGAGCAGCGGCCGCCACTCGATCGGGTTGGCGTAGAACGAGGCGTAAAGGTCGAGCGCCTCCCAGACTCTGATTCGAGAGGGAAGCGCGGACTCCTGTAGCTGCGACCCGATGCGTGGACGCAATGCCCGCGCCTCGGTGGCGGGGTTCAGGCCGAGCACCGTAACGCGCCCGCTGTCGGGACGGCGCAGACCCTCGAGGCATTCGATCGTGGTCGTCTTGCCGGCGCCGTTGGGACCGACGAGCCCGAAGATCTCGCGTTCTCGCACCTGGAACGAAAGACCATCGACAGCCACCGTCGATCCGTACCGTTTGCGCAGGTCCTCGACCTCGATCACTGGTCGCGCCGCCATGGCTTCAGGCCTTGGTCTGAGCGAGCATCGCAGCCGCTTCTTCGTCAGTCATCGAAGCCACCTTCTCGAGCAGCGCAGCCTCGACGTTGGCCGCGAGCCTGCGCACCGTGGGGCTCTCGAACAGGGTCGGCAGCGGCAGTTCGATCCGGTAGCGCTCACGGACCCGGGATGCCAGCTGGACGGCAACCAGCGAGTTCCCGCCCAAGTCGAAGAAGTCGTCGTCGACGCCGACCTGGCTGACGCCGAGGGCTTCTTGCCAGAGCGCAGCCAGCGCCTTCTCGAGGTCGGTGCCTGGCTCAGCGTAGGCCGTGCTTACGTTGCGTTCTGTGAGCGTCGGCGTGGCCAGGGATGCGCCGGCAAGCTCTTCCATGATCCGGGCCTGGGTGATGGTCTGCGTCCGCTCGAGCTTGCGCTCGAGGCCTTCGGCGCAGATGACCACCTGGGGGCCGACCGGAGCCGCGAGGATTCGACGCAGGCACTCCACAGCCTCGGCCGGCTTGATGGCATAGGCCAGCTCATCCGAAGCCCGCCTCTCCATGAAACCGTCCCTATCGGAACCTCCCTTGGGCGCGGGCTGCGCTGATGCCGCCGCGGGCAGTCCCTGACCGTCTGCTTGCAGGGCTGATGGGTCGATCTTCCGGAGCGTGAAGGCGTCGATCCTGACCAGCTCTGCACCCGACTCGTCCAAGATCACGATGTCGCGGGTGACAAAGGCTCCGTCCTCAGATCCGGGGCGCACCTTGATGTGGCTCCATACGCGCCTCGGCAGCGGCGCCCGGACGGTGATGCACGCGTATCCAAATGGCAGGTAAGGCGCCGCTGGAATCAGCGTCTGGGCGAAGCTGGTCGCGCAATCAAGGATCGCCGGATGCAGCCCGAAGGCGTTGATCTCGTCAACGAATGCATCCGGCAGCTCGATCTCCGCCAGCTCTTCGCGTTCGCCCACGTGGACGGTCTTGACGGCATCCCAGTGCGCGCCCACCACGACGATGCCGGTTCGGGAGAGGAGATTCGCGCCGGCGACCGTCCCCAGCTGGCAGCGGCTGCGGATTGCATCGAGGTCGTGCCGCGGCAGCGGACTCGGCTCCAAGCGGCGAAGGCTGCCGCGCGCGTACTCGGTCCAGGGCGACCCGTCGCGGCCGGCCGGCTCGTCGCCCGCGATGACCGTGAACGTGTCCCGGTCGTCTCCCGGCTTGATGACTGTCCGGACCTCGCGGTTGGATTCGACCCGCAGCGGCGCCAGAAAGACCACGTCGCGCAACTCGACGGGACCCGAGCCGCGCGACTCAGCGAACGCGGCCCTGGCGAGCTCGAGGTATCCGACACCCGGCACCACTGCCTCGCCGTTGATGCGGTGCTCGTCCAGCACCCAAGTCGAGGTCGGAGTGAAAACGGTCGAGAAGAGGAAGTCGCCGGAACGATCTGCGATGCGCCGGTCGAGTAGAGGATGGTCCGTCGGCTGCGACGCCGCACCCCGCTGCATCTCGCGGAAGGCCGCCGGCACATCGGTGGCCATGGCCTGCACCGCCATGCCGATGTCCAACCAGGCGGGGAAGTTCACGGACAACGAATGGACGCCAGAGGCGTGCATCTGCTGGGCGAAGACGTCGAGGACGTTGTTGGCGGCGCAGTAGTCGCCGAGGCCGAAATCGCCGGTCACCGATATGAGCGACGAGCAGTAGATCGCAAGGTCGAGGCCCTTGCCACCAAACAAGTCGGCGATCACCTGGCCGCCGTGCACCTTCGGCACCAGGACTCGTTGGGCGGCTTCCTTCGGCTTGACCGCCAGCATGCCGCCGCCCGAGATCCCGGCCGCATGGATCACACCGTTCACCTGGCCGAACCGCTTGTTGATGCGAGCCAGCGCCGCCTCCATCTGGCCTCGGTCAGAGCTGTCGGCGCGGAGGATCAAGACCTTGCCGCCCGCATTTTCGATCGCCCGTAGCTTTTGGATCTGCCAGCTGACCTTGTCGTCCGGTCCGTGATTCGCGAGCCACTGGTCCCAGCTCTTTCGGTGCAAGAAGCCCGAACGCCCGAGCAGTACCACGCGGGCCTTGGCGGCCTCGGCCAGCTGCTCGGCCAGCGTCAAGCCGACGGCACCGAGGCCGCCGGTGATCAGGTACACGCCGCGCTTGCGCAGGGCGGTCATCCCACCCGCAGACGCGCCGAGGCTCACAGGCTCGAGGCGCCGCACCCAGCGACGGTGACCGCGCAGGGCGACCAGCGGCGCATCGGCATCCGAGGCCAGCTCCGCAACCAGCTGCCCGACGAGCGTCGCCTTTTCTCTTGGTGATTGAGGGAGCGCCACGTCAATCGCATGGCTCACCGTGTTGATGCCTTCCTTGGGCAGAACCATGACCACGCCGAGCGCAGCCGCCCGGGCGGGGCTCAAAGGCTCCTTACCGAGCACGTCCTGCATGCCGCTCGCGACGACCTTCACGCGCAGGACATCTTTGGCAGGATGCCTGGCCAACACCTGTGTCAACAGGCTCAGACTGTGGAATCCGAGGTCGAGGTCCTCGTCGACCCGCTCGGCGCTGGGCCTGGTCGCATCCTGCGCAGCCGTGGTCCACATGTGGACGACGGTGCGCGGCAGCAGAGCCCTTGCTTTGAGCTCATCGAACAGCGCGACGTAGTCGTCTCGACGCCTTGGGTCGACAGAGCAGTGGTGCCGGCGGATGCCGGCGAACCGACCTTGATCGACCAGGACGCATTTGCCGCCGAGGTGCCGCAGCCTGGCGGCGATCAGTTCACCGAGAGCCTCGGTATCGGCAAAGATCAGCCACGGCGACCGCTCCAGGACGGCGTCGGGGCTGGCCGGCGGCACGGACAGGGGTGGCGATTCGCTCCACACCGGGACCGAGAACCAGTCCTCCATCGCGATGCGCTCGCCGCCGGGAGCTGCGGCACGACCCGGTCGTGCGGGCCGTGTCTCGGCGTCTGGATCCGGGTCGACCCAGTGCTTCCGGCGCTCGAATGGATATGTCGGCAGCACGACACGGCGGCGCCGCTCATGGGCATAGAAGCCTGACCAATCCACGGCATGGCCAACCGCCCAGAGCTTGCCCAGCGCCGCCAGCATCACCCCCAGGTCTGAGTCCTGACGCTGCGGATGGCGTAGTGAGCTGATGATCAGCCGCCCGGCCGCCTCTGGCTGCAGCCGCGCAAGCCCGGACAGCGTCTGCCCTGGGCCGACTTCCAGGAGCACATGACCGTCGCCTGCCAGCAGCGCCGCCAAACCTTCAGAGAAGCGGACCGTCTCACGGAGGTGTCGTGCCCAGTAGAGGGGATCGGTCGCCTGCTCAGGCGCGATCCACGTCCCACTGGGGTTGGACACGAACGGGATCGTCGGAGGTTTCGGTTCCGCTTTGCGAACGGTGTCCGCAAACACCTCCAGGATCGGATCCATCATCCTGGAGTGGAAGGCGTGCGACGTGCGCAGGACGCTGGCTTCAACACCTTTCGCCTTCAGCTCTTCGACCAGGGACTTGACGATCTCGTCCGGGCCCGACAGTACGCAAAGGCCAGGGCCGTTGACGGCCGCCAGGTCGAGCCTGCCGCCCGCCAACGACAACACGTCCGGCTCGGGCAACGGCACGGCGACCATGCTGCCCCTGGGCATGCTCTGCATCAGGGCACCGCGCTCCGCGACCAGCGCCAGCGCGTCCTCTAGCGAGAAGACACCCGCCAAACAGGCGGCCACGTACTCGCCAATGCTGTGGCCGATGAAGGCAGCGGGCTGGATCCCCCACTCCATCCACAGCTGGGCCAGTGCGTATTCCACCGTGAACAGCGCGGGCTGGGTGACGGCCGTCTGGAGCAGCCTCTCGGTGGCCGCATCCATGGCGTCGGACCGCGGGTAGAGAACTTCGCGCAGATCGAATCCGAGGCGTGCCGCAAGCAACTCGGCGCAGCGGTCGACAGCGCGCCGGTAAGCAGGCTCGTGCTGGTAGATCTCGCCCGCCATGCCGGGTTGCTGGGCACCCTGGCCCGGAAACATGAAGGCCACCGGGCGCGGCCTGGCCTCTGCCTGTGCCGTCGTCACCTGTGTCGCAGAGGGCTGATTGAGCAACCCGAGCGCGCCTTCCAAATCAGCAGCGACCAGGGCACGTCGGTGGCGCATCTGCTCGCGTCCCACCTGCAGCGTGTAAGCCAGGTCAGCGAGGGCTTGGTGCGGTGCAGCCTCAAGGTGCGCGGCGAGGCGTGACGTGGACTCCGCCAGCGCTGTTTCCGTACGGGCCGACAGCAGCAAGAGCTGCTGCGGCCTGGATGGCGCGGTCGGACCAGGGGCCGGTGCTTCTTCCAAAATGACGTGGCAGTTGGTGCCTCCGATCCCGAAGGCGCTGACGCCTGCGCGCCGCGGCTCCGTGTCGCGGTTCCACTCCCGAAGCTCGGTGTTGACGAAGAACGGGCTGTTGTCGAAATCGATCTTCGGATTGGGGCTCTCGAAGTGCAGGTGGGGCGGGATGACCTCGTTCTGCAGGGCAAGCGTGGTCTTGATCAGCCCAGCCGCACCAGCAGCAGGTCCGAGGTGCCCGATGTTGGTCTTGACCGAACCGATCGCGCACCACCGGCGTCGTTCGGTACCGGCCAGGAAGGTCTCGGTGAGCGCCGCGATCTCGATCGGGTCGCCCAACGCTGTACCGGTGCCGTGCGCCTCGACATAGCTGACGGTCGTGGGATCGATGCCGGCCGCGCCGTAAGTCTCAGCGATCAGCAAGCGCTGTCCCTGAACGCTGGGGGCGGTGAATCCCACCTTCTGTGATCCATCGTTGTTGACGGCCGACCCCAGGATCACTGACTGGATCGGATCTCCGTCCGCCAGCGCGTCGTCGAGTCGCTTGACGAGCAGGACGCCGACGCCGCTGCCGAAGATGGTCCCCTGGGCGCTCGCGTCGAAGGCTCGGCAATGGCCATCGGGCGAGAAGATGCCGCCTTCGGCGTACATGTAGCCATGGCGCATAGGCAGCTCGATCTCGACTGCTCCGGCCAACGCCATGTCGCATTCGCCGTTGCGTAGGGCCTGGCACGCCAGGTGCACGGCGACCATGGAGGTCGAGCAAGCCGTGGCCACGGTCATCGCCGGGCCGCGCAGGTTCAGCTTGTAGGCAACCAGCGTGGCGACGTAGTCGGCATGGTTCGCGATCTCCACCGCGAGGCTACCGACAGAGCGGAGCACCGCTCGGTTCTTGCGCACGAACAGCCACGAGTAGCGGTTGGTGTACGTGCCGCCGAACACACCGATAGCTCCTTCGTAACGACGTGGGTCGTAGCCTGCAAACTGCAGCGCCTCATACGCGCACTCGAGGAAGACTCGCTGCTGGGGATCGCGGATGTCGGCCTCGCGAGGCGTGAATCCGAAGAACGGTGCATCGAACCACTCCATGTCCTCGAGAACTGGCGAAGCCTTCACGAAGTTGGGGTTTCGTAGGTCCTCAGGAGTGAGGAATCCCTCTTTGAGGAGCTCCTCGTCGGAGAAAACCGTGATGGACTCCACACCCTGGGTGAGGTTGTGCCAGTACTCCGACAGGTTATGGGCCCCCGGGAACTTCCCGGCCATGCCGATGATCGCCACCTCGTCGCCGCGCCATTGCCTTTCGCCCACTTAACTTTCTCCTGGAAGTGATCGATGGGCGGCACCTGGTGAAGCTGCCAGCCGCCGCGCCAGCGCCGCACTGCGGGCCCTGATGCGCCGGAGCGCAGGGGCCAGAGAACCGCCGGCATGACCGTCAAGGTGCCCCGCCAGACTGACGATATCGGGGTACCTGAACAGGTCGATGATCGAGAACTCCCTGCCGAGGCGTGCCTGCAACATGGCGTGCGCATCGACCATGGCCAGGGAGTTGCCGCCGAGGTCGAAAAAGTTGGTCGCCGTGCTTACACGCTCCAGATGCAGGACTTCTCGCCAGACCCTCGCGATCAGCTCTTCTGTCTCCGTCCTGGGCACCATGTGGCTTCCCACCAGTTCGGCGGAGGCCGATTCGGGCGGGGGCAGTGCAGCCCGGTCAGGCTTGCCGTTGGGAGTCAGCGGGATGCGCTCCACGCTCACTACTGCCGCCGGCAGCATGTAGTCGGGGAGCTCTGTCGCGAGGTGGCGACGGAGGTCGGCGAGACGCGGCGGCTCGCCGCGGGGAACCAGGTATGCGACCAGCCGCCGGTCCCCGGCGCTGTCGTCGGCGACCACGACGGCGTCCTCCAGGGCCGGGTGCCTGCGGAGTCGCGCCTCGACCTCGCCGAGCTCGACGCGAAATCCTCGGATCTTGGTCTGGCCATCGCGGCGACCGGCGAACTCGACGGTGCCGTCCGGGAGGTATCGGCCGAGGTCACCGGTTGCGTAAACGCGATCTCTCGAGTCCGCTCGGAAAGGGTTCGGAAAGAATCGCTCGGCCGTGAGAGCCGGATCGTTCAGGTAGCCCGCCGCAAGGTGCTGACTGCGGACATGGATCTCGCCCTGCTCGCCGACGCCGCACAGCCGATGCCCGGTTCCAAGCACGAGCAGCTGCGCACCGTCCACTCCGACACCGAGGGGCACTACACCCCGACCGGAAGCGCCGGACCGGCTGGGCGCCTCGTAATAGCCCAGCGCCTGGGGCGTCTCGGTTGCGCCGTAGTAGTTGACGATGTCAGCGTCCGGCGCCAGTCGTGTCATTCGTTCTACATCGGTCGCGGTCAGCAGATCCCCCCCGAAGAACACGTGCCGGAGCGGCAGTCGTGCGCCGCCAGCGGCCAGGAGTCGGCCCATGGCCGGCGTCAGGTGAATCACGCTGACGCCCTCCTGACCCAGCCAGCGTGCCAGCAGGACGGGATTGGCCAGCACGTCGCCGTCGGGTACACAGATGGTGCCGCCCACCCAGAGCGGGGTGAAGACATCGCGGAGCAGCGGATCGTGGCCGAGGCCCGACAGCATGGCGAAGCGATCGTCCGGACCCAGTCCGAACGTCCGCGAGTGCCATTCCAGAAAGTGGGAAAGGGGTCGTTGCGCACCGAGGATCCCCTTCACGCTCCCGGTGGACCCTGACGTAAAGGCGACGTAGGCAAGGCCGTCCAGGTTCGGTGGCACCACCACGGCCGCGCCACTCGGATGCCCCGCCGTGGCCGCAGACACGCGCAGCAAGGGGATGCCAACCTCGCCGAGGTGCCGTTCGAGCAAGGCCGGCAGGGCCACGCCCTCCAGCCCGATCACGGCAGCCGGTCGCACCTGCGCGACCTGTTCCAGCAGGCGAGCCGGTGGGTGGGACGGGTCTAGGATGCAGAATGCACAGCCCGCCTTAAGCACTCCCAGGAGCGCACCAACCAGGGCGAAGCTTCGGGGACACAACACCGCGATCACATCGCCGGCGCCGAGCACATCCAGTAACGAGTGGACGCCGGCGCTCATCCGATCCAGCTCCGCGTATGTGAAGGACACGCCGCCGGCGCGGACTGCCACATTGCGCGGCGACCTGCTCGCGACCGCGGAGAAACGCATCGGAATCGAATCCTCGACGCGGACCGGCGAGATGGTCAGAGAGGGGTCTGGCAGAAGCTGAGCCGCACGCTCGCTGACCAGCGAGTAAGCCGACAGGCGGCGATCGGAGGACTCTTCGACCTGTCGCAGGAGGTAGACGTACTCGTCCAGCAGGGACTCGATCCGGTCCCCGTCAAAGAGGTCGGGATTGTAGAGAGCGTCGAGCGCGAGCCGATCGCCCTCGTCGCGCACATACAGCGTCAGGTCAAACAGCGACCCCGGTGCACGCACATTCAAAGGCGCCACTTCCAGGCCGGGCAGCGTGAGCTCTGCGTCTGCGAAGTTGTAGACGTTGAAGAAGACCTGGAACAGCGGATTGCGGCTGAGGTCACGCAGCGGTCGAAGCTCTTCGACCACGCGTTCAAAGGGCAGCTCCTGGTTATCGAATGCGGCGAGGGCTGAGCTGCTCACGCGCTGCACGAGCTCCTCAAAACTGGGATCACCAGCGAGGTCCGCCCTGATGACGACAGGGTTGATGAAAAATCCGATCAAGCCCTCGAGCTCGGGCCGAAGACGTCCCGCCACGGGTACGCCGACCGCGACATCGTCCTGACCGGAAAGCCTGGCCAGCAGCAGGGCGAAAGCCGACAGCAAGGTCATGAACGGAGTCGCCTGCAGCCGCCGGCTCAGAGACCGCAGCCCCGCGCTCTGTAACGCCGACAGGGTGACAGTCGTTTGGGCAGCGCTGAACATCTGCTCCGGCGGCCGCGGATGGTCGGCGGGAAGAGCAAGCACGTCAATTCCAGCGAGATGGCGCCGCCAGTACTCGAGCTGCCGCTTTGGCTCTTCGGTCTGGAGCCATTCGTGCTGCCATTCCGCGTAGTCGGCGTACTGGATCGGCATTGGCTGCAGTGGCTCCACTTCGCCAACGCTGGAGGCTGTGTAGAGCCTCACGAGCTCCCTGGCGAGCACCGACATCGACCACCCGTCGCAGACGATGTGGTGGACGGTCAGCTGCAGGACATGTTCGCGCGGCCCCAGTTGGAGCAGACGGGCCCGCAGCAGCGGAGCGCGAGGCAATTCGAAGGGCCGCCGAGCTTCTTGCTCGAGGTCACGCTGAAGATCAAACCCGGGCAGGCCACGCGCGTCGACGACCGGCAGATCCACCTCAACGCTCTGGTGGATGACCTGAAGGGGCCTGCCATCGACCACATCGAACGAGGTGCGCAGGACCTCGTGTCTGGCGACCAGCCCGGCCAGCGCGGCATGGAGCGCGGCGACGTCGAGTTCGCCACGGAGCGCGTAAGCCGTCGGGACGTTGAACGTCGGCTGCCCAGGCCGGAGCTGCTCCTGCAGCCATACTCTCAGCTGCGAGCTCGACGGCGCGGCTTGGGAGAGGCTTCGAGCAGGTATGCCGGTGTAATGAGCCGGCATGGGGTGGCCGCGGCCGCGCTCGATCACGCGAGCGAGGCCTCTCACCGTGGGCGAACTGAACAGATCGGCGACCATGACCTCGGACTGGAACGTATCCCTGGATCGGGACACGATCTGCATGGCATGGAGCGAATTGCCGCCCACGCTGAAAAACTCCTCGTCGATGCCGATGTCGCGCACGCCGAGCACGTCCGCCCAGATCGCGGCCATGGCCAGCTCCGTCGACGTCGTGGGCGCCGAGCCGCGACGGACCTCCTCGGCCACCAGCAGTTGGCGCAGCGCGTGGCGGTTGACCTTTCCGTTGGCTGTCAGCGGAACCGAATCGAGCCGCAAGTAAGCCGCAGGCACCATGTAGTCGGGCAAGCGCCCCGCGGCCAGCGCGCGCATCTCGCCCGGATCGACTGCGCTGTCCGAGACCACGAACGCGACCAAATTCCCGCGACTTTCATCCAACTCGACTGCTGCCTGACGCACCGCGGGGTGCTCCACGAGCACGGCCTCCACCTCGGCGAGCTCGATTCGGAAGCCGCGCAGCTTGACCTGTAGGTCGGCTCGCCCGATGAACTCGAGGCTGCCGTCAGGCAGCTGCTTGGCAAGGTCTCCAGTGCTGTACATCCGGTCTCCGGGTGCACCGAAAGGATCGGGCAGGAAATTCTCCGCGGTCGCTGCGGGCATGTTCCTGTAGCCTCTCGCCACTCCAGAGCCCGCCACGAAAACCGTTCCAGCCTCGCCGCCGACCACAGGCTGGAACTTGTCTTCCAGCACATAGATGCGGGTGCGGTCCACCGGGCGCCCGATGGATGGTGGCCCGGACGCTGGCACGGACGGGGGCACCTCGCCCGAAGTCGTCACCACCGTGTACTCGGTCGGTCCGTAGTTATTGAACAGACGAAAGGGAAGCCTCGCTGGAGGTGGCCGGTGCAAGCGGTCGCCACCGGTCAGCAACAAACGCAGCGAGCAGTTCGCAGGCCATTCGAGCTGCACGGCGAGCTCGGCCAGTGGAGTCGGCAGGAAGGCGATCGTGATGCTGGTGTCGCAGATCCAGTCCCGCAGGCCGTGCGGTGAAAGGCGGGTTTGTTCGTCCGGGATGTGGACGCTCGCGCCGGCGCAGAGGTACGGCCACAGCTCCCACACGGAGGCGTCAAACGAAAGCCCGGCCAGCAAAGGGGCCTTGTCCGAAGCTTGCACGTCGAAGGCCCGCATATGCCAGGCGATCAGGTGGCCAAGGTTGTCGTGCTGGACCTGCACACCTTTGGGCCGGCCGGTTGAGCCAGAGGTATAAATAACGTAGGCGAGGTCAAGCTCCGAGACTTTCGCAATAACCGGTCCGCTGGCAGCGGTACCGGCCCACCGGTCGAGCTCGAAGACTCGAGTCTCGACGCCGGCGATCGCGTGGCGGAGCGCGCTCTCGGTCAGCACGAGCGCGGCCCGACTGTCCTCGATCATCGCGGCCAACCGCTCGCGCGGATGTGCTGGATCAAGCGGAAGATAAGCGGCCCCGGCCTTGAGCACAGCAAGCTCCGCCACGACAAGCCCTGGCGCGCGACGAAGAAGCACCGCCACCACCTTTTCTGGCCCGGCGCCGAACCCGATCAGCTCGCCCGCAAGGGCGGTGGCATGCAGGTCCAGCTCGCGATACGTCAGTCGCGCGCCGTCGCCACTGACTGCCAGGGCGCTGGGCGTGGCGATGGCCAGCGCGGCGATCTGGTCGTGTACCAGCATCGTGCCGACAGGGGCTGCGTCCCTGACCGGCACCATGCCTGTTCGGCTGCCCACGTCGGAGTCCCGAGCCTAGGCAGAGATTGAACCGCGAGCCGAAAACCAGTAACGCGCGCTTTGGGGGAAGGGCATAAGTCCTTCCAACGCGACCGCCTCACGGCGATCGGTTAAGTGGTCGGGTACGCGGATCTGATTTCGCATCGCCAGCGCCCCACCCTCTGGCGTTGCCGCAGATTATCCGGCGGCCTGGAAAGACCGTCAAGTACGTTACATAACAATCCCCTACTCGGCGCGAAGAACAGAAGCCGCAGTCTGCCGGGCGGCCCGCCAAACGGGCACGATGGCGCCGATGGCGGCGAGGGCGACTCCGATAAGGGGCAGCCCTACCACGACCGGGGTTAGGAACACATCGCCGTAGTCGGTGATCGCCACCTTGTTGCCCACCAGGTCGGCCATGTATTGGAGCAGCTCACGGTGAAGTCCGATACCGACGGGCACGCCCAGGATCCCGCCCACCAGTCCCAGTACGAGCGCAGATGTCGCCACCATCGCAACAACCTGTCTTGGAGTCATGCCGAGCACCTTGAAGACGGCCGTATCGCGCAACCGCTCCCTGCTGTTCAGCAAGCTTGTGTTCAACACCCCTGCAGCCGCCACAAGAACAAGAACCACCGACAGCGCCGCCACCACCTGGTTCAGGATCGTGATCTCGGGCAGGTTCTTCCCGCTGCGCGGCTGGACGCTGAGGAAATCAGTTGCCGTCGCGGCGACCCTGTTCGAAAAGGCTGCCGCGTCGCTACCCGAGCGCAGCTCGACGAGGTATTTCTGGGGCTGAGGAGCAAGCGCAGCCGGGAGGTTCGACCAGTCCATTCTGATCATGCGTCCGAGGTTGCTGAAGTCGAGGTAGGTGCCCACCAGACGGAGGCTGATCTCATGGCCGTTGTACACCACGGTGAACATGTCACCGACTCGCAGGTTCGCGGCCTGGGCGAACGCTGGCCCAGCGACCGCCTCGCCCGCGCCGCTGAACCAGCGACCCTCGAGCACCTTGAACGCGAGCCGACCCGAGTCTCCACGCATGAACGACGCCTCCACGGGTCCAGATTGGCCCTCGACGGCGACCCCGTAGCTGGCGATTGCGACCACATTCACAGTCTCGGGTTGCGCCTTCAGCGTGCTCATGACGTTCGAGTCCGGGTAGGCGCCGTAGCGCGTTACTGTCACATTGAATTTGCCCCATGCACCAGGGTCGTCCGTGAAGCGCTGCGTTGTCGCCTGGAGCCCGTAAGCGAAGGTCAGAGTTGCAACCCCGAGAAGCACCCCGGCGGCTGTGAGAATTCCCCGCAAGGGGCGAATGAATGCGTCCCCAGCGCCGAGATTGATGGCCGCTGGAAGGCCCGCTCGCCGGAGAAGCTGACCGAGCAGCGATCGTCGCCCGGTGGGCGGGGCAGTGCCGACGGCCATCGCGATGACGGGATTGAGCAGTGCAGCGCGGAAGGCTGGCAGCCCCGCGGCCACAGCCACCAGGGCAAGGCTTCCAACTCCAGCGATCAGGGCCGGCGTGACGTAGTCGATCGAGCCCGTCGGGAGGCCGATCGCCTCAGCGCTGAGATCAGCAAGCGGTCGGCTTGCGATGATGCCGGCCGGCACGCCCAGGAGGCAGCCGGCCAGGGCCGGCATCAGCACCTCGGCCTCAAGGACAAGAAGCACGTGCCAGGGTCCGAAGCCAACCGCCTTCAGCACGCCAATCTGCCGGTAGCTCGCCAGAACGATCCCGGCGACGAGATTGGCGACCACCAGCGTCACCGCGGCGATCGCAAAGGCCGCGAACGCGAGCAGGAACGTGAGGACGAGCGAGACTGTCAGGTTGCTGGCCGTCTTGATGGTCTGCTGGGAGAGGGCCGCGCTCAGGGCGCCGGGTGGTAACTGGCGCTGTAGCTCGTTGGTGAAGCTGTCGATCTGAGCCTGTGTCGAAGCGTCGTGCAGCCGATAGACCATCAGGTAGCCGGCCACTTGCTGCGGCGATGCCAGCGCCCGGACCTGGTCCTCGACCACCCATGCGTTCTGCGGCGACATGATGGTCGCATCCGCCTGGTCGATGTCCACGACCTCCCCAACTACCGTCAGGGGAGGCCGGTCCGGGCTGTTGAGAGATGGAAGCGAATCTCCGAGCGATACCGATTCCACGTTGGCAAACGAACGTGTCACCACGACCTCTCCCGTCCGCTCGACCCAACGGCCCGCCACCAGCTGGACGCGGTCCACATCGCCGCCGGGATTGGCCCGACCGACCAGCCTCATCACCAACTTGGCGGAGCCATGCTGGAACGGAATTTCGAGGAAGGGCCACGGCCCGGCTGAGGCCGCGACTTCGCGCAGTCCGGCCGTTTGGGAGAGTTGGGCCGCACTCACCACCGAGCCGTTGAAGTAGACAGACACGTGAGCGCCCTGATACGCCTCAAACGCCCGGTCATATGGCGCTGAGGACTGAGTGGCGAGCACTATCGCCAGCATCGCCACCGACGAAGCGAGCCCCGTCACCACCAACACCACGGCGGCTTGGAGGCGACGGTGCGTGACATCGCCGAGCGCCATGCCCAGGATGGCCCTCATTCGGCGACCTCCGGGTTCTCGCCCGGGCCCCGCTGCCAGGCCTCATCGTCTGTTTTACTGGCGAAACGCGTCGCGCCCGAGTCGTTGAGCACACGACCGTCGCGCAAGCGGATGACACGGCTGGCATGGCGAGCGGCGACATTCGGATCGTGAGTGACGAGGATGATGGTCTGACCGCGGCGATTGAGCTCCGCCACAAGGCCAAGCACTTCATCACCGTTGCGGCTGTCGAGGGCTCCCGTCGGCTCGTCGGCAAGCAGCAGCGCAGGTCGGTTGATCAGCGCCCTCGCGATCGCCACCCGCTGGCGCTCTCCGCCGCTGAGGCGAGCGGGGTAGGTCCGCTCCTTGCCGCTGATGCCGAGCTGGGAGAGGAGTTCGCGGGCGCGGTCGTCAACCGCGCGCGACCTGGTCCCGGCCAGCCAGGCGGGCAGGCGGACGTTGTCAATGACCGTGAGGTTTTCGACGAGGTTGAAGAACTGAAAGATGAAGCCGACCGTGTTTCGCCGGTACTGGGCAAGCGCGCCCTCGCTCAACCGCGCCAGCCGGATGTCGTTCACGGTCACGGTGCCTTGCGTGGGCCGGTCCAGGCCGGCGATCAGGTTGAGCAAGGTCGACTTTCCGCTGCCCGAGGGTCCCATGACGACTACGAATTCGCCCGCATCGACGGACAGGGTGACCCGGTCCAGTGCGGGCTGCGACGACTGATCCGCGTAGGCCTTGGTGAGGCCGTCGAGAACAAGCATTGAGCCCAAGGTCAGTTAGTCTCCCAAGGTACGGCTCCGGCCTTCACGAGCGCAGCATTGCAGTAACAGATGCGGGTGGGATTGTCAATTTTGGTTTACTTGGCGACGAAGCCGGCGTCAACGGGAATGGCGGTTCCCGTGACGTGGACAGCCTCATCCGAAGCAAGGAAGACGCATACGCGCGCAACGTCGTCGGGCTCGACGAGCGCGTGCAGGACGTGTGACTGCTTGAAAACCTCCTCGTAACGGTCAAGAGGCAGCTGCAGCGATTCCGCCACCGCGAGCAGCATGCGGCCACCGAGGTCCGGATCGTCGCGCACGAGACCGGGGCAAACTGCGTTGACACGGATGCGAAAAGGCGCGAGGTCGATCGCCATTGCCTTGGTCAGGCCGACCACGCCGTGCTTGGCCGACACATAGCCCGCAAAGAAACCAAAGCCAACCAGTCCGGCCGTGGAGGCGACGTTGATCACACTGCCCGATCTGCGCCGGATCATGCTGGGGACGGTCGCCTTCATCACACGCCAGGTGCCCGTCAGGTTGGTGTCAATGAGCAAGCGCCACTCGTCGTCCGAAAGCTCTTCGCCGCGCCGGCCCGCGGGCGCCACGATACCCGCGTTGTTGACTAGCACATCAATCCGGCCGAATTGCTCCAGTGCTCGGTGAACGGCATCGTCGACCTGGGTCTGGTCTCTTACGTCCGCGGTTAGCGCCAGGACGCGCGTCCCGTGGAGGCGACACCGCTCCGCAGTCTCGGCAAGCTGCTCCGCGGTGCCCAGCGGGTAAGGGCACAGGTCGACGTTCGCGCATATGTCGACCAGGACCATCTCCGCTCCCTCCTCGGCGAAGGCGATTGACGCGGCTCTGCCGATGCCGCGGGCAGCCCCGGTGATCAAAACGCTCTTGCCTTCGAGCCGGCCCATCGGACCCTATCCATAACACCGGGCGCGTATCCGGTCAAACGGTAGTATCAGCGTTGACACTCGCTAGGGGATCTCCTAGCATGGCGCGGGGCCGTCATGAACATCCGCCGCGGTCACCCGGGGCTGGTTCCTCAAGCGCGCGCCTGATGGCCACCGCCGCCAAGCCAGGTGATTGGCCCGCCGAAGGTGTCCTGGCGGCTGTCGGTAACACGCCACTGGTCAGGCTGGCGCGCGTTTTTCCGAACGCGCGATTCAATCTCTACGCCAAGCTGGAGGGACTCAACCCCGGCGGCAGCATCAAGGATCGCCCGGCACGGAAGATCGTGTCTGACGCGCTTGCGAGTGGTCTCCTGAAGCCGGGGATGGTCGTGGTGGAGTCGAGCTCGGGCAACTTCGCCATCGGACTGGCACAGGCGTGCGCCTACCACGGTCTGCGGCTGATCTGCGTCGTGGATCCCAAGATGACTGCGCAAAACATCGCCATCCTCCGCGCCTACGGCGCGACCATAGAGATGGTCGCTGAGCGCGATCCCGCAACTGGCGAGTTCCTGCCCGCACGTCTCGCTCGCGTCCGAGACCTGCTGGACGACTTGCCCGACGCCTTCTGGCCCAATCAATATGCGAACCGGGGCAACTCTGCCGCGCACCACCAGACAATGCGCGAGATTGCCGGGGGCCTGCGGGACCGCGTCGACTACCTCTTCTGCTCGACCAGCACGTGCGGCACGCTACGCGGCTGCTCTGAGTACGTTCGCGCCCGCAGGATGCAGACCCAGGTCGTGGCAGTCGACGCGTTGGGCAGTGTCATATTCGGCTCGCCGCCGGCTCGTCGCTTGATCCCCGGGCACGGCGCGGCCATCAGGCCGCCCCTCTATCACCCGTCGCTCGCCGATCGGGTCATCCACATCAGCGACCTTGAATGCATCAGCGCCTGCCGCGGCGTAATCCAACGCGAGGCCATTCTTGCGGGCGGGTCGTCCGGCGCGGTGATCAGCGCCGTTTACCGGCTGATCAGTGAGATCATTCCGGGTTCCAACTGCGTGGCGATCTTTCCCGATCGCGGTGAGCGCTATCTCGAGACCATCTACTCCGACGACTGGGTGCGCGAGAATTTCGGCGAGATCCCGGCGCCGCTCGGGACGGTGGGTGCCGAACAGCTAGCGCAAGCCTGATGCTGGTCCTGGGCGCCTCCGTCGTTCGAGAGATCCTCGACGGCCACGAAATCGACATCGTGGATTGCGTCGCTTCCGCCTATCGCGCTCACGCCGCGGGAGACAGTTCGTTGCCGCACTCGGTGTTCCTGCGCTTTCCAGCGGGTCCTGGACGCAGGATCATCGCCCTCCCCGCGTACCTTGGTGACGGCTTCGAGGTCGCTGGAGTGAAGTGGGTTTCGTCCTTCCCGGACAACATCGAACACGGCCTTGAACGGGCCGCCGCCGTCGTCGTCCTGAACTCACCCGAGTCCGGAAGGCCAATCGCGATTATCGAGGGCTCGTACATCTCAGCAAGCCGCACCGCCGCGAGCGCCGCGCTCGCGGCTGGGCTCCTTTTGGGAGGTAGCGCAGCCCCACGCATGGGTGTGATCGGCTGCGGCCCGATCAGCTTTGAAGTTGTGCGATTCATGCGCGCCACGCGTCGAGAGCTGGCTGACCTGGTTGTCCACGACATACGACATGCGCGCGCCCAGCATTTCGCCGGTCTCTGCAGGACGCACTTCCCGGAGCTCTCGATCGAGATCGTCGACTCCGTTTCCCCTGCGCTCGCGTGCAGTCTCGTCTGCATCGCAACCAGCGCGGGAACACCTCACGTAAACGATCTCGCGCCGTGCCCTGCTGGGGCGGTCATCCTCCACATTTCACTCCGGGACATCACTCCCCAAATCATCCTGCGGTGCGACAACCTGACCGACGACGTCGATCACGTGTGCCGCGCCGAGACTTCCCTGCACCTGGCCGAGCAGCTGGTCGGGAATCGCGATTTCATACGTGGTTCGATTGGCGACGTTCTGCGGGGAGTCTTGCCGGCGCGGCCCGACCCCGATCGGGTGGTGGTCTTCTCTCCCTTCGGCCTGGGAATCCTGGACCTGGCCGTCGCCAGTATGGTCCGACGCCATGCGATTGCCCGCGGCATGGGCCTCTCGATCGCCGATTTTCTACCGTCGTCCTGGGCGCGCGAAGATAGGCCTGTAGGCGTGATCGATGAATAACCATTCGCGGTGATGTCCAGGCGCCGCCACCTCATCAGCCTTGGGGACCTCTCGCGCGCTGAGATCGCGCAGATCGCCGAGCGCGGTCGGGACTATGCCGTCGGTGCAGCCGATCCCACTGGACGGCTCGAGGGCCGCGTGGTTGGAATCTACTTCCGCTACACGTCCACGCGCACCCGCACCGCGTTCTCCGCCGGCAGCTTGCGCTTGGGAGCACGCATAGTGGCCTACGGCCCGCACGACCTACAGGAGAACACCGGAGAGTCGATCGAGGACACGGCCAGAGTGCTTTCCTCAATGCTGGACGCACTGGTCGCGAGGACAGCCGGCAGCGATGAAGAGATGCGGATCCTGTCGTCACAGAGCCGCATGTCCGTGGTGAATGCAATGAGCAGCGCTGAGCATCCGACCCAGGCGCTTGCGGACCTCACCACCCTGCTGCAGCACTTTGGATCTGTTGAGGGCTTGAGCGTCCTCTACTTGGGCGAAGGCAACAACACAGCGTCGGCGCTGGCCCTGGCGCTGAGCCAGTTCAAAGGCGCTGAGCTGCACTTGCGGACGCCGCCAGGATATGGCCTGGCGGGCGCTATGCTCGCATCTGCTCAGAAGCGCGCTGCCATAGCCGGTGCCCTGATAGACGAACGGCACGACCTGGAAAGTCTGCCCGCCGCGGTGAACGCCATCTACACCACGCGGTGGCAGACCACTGGAACGTCGAAGCCCGACCCCAATTGGCGGAAAGTGTTCGACCCCTTCCAGGTGGATATGCGCTTGACTGAGAGGTATCCGGGAGCCGTTTTCATGCACGATCTTCCCGCGCACCGGGGCGAAGAGGTGACAGCGGCAGTGCTGGACGGTCCTCGCAGCATCGCGTTTCGACAGGCGGAGAACAAACTCTACAGCGCCATGGCGGTGCTGGAATGGTGCGTGAGCGGCGAAGTCAACACCGACTGAGTTCATGCGCGGGAGTCGGGTGGCCCCAGCCCTGCACACAGCATCGACGCGATACCGAGCGACAGCGTTGAGATCGATCTCGACGAAGGGGAGGCGGTCCTCCACGTCTCTAACCTCTCGGGCGCCGGCTTGCTGACGAATCGGGCGCCGTCAGCAGTCTTTCGTGACGTTGGTTGAAGTCGTTGCCGCGTTTGTTGGCGAGTTGTACCGGGAGTGATTGCCGTCTGGACCAGGAGGGATGGCACGACGTGGGTCAGCGCAGGATTGATGCGCTGAGTGGAGTGGCACCATTGACATCGCTGCATCCGGCCGCTGAGCCTGCCGACGCAGAACGGCGACTTAGTGGCGGAGGGCGAGAATCTCGAGGTCGCGCTTGGCGTCCGGGCTGTTGCGCAAGACGGCCAGACTGATGGCTAGCCTGAGCAGCATATAGATAGACGCGTATAGCACGTGGCCGGAGAGTAGCCGGGCTAGTGTGTATTGCGGTCGCCTGTGACGACCTGACCGCGAATGTCTCGAACATCGCTAGTCGGAGTTTTCAGGCGTACCACGACTTCTCTTCCAGGCATAGATGTCGATTACAGCACCTGCTTTGGCCAAGGTCCCGTAGCACTCGACGCAATCGCTCGGAGCGTCCTGGGGCGTCGTAGCGCGTCGTTTTTCTGAGGTGACGGCTTCACCGGCGGTTTTTTGCCCTCAGCCGCCTCCCAGGACTCGGACTTTCTGGCAAAGCCAGGCATCAGTCAAGACCCTTTACGACCCGGCCCGCGGTCCGGGCGGCTTGCTGTCAGTCGCCGAGGACCACTTACGCAGGCTAAATCCCCCAGGCCAGCTTTCCCAGGATGCTTGCGATAAGCCCCGGCTATAGTCAGCAATTGCCTTGCAAGCCCAGATGTGACTGAAGCTGACGTAACCACGGACGCACTACTCCGCGATTGGTCCCGCTGGTGCGGCGCTCTTTCACAGCAGGCGATTGTCAAACCGATGAAAGCCGTCTCGCTCTTCGCAACCGGGGCTCACGCTCCGTCTTTGAACTGTGTTTTCACTGAACGATCTGACGTTGAGCAGGAACCTGTTGAGGAGTTGCTGGACATGGTGAAAGGGATGAGGCTTCCCCATTGCCTCCAAATACGTCCTGGTTGCGGGCCGGAGCTAGCTTCGCTCGCAGGAAGTCGTGGGATGACCCTGGAAAGTCCGATACCACTAATGCGCAGAGATTCGTCTGGACCTGACCTTGCCCCGATCGCAGGTCATGCCTCGTTGGTGATCCGCGAACTTGCCGCAGGCGACAGCCAGCTACACGTGGCAATCGCGAGTGCGGGCTTCGAGGCGCCACCGGCACTGTTCGAAGCAGTGGTGACGCCGGCCGTCCTTGCTCTGCCGGGCTTCCACTGCTACGTCGGCAGCGTGGACCGCCAACCTGTGACGACTGCGGTGGGCATCGTCGAAGAAGATCACGTGGGCATCTACAACGTGGCCACCCTACAGGCGCACCGCGGGCGCGGTTACGGCGCAGCGATCACGGCGCGCGCGGTGCTTGACGGCTACGCAGCGACCGCATCCTTTGCCCTGCTGCAGTCCTCCGACGCTGGCTTCCGCGTGTACCAACAGCTTGGCTTCCGGACGCTCGAGAACTGGGCGGTTTGGGTCGTCGCCTGACTAGCCCGGATTGGTCGACTTCTGGAACCGGCTTTTGGTCGACCTTGTTGCCCCGATCGTCGCGGCCCGCTGTGTCCTGTACACCAGCGCCCGCGGCAAACCGCGATATTTGGACACTCAACGGCACTCAGCGAATTTGGGCCGCAGTTTCTGAACGTAATGGAACGATCTGTTAACCGCGGGCTGACCACGGGCGTTCACCTAGCGTGACGTGCAGCGATCGAAGCCGGCGTGGCGAATATGGCGACTAAATAGCGGTGAGTGCGCAGAACCGCCTGCCAGCCGTCGCAGCTGCAGTCACCTAAAAGCGCCAAGGAGTGGCGGCCTGACTCTTTCAGGCCATGAGGGCCGTGAAGCTCGGTACTGGTTGTACAAGTGAAAACGCGCTTCGCCGTCGGATCATGATGGCGGTACCCGCCCGCCGCTCAACTCCAGGGTTACTTCGTTAGTTGTCCCCTCCCTGCACCGCCAGGATGCGCGGTGGTGTGCACGTTTACGTAGTACTGCTCGGGATTCTGGACGATGTCCTTCAGGAGGCCTTGATCGACCTGCCTGCAGCCAGAAGAAGATCCGGCCACCGGTGGGTTCAGTGGGATCACGGGAGGTGCAGCCACGCCTGCGGGGGCGTGGTGTATGTGAGCGGCTATCACGGTCTCGCTGGTGGTGAAGTCGATCACATAGCAGAGCTCGCTCTGGCCCAGGTTGATGGTGATGGCGGCCGTCCCCTGTGAGCTCGCAGGCGCCGGAGGCACCTCGTTGGGGCCCAATAGGATGGCCGTAAGAGGTCGACCGCCCTGGTCGGAGCCGGGCAACCGCTCAGCCTGGACAGTTTCGATTGAAGCGAAAGTCACGAGCAACGCGAGCATGGTTCCCAGATAGATCAGATGCCGCATTTGACTCCTCCCGAAGCTGGTGCTTCCCCTGGTCTGGGCGGGCCTAACCACCGAAGAAAATCCCATTTGTCTCGTGCGCGATCTGGGCAAAGTTCACTTTGGTGATGGCGTCCGACGCGAAACTGCCAAGGCTGGAAATCCCCGACCAATGGATCGAAGCTCCCGTCCTGACCAAGCTGAGCGAGAACTGGTTGCTGGTATCACTGGTGGTAGCTCGTTCAACCACGCCCGACCACTCGACCTCGAAGCTGACTACCCCCGGAACGGAGCTGCCGTCGCTGAGCGCGTTTCCGATGTTGCCGTAGTCCTCGATCGCGAAGTTGGACAATCGGTATGAGGCGGTGCCGCGGCCGAGATTTAGCGCCACCGAGTCTTCGGGTATGGCGACCGTCCAGAAAAGTCCGGCCGGGAAGGGATCGATGCCAGGGTTGAAGTCGTGGATCTGGTCGGTCCCAACGGGACCGTTGAAGACGTCGAGTCAGATGAACCCGAAGGTTCCGCTGTGAATGCGATTGTCAGTGCCCCTGAAGGTTCCGGTCATGAAACGCACATCGGCCCCAAACGTGAGGCCGCTGCCGGTCCCGGTACCCGTGCCTTCGATGTCGGCTATGGCGACAAAGCCATTGAAGTCGGTGATGGTCGAGGGCTCCGAACCGGCGCCCGGGAGCTTGACGTGGAATGGTGCCCCTGGCGCGACGGTGCCCGGTATGGGTCTCGGCGTGCCCGCGCCGGGAGCTTCCGCGTGCGCCAGGCTAGGCACCCAAAGGCTGGCCGCGGCCGCTACGCCACCGGCGGCCGCGGCCGTGCCCAGAAACTGGCGCCGCGATAACGCTCTGTCCCAAAAGTGCGTATGACCAATTGGGCGGTCATGAGCTACCGACTGCCAGATTGCTCGA
>WNFD01000569.1_pt1 | contig 36662 bp, 28 predicted proteins | sample 5400491 | NCBI WGS metagenome assembly WNFD01 (sample SAMN13153343, study PRJNA577476) | soil metagenome | isolation source: 120 cm saprolite under Douglas fir tree site 2 hole 2 replicate 2 | place: USA:California | collected 2015-04-18 | reverse complement strand
ACCGCGTGCTTCTTATCGCCGGTGACGGCGTAGACATTCGCCAGAGAGCTGTGCGCCCAGGCAGCCTCAGGACGAATAACAGTAGCCGCCTGGAACATTAGCTTTGCGCTCGGATAGTCCCTGGCCAGCACAGCCTTTTGTCCATTCTCCATTGCTATAACGAAAGCGGACCAGATTCCACGCTCGATTCCCTTGCTGCCTGATTGTTCGGATTCAGCTCTAAGTGACCTGTTCTGGTCGTTCACGACCGATTCAAGTTGAAGAAGCGCTTCGCGATCGTCAGTTCCACTGCCCAGCGAACTCACGATGGTTCCCAGCTTTGCTTCCACGCGTTCCTGCTGATCGAGTGCAGCTTTTTCATTCTTCCTGGCCCGCTGTAGCTCCTTCGATGCCTTCAATTGCGCCACAGCTTTTTCAGCGACTCCTACATCGCGCAGCTTGCCGAAATCGTTCACTATCTCCTGATATGTACGCCAGGCTTGCAGCGTGTTCCCTTTATCAAGTAACGACTGTGCCGCCGTTGTCCGCTTTTGAAATTCTTCTTCAATAAAATCCTTGTTCACCGGCGCAGTTCCTTTGACCATCGCTCTTAACTGAAGCCAGGACAATGCGTCTTCCGCCATCGACGAAGGCATCCACGAGTGGGGACCATCAAATACTTCCAAACGATTCACCAGCCGATGACTTTCCAGGTTCTCGTGAAGCTTTAACATCTCTGGATAATTGAAATCAGTGGTACCGGTGGCAAGAAACCACTCCGTGGTTTCGGGTAGGGCTTTTGTATCCGGCGGCAAACCGGCCGCACAGGCGATCACTCCGGCAACACAGGTTTTGCAGGCAATCGCAATGGAGGAAGCTACGCGCGCTCCGCCGGAAAGACCTGTGGTGTATATACGTCGCGGATCAATCGCGAAACGGTGAATCACGTCAGTCCACAGCAGCCGGATCGCCGTGGAAGAATCACTGAAATTGCGTGAATTGTTACTGCCGGCAACAATGAAGCCGTATTTCTCAGCGCCCTTCTGGAAAAGCTTTACCGCAGTAGCGCCGCGGCCAAAGGGATCGAATGCAACCAGAATGGGCCAGCGTTTCTGTGGTGTGTAATTGCTGGGCAGATACAAAGCGTAGGAGTGCGTAGCGTCCTCCCGTACGGTCACGGAAGGATGCACTTCGCCTGGTTTCACGTCTTGCGCAGACACTGTTATGGAGAGGCAAGCCAGTACGAAGATCCAGATTAGCCCGCGGAGATGCATATTCAGAAAGACTCGTCGTTCTCTAAAGTGTAATGAGCAAATCAAAGCAATATTTTCGCACCTCAACCGTCTTCAACGTTTAAGGGCAAGCTTAACTGTCTAGTGAAGATAACCTGATTACGATGGGCAACATCCCGTTACAAGGGTCGCGGCCCCGTGCAGTTGACCCTCGCGTATTTTCGTACACGCCTGCGCGGTCACCTTTGGGCCGGTTTTTACATGCTTCTGAAGACGGGAATCGGAACCCCCGTAGTAACATCAAATAAAGCACGTTCTTCTGAGGATTACATTTGGATAACAACGGTAACGGTGCGGAAGCGATCAGAACTGTTTCTCTGGTCCGCCACTACAAAATGGGGCGCAGTATCATACCGGCGGTGGACGGCGTAAGCATCGCCGCGGACCGCGGAGAGTTTATTGCTCTGCTGGGCGCTTCCGGCTCTGGCAAATCCACGCTGCTCAATCTGATTGCCGGTCTCGATCGTCCCGACTCCGGCGCCATAGTGGTGGAAGGTCAGGACCTTGCCACCATGACGCCACACGATCTGGCGCAGTATCGTCGCCATACCGTGGGCATGGTGTTCCAGTCTTTCAATCTTGTTCCCACCATGACCGCCTATGAAAACGTTGAGCTGCCCATGCGCTTTGCTGAAGTCCGTCGCAAAGAGCGCCGCGCCCGTGTAGAGGAAGCATTGACCAAAGTCGGATTGCAGGACCGTGCGAAGCATCGACCAAGTGAAATGTCCGGCGGCGAACAGCAGCGTATCGCGCTGGCACGCGCACTGGTCAATCAGCCCAAAATTCTTCTGGCGGATGAACCCACGGGCAACCTGGATTCCAAGACCGGAACCGAGATCATGGGCCTGATCACCGATCTGAACCGTTCATTGGACATGACCGTCATCATGGTCACGCACGAACGAGCCCTGGCAGACCGCTACGCCGGCAAAATGGTTTTCCTGGGCGACGGCAAAGTTGTGGGCGAGACCAGCAACAGCGTTAAAGGAGTCACCGTTTGAGAGCCTATGATCTGGTAGAGCTGGCTGGACGCAACCTCCGTGAAGCGGTCCTGCGCAATTCACTCACGACTCTTGGCATTGGCGTGGGCGTAGCGTCACTGGTTGCCATGCTGTCATTGGGTGTGGGCCTGCAACGCCTTTTCAATCGTCAGTTGGGCCGGTCCGGGCTCTTTGATTCCGTGTACGTAACTTCACGGCAGGACTTTCGCGGCCGCAGCATGCAGAGCTCTGAGAGTCTGGCGCCGCCCAAGCCGCTGGATGATGCTGCGCGTAAAACAATCGAAGGCATGGCGGATGTGGTGGAGGTCTATCCCAACCTGAGTGCGGTTGGTGAATTCCGCCTGGCCAACGGCAAGCCGGAGGAATCACATTTTACTGTGGTCGGTGGTTTGCCGGAATCCGCCCGCTCGGGCGAGGCGTTTGATGAGTTCCAGGGCAAGTTCTTCTCCGCGGCACAGGCGCCCCAAGCCATCATCATGGCTGACTTCGGCCGCGTTCTGCTCGGCCTGCCCGACGATTCCAAAGCCTTTGATCAGAAGCTGAGCACTGATCAGGCCAATCAGCTTCTGGGCAAAGACATTATCTTCCGTTACGCCGAGCGTCAGTCTGGAAACAGTACGCCTTTGCGGAACTCAGGATCGGCTTTTGCCAGTAACAGAGATAGTGCGAGTAAAGACTCTGGCAAGGACGCCGGAAACAAAGGCGATTCGCCCGATCTCGGTGATTCGTCGGCGTTCAACGTTGTGCGTCGCGAGCAGAAGCTGACCATCGTTGGAATCGTGAACAGTGAGCCCAATCGCGGCATGCGCAACGGTCGCACATCCATTTTTCTGCCCATTGAATTCGCTGAGTCGCTCAACATGATTCAACCGGGTGACCTGCGCAACGTAATGCGCACGGGTGAAGGGAAGTCATACACCGCGCTGATCGTGCGCGTTAACAAGAGCAAACAGGTTGTGCAGGTGGAAGATCAGATCAAGAAGCTTGGCTTCAACACGTTCTCGATCGTAGATGCTTCCAAGGGCCTGACTAAGGCGTTCATCTTTCTCGATCTGTTTCTCGGCATCTTCGGCAGCCTGGCGCTGGCGGTTGCATTTCTAGGCATCGTGAACACACTGGTGATGGCAATCCTGGAACGCCGGCGCGAAATTGGCATCATGAAGGCCGTGGGCGCCAGTGATGGTGATGTAAAGCGCATCTTCTTTGTGGAAGCCGGATCCATGGGCGCGCTCGGTGGCGCACTCGGCGTAGGCCTGGGCTGGCTCATTGGACGTGCCATCAACGTTGGCACCAACTTATACCTTGTCCGCCAGCAGATCAGGCCGGAGAGCTTCTGGTACGTGCCTCTCTGGCTGGTCATCGGGGCCATGGTGTTTTCTGTTGGCGTGAGTCTTTTCGCGGGACTCTATCCCGCTTCACGCGCCGCCCGTCTCGATCCCGTTGAAGCCCTGCGGCACGATTGAGAAAGATTTGGAATTTAGAATTTATAAATTCGAATTTCACGGCGCAGACCAGACATCAACTTTCCCGGCGCATGCCAGACGAACGTTCCCGGATCACGATGACCTATCCATCTTGTCATCCTGAGCGAAGTCGGAGCGTATGCGACGACGTAGTCGAAGGATCCCGAGGATGCAGGTTGTGACGATGCTGATTTAGGGAGTTCTCTCGTTTATGTAATTACCTCGTCAGGCTGCCGTTCAGTAGGACGGAAGGACCTTGTGCTTTGTTCCCCGGGCCATACTCGTGTGGCACAGCCGCCCCCGGCTGTGTGAGTTATTTTGGTTCGTATCAGGGCACGTCTTCAGCCCGCGAGAAGCTCGGACTGAGCCCGGATTTATAAATTCACAATTGCAAATCCTCCTCACCATCCGTGTACACTACAAGCTCTTCATGAAAATTCTCCTTCGCTTATTACTTCTTACATTCCTGGTATCCAGTTTCATTCCGGCGTTCGCCGCTGAGCGCGTGCAATGTGGTTCGGTCAAAAGCCGTTTCATGACCGGATCAGTGGGCTATTGCGCCATGCTACCGCCCAGTTATGACACCCAGACGGCAAAGAAGTTCCCGGTGCTTTATTTCCTGCACGGCTTGGGCGGCGATCAGAGTTTTCTGGTCTCCACCGGCGGCTGGCAGATTATTGAAGACATGTGGGAGCAGAAGAAGCTGGGCGAATTTGTCATCATCACGCCTGAAGCCGATACGTCTTTCTACATCAACTCCAAAGATGGACGCGTGCACTACGATGACTTCTTCATCCGCGATTTCATTCCCCAGATGGAGAAGAAGTTTCGCCTGACCGGCACGCGTGCTGGACGCGCCATCGGCGGCGTCTCCATGGGCGGCTACGGCGCCCTGCGTTTTGCCTTCAAATATCCGCAGATGTTTGCGTCCGTGGCCGGGCACATGCCCGCGCTTCTTGAGCAGTTGCCGAACGGCGCCGGCAATGCCGGCTTCAATGCGTTCTTTGGCTCCGCTTTTGGCCGGCCGGTTGACGAAGCCTTCTGGAAGGCGAATACTCCGTTCGTTTACGCGCGCAGCAAAAATCTTGCTGGGCTCAAGATTTATGCTGACTGCGGCGCCAGTGACGATTACGGTTTTGACGCTGGTACGCGCCAGCTCGACAAACTGCTCACGCAACGCCACGTGCCCCATATCATCAACATCTATCCCGGACAGCATGACTGGCAATTCGTAGCGCAGCATCTGCCGGCGGCATTGCAATTCCAGGCAAAGGCCCTGGGTCTAAAATGAGGTCTTAACTGAATAACGATGATGTGGAGACTCTCGTGAGATGGTGGATTGTTTTTCTGGCTCTGGTGGGTGTCGTGGTTTCTTCTCTGGCCTTGCGTGAACATTATCGCGTGGGTGCGGCTCCGTGCAGCATCAATGATCGCTGGGACTGCGGGACCGTCAATCACAGTCCTTATGCCGTCGTGGTCAAAATCCCAGTGGCGATCATCGGCATTGGCGGCTATATTCTCGTTGGCCTTCTTGCGGCGGTACGCGCCAGAAAAGCCCTGCTCATTGCGGCCGTTATCGGGCTGGCCTTTTCAGTCTATCTCACGCGCATTGAGGCTTACGTTCTCGAAGTCTGGTGTATTTACTGTGTGGCGTCGCTGGCTGTCATTACGCTCGTCACGGCTTCCAGCGCAGTGGATCTTGTGATGAATCGCGCGCGACAATAGTCATTTGGTTTCCGGCAGCGTGTAATCCAGTTCGTAAAAGTGTTTACCATCGGTAATCTTCACATCCATCTTGCCGGCAATGCCGGCTAGTTGTCCGGTGCCCGTGCCCGGCACAATGGTGATCGAAAGCTGCTGTGCTCCCTGCGTCAGCGTTCCCGAGTGCTGCATCAGGAAAGTTCCAGTGCGCCCTTGCAAGGTCCCGGTGACCTTCTCCATGGCCACGTATCCGGCCGACCCTGTTTTGTAATCGCCTCCGGTCAACATTTGACCTGTGCCGGTGGCTTCCAGTTCCCCGTGGTAGTGCTTGTCAATGGACATGCGGCCCAGCAGAGGATCATTCGTTTTCTCGTCGGCTGGTTGCGGGGTCAGCTTTACATCAAATGCTCCACTGGCATGCATGGCTGCTCCTTTTTCTGTCCTTGCTTCTGTTTTGACGGTGGATTGATTGGCTGTCAATTGGGCATAGGACCATTCACTCTTTGCCGCAACAAAAATCAAAGCCAGCGTGACGCCCAGTCCGACACAGTTCAATTTTGTCATGATAACTCCCGTTGCTCGCCCACCGACTGTAGTGAGGAACAGTAAAGAGTGTCAACCGCAAACAGATCGCGGCGTCAATCCGTGCGGCTTGCGGCCTCAGCGAGTGCCTTCACCGCTGCAATGTTTTTTTCAAGTGCCTGCGGAAAGCCGTGCCGCTGCTGGAGATATTCCGGTGTATTCCATGAAATCCACGTCTGCTTTTTTTCATCTTCCCAGACCAGGAGCTTCAATGGCAGATCGATGGCAGCGGTTTGAATCGCCTGCATGATTGGTGTGCCCGCCACAGGATTGCCGAAGATCAGAAGCTTTGTTGGGGGCAACTGCAGGCCCACTGTCTGAGCTTCACCGCTATGATCGACCACAACAAACAACTTGATGCCCTTTTTCTCAAGCAGTGAAGTGAGCCGATGCACGGTTTCGTCAACAGAATTCCTGCTGGAAATACTTTCGAGACCCTTCGTTGTGGTCATAGGAATACTTTAGATGCCTCACGACGCTGACCTGTGGTAACAGGAAAGTAGCAAGAAAGAGGACTAAAATTCCGATAGTAGCTTTGATGCGGGTGAGTGCCGCAACCTCAGCCAAAAGTTTATAGCCGCGCGGAGCGAACCATCGCCGCGCGGTTCTCGTTTTTATGGGATCGCGCCTTTATTGTGATCGTGCCGGAATAGATCTGCCTACCGCCGGGTCAACGCGAGGATCGCGTCCTGGACCTTGCTCCACACATTCGACTTCGGGTCCATAGTCTCAAAGTGGCCGGCGTCGGGCAAAGTGATCAACTCCAGTTTTTCTCCCGCCGCTTTTTTCTGCTCGGCATAATTCTTACTGATTTCGTAAGGCACTGAATCATCCCTGGTGCCATGGACCAGTTTCTGCATGGCGGTGATGTGCTTCTGTGCCGGCGATGCTTCACGATAGTGATCAGGCACTTCCGCAGGCGATCCGCCCAGAAACTCTGAGACGGCATCATTGCTCAAATGCAGTTCCCACCCGCGATGCAGGTCTACCACGCCTGCCAGTGACAGTGCATGTGTGACCGTGGGCTCAAAAGCCGCCAGAGCCAAAGCGAGTTGTCCGCCCGCGGAGTGTCCCGCCACGCATATACGCTTCAGGTCCAAAGGCGCCAGTCTGCTCTTCTTGAAAGCCCGCATGGTTGAGTAAGCGCTGCGAATGTCCTCGAAGGTGCCGGGCCATCCTCCACCTCGATTGCCCACGCGACGGTACTCCACGTTCCACGTGGCAATGCCAATCTGCTTCAGCGCGTGGCACAGGTGCCCGGCGTATGTAAGGTCATACTTCGCTCGCCAGTACCCGCCATGAATAAAGAACACGGCTGGAAATGGTCCTTTGCCTTCAGGCACGCGGACGTCGGCAAATTGGTTTTCGTCGTGACCATAAGGCACGCGAATGTCGGCGTCCGGCGGTTTGATGGTGAAAATGTCTTCGCTTTGCACGGAAGAGCAGTATAGCGGGAATGGAGGATTAACTTTCAAACTTATAAATTCAAAATTACAAATTGCCTTACATGTATCCGCCGCCCGCTTGTTCGACCACCTTGCCGCGGAACATGCGATAGACGAAAACGAAGTAGCCGATCGCCAGCGCCATTCCGATTCCCCAGAACACCAGGCCCACGCGCAGCGCATACCATCCTGTGTGCGCGTTATAGACAGTGATATTCAGGGCCGGGTCCGTGGTTGAGACCAGCAGGTTTGGATACACCGCGGCCGCCGCTCCCACCAGCATGAAGACCAGGTATGCCGCGGATGCAAGAAACGCGCCGGTATCATTTTGTTTTCGGCGGAAGCTGAACATGGCGAACAACGTGGCAGTCACGGCCAGCGGAACAATGTAAAGAACAGGAAAGCGTTTGTAGTTGTCCAATAACCCCGGATGAATGGAAAGTGTTGCCCCCAGGCTGACCAGCGTGATCAGGACAAGAACAGGCCACAGGACTGCGGCAATGCGTCGTGAACGTGCGTTGATGGTGCCGCTCGTTTTCATCGCGACATAGTGTGCGCCGTGAATCGTCAGGGCCACCAGAGCAACTACGCCGGCAATCACCGTGTACCAGTCCAACACGCCGGGTTTAGCGCCCACGTTCCAGTTGGTCCATAGGGGCAGAAAGAAATAGCCATCGCTCTTCAGCGGAACACCGCGAATCACGTTCCCCAGCGCCGCTCCAAAGAACACGGTCAGCAGAATGCTTGAGAGCGCGAAGCACCCGTCAAAAAATCCCTGCCAGACTGGCGAATCCAGATGTGTGCGCAGTTCAATGCCCACGCCGCGCAGGATCAGCAGCCACAGCACGATCATCAGGGGAAGATAAAATCCGCTGAATCCGGAAGCGTACAGCAGGGGAAAGGCAAAGTAGAGCGTTCCACCTCCGGCAATCAGCCAGACTTCATTGCCGTCCCAGACAGGACCAATGGTGCGCAGTACGGTGCGGCGTTCCTGATCGGTCTTGGCCACGAACAGATGGATTACGCCCGCGCCCAGATCGAACCCGTCCAGGACGACATAACCCGTGATCATGATTGCAACCAGCCAGAACCACGTGAATAGCATCGTTAATCTCCTGTGCTCGCGGTAAGGGGAACGCCGCTGGTGATGTCGGGGTGGGGACCAGATTCAGGTCCATGTGCGATTTCACGATGCACCAGGAAAAGGAACAGAATCGCGAGCACGCTGTACACGCCCATGAAACCAAGAAGCGTAAACAGGCCGTTGCTGTCATTTACATATTTGGAGTAGCCTTCCCTGGTGCGCATCATTCCGTACACCAGCCACGGCTGCCGGCCAACCTCGGCGGTCATCCATCCTGCTGTGTTGGCGACATAAGGCAGAGGCAGACACAACAGAATGGTCCACAGCAGCCAGCGCGTCTGAAACAGTTTACCGCGCCACAATTGCAGTATCGCCAGACCCATCACTGCAATAAAGATGGTCCCCAGGCCGGCCATGATGTGATAGCTGAAATAAAGCAGCGGAATATTGGTGGGCCACTGGTCTCTGGGAAATTCATTCAGCCCGCGCACTTCAGCCGCCGTAGTCCCGTAAATCAGGAAGCTGAGGACTTTATTCACCACCAGGGGGTTGTCAATGCGTTCATGTTCCGCGTCCGGCTGGCCAATGATTACGATGGGCGCGCCTTTTTCAGTCTTGAAGAGACCTTCCATTCCGGCCATGGCGGCCGGCTGATGTTTAGCCAGGTAGCGACCGTGAATATCCCCGGTAGGGAAGATTTGCAAGGCGGAAAAGATAAATCCGGCAATCACTCCCACGCGCAGAAAGGCGCGTGCATGTTTCTCATATTCGTTATTGATGATGTAGTAAGCGCCCACCGCGGCCATCACAAATGCGCCGGTAATGACTGCGCCGCTCATGTTGTGGGCATATTGAATCAGGGCCCAGGGATTGAGCAACAGTCCCCAGAAACTGTTCACCATGAACTGTCCGTCGGCGGCGCGGGAGAAAGCCACGGGATGCTGCATCCATGCGTCGGCGACAATGATGAAGTAGCCGGACAGCCACGACCCCACAAACACCATAAACGCTGCCCACCAATGGCCTTTGGGACCGAGGCGCTTTTCGCCGTACAGGAACAGGCCCAGAAATGCAGATTCAAGAAAGAATGAGAACACGCCTTCCATCACCATTGGCTGGCCGATCACTCCACCGGTAACGCGTGCGAATTGTGACCAGTTGGTGCCGAACTGAAATTCCATGGGGATACCGGTCACAACGCCCATGAGAAAGTTGATGCCGAAGATTTTGGCCCAGAATCTGGCCGCCTGATTGTAGAAATCGTTGTTGGTGCGCAAGGCCATGGTTTTGAAAACCAGAATGAGCGGCGCAAGCCCCATGGTGAGCTGAGGAAACAAATAATGGAAGGTGATGGTAAAAGCGAAATGGATCCGGTGCAGTAAGAGTGTGGTTTCCATCCTGCCTCCTGAACAGCGTGTTCAAAACGCTCTGGGATGCCTGTGCGGTATCAGAGTGCAAGTTGCATGCACCTGGACTCTACCAAACAGCGGTGCCTGAACACATGTAATCTATCTCACTGGACTTCTAGCTGCTGCCGTGGTGACCGGACGCTGTCTGCCGCCGTTTGCCTTCAGGGCGCGGGCGTGAATTGGGAAATGTCATAGATGCCAAGCTTCTTTTCGATTTCCGTCACCTGGTCCACCGCCATATCAAAGCCATCGCCGCCGAAAGTCTTGCGCTCGATTTTTTCGAACTCTTCGCCCATGGCGTCATATTCATGGCGGCTCACCAGTTTGTGCAGGGCGGGGAAGAGAACGGTATCTTCACGGGCTTCATGCGGACGGTACATCCGCACAAAGGATGCGATGGACGCGCTCAACGTGGGGATGTCCTTGGCCTTCACCGCCTCCTGAATGCGTTCTGTAACGCGCCGTCCCATGGCGTGTTGTGCGCGCAAGTTGACAGTGAGTTCCACCAGTTGATGGGCTTGCTCAAAGCGGGGAAAGAGATGATCTTCTTCCAGCTTCTCGTGATAATCCTCAATGAATGACTTGATCAATCCGGCTGATTTGGTGACCACAGCCGGATCAAATTCCTGCCTGGCTGCAATGCGATGATTTACTTCCTCGTAGATCAGCAGAATGCGATTGAGAACGCCATGCTCCCGCATGAGGTCTTCATTGGTGGAAACGTCGTCCTCGCCTTCGGCTTCTTTCTTCTTGGCTGATTCAGCCTTTTTTGGCGGTTCAGTTTTAATCGGCGGTTCTGTTTTTTTCTGGGCGAGGGAAGCCAGAGGTGAGATCAAGCCTGTAGTGACAAAAGCTGACGTTCCAACAAGAAATTTGCGCCGGGGATTGTCCATTGTCTTCCTGATCTCCTTACATTCTTTTCCTTAGTGATGCATGTGCATGCTGCCAACCGGACGGATACGCAGAAATACTATAACGCCCGCAGGGTGATCGCCGTATATGGGCGTGAGAAATCCGGGCTTGTGGTAAAACGTGACTTGCGCACCCAGAGCTGTTGAGAGCTGCGGGATGATCGGAAAATCATGATCATAGCCAACGCTATAGGCCTGCACGCGCGCCAGAAATGTTTCGTCAAAGCCCACCGGTTCCGGGCGCTTGCCCAGTAACAACTCAGTGGTGCGGTCCACGTTCTCGATTCGACTCCATACCGCGTTGCGTTTGGCGAAACGCAGCGTTGACTCCAGCAGATAGCCATTGAAGTTCTCTCCGCTCTGGAGAACATGATTGTGTCCCCACAACAGCAGGCTGGACCAGCTTCCGTCCTTTAACATGCGGTTGTACATCACTGAAGCCGTCATGCGCCGGACGTCTTCATTGGGATGAAGTTCTTCCGGACTGGAGAGATGCGCGATGGAATACTTTGCGCTCCAGTTTTGTCCCGGCTGAAAGGTGAGGCGCGTTGACCAGGAATCGATGGCGCCGGAATCCACATTCCAGCGGAATTCATCCGGCTCACGACCATGAAAGCCTGAAGCTTCCAGCCGCACCGATTTGTAAGTGACGCCTCCGGTCACTACGTCATTGGCAATGTGCGTTGAATCTTCCAGATGATGTCCCAGAGCGGGCCACAGGTTTAGCTTTTTCGAGCAGTAATCTGTGTCATCAGTGTTGAGGTGTTGTAAAAAACGTCAACAGCTCTGCCTGCATCCAATTGTATCTTGCACGTATACTGTTTCCCGCTCGCCTTAACGGAGGCCCCATTGCCAAAAGGTCGTACGTGGCTCGCCCTTAGCTTTCTGATGATATTCATGGTCATGCGCTGCATGGCGCAGCAGTCGATGCCATCGACCCAATCGCCATCAACCCAGTCGCCATCAACCCAGGCCCCGCTCACGCTGACTCTGCAAGACGCGCTCAAGTTGGCGCGCACCAACAGCGTGCAATTCCTTTCCGCACAGACAGACCGGGCCATTGCGCATGAGGATAAAGTCCAGGCACGTGCTGCGTTATTGCCGAAGGTGAACTACAACAACCAATACCTTTATACGCAAGGAACGGGCGTCGTTGTCCAAACTCCCAATGTGCCGGGAGCAACCGTGGCAACGCCGCGGTTTATTGCGAACAACGCGGTCCACGAATACATAAGCCAGGGGATCGCGGAGCAAACGTTCGGATACACCCAGATTGCGGACTATCGCCGGACGCAGGCGCTGGAAGCAGTGGCCCGGGCCAAGGCTGAAGTGGCCTCGCGAGGTCTGGTGGTGGCAGTGGTGCAGGGCTATTACGGATTGATCGCGGCGCAGCGCAAGTACGCCAACGTGCAGCAGGCGGCGACGGAAGCGCAAAATTTTCTGTCCCTCAGCCACAAATTGGAAAACGGCGGGGAAGTGGCTCATGCTGACGTGATCAAGGCGCAGATTCAAGCACAGGATCGCCAGCGCGATCTGCGGGAAGCCCGGCTCACCATGGACAAGTCCCGGCTCGACCTGGCTGTGCTGCTCTTCCCGGATTTTAACCAGAACTTTACCGTGGTGGATGACGCGCAGCTGGCTCCGCCTTTGCTGACTTTTGAGGAATTCGCCAAGCTGGCACAGAAGAATAATCCTGACGTTCGCGTTTCCGCGCTTTCGGTACAGGCCGCGCAGTATGAAGCTGCGTCTGCCCGTGGCGGCTACCTGCCCACTCTCACGCTTGATTACATATACGGCATTGACGCTCCGCAATTCGCGGTGCATGGGCCGGACGGCATCCACAACCTGGGTTATTCCGCGTCAGCCACGCTTACCATTCCTGTGTGGAACTGGGGCGCGTCACGAAGCAAAGTGATTCAGGCCGACCTCAGGCGCAAGCTGGCCCAGCGTGAGCTTTCGCTGGCTCAGCGTAAACTTCTGGCGGACATGCGCACATTGTACGCTGAGGCTGAAGCAGCCCTGGCGGAGCTTGAACTACTGAAGAGTTCGGCCGATCTGGCGGCGGAGAGCCTAAGGCTGACTACTCTGCGTTACCAGGGTGGAGAGTCAACGGTGCTTGAAGTAGTGGACGCGCAAAACACGTTAACGCTGGCGCGCAACGCTTTTAGTGACGGCCAGGTCAGATTCCGGACCGCGCTGGCGAACCTCCAGATGCTCACAGGTACAATGTAGGTTTCTCTCAATTATGCACAAAAGAACCTGGACAGCCTTAAACGTCGCTCTCATGCTTTGTCTCGCCTTGTTGGCGGGATGCAAGAAGGGCGAGAGCGAAGAGAAACCCGAAGTCGCCGTGCAGGCAGCCCCGGCACGCCAAGGCGACATTGCCCGCATGGTGAATGCGGAAGCTGTGGTGTTTCCGCTCCAGCAATCCGCAATCACGACCAAGATCAATGCTCCGATACGGAAGTTTTATGTCGTCCGCGGACAAAAAGTCTCGCAGGGGCAGTTACTGGCCGAACTGGAAAATCGCGACCTCCAGGCCGCGGCTACGGACAATCGCGGAGCCTACGATCAGGCGCAGGCGCAGTACCAGACCAGCATTGGCGCCACTTTGCCGGAAGAGATCCAAAAGACAGAGTTGGATGTGCAGACCTCGCAGCAGGGGCTTGATGCCCAGCAGAAGCTCTATAGCAGTCGCCAGGATCTCTACAACCAGGGCGCGCTGCCGCGCAAAGATCTGGACGCGGCTGCCGTCTCGCTCGCCCAGGCTAAAAGCGCTTATAACATTGCCAAGAAGCATCTGGACTCTTTGAATGCCATTGGGCGGCATGAAACGCTGCGCGCTGCCAATGGACAGTTGGCCTCGGCCAAAGCCAAGCTGGCGGGATCAGAAGCGCAACTCGGCTATTCCGAAGTACGCAGTCCTATCTCGGGCGTAATCACTGACCGGCCGCTCTATCCCGGCGAAATGGCCTCATCCGCCGCACCGCTTTTGACGGTAATGGACATCTCGCAAATCATTGCCAAGGCCCACATTCCGCAGTCAGACGCGGCATTGATTAAGAAAGGCGATAAGGCCACGCTTTCCATCACCGGACTGGATACGAAGCTGAACGGCACTGTGACCCTGGTGAGCCCGGCGCTTGATCCCAACAGCACCACGTTGGAAATCTGGGTACAGGCTGCGAATCCTGAGCAGCAACTGCGCCCAGGAATGACAACGCAAGTCGCCATCATCGCGCAAACCGTACATGACGCTGTGGTGGTCCCCTCCGCAGCGTTGCTAAATGCAAATGGCAGCGAGGCGCAAGTCATGGTGATTGACAGCCAGAGTGTGGCCCAGAGCCGCGACGTGAAGCTTGGCATTCAGGGCGGGCAGGAAGCGCAAATTGTCGCAGGACTGAAGCCGGGTGAGATGGTGATCAATGAAGGCGCGTACGGTTTGCCCGATAAGACCAAGGTCAAGGTAGAGAAGCCGGATACCGACGAGAAAAAGCCTGAGGCGGCGCAAAAGAAGCCAGCAACCAAGGCTGACGACTAATGACGACTAATATGGCGGAAAAAACCAGGCCTCTCCAGGCGCCCAAGGCTTATTGGTTCACCAGAAACTCACAGTCGCTCATCTTTCTGGTGGTGGTAGTCGCAGTGGTGGGCGCCTATCTTGCGTTCACCATTCCTGTATCTGTGTTTCCCTCTACGGACTTTCCCCGCGTCGTAATCGCCGTTGACAGCGGCGTAATGCCCATTGACCAGATGATGGTCACAGTCACGCGGCCGGTTGAACAGGCCGTGAACAGCGTGCAGGGGCTGGAATCCGTGCGGTCAATCACCAGCCGCGGCTCGGCTGAGGTTGATCTCTACTTCAACTGGCAAGTGGACATGAATCTCACGCTCCAGCGGGTGGACGCCGCGCTGAGCCACGTGGAAGCAACTCTGCCGCAGGGCACAAAGATTGATACCCACCGGCTGACCTTTGCCTCGTTTCCCATTCTTGGTTACAGCCTCACATCAGACAAGGTGCCGCTCACTCAACTGTGGGAGATGGCGACGTACGATCTTTCTCCCCGGCTCAATCGCTTGAGTGGCGTTGCGACCGTGGTGGTGCAGGGCGGACAGGAACCTGAATTTCAAATTGCGCCCGATCCCGCCAAGCTGTTGCAGACCTCGGTGACTGTCACGGACATTCTTAACTCAGTCAAGGGAACCAACCTGATTGATTCGCCCGGACTCTTTGAGCGCAACCATCAGCTCGTGCTGGGATTGGTCAGCGGCCAGGTGAGAAGTCCGGAAGAGCTCTCCCGTATCGTAGTCAAGAATACGCAGGCCGGGATACCCATTCGCATTGGCGACGTGGCGTCAGTGCAGCGCTCCGTCAGGCCGGTTTACACTGCGGTGCGCGCCAATGGCAAACCTGGCGTCCTGCTCAACCTGAGTCGCCAGCCGGACAGCAATACGGTTTCCGTCGCCAATGAAGTTCACGCGGAAATTGAGCAGATCAAGAAGACGCTGCCTGCGGGCGTGCAACTGCAAAGCTTTTACGACCAGTCTGGAATCGTGAATGACTCTATCGCCAGCGTGCGCGACGCGATCCTCATCGGCGTGTTGCTTTCGTCACTCGTGCTGATTCTGTTCCTGCGTGACTGGGGAACCTCCATCGTCGCTGGTCTGGTCATTCCTGTAACTCTGGCGTTCACGTTGATTGCCCTTAAGCTGCTGGGGCAGAGCTTTAATTTGATGACGCTTGGCGGGCTGGCCGCGGCTGTAGGCCTGGTGATTGATGACGCCATTGTGGTGGTGGAGAACATCTCGCTGCATCGCGATGCCGGTGAAGGCAGGCTTGAAGCCATCCACAAAGCACTCGCAGAGATTACCGTCCCGCTGGTTGGCTCCACGCTTACGCCCATCGTGGTCTTTCTGCCGCTCATCTCCATCACCGGCGTGACTGGATCATTCTTTCGCGCCCTGGCAGTCACCATGTGTGCGGCGCTGCTTACCTCACTTCTGCTCGCCCTGACCTGGACGCCCACTCTCAGCCAGTACTTCATGCGGCATAAAAAAGAAGAGCCTGAGAAAGAAGATCCTGCGCCGGTGGAGGAGGGCACGCCCGTTTCGGCGGTCGTCTCTCAGAACCCAGGCAACGAATCCGGTGGCGATGACGAAATGCGCAAGCTCATGGCGGCCGAAGAAGCGTCCATGAAGGGTTTCTTCCGCCGGGTGATTGATTTCTACGAGCGCTGGCTGCGACGTGCACTGGAGCATCCATGGTGGTTGCTGGGTGGGGCAGTACTCCTCATCGTAATTTCGTTTCTCAGCTACAACGTGCTGGGCTCTGACCTGCTGCCGGAGATGGATGAAGGCGGCTTCATCATCGATTACATCATGCCCGCCGGAAGCTCTCTGCAGGAGACCAACCGCGTCCTCTCCCATGTGGAAGAAATTCTGCGCGACCTTCCGGACGTGGAGGGCACGTCACGGCGCACTGGATCGCAGCTTGGTCTGGCCGCCGTCACTGAAGCCAACACCGGCGATATCTCGGTCAAGTTGAAATCGGGCAAGCGCCGCCCCATTGATGACGTAATCAAAGACGTACGCGATACCATCCATAAAGAAGAGCCTGCGCTGGATGTTGAGATCATTCAGCTTTTGCAGGACATGATCGGCGACCTGAGTAATCAGCCCGAGGACGTGGTCATCAAGTTGTTCTCACAGGATGCCAAGCTGTTGCAGGCGCAGGCGCCCCGCGTGGCCGATGCCATCAGTAAGGTCAAGGGAGTGGTGGACCTGAAGAACGGCATTGAGAACACCATCAGCGGGCCGGCGACGCAGTTCAACGTGAACCCGACGGTTGCTGCCAAGGCCGGCTTCACCGCCGAGGAAGTTTCCACGGATGCCACCGCCCTGCTTGAGGGCATGCCCGCGGGTACGCCACTGATCAGCAATGATCGGGCCTACACCATTCGCGTGCGCTTTCCTGAGCAGAACCGCAGCTCAGTTGAAGCCATGAGCAACACAGTGCTGATGAGTGGCACGGGCAAAACCGCCACACTGGGCGCCGTGGCTGACGTGGTTGAGCTTCCCGGCCAGATAGAGATCCGCCGGCAAAACCTGCAACGTGACGTGGAGGTCACCGCGCGCCTGGAAGGCATCAGCCTGACCAAAGGCATTGAGCAAGTACAGAAGGTTGTGAACGGGCTGAAGCTGCCTCCGTCCATCCGGGTTGAGTACGGCGGCAAATTTCAGGACCAGCAGAAATCATTTCATGATCTGGTGATCGTATTAGTGCTGGCCATCATCCTGGTGTTTGCCGTGCTGCTGCTGGAGTTCCGCAGCTTCTCCGCGCCCGTGGCCATCCTTTCCTCCGCGTTGCTTTCCACGTCCGGCGTATTTCTTGCGCTGCTCATCACGCAAACCACGTTCAACGTGGCTTCATTTATGGGCGTGATCATGGTGATTGGAATCGTGGCCAAGAACGGCATCCTTCTTCTGGATGCCCATCAAAAGTTCACGAAAGCTGGGTTTCCTCCAGAAGAGTCAATGATTCAGGCAGGCAGACGACGTCTGCGTCCGATCGTGATGACGGCCCTGGCGTCCGTGGCGGGCATGCTGCCGTTGGCTTTTGCCCTCGGAGCCGGTTCGCAGATGCTGCAGCCGCTCGCCATTGCCGTGATCGGTGGAATCCTCATTTCGATGGTGCTCTCGCTCATCGTTACGCCGGCCGTGTTCTTCTATATGACCAGGAAGCAAGTGGATTTGTAATTTAAAAATTATAAATTTGAAATTTTAAATCCCCAGGCTCATCTCAAAACCGATAGTGCACGCTGGTGCTGAACTGAAAGTGATTGCTTCTGTAAGTGCCAAAATCCTGCACGGGATTATTGAAAGTTGGAAGTTCCTCAAAGAGCATCGTGTCGCCGAAGTCATAGCGTAACGACCAATGTTTCGCGGGATAGTATTCGACGACCCCTCCCAAATCCAGCGCTCGCTCAGTGAGGCGTGCAAAGCGCTCTGCGAAGATGAATTGAGTTGGATCAAAGGTTACGCTTCGCAAGGCACTCCCACTGGTAATAAATCCCGGACGAACTTTAGCGAAAAAACCGAAATGCTGAAAGCGCGTACCAACCTTGGCCCCGATCAAACCTTGCACAACTCGCCCGCCGGAGACCAAACCAAATCGTTCAGGAAGCCAGTTCAGAGTGCCGTCCAGGGCGATATGGCGTCCAAAATTCACGTCGCCTTCAATGCCTGGCCCAAACGGCCCGCCACCCGCTCCGTTTGACTTGATTAGCGTGAAGCTTCCGCCGGCTTCAAAACGTCCTGGTGAATCCTGCGCCCGACCCAACGACGCCAGGCCCAATATGATCACGAACAGGCCAGCCAGATGGAAAGCCATTTTGATCGACGGTTTGCGGACTGCATATGGTGATGGCCAGTAACCAGAACTATGGCTCATGAAGAAGGTCCTCCTTCGTCTAAATAGGTACTCTGGATAGATCGAAGATACTTTCCAAAACTTGCAGGGAATTACTTGTAGTCTGCATAGATGAACCTAGTAGATATCAGTGGCTTAAACTAGAAGCAGCAGGCTGGCTGCCTGGCTTCTTTCCCAAAAACGCATCCTGGGTCTTTGCAGCATAAGACCGAGTGATCTGGTTGGCGCAGACAATCGAAATGTGCGAGTGCAAGAGCTCAGCCTGAAAGCCCCGGGAGGTTACCGAAGTGACTGGTTAAGCTCCGCAAATTAAACGATTTAATGCGCGGCTGCCTAAAATCTGATTGCCTTCCGGCGGCGACAAAGGTTATATTCGCCCTGAGAATGAAGCGGATTTTCTCCATCTCGACAACGCTCGTGCTGCTGAGTTCCATGTTTTCGCCCGCGCGGGCGTCAAGCATGGACACCATGCAGACGACGTTCTGTCATCGCATGGTGATGCAGGAAGGTCCGCCCGAGCATGCCGGTAAGCATGCGCCGAAACACCATTGTGCTGGCATGGAAATGGCCGCAAGTGAGTCATCCGATCCAGTCTCGATATCGCCCAGTCATTCTCATTACTGTCCCATGAACTGCTGCGAACAGGGCACTCCCAAGTCCGGAGTGGCCATTTCGGCAGTCTCTTTTCTCCCTCCGCTGGCCATCGTGGAAGCCGAATTTCATTTCGCTTCCGTCATCTTTGCCAGTGCCGGCTTCTCTTCGCACACCGATCGCGGTCCTCCAGTCGCATAAGAGCTCAAGCTCCGGGCCGCAGCTGCTCGCGTTTTCTTGTCTGACAGCGATTTTCTATACGAAAGCCGCAGTCGGGATATCGAGCCGGCCTTCAGGCCCCTTCGTTCGGTCCCTGTCATTGTGTGAAGATCCAGAACTGAATTTCGCCGCCGCCCGTAACTTCGGAGCCGCCGGCAGACTTAATTCAGTGATGATGATCGGGAACCGGCAACCAGTGACCTGATGCGAACACTATTAGGGGGAAGGAAATGTTTACGCGAATTCGACTGATTGGACTACTGGCCCTGCTGGCACCAGCCTGTATATATGCTGCGGTCTTCGGGACCGTCAAAGCCATCGTGCACGATCCGCAGCACCGTCCGGTAAAGGGTGCGGAGGTGGTGGTGCACAGCCGTACTTCATCGTTCCAGCAAAAGGGAACCACCAATGAAGATGGTGTTGCCGTGGTGATGAGGGTACCGGTCGGCGAATATGACGTTACCATCAACTCTCCGGGATTCACGGTTGGTACGCAATCAACGACCGTGATCTCAGACGGCGTGCAGGAATTGCATTTTGCGCTTACGCTGGCGTCGCGACAGGAAACGGTGGAGGTCAGCGCGGAACCGCCGATCGTGAACCCCTCGTCATCAACGCCGGAAACGTTGGTGAGCCGCACGGAGATCGCGCAGTCTCCGGGCTCCGATCGCACCAACTCCATGTCCATGATCACCGACTACGTTCCCGGGGCCGCTGTGGTCCATGATCAATTGCATGTGCGCGGTGGACATCAGGTAACGTGGGCGATTGACGGCGTTCCTGTGCCAAACACAAACATTGCCACCAACGTTGGTCCGCAGTTCGACCCTAAAGATATTGATTACATGGAAGTGCAGCGGGGAAGCTTTTCCGCCGATGCAGGCGACCGCACATACGGCGTGTTCAACGTGATTACCCGCTCCGGCTTTGAACGTTCTCACCAGGGCGAACTGGTAACCAGCTACGGCAGCAACAACACCACGGACAATCAGATCAGCTTTGGCGACCACAGTGATCGCACGGCTTACTACTTCAGCCTGAACGGCAATCGTACTGACCATGGGCTGGAAACTCCCACCACAGCCAATCTGCACAACCAGGCCGCGGGGGGCGGCGCTTTTACGTCGCTCATTTTTAACGCCACACCCAATGATCAGTTTCGCTTTGTCGGCTCGGCGAGGACAGACTACTTCCAGGTCCCCAATGATCCTGATTTGCAGGCTGCCGGCGCACGTGACCGTGAACGCGAGCAGGACATCTTCGGCAATTTCTCCTGGGTGCATACGTTTGGTCCCGGAGTCCTTTTTACCCTGGCTCCTTCGTACCATTTCAATCGCGCGGCTTTTGAAGGGCTGGGGGATGCCGCCGATCGGGTGGTTACTACCGACAATCGCCTGTCTTCTTACATCGGCGGCACAGCCACGGTGAGTGTGGTGAAGGGCCGGCACAATGCCAAGCTTGGAATGTACGGCTTTGCCCAGCACGACAAGACGCTGATCGCGCTTTCCGGCAATGATCCTGACAATGGTCCGGTGGATCTTCCTGCCACGCGGCAAAAAGCTGATGGCGATCTGGAAGCCTTCTGGGTGGAAGACCAGTACAAAGCTACTTCGTGGCTCAGCCTGAACGCGGGTGTACGTGTGACCCACTTCGCCGGTCTGGTGAGCGAAACCAATGCCAGCCCACGCCTGGGCGCCGCCATTGAGATTCCCCGGCTGCGCTGGGTGCTTCGCGGCGCGTACAGCCGTTATTATCAGGCGCCTCCGCTGGATACCGTTTCTGCCGCCATTCTTTCCGCCACCGCGACTGGTCAGGCTTTCCTGCCGCTGCGCGGGGAGCGTGACGAGCAGCGCGAGATAGGCCTGACGATTCCGGTCCGCAACTGGGCACTGGATTTTGACTATTTCCGTACCGGCGCTCATAACTTCTTCGATCATGATGTGATCGGAAACTCCAACCTCTTTTTTCCTCTGACCATCCAGAGCGTTCGGATTGTGGGCTATGAGGCCACGGTACGTTCACCAAAGCTGTTTAGGAAGCTGGACTTTCATCTGGCTTATTCGCACCAGTCGGTGGAAGGGTCGGGCGGCGTTACCGGAGGGCTCACGGATTTCTCTCCACCGCCGGATGGTTTCTTCTTTCTCGACCATGATCAGCGCAACACGCTGAGCACCGGCTTTAGCACCACCTTGCCCTGGAAAACGTGGCTGTCTGGAAACTTAGCGTACGGTTCAGGGTTTCTGGATGGGAACGGTCCCGGACATCTTCCCAGCTACGCAACGGTTGACCTCGCGCTGGGACGGTCATTCGGCGAGAACTGGTCAGCCAAGATCACGGCCACCAACCTGGCCGACAAGCGATATTTTATCGACCTCAGCAATACGTTCGGCGGGTCGCACGTGAGCGATCCGCGGCTGGTTTCATTGCAGGTTCGTTATAAATTCCATTACTAGGAAGGCAATTTATGAAGAGACTTCTTGCAATCGCATCTGTCATATCGCTGATGACCGCCTTGGTGTTCGCAGGCGACAAGAACCCGGTGGTTGGCGGACAGGAAATGCTGCCCACCAACAACATCATGCAGAACCTCTCGAAGTCGGCGGACCACACAACTCTGGTTGCGGCCATCAAGGCCGCCGGTCTGGAAGAGACATTGAGTGGGCCCGGGCCGTTCACACTCTTTGCGCCAACGAACAAGGCGTTTGCCGAACAGCCGGATGGCTTTGTAGCCAACCTGATGAAGCCGGAAAACAGAGAGCAGTTGAAGAAGCTGCTGATGTATCACATTGTAAAGGGCAAGCTGACCACGGTGGAGCTGAAAGATAAGATCCAAGCCGACGCGGAGAAGCAGGCGGAGATCGTGACCCTGTCTGGCGGCAAACTTCACGTGGCCGACCACAACGGCATGCACCTGATGGTGAAGAGCGAGGATGATGACATCGGCATGTTTGAAGTCTCCAATGTGGGCGAATCAAACGGGATCATCCACGTGATTGATAACGTGATGAGCCCGGGGAAGTAGTTTCGCGTATCATTCCGAGTCGGGGAGATTACCCAAGTCCCGAAGGGACGAAACAATCTGTAGCCGGGCACGGAAGTGCTCGGTTCGAACAGTAATGAGTGAGTCCCGCCAGGGACGGCACAGCACAAGCCTCGTCATCTTCAAAGACCCTTTTATATGTAAAAACAATCGTCATCCCGAATCCCGTAAATGAGGCAGCGTTTTCTTCAGCTGCCGAATAGGGATGAGGGACCCTGCGTTTGTTTCGATTTGGCGAGGAAGCACAAGGTCCCTCCGTCCTGCTCACGCGCTGATGACAGCGCGCGTTCGCTTAACGGACGTCGGGATGACGTGACTATTTTTGTTTCGGGAGAACTCCCTGAAGCTGCATAGTTACAATCCGCGTTCTCGGGATCTTTCGACTCTGTCGTCGCATGCGCTCCAAATCCGCTCAAGATGACAAGTCCTAAAAAGCATCTATCCCAACTTTAATTCTGACAATTCGACGGCCTAAACAATTTTGGCAATTATGGCAATTCCGGCGATTTTGGCAATCTCAACATCCGTACGTAATCGCCCATCTTCCGGATTCGTTGTAACGCAAAAATGTTTTTGCCGCGATTGTTGTTGTGCGTTACACATCCGTTTACGTTTCTTTCCCGTAATCATTATGAAAGCGAGATTTCGCTGACAAAGGAAAAGGAAACGAAAATGAAAAACAGAATTCTAGCGATTGCGGCCCTTTTTACATTCGCCTCTGCTGCGTTGATGGCGGGATCCAAGAACCCGATGGTCGGCGGACAAGAGATGTATCCGACCAAGAACATTATCCAGAACGCCGTTAATTCTGCGGACCACACCACGCTCGTCGCCGCCGTGAAGGCCGCTGGACTGGTTGACACCCTGCAAGGCCCCGGACCGTTTACGGTTTTCGCTCCCACCAATGAAGCTTTCGCCAAGCTGCCTGCCGGCACCGTGGATACGCTCCTGAAACCGGAAAACAAAGACACACTGACCAAAGTCCTGACCTACCACGTTCTAGCCGGCAAGCTTAGCGCCAGCGATCTGAAAAAGAAAATCAAAGAAGGCAACGGCACTGCTGAACTGACCACGGTGGAAGGCGGCAAGCTGTGGGCCGCTATGAGCGGCAGCAAGATCATGTTGAAGGACGAAAAAGGCGGAACGGCCACGGTGACCATCCCCAACGTGTTCCAGTCCAACGGCGTGATTCACGTGATTGACACCGTGGAGATGCCCAACTAACTCTGCAGTATATTCTCCAAAATTCAAAATGCAGCTATCAGCCTCTGGATGTTCCCAGGGGCTGATGCTTTTTGGAAGCGAAGTTACGTCGGCACCAGGTTTATAGAGGGAATCGCATCAACTGTTGCCGTGAGAGGCAAGGACGAAACCTCAGGGACTAAAGCCCAAGACATTCTGGTTCGCTTACGGCCCGACTAAAGTCAGGCCATGTTACGTTTGGATCGTGGTGGCGGCGTCCCCGCTGAAATTATTTCTTGCGTTGGACCAGAAAGTGCGCAAGCTCTTTCAGCGTGTCGGCACGATGGACGAACGAACCCAGCGCATTGCACGCCGAGGCCACCAGTTCATCGGCCATGCGGATGGATTCATCAATCCCGAAGAGGGAAGGGTAGGTCGCTTTTTCGGAAGCGGTATCTTTGCCGGCAGTCTTGCCGAGCTGCTCCGACGATTGCGTGACGTCCAGAACATCATCCACAATCTGGAAGGCAAGGCCAATGGAGCGGCCGAAGTCGCGCAAGCGCTGGATCTCCGGCATGGTGCCGTTGGCATAAATTCCGCCGCTGACCAGGCTGGACGTAATCAGCGCTCCGGTCTTGGAGCGATGAATGTATTCGAGCGTGGCAGCGTCGGCCGGTATGTGTTCCGATTCAATGTCTTTCACCTGGCCGCCGATCATGCCGTCAACGGTCCCGGTGCCGCGCGCTACTTCTTCAATGATCTTGACGCGCGCTTCCGCCGGGCATTTTAGCCGGGCCATGATTTCATAAGCCTGGGTCTGCAAGGCGTCGCCGGCAAGAATGGCGATGGCCTCGCCAAACACCACGTGGCAGGTGGGCTTGCCCCTGCGCAGGTCGTCATTGTCCAAGGCGGGGAGATCGTCATGTATGAGCGAGTATGTGTGCAGCATCTCCAGAGCGCTGCCCAGCTCTTCAATGCCTTCGGGCAGGCGTCCGGCAATCATGCGCGCAGCTTCCATGCAGAGGATGGGACGCAGGCGCTTGCCGCCGGCGAACACGCTATGGCGCATAGCCTGGTGAATGGAATCCGGGCGCTGGGTTGGCGAAGGTAATAGCTTTTCCAGCGCCAGATCAGTGAGCTGCTGGCCCTGGTCGAGAATGTCTTTGAGCATCAATCCGTTAAGTATAAAACACGGGGATTGCAAAGCACGTGGAATGCAAAACCAGACGGGCAAGTGACGGACGTAAGGATTCGCCGTACAGCCGCTAGAGCCATGCAGCCAACAGATAGGCAACAGGGAGCGTTCAATAACGCTCCCCCTTGCTTAAAAGGAATCCCGAATTTCTGTGCGTTATGCCGCGTGTGCCCGTGACATGGGCCGTATGCTGCTGGCGGCCTGCACAATGGCGCGCACGTCTGAGTTATAGCAGCAATCGGAGGCGCCGGCCGAAAGGGCCTGAGTCCACATCTTTTCATCCGGCAGCCGGTGAGTACAGACAATGGTGATTCCGGGGAACCGGTTGTGAAGTTGCTGCACTTCCTTCAGGCCGACCAGTTCAAGATCAACAATAGCTGCGTCAGCGCGATGATAAGGGATGGCGTGAAGCAGTTCATCCATGCCAGTGGCTGTGGTGACTACGCGGAAATGGTTGTTCAGCGACTTGGAGAGGGTGTCCGAAGTCTGGCTGCTGCGTTGTGCGACAACTACGCTGAGAGGTTTCATCGAAGCACTTCCTTGGCGGCTGGGGGTGGAACACCGTTTGCCGTGTGCCACCGGACATCCAATCTGCAGGGGCGTCCTGCAGGCGAGAGGGGAAAAGCTATTTTCTGCCCGAACCTTGAACCCGCTCCGTCGCGGCCTCATAGGGTTCCGGCTGTAACTTGCCGTTCTGCTTGAGGAGGATTTCGACCTTGCCTTCCGCTTCCTCTAATTCCTTTCGGCAGGTAGAGGAAAGCTGCATGCCTTCTTCAAAAAGCTTCAACGCCTGCTCAAGCGGGGTGTTCCCCTTTTCGAGCTCGTCAACAATTTTTTCCAGGCGCTGGAGACAATCTTCAAATTTAGGCACAGGGCCGAAGCTCCGATCTACAGTTTACTCGAATCCGAGCGAGCGGATGATAATTTTTGATCAAAGGACAGCTTGCGAATGAATCGAAATTCATTCGCAAATAGATGACGCAGACCTTCCATCGTTTCCGCTATGTGCCACAAAGTACAAGCTATACTTTGGCCGCGGTTGATCCCATCCCGTCCAGCACTTCCACCGCCGACGAATACCGGCCCAGCGGAGCGGCTACCTGCGCGCCCTGAACCAATCCGTGGACCTGGTGGAGCATCTCGCGGGCAATCTCAATGCCTTCGGCACGCGCCGCTTCGGCATTCGGCGCTTTGCTCATGCGCTCAACAATGGAATCCGGTACGGATACGCGCAGCTCGTTCTTCATGAACTCAGCATTTCTCACGCTGGTCAGCGGCCATATGCCTGCCAGTACCGGCACACGATAATGTTCGATCCGGCGCAGGAACTGTTCCAGCAATGCAATGTCAAATACGGGCTGCGTCACGGCGTAATCCGCGCCTGCCTGGACTTTGTATTCGAAGCGGCGTACTTCCTCGTCGATGTTGACAATGCCCGGATTCGCGCCCACGCCAATCACAAACTTTGTTCCTGTACCAATCGGATTGCTGCCGATATCCAGCCCAAAGTTCAAGTTATGGACGATATTTACCAGGCCGATCGCATCCACGTCAAAAACCGCGGTCGCATCCGGATAGTTGCCCATCTTGGGCGGATCGCCGGTGATGCAGATCAGGTTATGGATGCCCATGGTGTAGCAGCCCAGCAGTTCTGACTGCATGCTAAGCACGTTGCGGTCACGACAGGTAAAGTGCAGCACCGTTTCCATCTCAGCCTGCTGTTGGACCAGCGTGCACAGCGCTAGATTGCTCATGCGCGCCGAAGCACGCGGGCTGTCAGGAATATTGATGGCATCAATGCCTGCGGCTTTGAGAAACTTGGCGCCTTCCACTTCTTTATTGAAGTCAATGCCCTTGGGCGGAACAATCTCCACCAGGGTGACGAACTCGCCGGTGGCAAGTTTGCGCCCCAGGTTTGATCGCTGCGCCAGCGGAGGCGGCGCGACCGTGGCTACACGCTTACGCTCGCTCACGGTAGTAAAGCTGCTGGTTTTGCCTTTCACGTCCGCCATACGAAGGCCGGCCTTCATTGACTTGATGTGTTCCGGCGTGGTTCCGCAGCAGCCGCCAATCAGGCCCACACCAGCCGCGGCGAACTTGCGCGCATAACTGGCCATATATTCCGGCGAACACAGATAGATGTTGCGGCCTTCAATGCTGCGGGGAACTCCTGCGTTGGGTTGCGCCGCCAAAGGCTTGGTGGTCTGGCGACGGATGCGCTCAATGGCCTCCAGCATGGCCACCGGGCCAACGCTGCAATTGCAGCCAATCACGTCCGCGCCCCATTCTTCAATCTTGGCGACAAACGTTTCCGGGCTGGCGCCATCCAGGCAGTTGCCATCTTCATCAATAGTTACCTGGGCCACAATCTGCGTCTGTGGAGAGACTTCCCGCGCAGCCAGAATCGCCTGGTGCAGTTCTTCCAGGTAGCCGAAAGTTTCCAGCATGAAGAAATCCACGCCACCTTCCAGCAATGCAGCCATCTGCTGCTTAAAGGATTCACGTGCTTCTTCGCGAGAGGTCTTGCCCAGCGGCTCAATACGCGTGCCCAGTGGGCCCACGGATCCGGCCACCAGCACGTCTGCGGCGACCTTGGCGTTGTGCGCGTCGGCGGCCTGGCGGGCAAGCTGTGCACCGCGAAAATTGATGTCGTGGACCTTGTCCACCAATCCATGGCGGGCGAGTCGATAGGAGTTACCGCCGAAGGTGTTGGTTTCAATCACCTCGGCGCCGGAGCTCAGATATTCCTGATGAATGCCGCGGATCAGGTCCGGCTGTATCAGGTTCAGCTCGTCATAGCACTTGTTGATGAACACGCCTTTTGCGTAAATCAGCGTGCCCATGGCACCGTCACAAAGTACGGGACCGCGTTTCAATCGGGATAAGAGATCTAATGCCATTTTTCTCTCTTTCAGAATACCGCAGCTGGCAGAATACTTTCTACTTAGACCATTGAAGGGCGAAATTAGCTGCATGAACGGAAAACTGGAGCGTTCTTTACACCGGAAAGCCTCGCTTGATTTCAGCAAAAGCCGGATGACCACGCGGGTTTGTGCGCATGAGCGAGCGAAGCATCAAAGTCGCTCTGCTATAATCGCGGTTTCATAACAAAGGGTTTAGGTCAATTGAGAAGAGCTCAAAACAGATATGTTCTGGGAGTGGCGCTGGCTGCATGCCTCGCCGTGCTGGCCGGATGCGGATCCAGCAGTTCCTCCTCTAACTCGCAAACGGCCCCGCTTACCAACATCAAGAAAAGAGTCCTGGTTTCCAATGAGTCTGGGGTGGTGCGGATTGTGGACGCTGCCCGGGACACGTTGAGCAACAAGACTGTGGGTCTCACGGCGCCGACCAAAATGCTCACCGCGGGTGGCTTCACGTTCATTGCCCAGAACACGACCCTGGTCGGCATTTTCGATAATGCCAAGGAGACCATCGTTTTCAATACGCCAACGGCAGATATTGCCAGCGACATTGCGCTCAGTCCGGATGGATCTACCGGCTGGGTGGCGGAAAGAAACGTTGGCCTGGTGCAAGCCGTAAGCACATCGTCAGGCGCGGTGGTGGCAAATATCTCCATTCCCAACGTGGTTCGTCTGTCCATGAGTCCCAACGGCACCCGGCTGCTTGCGTTTACAGACACGCTGAAGCCGCAGCCAAACGCGGACAATTTCTGGGTGATCGACACCAACAGCGTAGTCAACACGGCGAACAAGAGCGCCAGCCCTGTGGCCGCGCCGTCACTCGATCAGCCCTTTACCGCGGTGTTTAGTGGCAGTGAGACGCAGGCGTTTATCTTGAACTGCGGAAAGCCATGTGGCGGAACTGGCATAGGCGCGAATGTATCCAAAATAGATTTCACCACGCCGACCGCGCCCGGCACAATCGCCAGCATTCCTGTTCTGGCCGCCACTACCGGCCTCATCAACGGTACCAGTCTCTTTGTTGCGGGAACGCCTCTGGCGACAGGTTTTGGGACCTTGCAGGTGATTGATACTGGTTCTTTGGCGCTGGTGGGCGCCGCCAGCCAGATTACAGATGGTATCCATCTTAAGATGGCACTGGCGTCGAATAGCCGTTTGTATATCGCGTCCAAGGCGTGCACGCCGGGACCTATCAATGCGGCGAACCAGGTGGCAGGATGCTTAAGCATTGCCAACATCAGCAGCCCGCCGGGGGCTAGTGGATTGCCCATCGCACGACCAATCGAATCTGCTTTCCGACAAAACCTTGATGTAACCGGTTTCCAGGCAATCTCCGGACGCAACATCATGTACGTGGTGCAGGGTGGCGAGCTAGATATTTTCGATACCGGGCTGGATGCTCCTTCACCCACCATCACGGTGATTGATATTGTCGGAGTGGCGATAGACGCCGTTCAGATCGATCCTTAAGCCGTCTCAATCTTACTTTTCCGGTGTCAGCGTCAAGCTGTGCGACCTGGCGCTTTGCACTGCTTCATCAGAATAAGCCAGCGTGAACGTAGTGTTGCCGTACCAGGCTGCCCAGTGGTCCATGTAATGCGGGCTGAAGATCTGGCCTGATTCTCCAATCACAATGTTGAAGGTGGAAGCGTCCAGGTTGGAGAAGTCAACCGTCATGCGCTCCGATGGGCCAAAGCCGCGGCCCACCTGCTTCACTGTGTAGCCGCCGCCGGATTGAGGATGCCGTCCCGGCGCGCTCATTCCGCGCAGCCCTGGAACCACGCCAAAAAGTGGATGGTCGATGACCAGAGGGAACTGCTCACCATACTTCCAGCTCTTCAAATCAGCCGGCGCATCTTTGATGGCCTTTTCCACCGCGGCCGCAAGCATGTCATCAAAGTTTGCGTAGCCGGGCGCCAGCCAGCGCTGAGGCTGAGTCTTAACGATGGTCTCCAGCGCCACCGCTGCTTCTGACCATGTGTATTCCTCCCAGGCTTTGCCCATCTTTGGTTCCAGTAACATCTGGCGCAAGGCTGTTCGGGCTTTTACTTCAATGGTCGGCGCGGCTGCGTCCGCAGCCATGCCTCCATCAAACGTGCGGAGAAGATCAGCGGCCTGGCGAAGACGGTCATTCGATTTGCTGCTGTGATCGATCGCGTTGGCAAAGTGGCCGGCGAAGAAGCGGTCATATTCAGAGGTGATGTCGGTTTGCAAAGCCAGCATGTCCGCCGGGCTGAACTTCTTGTCCGGTTGTTGCAGGACCTTATAGATCCTTTCCGTGCGGTACGGCGGGAACCACTGCGTGGCCAGTTGATAAGGGTATCCGTCGGGCGTGATTTTGGAATTGGCCGTTGCAATGATTCCACCCGATGGATTGTAAACAGCAGGCAGCTTTTCAAAGTCGAGATAACCGGTCCAGTCATGCCGGCCGTCAGCGCCGTAGACGGGAACGGTTCCATCGCCTGCCACCCGGACAGGCACATAGCCCATGGGTTGATAACCAATGTTGCCGTCCACGTCGCCATAGACCACGTTCTGTGATGGCGTGGCAAAGACTGAGAGTGCTTTGCGGAACTGGTCCCAATTCTGCGCCGAATCAAGATCAAAGATTGGAATGCTGATGTTGCGCGAATCGTAGATGACCCATTGCAGCGCGATCTGCCGCGTCTCGCCGGGGAGGAGGCTGGTGATGATGGGACCATGCCGCGTGACGTTCACGTCATAAGGAACATCAGGCGCGCCCTTCACGTGGATAACTTCATGGAACACTTCAGGTTTTTGCCAACCTGCGGGACTCTGATATTCGCCGGCGGCGTTGAAGTTTTCCACGAACAGGTCCTGAACATCAGGATTCAGGTTGGTATATCCCCAGGCAATGCGCTGGTTGTGGCCAACAATCACGAACGGCATACCGGGCAGGGTGAAGCCTTCCACGTTAAACCCCGCGGCATGCAGGTGGACTTCATACCACATGCTGGGCTCGCGATGCGGCAGGTGCATGTCATTCGACAGCAGCGGTTTTCCGGTGGTGGTATGCGCGCCGGAGATCACCCAGTTGTTCGATCCGGGAAGGCAAGCTTCGCAGTCGTCGTTGAAAGCTGGTGACGGGGAAGATGGCAATGAAACTTGAAGTTTTGGTTGAGGGCTTGTTTCTTTACGGTTTGCTAGCTTACCCTCTGGCCGTGAAGCCGCGCCTGTCTTCTTTTTTAGATGGGGCAATTGAAGACCGGGCGCTTGAGCGGGTGTGGTCACATTGGCCCTGGGTGCCGAGTCACTGGCTGGAGCATGGTCGCGGGGTGAGCTTGCGGGATAGAGGTCAGCCATGAGCTCAGGGGAAAGCAGCTTGGCCATCTTCTCTCGCGTCCATTCCATTTCGTATTGAGGGTTGAGAAGCTGGCTCATGCCGATGCCGATCAGGACCGAATCGGCCGGAGTCCACGGGCGCGGTGAGTAGCCAAGCACGCGGAATTCAATGGGCAGCTTGCTGCGATGCTGTTCGATGTAGGCGTTAACGCCGGAGGCATAGGCGGTAAAGTAGGCGCGATCGCGATCATTGAGTTGTGCTGCCACCCGTTCCGCGACCGCGCGCAGACGCAGAATGCGCTGCTGCTGGTCATAGTCAACCCATGACGGCGGTGTGCCCTTCATGCGCGATACGGCAGTCGGTGGAGCGCTGGCGGCCGGCAGTATCTCAGCCAGTTCACCGGCCATGGCGCGTCGCGTCATATCCATCTGCCAGAGCCGGTCCTGCGCCGTGACATAGCCTTGTGAATAGAAAAGATCTTCATTGCTGGCGGCACTAAGATGGGGGACGCCATGCGCGTCACGAATGACCTGCACGGGAGCCTTGAGACCGCGCACTAAAATTTCGCCGTCGAGTTGTGCGAGTGAAGCGCGCGCAGTCGCGTAAAACCAGAGACAAACTCCGGCCACAGCAAGAGTCACCAACAACGCGACGACGGAGATAGCCTTCATGAAAATGCGCGAACGGCCTCCACGGGACGGAGGAGCAGCAACGATGGTAGCCATGGTTTGCGATTGTAAGGGAAGCCAGCTAAAGATTGCCAAGATTGCCGAAATTGCTGCTAGCTCCTGGCTGCTAGCTTCTAGCAGCTAGAAGCCAGTAGCTAAAAGCGATTTGCCTTATAATGAAAATGAAATTCAATTTCATTTGCCGATAAGGCAGGGTGTCCGGGGCGAACTTAGAGATGCTGCAAAAGCGAATTGACGATCATGCGCCACCAACACGAGAAGCCGTGCGTGAAGCCCAGGAGATATTCTTCAAGCATCTGAAGCGCGTGGGGCTGAAGCATACTGAGCAGAGAGACACCATTCTGCGCACCTTCCTGGACACGCGCGACCATCTTTCCACCGATGAGCTTTTTCGCCTGGTGCGGAAGAAGGACGCCAAGATCGGCTTTACCACGGTCTATCGCACGCTCAAGCTGCTGGCGGAATGCGGGTTGGCCAGCGAGGTGGCATTTCACGACGGGGTGGCGCGTTATGAGCACCAATTCAACCGTCGCAGCCACCACCACATGGTGTGTACGGACTGTGGAGCATCAGTGGAGTTCTTTTCTCCCGAAGCCGGCAAACTCCAGGAAGACATTGCGCGTAAACATCGCTTTGACGCCACCCGCCATACCTTCCAGATCTACGGAATTTGCGAGGACTGCCGCAAGCGCACCACCGGCAAGAAAATCGTCTGATGTTCAAATACTCTGAGCGATGGAAGAATTTGTTTACCCGGACTTTACAACCACTTTCGTAACGTTATGGTTGAATAGCTGGCAAGAGTCTTTGCGAGTACTTTTGGCCGCGCTCACCCCCTGTAAGCGCGGCCAGTTTTGTTGCCACAAGAGATATCACTCCCCATCAACAAGCTCCTGCTTCTGAAGCTGTGGGAACGGGTAATCAGTTTTCGACTTAAATTTCAGCTTTAATTCAGCTCTAACAAGGACGCGGACCAGAGCCGTCTCCGGTCCGCTTTGGGGCGTCAGGCGTCAGACCGAAGTTCGTTTCGAAGTTCGTTTTGAAGGTAGTTGAGAAACTGTGCGCCGCGGACTGATTCGATCATGTTGTCGAGTTCACGTACCAGCCGCGATTTATGGATGAAAGCGTGCGCGCCACAGTCCATGCATTGGGCGCGGAGTTCGGGTGAATCGTCTCCGGACATCAGTACAACGGTGGTTTCGGGAAAATGCATGGTGATGAGAGCCGCGGCCGCAATCCCGTCCACGTGAGGCATCTGAACGTCCATTAGCACCAGGTCGGGCTCCATCGCGGAAGCCAGCCCAAGAGCTTCACTGCCATCGTTGCCACGCCCGATTAAATCCACGTCTTTGTTTGTTTCCAGCAGAGCGCATACCACTTCGAGCAGGTCGGGTGAATCGTCCACAACAATCACGCGCAAAGGCGCGGTCTGTTCATCGAGAGAATCAACATCGGAAGTATGAAAATGAAAGTATTGACTGCGAGTAGCCATTTATAAAACCTTTCTCCCCGGCGATTGGTGATATCTAAACATGTTTGACGCGCAAACCGGGTTAAAGCTGCGTAAGAATTCGTAAAAGATTTGTAAGTGCAGATGTTTTTTTGCAACGAATTTTGCAACGTTTCAGCCATAGGTGCATCCACGCTTTATGAGAAACCTTTCATTACAATGATTGCGTGCTGACGCTGCGCCGATACGTTCCGGATGATTTTGCTCGCGTGATGGAAATTGATCATGCGTGCTTTGTAGAAGGCATCGCATATCCGGAAGAGGAGATGCAGTACTTTCTGGACATGCCTTCGGCGATAGCGCTGGTTGGCGTGGACGGCGAGGCTTTGCAGGGCTTTGTGATTGCGGACCACTTCCGTCCGCGACGCGGCGCACAGTTCATGGGCCGGATCATCACCATTGACGTTGCGCCACAGGCGCAGAAGAGCGGGCTGGGAACACTGCTGCTGGCAGGCGCGGAAGAAGAACTGATCAAAGCCGGATGCAGCCACGTGTCACTGGAAGTAGGGGTGGACAACCAGGTCGCGCTGCGCTTCTACAAGAAGATGGGATATTCCGTGTTGCGGGTCCTGCCCAGATATTATCTGGGATCAGTGGATGGCCTGCTGATGGGGAAGAAACTGGATATGAAGGCGGCATCGATTAGCCGTGAAAAGTCGTCATCCTCCTAAAACGCCGTCGGAGCCGTGAAGAGATTGCCAAAATCGCCGGAATTGCCATAATTGCCAAAATTGCAATGCCGCTGCATTGGCGATGCCTTCAGTAAGGCGACGACGTAGTCGAAAGATCCCGAGGATGCGGATCGTAACAAAACTGCATCACTGAGTTCTCACGAAACAAGACTACTCACGTCATCCCGACGTCCGTGAAACGAAGCGCGCGCCGGGGACCCGGGTTTGGCAGTTGAAGAGGGCGCTGCCTTGTTGACGGGGATTCGGGATGACGATGTGTTTTGGATTGTGCGATTCGGGCTCGCGACCCGAAAGAAAAACGCTCGGCTCCAACATCACCGCACCAGAATGTTAGAATTCCTCTTCCGTCTTTCATTCTTAACATCATGGCCCACCTGAAGTCGCGCGCTGAAATCAGAATCGCAATTGATAGCGGCGGAACATTCACTGACTGCGTGTGGCTGGATGGATCAACTTTGCGCATCCTCAAAGTTTTCTCCACACCGGCTGATCCGTCCCAGGCCATTGCCGGCGCGGTGGAAAAGATAGCCCTGCCAGGCGCGGACGTTACCATCCTCCACGGCACTACGGTGGGAACCAATACTCTGTTGCAACGCAAAGGTGCTCGTGTGGCGTTTGTAACCACGCGCGGGTTTGAGGATTCCATTGAGATCGGACGCCAGAACCGGCCGCGGCTTTATGACTTCTTCTTTGAGAAAGATCCCCCGCTGGCGGCGCGGGAAATGCGATTTGGTGTTGATGAGCGCGTGGCTGCCGATGGCGAGATTCTGCGTAGTCCGCAATCGGCGGATATAGAAGAACTTGTCAGGGAAATGGCCAGGGCCAAACCGCAGGCCATCGCACTGTCACTGTTGTTTTCATTCGCGAATCCCAATAATGAGCGGGCAGTGATGCGCGCGCTGGAGCCGCTGCAGATTCCTGTTTCTGTCTCGCACAAAATTCTGCCTGAATTCCGTGAATATGAGCGGGCCAGCACGGTCCTGGTGAATGCCTATCTGCAGCCAGTGATGCAGACCTATCTGGAAAAGCTGCGGCAACGCGCGGAGAGCCGCAACCGGTCGCGGATTTTTGTGATGCAGTCCAGTGGCGGCATTACAGCGCTGGCAACAGCGGCAGAGCAGCCAGTGCGCACTGTGCTGTCCGGCCCAGCCGGAGGAGTGGTGGGAGCAGCGGCAGTTTGCCGGCGTAGCAGCTTCGAAAAGCTCATCACCTTTGATATGGGAGGAACGTCCACTGACGTGGCGCTGATTGATGGACAACTTGCCACCACGAATGAGGCCGAGGTTGCGGGGCTGCCCGTGCGCGTGCCTGTGCTCGACATACACACGGTGGGAGCGGGTGGCGGATCCATTGCCCGCTTTGACGCCGGCGGTGCGTTGCGTGTGGGGCCGGAGTCGGCGGGCGCAGACCCGGGGCCGATCTGTTATGGCAAAGGCGAGCAGCCAACCGTCACGGATGCCAATCTGCTGTTGGGGCGCTTGCCCGCCGACCAGTTTCTTGGTGGTGATTTTCAACTTGATCTGGCGCGGACACGGCGGCTGGTAAAGACGTGGCTCAAGCAGCAGGGAACCAAACTGTCCGTCGAGCAGTTTGCCGCGGGAGTGGTCCGCGTGGTGAACGCCAATATGGAGAAGGCCATCCGCGTGGTGTCAATTGAGCGTGGGCATGATCCGCGAGACTTCGTGCTGGTGGCATTTGGCGGCGCGGGGGGAATGCACGCATGTGAACTGGCGCAGTCGCTGCGAATTCCCACCGTGATCGTGCCGGCATATCCCGGAGCGCTGTCGGCGCTAGGCATTCTCATCAGTGACGTGGTCAAAGACCATTCACGCACTGTGCTTCTTCGCGTGAATGAGCTGCCACGGAAACAAATGGAGAGCATCTACCGGGAGCTGCAAGGCGAAATTGAACGCGAATTGAAGAAAGAAGACTGGCAGGGCAAGGCCGTGATTGAGCGCCAGGCCGACCTCCGCTATCGCGGACAGGGGTATGAGATCAACCTGGGCTACGGCGTTGATCTACTGGAACGCTTTCATGCAGAGCACAAACGCCGCTACGGGTACAGCAGTCCGGAACGCGAGGTGGAGATTGTTACATTGAGGATGAGGGGCAGGATCGCGTCGCCGGAGAAGCTGGCGAAAATAAAGATGGGTGGGGAGGCGTCCAAAAGCAAAGATTCGACCGGTCGTTTGTGGATTGAAGGTAAGGACCGCAAAGTACAGGTTTTATCGCGAGCGAAGTTGAGGCCGGGAAAGAAAATGAAAGGGCCGATGATTATTTCTGAATACAGCGCAACTACGTTTGTGCCCCAGGGTTTATCTTTTCAAGCCGATAAGGCTGGTAATCTCCTGGTTGAAGTTGTTTGAATACGGCAGGGCGTCATTCATAGTGCTCTGCCGAAAATTTTTGGGCGAAAGTCTGCCGACCTCGATAACAACCGTCATCCCGATGTCCGTCAGCGAATACGCGCTTTCTTCAGCGCGTGAGCCCGAATCGCCGCAATCCAAAACACATCGTCATCCCGAATCCCCGTGAACGAGGCAGCGCCTTCTTCAGCTGCGGAACCGGGGTCCCCGGCGCGCGCTTCGTGCGTAGGGGTGGAAGTAGGGGTGAGGGACCTTGCGTTTTTGTCTGTTAATAAAAGAACCAAACACAAGGTCCCTCAGGGCGGCTCGTGAGCTGAAGAAAGCGCTCACTTCGCTCACGCCCTTCGGGATGACGTGATTTATTGATTGTTAAAATGGTGCCCCACAAAAAATAAGGCGCCCCTGATAGGGACGCCATGCATGGTCGAATAATTTTTAAGCCGCGTCATCTTTTTCGCGATTGATTCTTTCGCGATCGATTCCTTCCTGGTCGGTTTCAACATCGCGGTTTTCGCCCTCGATATTATCAGCGGCATCGCGGACTGCGTCTTTCACTTTGCCCACAACATTTCGTGTCTTGCCCTTGGCCTGATCCAGAGCACCCTCCGCCTGGGTCTTGTTGTCGCCTGTCCATTCACCCACCTGGCGCTTGGCGCG
>WNFD01002473.1_pt1 | contig 36690 bp, 31 predicted proteins | sample 5400491 | NCBI WGS metagenome assembly WNFD01 (sample SAMN13153343, study PRJNA577476) | soil metagenome | isolation source: 120 cm saprolite under Douglas fir tree site 2 hole 2 replicate 2 | place: USA:California | collected 2015-04-18 | reverse complement strand
GCGGATTTCGGCGGCGGCACCAGCGACTTCTCCGTGATGCGTTTCTCGCGAGAAGGCGGCACGCTGCACGCGGAACCGCTCGGCCATGCTGGCATAGGCATCGCCGGCGACACCTTTGATTATCGCATCGTCGACCACGTGGTCTCGCCGCGACTGGGAAAGGGCAGCAGCTACCGCTCGTTCGACAAGGTGCTGCCGATCCCCAACCGCTACTACACCAACCTGGCGCGCTGGCATCAGCTCGCGATGATGAAGGGCGACGGCGACTTGCGCGAACTCCGTGAACTCTCGCGCAGCGCGTTGAAGCCGGGTCCGCTGCAGGATTTCATCACCATCGTCGACCTCGACCTCGGCTTTTCGCTGTATCGCGCGGTGTCCGACGCCAAGGTCGCGCTGTCGGCCCGCAACAGAGTGGACTTCCGTTTCAATAGCGGCGGCATCGACATCCGCTCAAGCATCACGCGGAACGACTTCGAAGCCTGGATTGCCGACGATATCGTCCGGCTCGGCGCCACCATCGACAAGGTGCTAAGCGAGGCCGGCATCGCCACAGACGAGGTAGAAAAGGTGTTCCTGACCGGCGGGACCTCCTTCGTACCCGCCGTCCAGCGGTTGTTCGCCGAGCGGTTCGGCGACGAACGGATGACCTCGGCGGACCAGTTCGAGTCGATCGCATATGGCCTCGCCTTGATCGGCCACAGTCCCGACCCGGATCGCTGGACCGCTGCGCGGCAGGGTTGAGGGCGAGCGCTTATCAGCCTCCGCCACGGCTCCTACAGATTAGATCGCCGGAAGTCAGATTTTTCCGGCTTTTGCGCCGCAGACTCGCCGTAATTGTCGCACCAGACTACCATAAGTATTTCCTCTCAAATCGCAGTAACTCCCCAGACGCAGCCGTCAGTCTATAGGCCCGCATCCGGCCGACGGATTTGAGTTATAACGCGAGGTAATGAGTGATGAAGGTTCTTGTTTCGGCCATTATGCTTGCCATGTCCCTCTCGACGCCGCCGCATATGGGAATCGTCACGGGTGGTGCGGCTGGCACCTACATCAAGATTGGCGAGGACATCAGGAAGATCGTCGAACCGAGCGGCATCTACTTGGATGTTCTTGAATCGGCCGGCTCTATCCAGAACGTATTCGACGTTCGCAAGAAGCGCGGTGTCCAACTCGGTATCGTGCAGTCGGACGTGCTCGAATATATCCGCGACATTTCTGACGACCGTGAACTGAAAGTTATCGCCACCAAGCTTGCTGCCGTTTATCCGCTTTACAAGGAGGAGGTCCATGTCCTCGGTGATCTTTCCTTGAAGACGCTGCAGGACTTGCAAGGCAAACGTGTTGCGATAGGTCCTCAAAGAAGCGGCACATATCTGACTGCAAAGACGATTTTCTTCCAGACCGGGATCACGCCTTCGCAAGAGGTATTTCTCGGAGGCAAGGAAGCGCTGGATTCGCTGCGCAAGGGCGAAATCGATGCAATGTTCTATGTGGCCGGCGCGCCGGCAACGCTCTTTTCGGAGAACACAACAATCGATGATAAATTCCAGCTCATCGGGTTGGACGACAAAGCCCTCGACAGCTATCTCACGGCAGTCATCCCGGCGGGCACGTACAAATGGCAGGAATCCGAGGTGAGAACGGTAGCGGTCAAAGCCGTTCTGATAACGTTTAGCTACGCCGGCGAGCAGTGCCAGAATGTCGCCAAAGTGGCCAAAATTATCCGCGAGAACAAGGCTTGGTTGGATACCAACGGGCATCCGAAATGGCGCGAAGTGAATCTCGATGAGAAATTGCCGAAGTGGCCGCAATATGAATGTGTGGCGGCAATGCAGGAGCAGGCGCAGCCCAAGCCAAAGGGCCCGGATATCAAAATCGTGCACTAATTCCTTGGTCTGCGCTTCGGTCGGCGGACCTGGGATGCAATTGAAGCGCCCTCGATTTGAATCGCATTTGAACGGCAGACCGTATACGCTGCAGCAATGTCGCGCATAATATCCGTATCGAGCGCAATTCTCCTGTTGCTACTGCCAGCCGTTGCGTTCTCCGCGCCCAAGCGACACGTCTCTCACTGGCATGGCTACGGCTTCCTGCCCGGCTATCGTCAGCCGCCCAACGACAGCGTTCCAGTCTATGGTGCGAGGGGAGCAATCCGCGGCACTCCAAACTATGCGCCAAGCTACTGGTATAATGGCGAGCGGTACTATTTCGGCGAGCCGGGGTTTTACCACGGACGCTACAACGGCGGCAGTTTCGGCCCGTGCTGGACCTGGACGCCCATCGGGCGAATATGGAATTGCGGGTAGAAGCCTGTTGCGGGTAGAAGCCCGTGGAAGCGCCGATCACCGACGGTCACGCCTCGTACCCCGGCCCGCAGCGCACCGACAAGCCTCAAATCACCGCAAGCCTCAAATCACCGAAAGATGTCAGCCATCGACCAGAGGCGTGAAGCTCGCAGGGCGGGTTGGAGCCCACCCTACGCGCCACGAATTTGCATCGAAATCGCGTCGGCCTGATAGTGTGCTTGTAGGCGGAAGTTAACGAATTGCTAACCCTATCAAGGCTTTGTTAGATCCCGTTTTTCGGGAGAAAATTTTTATGAACCGGAACCAGCGCCGCGCCCTGGCAAAGAGCAAAGACCCGCAAAGTCTCGTGCAAATCGCCGATCTTCATATGCGGTGCGGTCGTCTTGACAAGGCCGAGGAAAACAACCGCCAAGCGATCTCGCTCGATCCAAATTGCTACGTGGCTCACAACAACCTTGGCAATATCCTCCGCCATACCGGGCGCATAGCAGAAGCAGTCAGGCATTTTTCGCTAGCGTTTCGGCTCAATCCTAATGACGCCGTCGTTGCTCTCAACCTTGCAATGGGTTTGGGGGAACAGCATCGCTTTGGCCAAGCAGTACCTTTCTTTCGGCAAGCGATAGCCCTCAATCCGTCTAACGCCGAGGCCCGATCCACTATTGCCTTCGCCCTTACTCAACTCAAAGAATACGACGAGGCCGAACTGCAATATTTGGAGGCTCTCAAACTTGACCCACAGCATTTCGAAGCACGGGTCTGTCTGGGGCTCGCGCTTGCGGACCAGGGCAAGATCGCGCAGGCCTTCGAACAGGCTGAAATCCTGGCGCAGTCCGAGAACGCAACGGGGTTCCCACACAAGACTTTCGGTATCCTGCTCGCACGAATAGGATGCGCTGACCGCGCCAAAGTGTGCTTTGAAAAACACCTTTCAAGCCACCCCGGTGACGCCGACGAAATTGCAATGCTCCTTGCGACGGTTGGTGGTCCCTTGCCGCCCCGCGCGACGGACCTGCAAATCTCTCAGCTCTATACCTCGCGGGCAGATGAATGGGATAGGGGCGCTGCCGAACCTGGCGGCTATCAGGGGCATCGACTCGTTGCTGCAGCACTGGCCGTGTTGAATGCACAAAGCGCGGATACAATCGTCGATGCTGGTTGCGGAACCGGCCTGGTTGGAGAGTTGCTGCGCCCGCAAGTCCGCCTTCTGATCGGCGTCGATATGTCTGAACCGATGCTGGCTCAAGCTCGGCGAAAAAATGTCTACGACAGCCTGCATCGCGGTGACCTGGTGGACTACATGATCAATCATCCGCGCAGTTGTGATGTCGTCGTGAGTGCGGCAACTATCATTCACTTTGGCAAACTAGATACCGTCTTTCAGGCAGTCGCGCTATGTCTTCGACCGCGAGGTTTGTTTGTGTTCACGGTGTTCCCAAACGACGACGATCCGTCCGTCGTAGCGATTGGTACACTGAACGGCCTTGCGGAGGGTGGCTGTTTTCGACACGGCTCAGACTACATCGTCCATACCGCAGCAGAGTGGGGGCTAACAGTCGAGCTGCTAAGTCGTGAGTTCCACGAACATGCTCGCAAATCGGCCGTTCCTTGTTTCGTCGTGGCATTGCGCCTGACCAACTAACAGCTTCACTGCACACTCGTGTTTTGATAGGTCAAATCGGCTACCAGCCCTACGCGTTCTAGCCATTCTTCGGCGACCAGCCATAGGCCTTGGCGCAGGCACCGCCCATCAGCATGGCCCGCTCGGTGTCGCTCAGGCGGTCAGACTTACGGAAGGGCTCGACGGCCTGCTCGTAGTTGACGACGGCGAACGCGCGCGTCCAGTCCGTGCCCCACAGGCAGCGATCGAAACCCCAGGCATCGAACACGCGGGCCAGCGGATCCCAGATGTCCGGGAAAGGATATGGCTCGCGGGACAGCGTGCAGGCACCGCTGACCTTGATCACAGCGTTCGGGCGCCTGGCGAGTTCCAGCACCTTCGGAAGGTCGCTCCAGGGCTCTCGCGGCGCGGGCGGCACGCGCGGCTGCAAGATGCCCAGATGGTCGATGATGAATCGCGTGTCGGGATGCCGATCGATCAGCGCGGTGCCGGCGTCCAGATTGTCCCAGCACAGAAGGTTGACCGGGAAGTCGTAACGAACGGCCGCGTGTGCGATCCGGTCGAGGCCCGGGTCATCAGGCGCACGCTTGGCCTCCTTCGTCAGCATGATGCGGATTCCGACCGTGCCAGGCGTCTTCTTCCAGTCGGCGACGACATCGGCCACATCAGGATCGTCCGGGTCGACCGGCTTGACGATAGCGAGCCGGCCGGGATGGGCCCGTTGCACGTCCACGGCATAGCTGGCGTCGTAGCGGTACATCGAAAAGGCGGAAATAAAGATCGCGCCGTCGACGCCGACCTTGTCCATCGCCGCCACCATCTCGTCGCCCGTGACGTGATCGGGCCAGTTCGGCACACTGTGCCAAGGCCGCTTCGAATTGTTCGCCTCATAGGCATGGACCTGGGAATCGATAATCGTCATCGGGGCAGCTCCTCTGTGCCGGGCGAGTTTGGCCATTGCAGCAGGCTCGTGTCCAGAGGGCAAAGGCGCCGCGCGTTGCCGGCGCCGACGGTCAAAAGCACCGTTCCGGCCGCGCGCCGACGACTTCTGGTCTTCCTGGGAAACCGGCCATGCCGACGCGCCGACTTCACGTCTCAGACGTGCCCGTAAACGGACTCATTCACCGCAGCAGACGGTGCCCGGCGAGGATCGCCAGCCCCAGCGCGACCAAGAGCGCCGACCGCACCAACTGATCGCGGATCGGCGAAAGCACCTGCGTGGCCGGCTGCTCGAAGAGCACGATCCAGCCGAGTTTCGGCACCGTAGCGGAGGCGGTCAAAACCGAGTGGCCGTCAGTGTCGATGTGGGACGCGTGGCGCCTGCCGCCCGAGGCCGTGAGCGCGGCGACCTGCGGCAGCGCCGACAGATCGCTCGCGATCTCCGGCCCCTTCGAGGACGTCGCGAGCACCCTGCCCTTCGGATCAACCACATAGGCGTAGGCCGCCTTGCCGATTTCCTTGCCGGCCTCCGCGTCGCCGAGGATGTCGGAGAGGAACTGGAGGTCGATTTCGGCCACGGTGACACCGGCGTTGAAGCCGGCATACGCCACCGAAATCGACATGAAGGGATGCGCCTCCGAGAAATAAGCCGGCGAGAAGTTGACGCCGCGGGCGAGCGTCTCGGTAAAGCGCGGATCGCGCGAAAAGTCCGTTCCGCTGGAGAGCGAGATCGCCGTGCGCGACTGCCGCAGCCGTTCGCGGCCCTGACCGTTGAACTGGGACAGCTCGCGGATCGGCGCGACGTGGTTCAGGAGCTGCGCGTAATCCTTGCGGCGTTCCTCCAACGTCACCACGCTGGCGCGCGTCACCCAGGAGAGCTGCCGCGCCAGCTCCGATACCTGCTGCTCGATCCGCCTGGCCGTCGTCTCGGCCTTCTCGCTCATCGCATCGGTGGCGCGGTAGTTGATCCAGGCTTCGGTCGCACCGTTGATCGCCAGCACGAGCACGACGAGCCCGATCAGCGCGACGGCGTATTTGGCGAACAGGCCCTCGCGGAGAAACCCGATGATCTTGTCCTTGATCGTGTTCATCCAGACCCTCGTATTTTCAAGGACCGATCGCCCGCGCGCGCCGCTGCGCGCCGTCAATAGTGATGGGTTCCTGCCGGCCGCAGGACTTCCGCTTTATCCGGATCAGGAGGTTCGGCGTGTGCCGATAGCCCCGCCGTGATGCAGGTCACGCCGCATCACCGCCCGCTGGACGCGGGGTGGCCGGACGGTCAGCGAGAATGAAGCCGCCCGGCCACCGTCACAACGCCAGCGCGGTCCGGATCATCCGCGCGAGATCGGAGCTGACATAGGGCTTCGGCAGCAGCAGCACGCCGGCGTCGAGCCGGCCATGATGCACGATGGCGTTTTCGGTATAGCCCGACGTGTAAAGGACCTTGAGCCCCGGACGCCGCGTCTGCGCCTCGATCGCGAGCTGACGGCCGTTCATGCCCCCGGGGATGATCACGTCGGTGAACAGCAGGTCGATGCGCTCAGGACTATCGATGATCACCAGCGCCTCGGCGGCGTTGCCGGCGGCCAGCGTGTCGTAACCGAGACGGCTGACCTGCGTCACGACGTATTCGCGGACCAGCGCGTCGTCCTCGACGATCAGGATGGATTCGTCGCCGCGTGCGAATTCGGTGATGCCGGCCTCGGTGGGCGGAGAGTCCGCAACCCCCGCGGCCTGCGGCAAATAGAGCTTCACGGTGGTGCCGTGGCCCTCTTCGCTGTAGATCCTGATATGCCCGTTCGACTGCTTGACGAAGCCGTAGACCATGCTGAGGCCGAGCCCCGATCCCTTTCCGACGTCCTTGGTGGTGTAGAACGGGTCGAACACCTTTTCGATCTGGCTGGCGGGGATTCCCTTGCCGGAGTCGCTCACCGCGATCATGACGTAGTTGCCCGGCGTAACCTCCGTGTACATGCTGGCGTAGTTCTCGTCGAGCACCACATTCTTGGTTTCCAGCGTCAGCTTGCCGCCGTCCGGCATGGCGTCACGCGCATTCAGGGCGAGGTTCAGGATCGCGGTCGAGAGCTGACTGGGGTCGATCAGGGCCGGCTCGCAATCGTGCGCCAGCATCGATTGGATTTCGATCTGTTCGCCAAGCGTCGGTTGCAGCAACCGCGCGGCTTCGATGACCAGGGCGTTGACGTCGACGCTGCGCGGCTGCAGCGGCTGACGGCGGGCGAAGGCCAGGAGATGCTGGGTGAGGTCGGCGCCCCGCGCCGCCGCGGCGCTGATCATGTTGGTGATCTGGGCCAGATGCGGACGGTCCTTGACCGCCTCGCCGAGGATTTCGATGGTTCCGGTGATCACGGTGAGGATGTTGTTGAAGTCGTGCGCGACGCCACCGGTGAGCTGACCGATGGCTTCCATCTTCTGCGCCTGCCGGACCTGGGACTCGGTGGCCTCGATCTCGCGAAACCGTTGGACCATCGCCTCGGCCTTGCGGCGCTGCCTGATTTCCTCCTCGAGCGCCTCAAGGGCCTGCTGAAGTTGAACGCGTGTCGACAGCACCATGATCCGCGGCAGCAGCACCAGCAATCCCGCGCTGATGCCGACCGAGATCAGCGCCAGGACGCCTTTGGTAACGGCCTCGATGCCGTAGGCCGGCACCCACAGAGTGAGGATCGACAGCAGGCGGGTCACCCCGGAGACCGTAAGGAAGATCGCGAATGCCCAGAACGCACCGCGAAACACGGACATCATATCGCGGCCGCGCCGCCACGCGAAGAATGCCAGAACGAACGCGATCACAAAGAAGGCGCCGGCGATCAGGGCGTCGGAAACGGCATTGAGCCAGATCAATTCCGACTTCCACAGCAGGCACGCGCCATGCGCGACGAGCGTCGACATGTCAGATCTCCCTCACCGCGATCCCATCCGTCCGCCGGGACGACGGTTCAAATCATTCAGGTTTCCGAGGAGCCGCGCAAGCACGCCGCCGCACGGCGAGCGTTTGTACGGTGGTATCCGAACCATCGGAACGCGCCTGCGGTTGTCAAATTGCCGGGTCGGGAGCGCAGATCGCAGCAACGAGGCGCGGACGCGCAGCAAGGCTGCCGCCATTGGGTGCTCCAGGCGAGGCACAGGCGGACGCTCGTCAGCATATACCTGCGCATGATTCGTGCTGCGGCCGCTGCGCCGCGGACGGTCGCTGAAAAGGCGGACAAGCCGCCCGCTTGTGGCGCTCACGAGCGACGTATGACGGCGCCCGTCGGGGTGGCGAAGCCTTCCAGCGTCTTGATCCGCTTCTCGAGCCACCAGCCATACTCCGGTGACCAATCCTCGAAACGACCGTTGATGCCGAGATCGTGCGCCCAGTGATGCGCGATGTTGGGATTGTTCGGCCTGGCCTTTCTCGAGGATGGTCTCGGCCTGCTGCGCCTCGAGAATGATGCCAACCGCCATCGTGGCGATGTCCGCTTCCTTGCGGACCCGCTCCGCGAAAGGCACCTGGAAGCCGAGACTGCGCGGCACCTGCGCCGCGGTTGCCGCACCCGAAATGCCGCCCGAGGAACAATCGATCACATCCACCCCGCGCACTTTCAGCTCGCGCGCAAACGCGACCGTATCATCCATGTTCCAGCCCTCCTGGGTGCCGTCGACGGATGAGACCCGCAGGAACAATGGCATCGACGCCGGCATCTCGCGCCGCACCGCCTCGACGATCTCGAGCGGCAGCCGCATGCGCCCTGCCCGGTCACCGCCATATTCGTCATTGCGCGTGTTCGAGACCGGCGACAGGAACGAGGCGAGCAGATAGCCGTGCGCCGTGTGGATTTCGATGACATCGAAGCCCGCCTTGACCGCGTTTCGCGTCGCGGCCGCCCATGTGCCGGCCATCGCCCTGCATTCGGCGGTCGTCAATTGCCGTGGGGTCAGCCAGCCCTTGGCGACGGGTTCGGCGGTCGGTCCCACTGGCTGCCAGATCTTCGCTCCCGCTGTCAGGTTCTCCTCGGTCAGCGGCCCCATGCCCTGCATGGCGGTTTGCGAGGACGACTTGCGGCCGCCATGCGCAAGCTGAATGCCGATCGCCGTATCCTGGCGCTTCATGAAGGCGATCAGCGGCTTGAAGCTTTCGACCTGGGCGTCGTTCCAGATGCCGAGATCATGTTCGTTGATGAGGCCAGCTTCCTCCACCCCTGTTGCCTCGACGAAGACCAGCCCGAAGCCTCCCAATGCATAGCGGCCGAGATGCACGACGTGAAACGTGCCGCAGGTATTTCCGGGATCGCAGCGATAGTGCACCATCGGCGGCACCACGAGGCGATTTTTCAGCGTGAGCCCCCTGATCGTCAACGGCTGGAAAAGCTTTGGCCGCGCCGCGTCACTGCCATGAAGTCCGTCACTCACTTTGCGCATCTCCCTCAACGAACGATCGGCCTTCAGCATGTGACAAAATCATTATGCGCGAAAGCCGCAGATGGCCGGCATTGCCCTCGAACGAGCCGGCTGAACCCAAGAAAATGCCGCGAAAGTGCAAATCGATCAACCTTGCATGATGCGCTGCATCATGAGCCGCGCGCATGACGGATCACACGATCGCCAAACTCCGGATTGGGCCTTGAAAGGCGTCGCTATGCGAACGATCAAGCCGAGGCTATAATCCTCGAACAACAAAAAAATCCGAGGTCGAACAAACCTCGCCAAGAAAACCTCGCTAAGTCCGGGAGTGAATCGAGAACACGCAAGGAGGAAATCAAGATGCCGCTGACCCGCCGTCAAGCGCTGGCGTCCGCCGCCGCCGCGATCGCGAGCACCGTCGCCAAGCCCGCGATCGCCGCAAAAGAGCCGATCATGATCGGCTATCTTCCCGCTCTGACGGGGCCCTCTTCATCGACCGGAATCGGGATCAATCGCGGAATCCAGCTCGCGGTGCAGGAGATCAACGCGGCCGGCGGCATCGACGGCCGGCAGATCGATTTGATCGTGCGCGACACCCAGAGCGATCCGACCAAGGCCGTGAACGGCGCAGCCGAGCTCACGCACGCCGAGAAGGTGAGCGTCGTGTTTGGCCCGGTCAATTCCGGCGAGTCGCTCGCGGTCGTGCCATTGCTCGCACGCACGAACACGCCGCAGCTCCATCCGTGCTGGGTCGACAGCCTGACCGACCCGAAGAAATTTCCGATGTGCTTCCGCAACGCCCCCACCAACCAGCAGATCGGCGCCGCCGCGAACCGCTATGTGGTGGAGGTGCTCAAATGCAAGAAGGTGGCTGTCATCAGCGACACCACCGGCTATGGCACCGCATCGGTCAACGCCTATGTGCCGATGCTCAAGGCCAAAGGCGCGGACGTGGTCTACCAGGGCAATGTCGACGCCGCCAATCCGGATGTCACGCCCGAAATCCTGCGCATGCGGTCGGCGGGCGCGGAGGCCATCATGCCCTGGAGCGTCAATCCGGGCTTCCTCTCGCGCATCATCAACACGCGCGGCCAGATGCAGTGGGACGTGCCGATCGTCGGCCAGACCACGCTCGGCTCCGGCCAGACCCGGGCCTTGCTGGAAAAGCCCGAATACTGGGCCAAGGTCTATCCGAACAATTTCCGTCCGGTCTGCTACAGCTCCGACGGCAAGCTTACCGATCGCACCACCGCCTTCCTTGAGCGTCTGCAGCGCGCAAAGATCGACGTGAGCGACACGCTGCTGTGGTGGGTCGCGGTCGGCTATGACTCACCGCATCTGATCGCGGAAGCGATGAAGAATGCCGGCAGCGGACCGGAACAGGTCGTCGGCTATCTCAACACGCTCAAGGTGTATCCGGGCGTCTACGGCGACATCTCGTTCACGCCCGAACGCCATGACGGCTACCCGGACGAGGAAATCATCATGGTCGAGGCCAATTCGCTCAAGAACGGCGCGTTCAAGCTGGCTCCCGGTTACGGCGCTTAGGGCGCGATGGTTTGGTTCACCTCGCCCCGCTTGCGGGGAGAGGGAGAAGTCGCGCCTTCGCTTCAACCCATTCTCATCATGCGCCGGCGACGCCGCGACTGTGCCCGCAGAAACCCGCCACAGCTCACTGCATGGCGTCGGCGATCTTTTCCGCCGCCATCAGGGTCGGGAAGTTGGTGTTCGCGCAGGGCACCACCGGGAAGATCGAGGCGTCGACGACGCGCAGACCCTGGACGCCCTTGACGCGGCCCTGCGTGTCGACGACCGCCATCGGATCGTCTGGGCGGCCCATGCGGCATGAGCACGAGGCGTGCCATACGCCGATCGCCGCCTTGCGCACAAAGGCTTCCAGCGCCTCGTCGTCGTTCATCACGTCGTCGAAGGTGAATCCCTCGACGACGAAGGTGTCGATCATGTAATGGCGCAGCGCCGCCGGCCCGTCCATCAACGCGGCGGCGATCGAGGTCAAAATCCTGTTCTTGGCGTTGACCACGCCGATCTTGCGCACACGGTCGGTGTACGATGCCGGGAATGGCTTGTCGGTCACCGCGCTGACGGGCCCGCTCATCTGCAGTCCCGCCATCTTGCGAAAGCCGCTCATCAGGCGATCGAGGTCGCGCCGGTCGGACAAAAGGTTGAACTCGACGACCGGCTCCGCGCCCGGGTCGCGCGAGGCGAGCTTCACCTGTCCGGTCTCCGAATAGGTCTTGTTGACGAAGGTGAGCAGCGAGCCGATCTGCGCGCCGACCGCGTGCCAGGCCGACTTGGTGAGGACGGCCACGAACATGTCGCCCCTTGGCACGCCAGGCAACCCGGAGGAGTAGCGCAGCCCAAGCTGGATGTGGCGTCTTGTGTGCTCGTTCATGCGAGCGCCGCGGCGGACGAATGAGGACAATGAGATCGAGGGATGGTCCATCAGGCGCTGGCCGACGCCTTCAAGGCCCATCAGCACGGGAATGCCCATGTCCTTCAGGTGTCCGACCGGGCCGATGCCGGCGCGCAAGAGATGCGCCGGCGAGTGGATCGCGCCGCACGAGAGCACGACTTCGCGGCCGCGGAACTCATGTTCTCTGCCGTCGACCACCGCCTTCACGCCGACACAGCGCGTGCCCTCGAACAGGAGCTGCTTCACTTGCGTATTGGTCGAGATCGTCAAATTGGCGCGCTTGCGCGTCTCGCGATCGAGATAGCCCATCGCGGCCGAGACGCGGTGCTCATCCTGATTGGAGTGCGTGATCGGGAAATAGCCCTCGACGAACTCGCCATTCTGATCGGGCACGAACGGAATGCCAGCGAGCTCGCAGGCCTTGGCCACGGCCTGCGAGTGCCCGGTCCAGTGCTCCCTAGGGATGCGGCGGACGGGGATGCGGCCATCCTTGCCGTGGTACGGCCCGTCGAAATCGAGATCGTGCTCGACCTTGCGAAAAAAAGGCAGCACGTCCTTCCAGCTCCAGCCTGCGGCGCCGCGCGCGTCCCATTCGTCGTAGTCGGTCGGCGCGCCTCGATTGGCCAATTGCCCGTTGATCGAGGAGCCGCCGCCCAAGACGCGCGCCTGCTCGTATTTACGGAGCGGCGGGCGCTCCTCGGGGTTGTTGTGGCTGACGACCTGGGTCGTGACCTTGAGCTCGGTCCAGTGGAAGCGCGGATCGAAATAGGCCAGGCCCGAATAGCTATCCAGAATCTCGCGCGGCTCGTTGCCGGGCGGTGTGTCCTGCCCCGCCTCGCAGAGCAGGATTTTGTTGGCGCTTTTGGCGGAGAGCCGGTGGGCCAGCACGGACCCCGCCGAGCCGCCACCGACGATGATGAAGTCGTACAAATTCGCTGCCTCCCGTTTTTCTTATCGTGGGAAGGTAGCGCAGCTCCGTCTTCGGAGTCACCCGAGTCTATTGCTTGCCAGTCTATTGCTTGCGCTTACTTGGCGCGTCTGGCAGCCAGAACATCACGTTCGTCCGCGGCGATCGGCCGGACCGACATCTTCAGGCCCGAAGGTCGATGCTGCGCACAATGATGCGGCGGAGGGCTCCTTCGAATTCCCCGGCAAGGAATTTGCGGGACGCACACGCTTCGATGCGGTCCCGCAACCGCAGGAACTGTTCCTCACGCTGATCTCCGGGCGTCCGCTGCACGCGTTCCAGATCGTCCATGGCCGAAGCGCTGACGGCGCAGGGTACTTCCCTGGCGCCGTCCATCATCGAGAACGGAAACACCATGCGGTCGAAATCATAGGCACCGATGCTGCCGCGTGCGAGCGTCATCAGGTTTTCCTCCCGGAGCGGAACGATCGTTCCATCGCCTTCTCCACCTAACCTGCCTTCTTCTTTGCCGGCGGCGGCGGATCGATCTCGGCGATCCTGCGCAGGCAGTCGGCCTCGGTGTCATGCGGGCCCGAGACGAAGGTACCGCTGACCTTGGTCGAGTACCAGCCGGACTCGACACCGAGACGCAGCGATTCTTCGGTCTTGACGTGACGAGGCGAGAGATTTTGCATCAGGCGCTTTCAGTTGGCCGTTCGATCTGGTTCGAACGAGCTGGATGAATTGTTCGGTTATTGAAGGCGATGCGGAACGGGTGCGTGCAATGAACCGTTTTCCGCCGTGAACGCACGCTCATGTGCACAGCCCAGCGTATCCGCGCACGACGGCATCAGGTTGTTCGGACATCATCCCTAGCGATGCGCGCTTTTGCGGCAATTAGCTATCGTTTTCTCCGATGCCGGCGGTATTTGAGCGAATAACGCAGCTAAAGCCTTGTATTCAATGGCTTCGTCGCCATTTCGAAGGGATCGCGGCCTGAAAGGCGTTTCGAATGAAGTTTCGTGTCGGATTCGAAATGCTCTACGACTTCCCGCAACCGACGCCGATGATCATGGTGCTGGGCACACACTTCACGCGCGCCTCCGACGTCATCGTGCCGGACTTCCTGACCACCATGCCGGCGGTCGAGATCACACCCTATCGCGACATGTTCGGCAATTGGTGCAGCCGCATGGTTGCGCCGGCCGGCCGCATGCGCCTTGCCGCCGATGGCGTCGTTCGCGACAGCGGCCTGCCCGATCCGGTGTTTGCCTCGGCGTGTCAGCATGCGGTCGAGGATTTGCCCGCGGACACCCTGGTCTATCTGCTCGGCAGCCGCTATTGCGAGACCGACCGGCTTTCGGAAATCGCCTGGCAGTTGTTCGAGAAGACGCCGCCGGGCTGGGCGCGGGTGCAGGCGATCTGCGATTTCGTCCATCGCCACATCGCGTTCGGATACGAGCACGCGCGCCCTACCAAGACGGCGTGGGAAGCCTATACCGAAGGCAAGGGCGTGTGCCGTGACTATGCCCATCTCGCCATTGCGTTCTGCCGCTGCATGAACATTCCGGCGCGCTATTGCACCGGCTATCTCAGCGACATCGGCACGCCGCTGCCCTGGGCAGCGGGGGATTTCGCCGGCTGGCTTGAAGCCTTTATCGGCGGACGCTGGCACACCTTCGATCCGCGCAACAACGTCCCGCGGATCGGCCGCATCCTGATCGCGCAGGGACGCGATGCCTCCGATGTTCCGATCACACAGACCTTCGGGCCGAACACGCTGGCCAGCTTCAAGGTATGGACCGATGAGATCGCCGCATGAGCGACCATCAGGCGGCCCTCACCGCCGAAGAGTTCGCCTCGCTGCTCGAGGTCAGCAAGGGTGACGCGCAGCGCGAGATCCCCCAGTTGCACTGGGAGCGTCTCGTCGCCCTGGGCTACGCCGTCAGACGGCTTGGCGAGCTTGGGCTGACCGCGTCCGGCATGAGGCGCGTGGCGGCGGGCAAATAAGATTTCGCCGCCCGAGACCTTGGCTGGGTCACACCTGCCAAGAGCCAATGTCCGATATGAGTGGACGAGACTCAATCTCCGGGATCGCGAAAGATACAGTTGCGCGATCCTCGGCCAGCTCACCTCTTCGGGCACGCTGCGAAGATATAATCCTTTGCCGCCACGATCGTATCGCGCGCGTGTCCGCAACTGGCGTCGTTCCCCAGGAGCGTGAACCTGTCGAACGCGCATCATAGTTAACTGCGCGCATCCCCACCCGCCGCAACAATCGCCAAGCGAGAGCAGCGATCAACTTCCACGGATTCACCGTTCTTCATCCCGCGCACGCCTCATTCTGGACGGATTCAATCATGACGCTGGACGCCCCTCCATGTTTAGGGAGCGACCACGTGATCAAGACCGTCGCACTTGGAGTCGTCTGCCTGGCTGGCCTTGGTGCCATTGCTGCCGCTGCAAAGAAGTCAATATCAGCGCCGCCCGAAATCATCAGGCCGGTTGTGGCAGGGAACAAGGCTGATCGTCTGTCACCTCCAGTCAATCAGGACACCGCGCCGCGTCCAGCCGAGAAAGTCGAAGTCGCGTACGTCCAGCCCAGCGAACAGGGCCAAACCGATCGGCCTCCTGCAGCAGCAGAGGAAGTGCCTGTTCCAGCGCCTCTTCCAGATACTGCGCCTCGTCTGGACACTACCTCTCGTCCAGATACGACCCGTCGTCAGTGGCACGATCCGCGGCATGCCAAGGCCAGGATGGAAAGGCGAAGCGCCCGCAGCACGAAGCAGGCGAAGATGCGCCCCGCTGAACCTCCGCCAGCACAAGTTAGCGCATTGAAGGAGTGTCGTTCAGATGGGCTCGAGCCACTCTTGAGACGGCTGAACTTATCGCCGCCGTGCAATTGATGAGGCTCTCATGCGGTCGAAGCTGTCGATCGCGTGTCGTCCAGCAATGAAGTAATGAAACGCTCGAATAGACTTGTCTGCCCAAAACGCTGCTCGGCGCCGCTATCGTTGCCTGTCCTTTTGGTGCTACGATCGCCGCGGCGGTTGTTATTCAGTGGCGATCTGGCGTGGCAATCCGCCGGACCAGCATCTTCAGGCCCGTTCCTCACCTGATCCGGCGGCATCCGCGACACGCCCTTACGCATCTTTGAATGACGAAAGGAGCTTCATGTGAAAGCGGCTCACATCATCGCGGTCGCAACGTTGATCGCAGGAATGGGCCTGGCGCTGCAGCCGGCACCGGCGCAGCAGCCGGGAATCAAGCGCACCGATCTCCAGCGGCACGATCTCAGCGCGCCCGGACGCGAAGCCATCCAGGCGCGCGTCGAGTTCGACCCGGGAGCGGAATTCGGCAAGCACTCGCATCCGGGCGAAGAGATCATCTACGTCCTCGAAGGCTCGCTGGAATATCAGATCGAGGGCAAGCCGCCGGTGACCCTCAAGGCCGGCGACGTCCTGTTCATCCCGGCCGGAACGATCCACGCGGCGAAGAATGTCGGCAGCGGCCACGGGGCGGAGCTCGCCACCTATGTCGTCGAAAAAGGCAAGCCGCTCGTCGTGCTGGTCAAATAATAGCCCCGAGCAACGATCATGATCGTGAGCTATGTCTGGATGTGTATCGCCAATCTCGAGGTCCCAAACCTGAGGAGGTAAACATGAGTAGTGCTCAAGCGCATCGGACGATCGACATGAAGCTCGAGATCGTCGTCATCCCGGTTTCGGGAGGCTAGATGCCGACTTCGCCGCCGGCGACGACTTCCGCGTGATCCAGCTCACGCCGCCCGGTTCGTCCTGCTCGGTCATCTTCGGCAAGAACGTCACCGCGGCAGCACCCGGCTCCGCGCAGGGATTGTACCTGATCGTCTCCGATCTCGAGGCCGCCCGCGACGACCTGCGCAGCCGCGGTGTGGAAATCAGCAAGGCGTTCCACGGCGCCGGCGACGTGTACGCCGGCACGGACGAGCCCTATTTGTTCGGGCGGCTTCGGGTGAGCGGTCCGGATCCCGAGCATGGCAGCTATCGCTCGTTCGCCTCCTTCAAGGATCCGGACGGCAACGGCTGGCTGTTCCAGGAGATCACCACGCGATTGCCCGGACGCATCGACGCGGACAACACGACATTCGCCACGACGACCGAACTCGTGACCGCGCTCCAACGCGCGGCGGCCGCGCATGGCGAGCACGAGAAGCGGACCGGCCAGCACGATGCGGACTGGGCCAACTGGTACGCCGACTACATGGTCCGGGAGCAGGCCGGCAAGCCCCTGCCCTCATGAGCAGCGGCTGCCACGTCATTGTCGAAGCGCCCATGCGAACTTTGAATAAGCCAATATGGAATCATCCGACGACGATCTGACAAATTTCGAAGCGCATGGCGCCGCGCCGCTGCCAGTCACGAACGATCATGGCCACGTGGACCATGACGGCGCTCGTATCTGGTACGCGGCATTCGGGTCCGGCTCTCCCGTGATCCTGCTGCACGGTGGCCTTGGCCATGGCGGCAATTGGGGTTTTCAGGTTCCAGAGCTGGTCAGCACCGGCCATCGCGCCGTGCTGATCGACAGCCGTGGCCATGGCCGCAGCACGCGCGATTTGCGGCCTTTCACCTATGAACTGATGGCCTCGGACGTTCTCGCCGTGATGGACGCGTTGCAGATCGAAAAGGCGCCGATCGTCGGCTGGAGCGACGGCGCGTGTACCGCTCTGGTCCTTGCCCGGAGCGCCCCCGCGCGGGTCGCCGGCGTCTTCTTCTTTGCGTGCAACATGGACCCCAGCGGCACAAAGACCATCGCGCCCAGCCCGGTCCTCGGCCGGTGTTTCCGCCGACACGCCAAGGACTATGCCGAACTGTCGGCCACGCCGGATCAGTTCGAAGCATTCGCCGCGGCGGTCGGGCAGATGCAGAAGAGCGAGCCCAACTATTCGGCGCGCGACCTGGCTGACATCCATGTGCCCGTCGCGATCGTGCAAAGCGAGCATGACGAGTTCATCAAGCCGGAACATGCCGACTATCTGGCGCGAAGCATTCCCGCAGCAGAGCTAATCCTGCTAGGAGGCGTGAGCCATTTCGCTCCACTGCAACGGCCGGAGCAATTCAACGGCGTGATGCTCGCTTTCCTGGACAAGGTTCTCCGTTGAGGGGACAGGAAGACCCGCATCGGGAAGCGGCGCAGGCTCAAACGGTTTCAGGCGACCTTTCGCGTGTCTCGGAGTTGAAATTCCAGCTCTTCGATCATCTGGGCCAGCCGTTCCCGCGTGAGGGCATCGGTGGGTTCCAGGGCGAGCCTGCGGGTTTGCTCCAACTTCCGCTCCAGCGCTCGTCGGTCCATCCGCGTCATTTTGATTGCTCCTGCCATTGGACGGCGGTCTTGAGGCTTTGTCTTGGGCTCTTCAGGGACGTCGCCTGCACGCGGAACGAAGACACGGCCACATTGCAGCTCGATGAAGGTTTGAGAACACAACACCTTTGTTGCTCCGGCACTGTCAGTTATCCGCGCAATCCACCGGCTGGATGAAGGTTTGAGAACACAACACCTGTGTTGCTCCGGCACTGTCAGTTATCCGCGCAATCCACCGGCTGATCAGAAAACTGACTTTTGAACAGTGCGCCGGTGACGACCCGCAAGGCCGGTAGGCGAATCCTCCCGGACCGACCCACGCTGTTGGGCATCGGCCAAGCACGCGCGCGCGATCACCCCGCAGCGACCTGCGGCACACATATTTTTGTCGTGACTGGCCGCGATTTATGACACCATTATTACAGTCAGATGTCATTTTGACTACACGCGGAGCAGTCCATGAGCTTGGAATGGCGGGCACAGCCGAGGTCCCTGGCCTGGTCGAATCCCCTGGCCTGGTGGTGGGGCCTGCTGACCCTGGTCAGCGGCGCGAATATCGCGGCCTGGTTCGTGCTTTATCGCCAGCTCCAGCCGGCCGGCAGCCCCGGCAGCGTGTCGGGCATCGCGCTCACGCTCCTTAAGCCCGGCGGTCTCGATGGCAGGTTCAGCGTCGAGCTCATGCTCCTGCTTTGTGCGGCCTATGTTTTCGGCTGCGCATTCCGCTCGTTCCTGCCGCGCGCAGATGTTCAAAGGATCTGCCTGTTCGACACCTGGCTGTCGAGCGTTGCCGTCGGCCGGTCGGTCGCAACCGTGGCCGAGATCTGCTTCGCGGCGCAGTGGGCGATCATGCTGCACCAGCTTGGCACGATGACGGGAGCGGACACCGCCCTGACCGCCGCGTGGGTGATCGTGCCGTTGATCCTGATCGCGGAATGCTTCTCATGGTACGCGGTGCTGACCACCCATTATCTGGGCAACGCCATCGAAAACTCGCTATGGGCGGTCGCCTTCTTCGTGGTCGGGGGCGGCCTTTGCCGGTTGCTGCCGGAATTCGGCGGTCCGGTTCGTGTCATCCTCGCCGTGGCGATCATCGGGATTGCAGCCTATCTGGCGTTTCTGATGACGGTCGACGTCCCGATGTATTTGAGCCGATGGCGGGCCGCGGTTGCCGACGGCGGCAGGCGTCTTCGACCTCTGGAGGGTCTGCGCGACGTCACCACGCGCTGGATCGTGACGCACGACCTTGCGGAGTGGAAGGACGAGATTGCCTGGATGTCGCTCTACTTCAGCGCGGCGGTCTGGGCCAGCCTCGCGCTGTGCGTCTTCTATTCGCTGGGGGATCATCTGCCGCGCTATCGCACCGAAGCAACCGTCGCAGGCTGGTCGTCGGATGCGCCGGCGGCGGTCAATAAGCCGCAGCCGGTCATGGCGAGCCACGGGTTTTAGACGCGCTGGCCGGCGAATTGCGTCACGGTTGATGATCCGCCGCACGCTCTGTTCGCCTCAGATGATCGGTCGCGTTGCCAAACGGGATTGCACCAACGGCCTCGCGCCGACCACCACTTGAGCCGTCAGGTGCCGAAAGGTGCGACAGCAGCAGCCACAACGCTTGCCGGATTATCTTGAAAGCGGCGGCCGTGGCCGTCTGCGTCGTGATAGGCGCTGAGCTTGCCATAATCCGCGACCCCTGCGCGATGCTGGAGGAGCTGGCGCAGTGTGTAAGGTCGGTCTGGCAGCGGTTCATCAAGCGCGAGTTGGCCATCCCGCACCAACGCGAGCGCGCCCGCGGCAATGCCCCTTATGCCGCCTTCCGGATTATGCCGCGTTGTTCGGCACTCTTGCGGACGGGTGTGCAAATTGGCGTAGTATGTCGGCATAATTCGTGAAGGATAGTCGGGCGGCGCCTGCCCGGGCTTTGGCTTGGCGCGAATACTTGCGTAGCTTGGACGATTTGGGTGCGGGAATGGTGGGGCACGATGAGCAGGGCATTCAGCGAGTGGGGAATCGAAGGCGCGCGAATGTTTGATGGTCGTGTCGGCGCGATCATTATTGTTGACGTGCTTTCCTTCTCGACTTGCGTCGACATAGCCGTTGCACGCGGAGCATCAGTCCATCCTTTCGCGTACGGAAACCACAACGCGGCCGAGGAATTTGCCATGTCGTTAGGTGCCGAGATCGCTGGCCCGAGAGGCAACTCGGGGTATCGGTATAGTTTGTCGCCTGGCTCGCTCTCGACCATTGCCGCCGGCGCAAGGCTTGTGCTTCCCTCGCCTAACGGATCGGCAATTTCAGCAACTCCTCGTTCGGCTCATGTACTCGCCGGTTGCTTGAGGAATATAAGTGCGGTCGCAAAGAAGGCTACGGCTCTCTCTGAAGGGCGATCCATCGCGGTGATCCCAGCTGGAGAGCGTTGGGCAGACGGCAGCTTGCGTCCCGCTATTGAGGACCTATTGGGTGCAGGCGCAATTCTGCACGCTCTTGGACTGCCTTGTTCGCCTGAGGCCGAGGTTGCCCGCCTGGCCTTTCTCGGTATTCGTGGCTGTTTGGCAGAACTGGTTCGCGGCAGCGTGTCTGGAGAGGAACTGATTAGGCGCGGCTATCCTGGGGACGTCGATGCAGCGATCGAATACGATGTCAGCGCTGTGGCCCCATTGCTGCTGAACGGCGCCTATTCGAACTGATGCCAGAGGCGGCGTGAACCGCGCCACGCCCGCGCTCTGATGACGATTGCCTTTTTCGACAAACGAGAGGAGCGGCCGGGATGTTGCGCCGAGGGAAAAACCTGCGCCTGAGAGTGCCGCTCCGAGTTTTGCAGATAACGCGCGCTCCGGTCTCGCGAGCCCGATCCGCTCGTGAGCCTTTGCTCCTTCCAACGAACGGAAGGAGGTACCATGCCCTAGAAAATCAAGACTCCCGAAGCAGCTGACATCGCGCCGGATTGGCTACAGCCGTACTGCAAACAGTTCATGCAACAACTCGCCGATCAAGGCTATACAACCGCGACGTTGCGAACCTACGATGGAACAGCGACTCTGTTCTGCCAAGAGGTTGCTCGCCGAGGACTCCGCAAGGGTGAACTTGTCGGACGGACGCTGTCTAAGACTCATGCCGCAGCGCTCAAGGCGATGCACCCGAACAAGTACAATCAGAAGAGATACTGCCTTGAACGGTTCATCGACGCTCTCGTCGAGGCCGGCGTTGCTGAACGACAAAAGCGCGAGGGCTCATCGCCGGTGGCGATCTTTCCCTGTGTCGGAAACCGTGACGAGACGTCCGAACGTGCGTTGTCCGACGCCTTCACGAAGGGAGGCTGGCAGAAGGTCACACGCCTCTATCGTCGTCAGCAGATTCCCGATGAACGCTGGCTTCGCGGATTGGACTGGTGTCTCGCCTACAGCTGACATGCAGAGCTTCACGGTCATTGGCCTGACACAAAGGGTACATACTGCCCCTTGGAATCCTTAAACCGGGGACTCTGGCCTCCTTCATCCGCAACACGTCTTCGAAAAAGCCGCCCGAACCAGCGCGGCGGAATCTGGCCTTTCGCCTTGCTGCGGCCCCACGGCGTAGCGATAGCAAAGGCGTTGGAAGGCGGATCGGAGCGATCGGGCATGCGAGTTCATGGATTTGTTGCGCGGTTTTTCGGTACCGCACTCCTCGCATGCGCCGTTGCATGGCCGTGCCAGGCCGGCCCCCAGGACATGCTGGCGCTGATGCAACGAATCACGGCGCTGGCCAAGGAGGGGCGATATGCCGACGCCGTGACGCTGGCGCGAAAGCTTGAAAGCGAGGCGGAACGGGCCACGGGCCGGCAGTCGGCCCTGACGGCGACAACCCTTGTCGTTCTTGCACAGACCTTGCAGGCCCAGGGCAACACGGCCGAGGCTGAAACAGCATTGCGACGCGCCCTCGCCATCCGCGAGAAGGCGCTCGGCTCCAATCATCCCGACGTTGCCGCCGTCCTGACCAGCCTCGGCCAGATCGCGTTCGCCCAAAACCGGTTGAAGGATGCCGAGCGGGATATTTCGCGCGCGATCGCCATCGACGAAACCGCCTTGGGCCCCGACCATCTCACGACCGCGCTGGCGCGGATGCCGCTCGGCAATCTTCGTCACCGCCAATCGAGAGAGGCGGAGGCGCTCGATATTTTCAGCCGCGCGCTCGACGCCTTCAAGAAAGCGCCGGCGCAAGCGGACATCATGGTTCCGGTCGCGCTGAACAACATCGCGGAGGTCTACAAGGCGCAAGGCCGATACCAGCCCGCCGAGACGCGGTATCTCGAAGCGCTCGATCTTCAGGAGAAGGCGCATGGCCGCGACAGTCTTTACCTGACGGCGACGCTCAGCAATCTCGGCGAGCTCCGGCGCGCGCAAGGCCGGCTGCAGGAGGCCGAGCAGCTGGCACGGCGCGCCTTGGCCATCAGGGAAAAAGCGCTGGGGCCCGATCATCCCGACGTCGCCGCCAGCCTCAACAATCTCGCGCTTGTCTTCGAACGACAAGGCCGCGCGGCCGAAGCCGAAGGCCTGTTCGTTCGTGCGCTTGCCATCCAGGAAAAGGCATTCGGTCCGGATCATCCGAATGTGGCGATCGCGCTCAACAATCTCGCCGATGCGGACATCTATCTCGGCCGGAAGAACGATGCCGAAGCGCTGCTTCGCAGGTCCGTGGCCGTTCGCGAAAAGAGCCTCGGCCCAACCCACCTCGATGTCGCGGTCTCCCTCGACAATCTCGTGGCGCTGATTTGCGGCGACGAGCGTTACGCCGACGCCGAACCGCTGGCGCGCCGCTCGCTTGCCATTCGCGAAGCGGCGCTCGGCAAGCTCCACCCGCTGGTCGCCAACAGCCTCAACGGCCTCGCCGTGATCCTGGACAGCACCGGACGGCCGCAGGAGGCCGAACCGCTCTTGAAACAGGCGCTCGATATCCGCCTTCGCACACTCGGCGAGGCACACCCTGACGTCGCCAACAGCTTCACCAATCTCGGCGCGCACGATCTGGACCTGAAGGACTGGCAGCAGGCTTACGATGCGTTTGCGCGCGCGTCATCGATCCTGATCAGCCGCCGCGGCATGGACTCCAGCGAGGGGCAGCCAAATGCCGATTTGAAAATCCATGCGGACACGAACCCCTTCCCCGGGCTGATCGTCGCCGCCTACAACCTCGCGGCCTCCGATCGCGAGAAAGCGATTGCGCTGCGATCCCAGGCTTTCGAGTCCGCGCAATGGATCGGCGACGAACAGACAGCCAAAGCCATTGCCGGCATGTCGGCCCGCATCGCCGCCGGCAGCGGGGATTTGTCGGCACGCGTTCGCGAGCGGCAGGATTTGAGCGAACAGGCGCTCGCCATCGACCAGATGCTGATCGCGGTCATCTCACAGCCAAGCGCCACGCGCAACCCGGAGACCGAACAGGCCCTCCGCGCCCAGGCCTCGGCCATCGCGAACCAGATCAAGGACCTCGACCGTTCGATCGCCGCGCAATTCGCAGGCTATTCCGCGCTCGTCACCAAAACACCTGCGTCCATCGCGGAGGTCCAAAAGCAGTTGAGCCCGAAGGAGGCCTTGCTGCTGTTCACCACGACGTCGCGCTTCACCTTCGTCTGGACCGTCACGCGCGCGGACGTGCATTGGCACGCCGCGCCGATCGGCGAAAAGCAGCTTGCGGAGACCGTCGGCATCCTGCGCTGCGGCCTGGATGAAGTAGCGTGGCTCGACAAGACCCAAGCGGCCTGCGCCGGTCTTCAGCGCATAGCGGGCTCGGGCGGGCCATTGCCTTTCGATCTGGACCGCGCCTACGGCCTCTATCAGGCGCTGCTTGAACCGGCCGCCAAGGAGATCGACGGCAAGGAGCTGATTCTCATTCCGTCCGGTCCGCTGGCGACGCTGCCGTTCGAGGTCCTGCTGACAAGCAAGCCGGACAGCGGCCGGCCCGATCTCGCCAAGGCGCCCTGGCTGGTCAAGCGGTTTGCGACGACCGTCCTGCCATCGGTCTCGAGCCTCAAGGCGTTGCGTCAGATCGCGCAGAAGAGCCCGGCGCCCAAGCCGTTCATCGGCTTCGGAGATCCGCTGCTGAACGGAGACGGCCAAAGCGCCGAGGCCGTCGAACGCGCCAGGCAGGCCCGCCTCCGCCAGAGCTGCGCAGAGAGTCCGGAGGCGCGGACCAACCAGATCGCTCAACGCGGACTGCGTTCGGTCACAGCCCTTTCAGGCGCGGCCGACATCGAGCAACTCAGGCGCCAGATGCCGCTGCCGGAAACCACCCTCGAATTGTGCGCGGTGGCCAATAGCTTCGCCCCCGTCAAGGGCGAGGTCTATCTCGGCAGTCAGGCGACCGAAGCCAACATCAAGGCGCTCAGCGACAGCGGCCGGCTCGCACAATATCGCATTCTGCATTTTGCGACGCATGGCGCGCTGTCGGGCCAGGTGCATGGCTCGATCGAGCCGGGACTGATCCTGACGCCGCCGGCGACCGCCACGCGCACCGACGACGGCTATCTCTCGTCATCGGAGATTTCGCAGCTCAAGCTCGACGCCGACTGGGTGGTGCTTTCGGCCTGCAACACCGCCGGCGGCGAAGCCGCGAATTCGGAAGCCTTCTCCGGCCTTGCGAGAGCGTTCTTCTATGCAGGCTCCCGCGCCCTCCTCGTCACCCACTGGCCGGTCAGCTCGGACGCCGCCGTCGCCATTACTACCGGCGCGACCGATGCCATGACGTCTCATCCCGAGATCGGCCGCGCCGAGGCACTTCGCCGCGCGATCGCGGCCTTGATCGCCAAGGGCGGCGAGAACGCGCATCCCAGCGTCTGGGCGCCGTTTGTGCTGGTCGGCAACGGCGGTTCGTAGCGCGGCAGATCGCCGCGGCGAGACGCACCGTCAATAGAACCGGTGGAAATGATGGATCGGCCCGTGGCCGTGGCCGACGGTGAATCGATCGGCTTCTGCGATCGCGGCACTGACCCAGGCCTTGGCGCTGCGGACCGCGGCCTGCAAGTCAGCGCCCTTGGCAAGCCCCGCTGCGATGGCCGACGACAGCGAGCATCCTGTGCCGTGGGTGTTGGCGGTTGCAATCCGCGGGCCCGGCAGCGCCGTGACGCCGTCGCGGTCGACGAGATAGTCGATGCTCTCCGCCCCCTCGCCGTGGCCGCCCTTGATCAGCACGGCGGGGCATCCCATCGCCACCAGTCGCCTGCCCTGCCCTTCGATGGCGGATTCACTCACCGCGACCGGCTCATCGAGCAGCGCGGCGGCTTCCGGCAGGTTCGGCGTGAGGATCGTGGCGCGCGGAACGAGTGTCGTTCGCAACGCCTCGACGGCGTCGGCCGACAGCAGCCTGTCGCCCGATGTCGCGACCATCACCGGATCGAGCACGACGTGCCTGGGCGACCAAAGCTTCAGCGCCGCAGCGATCTCTTCGATGGTCGCAAGCTGGGCCACCATTCCGATCTTCACCGCGCCGACATCGAGATCGCCGAACACGGCATCGATCTGCGCGGTCACGAACTCCGGCGGCACGAGATGGATGCCGGTCACGCCTTTCGTGTTCTGCGCGGTCAGCGCCGTGAGGACGGAGGCGCCATAGACGCCGAGCGCGGCAAAGGTCTTGAGGTCGGCCTGGATGCCCGCGCCGCCTGAGGAATCGGAGCCCGCGATGGTGAGCGCGACCGGCGTGGTCACGGCTCTGCTCGCGCGATGGGGATGATCGGGGTCATGACTTGTCCTAACGCATGGCTTGTCCTAACGCAGGTGGCCATGGCCGGCAAGCCGGCTTGCCTTGCTTGTCCCTTGCTGCCCCCCTTGCTGCTTGCTTTGGCCAGCGGATTTGGCCTATTGGGGATCAAGATATCCCGGAGACGACCGCGATGGTTCCCTTCTTCGTCCAGATCAAATGCAAGCTTGGCCAGTCCTATGTCGTCGCCAACGCGCTTGCCGAAGCCGAGATCGCCTCCGAGATCTATTCCACGGCCGGCCAATATGACCTGCTGGTGAAGTTCTATGTCGACAACGACACCGACATCGGCCACTTCGTGAACGAGAAGGTGCAGGTCCTTCCGGGTATCCAGGACACCCTCACCATCATCACCTTCAAGGCGTTCGGCCCCGGCTAGAGCATGATCCGGAAAAGTGGGTACCGGTTTTCCCTCGCGACAAACGCGGAACGCGTTTGCGCGGAGATCATGCTCAAACAATGGGCTAGAGCGCGATGACGAATCATCCTGAATCATCGCGCTCTAGGATGCAAACTGGATCGACCGTCACCTTCGACCGCCTGAAGGCGTTCATTCACGAGGCGATGACCCGGCTCGGCTTGCCGGACCAGGACGCCATGACGGTCGCCGCCCTGATGGCGGAGGCCGATCTGCAGGGATCGGACGGCCACGGCGTCAGCCGGCTGCCGCAATATGCCCGCCGCATCAAGGCCGGCGGCTTCAACGTCCGCCCCGACATCCGCGTGGTGCGCGAGCACGCCTCCACCGCGCTTGTGAACGGCGACAACGGCATGGGCCATCTCGTGATGACGCGCGCCGCCGAACTCGCCATCGAGAAAGCGCGTGCCACCGGCATCGGATGGGTCAATGCGCAGTTCTCCAACCATGCCGGCCCCGCCTCGCTCTACGCGACCATGCCGCTCAAGCACGACATGATCGGACTTTATTTCGCGGTCGGCAACGCCAACCATCTGCCGCCCTGGGGCGGCCTCGACATGCTGCTGTCGACCAATCCGATCGCGGCCGCGATCCCGGCCGGCCGCGAGAAGCCGATCGTGCTCGACATGGCGACGACGGTCGCGGCCTATGGAAAGGTCAAGACCAAGGCGCTGCGCGGCGAGATGATGCCTGTGGGCTGGATGATCGACAGCCAGGGCAAGCCGCTGACCGATCCGAAGCGCGCCGAGGAAGGCATGCTGCTGCCGCTCGGCGGCATGGAGGCCGGCTACAAAGGCTATGGGCTTGCCATGATCATCGGCCTGCTCGCGGGCACGCTCGGCGGTGCCGCGATGGGCCGGGACGTCATCGACTTCAATCATGACGACGACAGCGTCACCAATACCGGCCAGGCGATCGCCGCCATCAATGTCGCAGCCTTCGGCGACGTCGCGGTGTTCAAGGCCGCCGTCGATGCGCTGGTGCGCGATTTCCGCGGCAGCGCGCGGATACAAGGCGTGGACAGGATATTCGTCCCCGGCGAGCGCAGCCAGGAGACGCGGGCGGCTCGCACGCGCGACGGCATTCCGATCGCGCCCGCGCTGATGCGGGGGCTCGATGAGCTTGCGGACGAACTGGGGATGGCGAAGCTCGCATAGAGCGCGATGATTTCAAACTCAAAAGAAACGATCAACAAAAGCGGGGTCCGACGTTGATCTCGTCATGGCCGGACTTGTTCCGGCCATCCACGCCTTACTGCCTTTCGACGAAAGACGTGGATGGCCGGGACGAAGCCCGGCCATGACGAAGATACAAGCTTTTCCGGATCAGGACTTGTCGGCGTCCTTGTCCTTTTTCTTTGGCCGCGGCGGCCCCTCAACCGGGGGCAGCGACTTGATGTAGTTCGCGATCGCGTCGCGGTCTTGCGGACTGAGCTTCGAGGTGTTTCGGATCACGCGCACCATCGAGCCGCCGGCGCTGTCGCCGTCCGGCGTCTGCCCGGTCTCCAGGAAATAGGAAATGTCCTTCTCGCTCCAGTCGGCAGTCCCCTTCTGGGTGACGTTGGGCACGAAGCCCTCGCCTTCGGGATCTGGCCCGCCCGCGAAACGTTGCGCGGCGATGATGCCGCCAAGCAGATTGCGCGGGCTGTGGCATTCCGCGCAATGACCGAAACCGTTCACGAGATAGCCGCCGCGATTCCATGCCGGCGAGCGCGCCTGGTCCGGCATGATCAACCTGCCATCCATGAACAACAGTTTCCAGATCCCGACATTGCGGCGGATGTTGAACGGGAACGGCACGTCATGGTCGCGCACCTTGCCGGAGATGGGCGGCAGCGTTTTCAGATAGGCGAAGAGATCGCGCACGTCCTGGACGGTCGCGTGGGCGTAGGATGTATAGGGAAAGGCCGGGAAGTAATGCGTTCCGCTAGGCGAAACGCCCCGCATCACCGCGTTGACGAAGTCGGCCTCGCTCCATCGCCCGATACCGTCGGCCGGATCGGACGAGATGTTCGGCGCATAGAACGTGCCGAACGGCGAGCGGATCGCAAGTCCGCCGCCAAGCCTGGTGCGATCGGGCTGCTCCGGCACCGCGTGGCAGGACGAGCATCCGCCCGCGTAGAAGATGGTCTCGCCATTCGCAATGTTGGGCGCATAGGCGGTCGCGGTCCATCGCGACGGCGGCGCGGTGAGCCACCAATAGAGCGCGAACGCCGCGGGACCAGCTATCAAGACAAAGAGCAAAACGCGTCGCAGCATCACCGGCCCGTCATAAGTTGAGAGGGATTTATTCTATAGTCTTACGTCCGGACCGATCGACGCTCCAGCCGGACTGTGCAATGAAATTTTGCGGCGTTCACGGCGATTTCGGGAATAAACCCGGAATCCTGCTGTTGTGAGATCGTGTTTCTTATTAAAGGGAGAGGACCATGACCAAGACTTTGCTTGCTGCCCTCGCGCTCGGGACCACCGTGATGCTGGCAGGCCCGGCCTGCGCCGAGAAATACAAGGTGACGCTGGACGGCAAGTCCGAAGTGCCCGCCAACACCAGCGCCGGCACAGGCACCGCCGACGTCGACTATGACGCCGCGACGAAGAAGCTGACGTGGAAGGTCACCTATTCCGGGCTCTCGGGTCCTGCGACCGCCGCGCATTTCCATGGTCCAGCTGAAGCCGGCAAGAACGCCGGCGTTGCGGTTGCGATCCCGAACGCTACCGCGAGCCCCGCCGAAGGCAGCGCGACGCTGACCGACGCCCAGGCCGCCGATCTGATGGCCGGCAAGTACTATATCAACGTCCACACCGCGGCCAATCCGGGCGGCGAAATCCGCGGTCAGGTCGGCAAGTAAGTTTGACGCGCAACTTCACCACCTGATTGAATCGAAAGGGCGGATGCATCGCATCCGCCTCTTCTTTTTGTTCGACTTGTTCGGCCAAACAGCTATTCGGCAGATCGCGCGTCAGGTCTTCTTGATGCGGTAGGTCTCGTGGCAGCCGCCGCACTGTTTGCCGATCACGGAAAGCTCGGCCTTCAACGAGTCGCCATCCTTGATCTTGCCCTTGGCATCGCCGACCACCTTGGCGAAGCTTGCGATGTGCTCGCTGAAGCCCGCCTTGTCCTCCCAGATCTTGGACGAAGGGCTGTAGTCGCCTTCGAACGCCTTGCCCTTGAGGCTCTCGGGGAATAGCGTCGGCAGCTTCTTGGCGGTATCATCGAACTGCACGAGCGCTGCGTCCACCGTCGCCTGATCGTAGGGCTTTTCGCCCTTGACGATCGCAGCCAGGGCGCCTGCGTTCTTTCCGTTGCCCTTCATCATAGCCTGGGTCTCTTTGAGCTGGTCCTGCTGCGCCATCACGCCGCCGAGACTGAGCAACAACGCGCTCGCAACCAGAATAGTCCGCTTCATCCAATCGCTCCCTTATCTGCACAACCCACTTAGCTCACTGGCGCAAGCCGAAAGCGGTCTTCGTTCCAACCCCAGCCGGGGCGGCTTATTCCCGAATTGGGGCGGATGTCAGAGGCTATGGCGGCGCTGATGCTCGCGGATCGCAATCCAGACACGCTCCGCGGTCGCCGGCATGTCGATATGGTCGATCTTGTACTCGCGCCACAATCCCTCGATGATCGCGTTGACGACCGCCGGGCAGGAGCCGATCGCGCCGGCCTCGCCCGCGCCCTTGACGCCGAGCGGATTGGTCTTGCAGGGCACGTTGTGCGTCTCGAACACGAAGGACGGCCCATCGGCCGCGCGTGGTAGCGCATAGTCCATGAAGGTGCCGGTGACGAGCTGGCCGTCGGCCGGACTGTAGACGACCTGCTCCATCAAGGCCTGGCCGATGCCCTGCATCGCGCCGCCATGCACCTGGCCCGCAAGCAGCAGCGGATTCAGCGTCACCCCGAAATCGTCGACGATGACGTAGTTGACGATCTTGACGATGCCGGTCGCGGGATCGATCTCGACTTCCGCAAGGTGGGTGCCGTTCGGATAGGTCCCGTCGGCGCTGGCGAACGTGGCGCTGGCGTTGAGCTTTGAGGTGTCGCCGCCGGCACGCTTGGCGAGATCGACGAAGCTGATCGAACGGTCGGTGCCGGCGATCCGCACCACGCCATTGTTGATTTCAAGATCGCCCGCGCTGGTTTCCAGCGCTTCCGCCGCGAGCTCCTTCAATTTGCCGCCGAGATCGCGCGTGGCGCGCTCGACGCTGACCCCGCCCGAGGGGATCGAGGCCGAGCCGCCGGTGCCGAGGCCGGTCGCGATCTCGTCGGTGTCGCCCTGGTGGACGTGAATGCGCTCAGGCGGAATCCCGAACTGCTCGGAGACGAGCTGCGCATAGGCGGTCTGGTGTCCCTGCCCGCTCGATTGGGTGCCGATCAGGACCGTGACATCGCCATCGGGATCGAGCCGGACATTGGCGGTCTCCTCCCCCATCACGCCGCAGACCTCGACATAGCTTGCGAGCCCGATGCCGCGCACCAGCCCCTGCTTCTTCGCGGCCTTGGCGCGCTTGGGAAATTCCTTCCACTCTGCGACCTCCATCGCCCGCTTCATGTGCGCGGTGAAATCGCCGGAATCGTAGACCTTGCCGGTCGCGGTCTTGTAGGGCAACGCGCGCGGCGGGATGAAGTTCTTGCGCCGGATCGCATCCGGCGTCATCGACAGTTTTCGCGCGCAGGCATCGACCAGCCGCTCCACGACATAGGCGGCCTCCGGGCGTCCGGCGCCGCGATAGGCATCGACCGGCACGGTATGCGTGAACACCGTGCGGACGCGGCAATGGAAGGCCTGGATGTCGTAAAGGCCCGGCAGCATGCCAGCGCCGCCATGCGGGATGTAGGGCCCGAAGGTCGAGAGATACGCGCCCATGTCGCCCATCAGGTCGACGTCCATGGCGAGAAACTTGCCATCCTCGGCCAGCGCCATCCGCGCCGTCGTGACATTGTCGCGGCCCTGCGCATCACCCATGAAGTGTTTCGAGCGGTCCGCAGCCCAGCGGACGCTCTTCTTCAGTTTGCGCGAGGCGACCGCCAGCAGCGCGTATTCGCGATAGGGAAACAGCTTTGTGCCGAAGCCGCCGCCGACATCGGGGCAGATCACCCGCATCTTCTCGACCGGAATCTTCAGGATGTTCTGGCACAGGATGTCGCGCAGCCGGTGGCTGCCCTGGCTGCCGATGGTCAGCGTCAAATGATCGCGCTTGGCGTCGTACTCGCAGACCGCCGCGCGGGTCTCCATGAAGCTTGCGACCACGCGCGGATTGACGATCGAGATTTCGGCGACCGCGTGCGCTTTCGCGAATGCCTCATCCGTGGCCTTCTTGTCGCCGATCGGCACGTCGAACAGGATGTTGCCGGGATGATCGGGCCAGACCTGCGGGGCGCCCGGCTTGACCGCATTGACGACACCCGCCACCGCCGGCAAGGGCGACCAGTTGACCTCGATCGCCTCGATCGCATCGCGCGCCTGGTCGATCGTGCCGGCCACGACGAAGGCGACCGCGTCGCCGACATGGCGCACCTCGTCCTTGGCGAGGATCGGGTATGGCGGACCGGTGAACGGATCGACCTCCAGATTGAACAGACACGGCAGGTCGCCGAGATCCCCGACGTCCTCGGCCGTCAAGATCAGCCCGACGCCGGGAAGGCCGCGGGCGCGGCTCGCATCGATGGTGAATTTCGCATGCGCATGCGGCGAGCGCAGCACCAGCGCGTGCAGCGAGGCCTGCGGCGCAAAGTCGTCGGTATAACGGCCCTTGCCACGGATCAGCGCATCGTCCTCCTTGCGCAGGACGCTCTGACCGACGCCGAATTTGATGGGAGCAGACATCCGATCTCCACTTGGTTCTTGTAATATTGGAGACATATTGCAGCGGATCGCACGGCCGCGCAAAGGGTTTAGGCCCTGATCAGCGACCTCAGCCACCTCACGCCGAACAGCGCGAGGATCGATCCGCCGTAGACTACCGCTCCGACGGCGACCAGCAGCAACAGCGCGGCTTCGTCGCGAAGCCCGCTCATCGCGCTGAACTGCACTGCAGCAAATCTTGCGGCGAGCCAGAGTGCGGCTGCCAAGACTGCGCCAGAGATCGCGAACTTCAGGACCGATTGCGTCAGCGCGCGGTTCGGTTCGAGATAGCCCGCCCGCACCGCGAATCCCAGCACCAGCAACAGATTGATCCAGGCGCCCACGGCGGTCGCAAGCGCAAGGCCGACCTGCGCCAGCGATCCCATCAGCAAGACCTTCAAGAGCATGTTGACCGCAAGCCCCGTCAGCGAGGCCTTGACCGGCGTCGCGGTGTCCTTGCGGGCGTAGAAGGTCGAGACCGCGCTGCGGATCAGCACGAAAGGAATGAGGCCGATGGCATAGGCCGCGAGCGTCGCACCTGCGGCCGCCGCGTCGCCCTTCGTAAAGGCGCCGCGCGCGAACATCGCGCGCGTGACGACATCGGGCACCGCCAGGAACGCGGCGACGAAGGGCACCGAGAACAACAACGTGAAATCGAAAGCGCGGCGCTGCTGCTCCATCGCGCCGGTATGATCGCCCGCCGTCAGCCGCCGCGACATTTCCGGCAGCAGCACCGTGCCGACCGCGATGCCAATCACGCCGATCGGCAATTGGTTGAGGCGGTCGGCGTAATAGAGCGCGGACAGCGCCCCGACCGGCAGGAATGTCGCGATGATGGTGTCGGCAAACATAGCAACCTGCGTTCCCATCGAGCCAAGCGTCGCGGGCCCCAGCGCGCGGAAGAACGTGCGGATGTCTTCATCGAGCCGAAGCGGCGCAAAGCGCGGCAGGCCGCCATGGGTGGCGAGATCGCCGGCCAAGAGAAAATATTGCAGGAAGCCTGAGATCAACACGCCCCAGGCCGCGGCGTGGCCGGCGGTCGGAAAGAACGCGGCCAGTGCCAGCGTCGCCATCATCGCGATGTTGAGAAAAATCGATGCCGCCGCGGCGCTCGCGAACCGCTGCATCACGTTCAGCATGCCGCCATAGAGCGTCACCAGCGTGATCAGGAGCAGATAAGGAAAGGTGATCCGCGTCAGATCGATCGCGAGCGAGCGCTGCGCAGCGTCGTCCGTGAAGCCCGGAGCCAGGATGCTCATGGCCTGCGGCATGAACAGCCAGGCGAGCGCCAGCAGCACCACCTGCGACAGGAACAGCAGCGTGAAGATGCGGCCGGCGAACAGTTTGGCCGAAATTTCGCCCTGCTCGCCATGGACATGCGCGTAAGCCGGCACGAACGCGGCGTTGAACGCGCCTTCGGCGAAAATCGCGCGGAAGTGATTGGGCAGGCGGAAGGCGACGAAGAACGCGTCCGCCACCGGACCGGCGCCAAGAATCGCCGCCAGCATGATGTCGCGCGCGAAACCGGTGAGCCGCGAAAGCAGCGTATAGCCGCCGACGGTAAAGATGCGTCCGAGCATGCGCCGCTTCTAGCGCACGAGAGGTTCAGTTTGAAGCGAAGAACGAGGGTGAGGGGGAGTCTCCGCCAACCGAACTCGTGGAGAGTCCCCCTCACCCGGATCGCCTACGGCGATCCGACCTCTCCCCGCGAGCGGGGCGAGGTGAACCGAGTCCAGGGACCGACCGATTCAGGCCGAAACGGCGCCGCGCACAGCCGCGATGATTCGATCCTGCGCCGCCTCGTCGAGATAGGCGTGCATCGGCAGGCTGATGACGTCGTTGGAGAGCCGTTCGCTCACCGGCAAGTCGCCATCGGCAACCGGGAAATCCCGGTAGGCGGTCTGCTGATGCATCGATTTCGTGTAGTAGATCGAGGTCGGAATGCCCTGCGCCTTCAGCGCCGCGGCGAAACCGTCGCGATCGGTACCTTTGGGCAGGCGGATGGTGTATTGCGCCCAGACCGAGCTGCAGCCGGCCGCGAGCCGCGGCACGGTCACGGCGTTGCCGAGGCCGCTCGCATAGCGCTCGGCAACCGCGTTGCGCGCGGCGATCTCGTCCTCGAATACCCTAAGCTTCTCGATCAGGATCGCCGCCTGCATGGTATCGAGCCGCGCGGTCAGCCCGAGGCGGACATTGTCGTATTTGTCGCCGCTCTGGCCGTGAACGCGAATGCTGCGCAGGGTGTCCGCAAGGCCGGCGTCGTCGGTGAAGATGGCGCCGCCGTCGCCGAAGCAGCCGAGCGGCTTGGCCGGGAAGAAGCTGGTCGCGGTCGCAAGCCCGAAGGTGCCGAGGCGGCGGCCCTTGAAGCTGGCGCCGAACCCTTGGGCGGCGTCATCGAGCACGAACAGGCCTTCGGCGTCGGCGATCGCGGTGACCGAATCGTGATCGGCGCTCTGCCCGAACAGATCGACCGGAATCACGGCCTTGGGCTTGAGCCCGAGCCGCTTCGCGGTCGCGATCCCGCGCGTCAGCGACGCCGGATCGATGTTGAAGGTCGTCTCGTCGACATCGACGAACACCGGCGTCGCACCGGCTAGCGCAACGGCCTCGCCGGTCGCGCAGAAGGTGAAGGACGGACACAGCACGGCATCGCCGCGGCCGACGCCCTTGGCCATCAGCACCATCAACAGCGCATCGGTGCCGGAAGCGCAGGTCACGACATGCCTGGCGCCCGAGAAGGCCGCGAGCTCGGCCTCGAGCTGCGTCACTTCCGGACCGTTGATGAACTGACAGTGGTTGAGCACGCGGGACACCGCCTCGTCGATCGCCTTGCCGATCCGTTGGCGCTGGGCTGAGATGTCGATGAAGGGAATGGCTTGGGAACGCAACTGCTGATTCATGTCGCCTTGCGAGGATCTGGTCGAAGAGGATCTGCTAGAAGAGTATCTGGTCGAAGAGGATCGGGAAACGGCCATCGCGAGCCTTGCTAGCCCGCCACGCGGCGCGGTCCCTTGCGGGCCGCGGGTGCAGCGACGGGTCTCGCCGAGGTCTCCAGGCAGCGGGTCGCGATTTCGAGGCTGGCGACGCCCTCATTGCCGGTCACCGCGGGCGCGGCGCCCGTCCGCACCGCATGAAGGAACGCGATCAGTTCGGCACGCAACGGCTCATCATGGCCGACCGGCAGATGCCGCATCGAGTAGCTGCCGTCCGGCTTGAAGCCGAAACATTCGGTAACCTGGCGGGTCAACAGATCGCCCATGACATATTTGCCGCGGGTGGCAACGGTGACGTTGCGCGCCTTGAAAGGCGTCAGCCAGTTGGTGTTGATGTGGGCGAGCACGCCGGAGGCGGTGCGGAACTGCAGCAGCGCGATGTCCTCGCGCTCGGCCACTGCGCTCGAGAGCTGTGGCTGCACCTCGACGATATCGGACTCGGTGAACCAGCGGATCAGGTCGATATCGTGCACGGCCAGATCGATGACGACGCCGACATTCGACATCCGCGGCGGGAACGGGCCGACCCGCGTGATCGCGATCGACAGAATGTCCTCCCCCGAGATCGCCTGCTTGATGGCCGCGACCGCCGGGTTGAACCGCTCGACATGGCCAACCATCAAGGTCACGCCGGCGCGCTCCGATGCGGCAACGATCTGTCTGCCCTCTTCGACCGACGAGGCGATCGGCTTTTCAACGAGCACGTGAATCTTGCGCGCGATGCAGGCGAGCGCGATCTCGTGGTGCAGATGCGTCGGCGCCGCGATCGTCACCGCCTGGACACCTTCCGCGAGCAATTCATCGAGACTCGCAAAGGTCCGGCAGTCGGTCAGTTCCGTCGCGCGCGTCCGGTGCGCCGGCAGCGGATCGACAACCCCGACCAGGAGAACACCGGGTAAACCGGCCAACACGCGGGCGTGATTGCTGCCCATGACGCCTGCGCCGACGACGCCAACACGCAGCGCCTCGGTTCGCTCTATTCTCGGCTCGGATTTCCCCGATCCAGCCCCCATGGAATTCATGTCGTCGACCCCACCAGAATTTCTAGCCGCAAAACACCCGGCGCTTGACTAGCACGTCGCCCCAGATGTGGCGAATGCCGGACAAGACCAACCCAAACACGTTTTGATTCAAATGATTACACCGGGGTTTGGGAAAGTCGCCGATTGCCCTAAAAGGGCTCTATCGGCGATCGAGCCGCGCAATGTCAAGCGATCCGAGCAATCAGTGGCGTACGACGGAATCCAACTTCAACTTCGGGAACTCAAGGACAGGGACCGGCTCCGTAGCTTGCGCGAACGTGCCGGTGTCGACTTCACTTCAAACGATTATCTCGGCCTCGCGGAGTCCGAAGAATTACGGAGCGCCGCGGCCGACGCCGTCGCCCGCGGCGTGCCCGTCGGCTCCGGCGGCTCGCGGCTGCTGCGCGGCAATCATGCCGAGCATGAGGCGCTGGAGGCGGAAGCCGCCGCCTGTTTCGGCGCCGAGGCCGCGCTCTATTTCGGGGCCGGCTATACCGCCAATGTCGCGATCTTTTCGACATTGCCGCAGCGTGACGACATGGTGTTCCACGACGAACTGGTGCACGCCAGCGTGCATGAGGGCATGCGTCACGGACGCGCCGAGCGCCAGGGCGTCCCGCACAACGACATCGAGGCCCTGGAGACGCGGCTGCGCCAATGGCGCAAGGCCGGCGGCCGCGGACGGCCCTGGATCGCGGTCGAGAGCGTCTACAGCATGGACGGCGACAGCCCAAACCTTGCCGAT
>WNFD01000565.1_pt1 | contig 36742 bp, 34 predicted proteins | sample 5400491 | NCBI WGS metagenome assembly WNFD01 (sample SAMN13153343, study PRJNA577476) | soil metagenome | isolation source: 120 cm saprolite under Douglas fir tree site 2 hole 2 replicate 2 | place: USA:California | collected 2015-04-18 | reverse complement strand
CGTGGGGACGGCCTGCTCATCGGTCGCTTTCTGCCTGAACCCTGGCCTTCGACTCCTTCCCTTCCCAAGAAGAAGCAGGCCAGGATCAAGGCCCATGCCTCTCAGGAGGCCGCTTGATGAAAAAACCTACTAGTGAAAGCCCCAGTGGAGGGGCACATCAAACGACAAGCGTATGGCCGAGCGGGGCTTTTCTACTTGCAACGCCGCTTCTTGCCAGCTGCCTAAGCGGTATGGTAGAGTGAGTAAAAACGTACAGGCGCTCGCGCCCGGAGGGAAACATGACGCTTTCCTGGGGACCCCAGTCACTGCCACATACACAACGGCTGACCATCGCCCACGAGATTGCTGAACGGGTGAAGGAGCGTTTTCACCCGGAGGTGATCGCGATTGGCCTCTATGGCTCGCTGGCACGAGAGGAAGATGGCCCCTATTCTGATATCGAACTGTTTGGGGTGCTTCGGACCGACCATTATGAGCAGCGCTATGAATGGTGTACGGCAAAGTGGAAGGCAGAAGTAGATCTCTATGGCAAGCAGACGCTGCGTGAGCTGGCTGCACGTGTCGATGGCCGATGGCCACTCACCCACAGCGCGTTCCAAACCGTCCTTCCCCTCGACGACCCCGAACAGTTTTTTGCAGAGATCCGCACCATCGCCCAGACCAGTCCTGAACCGCTGTTTCGAGAGGCCATCGAAAACCTGCTGGTGGATGATGTGTTCGAATGTATCGGCAAAATCCGCAATGCCCAGGCATTAGGAATCCCAACTGCGCTTCCCACCCTCGTGCTGAAGCTTGTCCAGGCTGTTGCCATGGTGGTTGGGTTAGTGAACCGGCAGTGTTATACCACCGGAACCCGTGTCATCCCGGAAGCGATGGCCTTGCCAGACCTGCCAGATGGGTTTCGCGAACTGGGACACATCATCCTCACAGGGGACTTCCGTGATGGGCAGCAGTTAGGAACAGCGTGTGAGCGTCTTTGGCCAGGGCTCAACAACTGGGCGAAGGATCATGGATATCAGTTCATCTCGCAAGAGCGCATTCCATTTTAGGTGTGAGGCATCAACGGGCTAGCGAGATTGTTTGTCTATGATGCGTGTGGACCTTCACAGCGACCGGCCTCCACCAAACGCGTCCGAGAGCCTCATGACGATTAAAGACACGGCTGGTGAGAGAAAGAAAAATATGCATCGTCTGAAACAATCGGTTTCCTGGTGGTGCTTTGCTCAAGGAGAGCTATCACCACAGGCATTGGTGCGCGCCGCTGCGAACATTGGCTATGAGGGCATTGAACTGGTTGATCAAGTGTACTGGCCACTGATCAAAGAGCATGGTCTCTCCATTGTCTCCACCAATGCAGGACTCTCGATCGAGCAAGGGTTGAACCGGCGAGAGCACCACGCTGATCTTGAGCAAAAGCTTCGTGCCGCCCTGCACCTTGCCGAACAGTGGTCTATTCCCACAATTATTGTCTTTAGCGGCAATCGTCAGGGTTTGAGTGATCAAGCAGGTATTGAGATAACGGCGGAAGGACTCTCGCGTGTTGCGCAGGCCGCTGAGGACGCAGGCGTCACCCTTGCCATCGAACTCCTGAACAGTAAAGTGGATCACTTGGACTACCAGTGTGATCATACGGCCTGGGGAGTAGAGGTCTGTCGCCTGGTGAACTCTCCGCGTGTGAAGTTGCTCTACGACATCTATCATATGCAGATTATGGAAGGTGATATTATCCGCACGATTCGTGAGTATCATCCGTATTTCGCGCACTATCATACTGCGGGCAATCCCGGACGCCATGAGATTGACGAAACCCAGGAAATCAATTATGCGCCCATAGTTCGCGCTCTTCTGGAAACCGGCTACACTGGCTATCTCGGCCAGGAGTTTCTCCCACTGGGCGATCCCATCGCGGCCCTGAAACAGGCTTTCGATCTATGCAATATCGTTCTCTAGTGCAAACTCATTCCTCAACATCCTCTATTAACTCAGATGTCGGCACTCCTAGAGTCCTGGCGATTTTGTGCAGGGTAACAATGTTGATCTCATAATGAGGATCACGCCATATCTTCTTGATGGTAGTGAATGATATATTCGTAGCACGCGAGAGAGAGGATTGGTTAAAACCCTTGCTTATAGCTACTTCTTTTATACGTAGTCGGTACATGAAGCCATTGTAACAGTACTCTCAAAAGCAGGGTATTGCAATTCTCATGTATACACGCTATACTCTAAACTATACTCTTAACACTTTAGTTACCAGGAGATACAGGAGGCATGGAGTATGAGCGACATAAGATGTGACACGATATCTATCGGCTCTTTCATACAGTACGTACTCCGGCCTTCACAGCAGCCAACCGATCCCAACAGGCGATGGAGAGGAAGAGTAGAGACGGTCACAAGAAATGCATCCAATGCAAACCTGGGTATGTGCTACGTGAGGTCAATCGAGCCAGGCTATGAGGGCTTCGGGGAATGCGTCTTCTTCGGTCAGATTGTGAGCATCGAGTCATGTGCTTTGCCATGATTAGATTCCAGCATTGTCATAATTAGCTGCCACTTTCTGAGCTTAAGTGGCAGAGCTTAAAACAAGGCTTCGCCAGAATACATTGCCGAAAGTGCAGATTGCCACTTGTGGGCTGCCAACGAAATTTTCATCCCTTCAGAAAAAAGGCAAGCTGCATATACCCGTAAAATCTGTTTTTACAGCAGCCTTTATACGGCAACGTGGCAAGGTAATTTGGCAATCAGTCCTCATAGCTGGTTTGCCACAATTCTTTGCCGCCTGGCAGTCGTACAAAGGTAGAGCTAAACGGATGAAAATCTGTTTTTCCATAGTCTTTTCCCATCAATTCCCTCTCGCCGGTCGGAAGAAATGGCAAACTGGGAAGTTAATAGTGTGGCGAGGAACAGTCAAGGTTGCTATAGCTCTCCCTTGACAGGGCATCGCAAGCATGGTAGCCTGCGTCAGGCCGGTTTCAGATTGCAAGATTTTTCAAGCAAGAGTTTGAGGCACATGTGTAAGCTTTCAGGTTATCGAAAACAGCCTTCCCTATGCTGCGTCTCCGGTTCACGCGAAACGTCGCTTCCGATGATCGAGAGGAGATCTGACATGAGTGTCCAAGCATTCGCCATCAACATTCCCCAGACCACCCTTGACGACTTACACGAACGCTTAGCTCGCACCCGCTGGCCCGATGAGGTCTCGGGAGCAGGCTGGGACTATGGCACGAACTTAGGGTACCTGAAGGAGCTGGTGGACTACTGGCAGCACACATTTGACTGGCGGGCACAGGAGGCGAAGCTCAACCAATGTGCGCAGTTCCACGCCGAGATCGATGGCGTGCACATCCACTTCGTCCATGAGCGAGCGAAACATCTGGGCGGGATCCCGCTGCTCTTGACCAATGGCTGGCCCAGCACCTTCCTCGAGCTGCTTCCGCTCGTGCCGTTGCTGACGGATCCACAAGCCCACGGCATTGACGGTCCAGCCTTTGACGTCATCATTCCATCGCTGCCCGGCTACGGCTGGTCTTCGCGGCCCAAACGCCGGGGAGTGACCACCCAATACACCGCGGGTCTGTGGCACGGTCTCATGCGCCGCCTCGGATATGAGCGCTACGGAGCACAAGGCGGGGACTTTGGAGCAGCGGTCGCCACGTTCATGGCGCTCTCCGACCCGAAGCCACTGCTCGGCATCCACTTGAGTAACTTGGAGCTCCCGCCCTACACCGGCCCTGGATCGCGACCTCTCTCAGGAGCAGAGCGCACGTACTTGACGCAGTATCAACGATGGTCCCAGGTGGATGGCGGCTACAAAGCGATTCAATCAACCAGGCCCCAGACTCTGGGATACGGGTTGAACGACTCGCCGGTCGGTTTGGCCGCCTGGATCGTGGAGAAGTTCCGCGCGTGGAGTGACTGTCGTGGCGATGTTGAGCGCCGTTTCAGTAAGGATGAACTGCTCAGCACCATCATGATCTACTGGGCGACGGAGACGATCACGACCTCGATGCGGGACTACTTCGATACCAGGTGGTTCGGAGTCACGCTTGGCCCGGATGATTTCGTCACGGTGCCAACCGCGGTCGCCGTCTTCGCTCACCAATTCGTCTCCGATGGCACCCCTCCTCGTGAGTGGGCAGAGCGCCTCTACAACGTCTGTCAGTGGACACCGATGCCCAGCGGTGGACACTTCGCTCCCACCGAAGAGCCCGAGCTCCTCGCACACGACATCGCGACCTTCTTCGCTAAACTCTGAGTCCTGGCGCGAGTGTCCATCGGGCACTCGCGCCAAGCTGAGACGGGAAGCACTGCGTGAGGGACCGTGAGCCGAGCAACCAACACACTGCGTCGTGCTGAGCTTCCCCCTTCACGCGAGAATGAGGTACTCTACCACACCCTCCTTTTTGAGGCAAAGTGGCAAGGTTACTTGGCAAAGTACAAGTCAGTACAGGAGAGTTAAGGAGGGAGTCTCAATGGCAGCAGCATAATTTCATTGCAGAAGAAGTCATGCTCATATTTGTATTTCAATCGATAGCTAGGGATGCGATGCAGCAGGTTCACAATGTAGCTGCCCGTGCCAACACAGGGGTCAATGATCTGCACCCCTGGCTCCGCAATGGAAGTGCCAAATTCGCGTTGTAATACCTCCTCCACGCTGGTACACATAAAATCCACGATCTCTTGGGGCGTGTAGACAATGCCATATGTATCCGCTCGCTTCACCGAGTAGCCTTGAAAGAAGCGTTCGTAAACGGTATTCAGGAAATGCTGCCGCTCTGACCAGCTTTCTATTCCCTTAGCCGCCGCCTCAATCGCAACGTAAAAGCGATCCAGGGACTTGAGGAACTCATGACGATTAAAGACACGGCTGGTGAGAGCCTGGATGACCTTCTCGATTTCCGCGGCGATGACATTGCGGGTGATAAAGTCGGGATTGTCAAAGATGGTGCGGAAAAGGCGCTCCGTTTTCTTAGCAATCTCTTTGTCAAGATCGCTCTGTGGTCCTTTTGCCTCCCAGAAGCCCCGTTTCAGATCAAAGCTATCGCGCAGCACCCCATCAGGACGTATACCGCCCTCGATGGTCTGCTCTGGTATGAGCATCCATTTCACCTGGTGAGCAGTTTCAGCCAGAAGGTTGAGAAACGCCGTTCTGACGGCTAGCTCATAATCCGCCCTGCCCTTGTACTCATCAAGCTCTCTGTAGTAGCGATCAATCGCCTTCTTCAGGACAGGGGTACTCAGTGGTGTAGTTGTCGGCATATTCTCCCCTACAAACCAGATAGATGAGCTTGCCTTGAATGTGTTATGCCTGCGAACGATGAAAGAGAAATAGGTAGATATTTGGTAGAAACTCGAACTTGGTAGCCTTGCTCGAAAGCTTCAAGCAGTTCTTGTGTGCTATACGTGTCCTTGTGCCCCTCTCTTCGGATGTTAGCTGTGGTAGCTTCTATAGATGGCGCTATGGCTCCCCTCAGGTGAACTGTTGTGCTGTTCCACAGTGTATATTACACAGTGGGTGTGATGCAAGAGGTGTAGGACAGGAAGATAATCTCGGCTTCCCTATAAAGCTCGGTCATAGACTGTTCATGCTGTTGAGAAATTATAGACCGTATGCCTGACGAATTCGTTCGAGCTCCTCATTTTCTGTTAATTTGGCTAATCGATCTAATTCCTTCCAAGCTTCTATAAACTTAATTCCACCCCTCGCATCATGGTTATCAGGATCAAGCTCAAATACCTTCTCAAAGGCAGCTAGAGCTTCATCATAACGTTTGCCTCTAAGATAAGCCCAGGCTCTATCTATCCATTGCTCCCTCATCATCTCTTTACTGTAGCAGTAATCCGAAGCCATGAAGTCTGGACTAACCAATAGCAGAATGATCTGGGCGGAGTTAAGATGCTGACTGATCTCTTGTTCCCATTCGGTTCCTGCGCTAATGTCGCTGTCATGCCAGACATCGATAAGTCCCTGTCAATGAAATATGCTTTGACACCTTTTTTCAGGTCTTCATCAGTTATAGACCCTTGCGCTTGCGTGAGAATATGTGTCCTTTCCGCAAATAGAAGTAGCCTCTGTATCCCTCCCTGAAGTACTAGTCCTCGTTTCTGCTCTACCAGTGCTGAGCGTGAGATGTGCTATACTCCCGATGGCGTAACGCTTGTGTGGCCAGATCAACAGATCAAAAGGAGTTGCATGCGTATGAGCAGAAAGTGCTGGTATCTCATCGGGTTGCTCATTACAGTCCACCTCGCAGCCTGTTCATCTGGGCAGAACAACCAGAGTTCACTTCTGGAATCCCCACGTCCTACTGCGACGACGCCTGGGCAGGTGACGATTGCACACGTGACACAGACGCCATTAACTCCCCCCACGCCTACACCAGCGCATCGTGCCTCCCCACCACCGTCTGTTTCTCCAACTCCTACCGCTATAGTCAAGACAACCGGTTCTGGCACCCCTCCTCCTCAGAGAACATCAGGGGGGACTTCACTCACTCAGCGATTGTTTGCCTTGATCAACAGGGATCGGGCAGCCAATGGTTTGCCCGCATATAGCTGGAACGGCACGCTTGCCAATGGCGCATATCAGCACAGCAAAAGGATGGCCCAGCCAGATTGTGGGCTATCCCATCAATGTCCTGGCGAGCCTGATCCCTGCCAGCGCGTCACTAATGAAGGCATTGAGTGGATGGCTTGTGGTGAGAATGCGGGCTATACTTCTCCCGACCCCGATGCCTGGACAGCAATCAAGCAAAACATCGAGCAGGCGATGCTGAATGAGCAACGACCAGGTGATGGACATCGTAAGAACTTGCTTAGCTCGGCCTTTCATAAGATTGGAATCGGAATATACATTGACGCCCAGGGCATTATCTGGATCACCGAGGATTTCACAAACTGAGGGTATGTGAGGTAATCAGGGCTAAGGAAGGCGGTCTTTGTGGCGGTAACATAGTGGCTTTCTTCCCCGTGCATGAGATATAAAAATATGTATATATCATAAAGAAAGATAGCATTTCGCCAGGTTCAGAGAACAATTTGTCATGAATATGCAGCATGGCGTACATTTGATGATTTACGCTGTGGATTGACTTTCTGGCTGCTCGCATACCACATGGCATAAGCCACAACCCCCCTATGCTATAGTATACAAACAGCATCGTTTCCTATCCAGGAGAAAGAGCAAGGCCACCAGAACCCGGAGAATAATAATCGCCACACCGGAAGGAGCACCTTCACATGGATATATTCGGCAAAATACATTCCTTTCGTTCGACAGTGCCGGAAGTCGACCTGAGCCAGGGCCGCAGCATAGCCTACTCGCGCAGTACCACCACGCGCCTGATGGACGTACTGGATGCCAACGGTCGCGGCAACGTCCACGGCGGCGTAATCATGCGCGTGGTGGACGAGTCCGCCGCCATCGTCGCCATCAAGCATGCTCGTCGCCCCGTAGTGACCAGCTCGTCTGGTTACAATCTGAAAAGTCGGCAAGAGTCAATCCACTCTGCGCTAAAAATTGGAGGTCATGGTAGCTTAAATTCATCTCCAACAGCGCCGGTTTCCCCCTACGCCTCAACCCAAGTTTACTCGCTTCAACTGTGATACATCGCCATGATCGAATAGGCAATGCCTGCAAAATGTCTGCCTGTTCACACGCTGGATACATGCGTGCAAGTATCTCTCGCTCCTTTCCTGTCCATAGTTTGCTTCCTATATTCCTGCGATCAAAGATCGCCTCATCAACTCCCCACTCCTTGTATGCCCATACGATCCGCAACTTGAAAAATCGCGGACTCATGTACTGCCAGATGATTTTCTTGATGAGAAGACTTACCAGCCCCCGCTTTGCTTCAAACGACTTTTCACCCCATAGCTCCTCAAGGTTCTGTAACTCCTCTTCTAAGGTACCAAGCTGAATACTTGCGTATTCATGTACAAGAGCATCTCTTTCTTTTACAAGGTTGGTCTGTCTTTCGAGAAGCTTAGCGATTTTCGCCTCTATCTTCTGAACTACAGCATCCGTTTTCGTTTTCCCCAGGTTAGTCAGTAATGTCTCTACCTCTTCTTCTATCGTCTGGTATTCTCTCTCTATCTCATCTAATCGCTTGTTTTTTTCTTTCTCCCGTTGTTTTCTTGCCTCTTTTAAATCGCCTATTTTTTTTACTCTCAGCGTTTGAAAGAGTCTCTTTATCACAATCCGCTCAAACTCGTTCGCTTCCACGGAAAGAAGGGCTTTCCTCGTGAGCGTGCCATACGAGAGAAGCTCGTAGTAGTATCGTTGGGTTTTCGTGCTCAGCGTATAGTGAGCAGGTGTCGCAATAAGGTGTTTTAGCAATGGTTGCCTTGCTGTCAATGACTTTTCTTGTGTGTACCTTACAAGCGGTATTTTGCCTGTTGGTGTTCCATCGGGACGGGTGCTTTTCAGACGGTCATAGACCATCCAGAATAAAGCCTCGTCGATAATCGGCTCATGGTTGTTTGGTTTATTAACGCCCTCTGCCTTCCAAACTCCGATATAAGCGACGTTGGTAAGTAAATTTCTGAGCGCATCTTCGCTGCTTATCACATACCCGCCGCTATTCCTCAGTTTCATAGAGCTTTTCGTAAAAACTCCTGGCTCAAAAGGTGGGAACAGGCATGGTATTTCACGCAGTTCCTTACAGAGCTTATAAAAATCGCAGCCTAACTCAACAAATCGAACGAATATCCATTTGACAACTCGCGCATGAGGCTCATAGACAATGAACTTCCCATACGTTTTTCTGTTCTCGTCCTTGTCGATGATGTACCCTACTGGTACTGATCCAAGCCCTGCCCATAACCCGCTTCTTCCTGCGAGGCTTCTCCTTCGCAACATCGTCCCTCTCACATGGTTCTCAATATATGCGGCTGCCATCTGCACTTCCAGCCGAAATAGCTCCGCATGCTGAAGATTTGCGAAGTTGTAGGTCATTCGCTTGGACTCGATGTGTACGAAACAATCATGCTCCCTACAAATTTTGATAAACACGTTACTGTCAATTCTGTCCTCGTCACGAAACAGCCGATCTACAAACTCTGATATAACTACCCCACATTTCCCGCTCGCAATCAAATCGGAAATCGTTTTTAGTCCTGGTCGCCTATCAATAGGCCAGGTTCCCGAAGCGTTTTTGATGCTGATATTTCCGTCGGCATCGACCACTTGGTTTTCCACGAATAACGTGACACTCCCTGTACTACTATCATCCTTAAAACCCAACCCTTTCGTATATTCAAGGAGCCGAATGGTTTGCGAGATGTGGGACTGGATGTTCGTAAGCACCTGGTCTTTTGATGACTGTCTGCCGTACAAGTAAGCGTCACGGTTCAAGTCGATCTGCGGGTTGTACAGTTCCTCTAGGGTGTACTGTTTTTTTTGTTTCTTTCGCATGTGCGTTACCTCCTTGTTGGTGTTCCTTTGTGCTTCTAAAGTCGGTGGAGGTATCCTCAACCGTATCTTCTGTCTGACGCTTCGCTCTTCTCGGACTCTCTAAAAAGAGATTAATGAGAAGTCTATGGAGAAGCTCCTGCTCTTTCTCGGTCATTGCTCGTCCCTCCTGTGTTCGTGGAAGGACAATGCAGTAGTAAGAGATGAGAAGAATTGCTGGTTGAAAACACTAGACTGTGTGTGTAGTCTGGTGATCTTACCAGCATGAGGTGTATTCATGGGGGTATCAGAAGACATAAAAATCTCGCTCCTCTTACGTGAGGAGAGAGCAAAGAGGTTAAAAAGTGTGGTGAGTGAAACCTTAGAGATACTATACCTGAAACACTGGTCATTGGCAATCCTTTTGTTACGAATTGTATGAACTACACAAAAACGCGCTACGATTGTCTGCTCCGATGTGGTGACGTTCTGCGCGGCGGGTTGGTGTAAATTGTCGTTTCCAGTCTCGCCGGAGCCTTGTGATTTGATAGTCTGACGCGGTTATATACCACTGAGAAGCGACTAAATCAGGCTCGCTGCGGTGCAGATCGTCGAGCACTCCCAGCACAGCATCAAAAGATACTGATGGGTCAATGGTTACTCCAATGCGTCGTAACTGACTTCGGACTGCGCCAAGTGCGATAGATCGTTTCTCATCCATGTTCATCCTCTGTCCACGGGTAGCTCTTTGTTCTGTGTTCTCCATAAGTAATCGCAGTATGACAACCAAACAGTATAAAATCAATTTCTATACACCACAACTATTGTGATGCTTCTTGGGTCTTCTGGTAGCGTCTGGTTCCCCCCTTTCAAAGTTATCTGCACTCCTGCAATTCCTGGGAATGATAAAAGTGTTGCTATTGCCTGCTGTTTACTCTTTCCTGAAATAAGATGTAGAAGGTGCTCTTGCATGTTTGGGTTCATCTGATAGACCCAAGTTCCGGTGACTTGCACAACGAGACTTACTAAGCCCTGGCGTGGGTTTATGACCTTCACCTGTACGATAGTGACCTGGATATCTCCCATGAGGCGGTAGTCTGCTCCAAGCGTCTTGTTTGCTTGCGCTGGTATCAACTGCGTAGCATTCGCGTAGACGTTCTGAGCAACGTAAGCAATGCCTGAGCAGGTCACAGAAACAGTTACAGAGACTTGTTTCGCCTCATCTCCTATTTTGTGGTCTGTTGAAACGTGAGGGTCGCATGATGAGGTTATCAATTCCTCGCCGGAATAAAGTTGTGCCTGTAGTGCTGCGTCTTCGCTACGGCTGAGCGTAACAAGCAGAGATGTAACCGCATTGTTGATATCTTGTCTGGTGACAATAAGAAAGTCCCTGACGGGTTGTCCTCCGGTAAAGGCTCTCGTATTCTTCGCAACTACTGAGGTTGCACAGCAAGCGGTATTGATATCATAGGCGGGTATATTTCCCTGTGTACCTGTAACAAGCGCATGAGCAGAAATAGTTACTTGTCCTTCTATTGGTGGGTTTGCTGCTGGAATAACAGCCGCTTGATCTGTCACAACCTGCACACCGTCTGAGCCGGTGAACAGGGTTCCCTCTGCGATGGTTTGGCTTGAGAGAAGGCCGCTATACAAGGTGATTGTGCCGGTTGCTCTGGTTGCGGTTTGGTGCATTTTTCCTGTGGCTGCAACAATGGTGCTCTGCATGAGTGTCAGTGGCGCTAATTGTCTGCCGTGTACCTGGATCGCGGCAAAGGTGGTGATAGTTCGCTCAACCGGAATAAGGGTGACTGTTGCCGATGGGGTTAGAAGTGGCAAAAGAAAAGAGACTGCAACAAATAGAAGACAGAAAAGAATGGTGAATGGAATACATAACCAGTAAGGTTTCTGTTTTGGAATCGGCTGATCTTCTGAGGGTTTTGGTGGGTCAAGAACAATAACCTCACCTTCGATCACATCTGGTTCTGTTGACGCTAACGCTGTTGTCTCCGGCTCCGGTGGTTCCGGCTGCGAGGTTGAGGTAGGTTCTGAAATTTCCGCCTGTGGCTCTGGTTCGTTGGTCGTCTCCATCAATTCCTTTTCCTCAAGTATGTGTTGCATTCCTGGCTCTCTTTCTTTCTCTGAGGAGCAGCATTGCTACTGCTCCTCTGGCAACTGGCTACAGTTTGGAAACAAAGGTTGTTCCGTTGTTGAAGAGTATCCACACTGACGGGTTTGCACCGTCTAAGACAGTCACTTGTAAATCAGGCTTCCCGTCTCCGTTCACATCAGGAAAAGACAGCGTAGCAGGTACGAGGTCTGCTCCCTGGTTGCTCAACCGGACAATGATATACAAGCGTGGCTGGTTCGTCTTGCTAGGATCGTTTGGGATTTCGAGCACTTCAATGGTTCCGTGGTTGTTTAGTGCGATAAAATGCTCTGTTCCTCCGTGTCCTACATTGGCATCTGTTTGATAGGTGCGCGGGTATCCGTAGGTTCTATCATCCTGCCATTTCTGAAGTGCTGGCGGAATAACCGTATAGGCGGTAAGGAAGACAACAAGTATCACCAGGCAGATACCGATGTAGAACAAAGGGTGTTTTCCCTGACGCGGTAGTTCCTCTGTTCGTCGCTCTCCCCTGCCATTTCTGATAGGCGCAAGATCGTATCGTCTGGCACTGGTGCGGGTTGGAGGTCTAGTTGAGACTTCCTCGCCTTCCTCGTCGATCTCAACGTAGCTATTTGTTGTGGGCGCGTGATAGCTGCGGGTTGAGGTCATATACGGTCGGTCTTCGGGGTGCATACCGCTTCGACTTCCTACATAATGGCGTGAGGTGGTATACTCCCGCTCCTCTGGCGGCAAACTTGCACGTCGTTTAAAGGTGTTTGCGGTTATTCCTCTCTGCTCTCGCATAGCATTTCTCCCTTTGGTTATAATCCCCTGCCGTCTGCAAAGTCGGCTGCTTCTCTCAGGGTCATTTCCCCTTGTTGGATTGCAGCGACAAGAAGAGCGATGTGCGCCTGGTCGCGGTGGCATTCGCAAAGGGGATGTGAGCAAAAGGGTTGCTCTAGCGTGTGGACAAAGTAGATCGGGATAACACTGCGGGGATGGCTCGTATCAGTCTCAAACCCGATGGTAAGCTGCGCGTTGCTTTGTATCGGGTCAAATGGTGTGGTGCCTTGCACGTATCTGCCTTTCTGAATTGACAGGCAAGGCTGAAAGCGCGTATACTGTGCTTAGACCTTTAGCCTGTCCTGGCAGCATAAACCGTGCATTTACTTGGCTAGTTCATGCTGCCATTGCGAACAACAATAAAAAGGATGGGTAAGTTGCTGTTATGTGCTGCGTCGTCCTCGTAAGCGTAGCAGTACACAACAAAGGAACAAAGGTCAACGGAGGCGTTTAGCATTGACGTGCTAAACGCTTTCTGGTTTTTGGACATCCCCCCTTTCGCGGCTAATCGTAGTAAACAGCACCTTCCAGGTCTTTATAGGTGATTTGTTGTCCTGATTCATCACTGATAGCTTTTGCTATTCTCTCTCCTGTGACTTTATAGATAGGTTCTCCCTGTATGGCTCGTCTAAGAGTGTTTGCATCAATGCCCGCTTTCTCCGCCATTTTTTCCTTTGACCAACGTAGTCTTATGCGCCATTCTTCTATGGTCATTTGATGCACTCCGAAAAATAATATAGGCTCAATGTAGATAATGCCATATCAATTCCTGAAAGTCAATGAATGTTGCCGCTAATCGGAAAAACTTACCTATTGTTCCTTAGTATTTGTCGCTTCTTTGATTGGTAAAAGCATCTGATGAATAGCAGAAAAGATGTTCTATCTGCCTGATGTTCTTCTTCTTAGTGCCGTCCATTCTTGCGTTGATCTTCGTCGTGGCTCTCGTCTATTTTGTGGTGCTGGTGGCATTTCTTGAGGAAGCATAGCATCAGTAACCTTGTTTAGCGCGTTGAGTGTATAAATCACTTTTGTGTGAAGATGGTTATAACTAATACCGTGTTGCGTCATGACTGCTCCCAAAAGTGGTGAAGCTTCGGCTATGTAAGCGTCCATGTTTCGTCTTCCTGGCTTTCCATCGTAAAACTGAACCGCCCAGGTACTATTATCCCATTTTTCGTTGTTAAGACTATCCTCAAAAATTCTTACTTGTTGATCTAATGACGCTTCTCTGTATGCTTTTAACATCTCAAGTCCTGTCCGTGCTGTGGCTACTAGCTCTTGAGCCGGAATAGGGAGAGAATATCTTTCAAAGTATCTAATTTGTCCTCTGGTAAAATCATGCGGATACCGTTGCCGTTTATCGTAGCCTACTTCTGCTGTGACTGGTTCATCATCTTTGACATGTACTTTTACAATGGTTTCAAGTCCGTATCTGCGTATCTGATTACTGATGTCATCGTAAGGTGATACGTTCCTGGGGGTTTCATATGCAGAAATTTTAACTGTTGGGTAGTGTCGTTTAGAAACTTCTTCATGTTCAACGTCAACAAGAATTTCTCTCCATCTATCCTCTACTCTTTGGGTAATTTCAACCATACCAAAAGTAAACTCACCTCGTAGTACCCGTATTTCTGGATGTGCTTGCATGAATTGTTCAGCACGGGAAAGAGGCGGGTCTAGCTTGCCGTCTCTATCACTTCCACTTTGTACCCTCTCTTCATCTGCCATAGAGCGGGGGTATTATACCATTTCTCTGAGGGCTAGAAAAGAAGTGTTGGAGTTGAAGAGATTACCTCTAATCAGTCCAATATACCACGTTTTTAAGTCGAACTTCCCAAATCATGAAAAATTCCCATAGCACCCATGTTGCATATGGAGCAACCATACCTTTTTCAAGCCATTTATTAAGCTCATCTATTTCATCTTTCGTTAAGTATTCACATGTATTTGGATTACCTAATAGTTTTTGGACTTTGGCCAGGATAAATCCATCCTCTTCCCTAGCAATCCTACGAATTAATTCCAGATCGTCTATCTCTTCCTCTGGACGGACAACAACTCTGAATTCAACATCCTCATGATCAGCTATAAATTTTGCTATTGCTCTGACGAGGTACTGATGTCTTATCTCAAGCATAAATTCGTACGCATGATGAAGATTTTTGACATCTCTTATTAAGAGTTTATAATTTTTTCCAAATGCTTCTTGATCTTCCTGCTCAGCATACTTTGTGTTTATGTAATTACATATTAACGTATTGTAATAATCAATAAACTGCTCCATTATCATCATATCTTCAGTCATATCTTCAGTTATATCTTCATTTACCTTTGCCTCCCGTAGTTTCTGCCAAGCAAAGCTACTGATGGTATTGTGTGCTATGCGTGCATATCCGTCTATATAAGATATTAAATAATGGTTAGCAAGACTTCTAAGAAAATTTCGTAGTGGTTGTTCCTGCTGTGGTATATCGTTCTCTATTATACAGACTGCTTCCACTGTTTTAATGCTGCATGGGGCTACAAATATGGCTAGCCTGCGAAAAAGCCTCTGTTCATTTGGTTTGAGCAAACCGTAGTGCCTCTCAAATAATGCGTTGAGAGTTGTTTTATGCCGCTCGTCCTCTGAAAAGAAATTTTCCTCATCTAAGAGCCTGTTCTCTTTTGCCCATGCATGCACCTGTTCAAACGTGTCATATTTCAAAAGTCCTGCGGCAAGAAGTAACGCTAAAGGAAGTCCGTCAAGCCCGATACATAGTTCTGCAATCTTTGGCGCATTCTCTTCTGTGGGTGTAAAATTCTTTGCTACCTTCTTTGCTGCTTTAAGAAATAGCTGTACTGCGTTGTTAGTTTCAAGCGGTTCAATGGGATAATCTGAACCAGTCATTTCTATACTGCTTGTGGCAAGAATTGTAAGTTTTGCATGTTCCTTGAGTAGATTATATACCTCTCCTGTGAGACCTTTTAAGTGTTCACAATTATCAAGGACTAACAACTTTGGCGTGTGCGGGGTAAAACCTTGAAGTTCTTTATGAATGTCCTTGAGCGCGTCCTCTAAGCTGGTTTTATTTTCTAAATAGATAATTTTTAGAGAGGAAAAAAGCTCCGTTCTTTTTGCTACCTCTGTCACTTGGTACGCTAGCTCGCTCTTCCCTACGCCTACTGTGCCCGAAAGGACGACAAAGCGTCCTTTTTGTAGCTCATCAAGAATTTTTTGTATATCATCGTCTCGTCCAATAAGAGGCAATCCTTGTAGGGTAGTGTACATCGGTTTAATAATTTTCTCTTCTGTAAGTGACCTCAGAAGTTTTTTTCTCAGTTCTCTACTTAAGTTCTCATCGGGAATGGTTTTGAGAAGCTCCTCAGCCAGGTCAACTGAAATATCGCCTACTAAATCAGCCAGTCCCTGAAAGATTTTGTACAGGTCGTCATAGAGCGTTTCCCCTTTAGTAAATTTGCTACCTGCTGAAACCATACGGCTTATATCCCACACCGAGACTCCGCTTTTCTCCGCTAGCGTCTTCTGCGTGATTTTCTTCTTCTCACGATTTAGAAAAAGCCTATATAGAACCTTCCCAAACTTTGATTTATACCTATACTCTTCGTCTTCGTCGCTCATTTTCTGCCTCAAACAAAAGTTGCAAGATTTCCCCTACAAATTGCAAGTCATTGAAATTAGCCTTGTTCTATACGGGTACTATATCCCGCAACTTCGTAGGGTTCAAGGTTTCGTAGCCCTGAGAAAGGAGACGGACAGATGGAATTACTCATGATTATTCTCGTACTGGTGCTTCTGGCTTATATCCTCGGTCTCGTCACAGGCGTGATGATGGCGAAGCCACATATCGGACGGTGAGCCACAGAAGCTCTTAGCAATGGTTGTAGTGCATCTTCATAGTGTGTTCCTGTAGCCAACTAAGGACTAACAGATAAGTTGAGAGCACAAGGAGGAAAAAGGGCTAGTGGGCGTCTGGTACACGCCACACTAGCAGGTGAGTGAAACCCTAGCCTTTCGTAGCATTCAGGCACTCATGGAGGCATTCTATCATGAGTGCCTCCGGTCAACAAGTTTCCATTCGTAAAGGAGTATCCTACATGGTTTCCCACAGGTCGCACAAACTCAATACTGTGTCCTCAGTTTACGTGTCATTGTTCCTCGTAGGCATCATTCTGTGTAGTTCTTTTCTTGTCGGCTGCGGCGATCCGCCGGCTAAAAAAACCTATCCCTGGGAAAACCCGATTCTTCTTCCCTCCCGCCAACCGACCATTGCGTATGCGTGCCGCGATGTTACCGGCTCTTATCCTCCATCCTGGGGCCAGGAATTTCAAACAGCGCTCGCTCAAAGCCTGGTTAATGCGGTGCGCGTCAATGAGGGTGGGCTGGTTCTTTTTTATCAAACGATTACCCACGATTCAATGAATACCCCCCTTCCGCCGGTTATTATTCCGGCTCTTCCTGCCGACGAACCTGAACCGGCGCTTTTGCCGATCCCGAAAATGCAACCCAACGAAAATCCTTATGAGTACGGGCAAAAGGTTGCGGATATAAACCTGCATAACAAGGGCCTGATTGATAGCTGGCAAGCGACCCTTCGCGCTAACCATCAGAATGTAGCTTCGGTGAAGCGAGATATAGAGCAGAAAGCGGCGTGGCTGGCTAATCAGCGATTTAGCGTCGATAACCTGGGAACTGACATTCTCTCCTGCCTTGATAACGCGGGCGAGGCCTTCAGCAAGTACCCAAGCTACCAGCATCTTTTGTTTATCGCTTCTGATCTGGTCGAAAACCGATGGGCCAACGGCTTGCCGTCATTAAACCTGTACCATGCACACGTCCTGATGCTGTGGCATCTTTGCGGAAATGGCGATACTGCTGAGATTTGCGCTCAGCGAGATACTAACTGGAAAGCGTTATTCCTGCAAGCTGGCGCGTCTGACGCGAATTTTTATCCCCGCGACACTTCGCTTGCCTTACAAGGTCAGCTTTTTTAGGAGGCCATAATGCCTGACTTCAGCACTTTACCAACCTGGGTTTACTGGATCGCTATTGCGCTTTTGCTGCTGATCGCCGGTCTTTTGCTTGAGCCGGTTGGTTTGTTCGCGGCTATCGTACTGTTTTTAGTCGGCATAATACCGGTAGTCTTGGAAGACGCCTGTCAAAAAGCGCGGGAGAAAATTATTATTGCTCTTCCAGCAGTGATTAGGTGGGCACCGGTGCAAGGTGTTCTGGCAAGCAGTGTTGATGTACCAAGTATCATTGCTCGCTTGATCTTATTAGCCTTAGCGGTTCTTGCTGGCAATGGTGAAATTACAAACCTGGAAGCGCTTTTGCCCTACGTGGTCGGTACTAGTGGTTCATCGGTTATCAATATTGACGCGGCCAGTGTTGCCATATTCACCGCAGTACCGGCCTTTCTGTTTGCGCTTCTGCTTGAATTGTGGTTTCTTGCGCATCGCTCGCTGCACATTTTTGAAACGGACAAGCTAGAGCAGCGCAAATGGTTCCTCTACTCGCTGCGCGGCTTGCTGCTTATCCTAGTGATTTTATCGGTGATCGCCAGTATTCTTTTGTGGTGGTACCGCGCTGAATACCTTGCGATGTACAAAGTACACCCGGAGATTATCGCCGATCCAACCCAACCCATACCAGGGCTGCTGTTTGGCCTGCTTATCAGCCTGTCAGACATTCAAGTGTGGCTTTTTATCCTGATTGGCGGGCTATTTGTACCTGTCATTGGATTTGGCGGATACGCAGCTATACCTGGTCTTGGCGCTTTGATGGGAACGATCTTAGGTTGCATTGCGCTTTGCACCTATGTTATAGAGCTACCTTTTCGTATTATCGTGAAATTTCTCTCCATCGCTTGCTTTTTCCTTTCGCGGGGTCGGTTTGACCCTCGCACAAGAATACCGGATATGCAATTCTTGCAAAGATCAGCCGGTACAACCTCTATCCTTCCCTGGTGGGGTGAAAAGAAAAAAGCAGATGAAGAAGAAATTCAACCATACATTGCAGCTTCAGGAGAGGAGATTATCGTGGACAAGAAAACAGTTTCATTCATTTGTACCGGCACTCGCGCTACTGACGCAATTTCCACCTTTAATGAGGTGGCGCAGGAACCTGCTATACGAGCAACCAGGGTCTTACGCACCTCTGGCACGCTCAATCTGCATGGACATACACCAACGCCAATAATTGTGGGTACCGGTGACATTTCGCCAAAGGCAGAAATCTACCATGCAGCGCTCGCTCGCGGCGCACGGGATGAAGCGCTCAAAGCATGGCTGTATAAGGAAATGGGCCAGAACTACAAAGAGCAGCATACCGGCTTGAAACACGAGGCTGGAGTGCTTATCATCAACACTGATCCGCACGAGATACCGCCGATGGCAGGAATGCTCAGGCGCATTCATGAAGCATTCCCATTAACGGTAATCTGGATTCTCTTGTCGGTTGCCAGGCATGAGCGCAACTCAGAAGCGATGAAAAAAGCAGCCTCCGTCATTTCTACGCTGTTCCAAAACCATGTAGTAACTACATGCACGATGATTGATGCTCACTCCTATACCCATGCTGATCTGCTCCGCCACCTGGCAAAAACAGTCATGGGACTGCTGGTGATGAAAGAACAGTTTCCGGCAAACCCAGGTCTCGTTGAAGTGCTTCACATGATTGCGAGCAATGGCTCGCCTTTCACGGCCACTCGCCACTCATCTGAAAAGATTGTCTCAGGTCAGATACCTCCTCAGCACGCCTGGCAAGGGATTTTCAAAAACAAAGGTGCAGGCGAGATAAGCGACATGGTTTCCTCAACAAAGCAAGCTATCGACGATATGGAGGAAAAGCCTGAAACCGGGTCAATTGAGCTACCAATCAACCACGATTTGCTCAGCTTTATTCTCTGCATGGTACCCATGCCTAGCACAGACAAAAATAAAATGATGCAATATGCCTCGCTCATGACCACGTTTATCCGGTCAAAGTTGGCTCGACCCCTCTTCGTGCGCACGCTCGGCGAACCGACCAACGAACAATTAACAAGCGGGTATATTGTTGGCGCAAGTTGGCTTTACACCATTCTGCCTGATGACGTAATCCAGCTACCGCAAATTTCTACGCCGCCCACAAAAGCCTTGCCCGAGCACGCACATTCAAAAGAACAGCAGTCACAAGAGCCGGAACAGGACGAACTGGAAGACACCTCCCAGGGTGAGGTTGTAGAGGATGAAAAAGTACCAACGGTACTCAATCAGGAAGACTTTACAGACGTTAATGCACAGCCGAATGGTAACGCACACAAAAACGGCGCTGTTGCAAACGGAAAAAAAGCATCGCGAGGCCGGGGTCGCCCGCCTAAGCAAGCAAAAAGCGAGGAGGAACAATAAACGGTGGGTAAACGCTCAGTACGCCTTTTCGCAATCCTGGAGAGCGTGGCTGGCAATCTTTCTGCGCCAGTCATTACTCTCCTTATTATCATCGTGTACTTTGTCTTTCGGGCCGTAATCTCGCTTTTCCGCTTATTCTCGGGCGGGAAGCGCTCGTGAGGAGGAAAAGAACATGCCATATCACAGTCACAACAGCTATGGCGATGGAGGCGGATGGGCGTACCTGATTGCCCTCATAATCATAGCAGCAATCTTCACAGCATACGTCACCTTTCGTTGCTGCGTAATTATTACTCGCACACTTTGGCGTTATGGCAAAAGCGTGCGTTGGCTGTGGATCTCTGTTGCCCTGTTTGCGGTCTTGCTCATAGCTGGTGTACTTCTCGGCATGTATGTCGATCAAACCTGGAGCGAACTCGGCCTGGCCGGATTCGCACAGCTCGTTGGCTGTTGTAAGTACGTGGAAACAAAATACAATCAGTTTTTGCTTTCCGAGGAAGGGTCACTCACACAGAGGGTTCTCGGCACTAGCTGGTGGGCTGATTACAACACATAGTGTCAAGGAGAGGTCATGAATACAGCGATCCGCAGAATTATTGGTTGTGCTTGCCTTTTGTTCGCTATTCTGCTTTTGCCGCATGCGTTTGCGCGAGCAAGCAATACCACTGCGCCAGCATCAGCACCGGCAGCACAAGGAACAGTAAAACCGTGTGCTGCTCCGTTGCATGTGAGCGGTAAGGAAGAAGCTATTGCCCAAGCTGTTTTTGAAGCTATCAATCAATCCCGGAAAGAGAACAGCGTTGCTGTGTTACAGTGGTGCAATGCCCTGGCTAACAGCGCTCGCCAGCATGACCAGGCCATGCAAAAAGTCAATGTTCTTGCACATCAGTTACCAGGTGAACCTGACCTGGGAGTGCGCGAAAACCAGCAAGGTATTACATGGTCTGAGGCTGCTGAAAATATCGGGTATGTTGGTGAGATGAATGCGCAAGGCGCGTTGCTTCTGCACCAGCTTATGATGGCTGAGAAGCCCCCCGATGACGGACATCGCCAGAATATTCTCGACGCCAATTTGACAATAGTTGGCGTTGATATACTCCTCGATAACACGCATGGGCTGCTGTGGCTGACAGAAGATTTTGCGAGGGAATGATGCTCACATCAGATACGAGATTACCTTCTATTGAGAATGAGAGCGGCATGCTCTGTAACTCGTTCCGTTTACAGCCAATTGGATTGCTACCAGTTGGAGAGCCAACATTTGAGCAATGGTTTGCGTGCGGTAGCTTTTTGTGCCAGGCGGAAAATGCAGTACATTTCTGGATCGGAGACTGGCTTAACTTTGGTGAGTGGCAATGGGGCGAACGGTATACCGGGGCAATAGAACTAACCGGCTTTGATTATCAAACGGTTGCAAATGATAAATGGGTAGCCTCCCGTATTGAGATTTCTCGTCGCCGAGAAAAAGTGAGTTTTGAGCATCATAAAGAAGTTGCACCGCTCTCACCGCACGAACAAGATGTACTTCTGGCAAGAGCCGAAGCAGAAGGCTGGACAGTGCGGCGTTTGCGTGAAGAAAAGCGGTTGCTTGCCCGCATATTTCCTTATCCAAGAACTGATATATCAGACATTACCGAACAGGAACAGAGCACAGCCAGTTTTCGCCTCAACAGCTTATATTGTGGTGATGCCTTGTCAGTTTTACAAACCTTCCCCGACACTTGTTGCGATCTGGCGATCAGCAGTCCTCCTTACTGGCATCTTCGTGACTATGAGGTAGAAGGTCAGTTGGGACTTGAAGAGACATTTGAAGAATATATACAAAAGTTATGTGATGTATTCGATGAGGTTATGCGTGTGCTTCGTCCGTGGGGGACGTGTTGGGTGAATATGGGAGATACCTATGCCTCAACACCTGCGGGAAATACAGTCTTTGAATTTGAAGGCACAGACGGGAATTATGGCAGATTAAGAAAAAGAAATAGTAACGGAGGCAGAGCCAATACTGCAAAACCAATAGATTACGGTTGTGTCCAACACAAGTCACTTTGCCTGATCCCTTTTCGCTTTGCTATAGAAATGGTCAATCGAGGCTGGATTTTGCGCAATACAGTTATCTGGCACAAACCAAACGTGATGCCTGAGAGTGCGAAGGACAGGTTTACCGAGGATTTTGAATACCTATTCTTCTTCGTCAAAAGCCAGCAATACTATTTTGAACGGCAATACGAACCGTTAAGCGAAGCATATCTTGAACGAGCCAAATATCCGCGTCCCCAGGTGAGTAAGTGGGACGCTGATAAAAAAAGAAACCGGGCTTCTTATCTGAATAAATACGATACCTTCACAATTAATCCGCTTGGGAGAAATATGCGAACCGTTTGGAGTATTCCCCCGAAACCTCTGAAAGAAGCCCACTTTGCGGTTTTTCCTGAAGAACTTATTGAAACACCAATCAAAGCCAGTTGTCCAGCAGGAGGCATCGTATTAGACCCGTATATCGGCGCTGGCACAACAGCAATTGTTGCTCAACGGCTCGGACGAAACTACATCGGAATTGACTTAAAACCTGAATATATCGCACTAGCGCAAGAGCGGTTGGCAAAGTATCAACAAGAAGTATCTTGAATTATAAGGAGGGCTTCATGCCCACACGAAAAGCGCTCCCTACCCCTCACCTGGCGCTGGGAACAAACAAAAATGGCAAGCCATTAGTGCTCACCGGGCCTGACTACTCGCAGCATAAACTTTTTGTCGGGTCTAGTGGATCAGGAAAGACTATGCTTATTATTTTCTTATTGCTGAGCTTACTTCGCCAGGGGATCAGGTTCATGTTCCTAGATCCTCATGGGGACGGCGCTCGCAGCATGATTTCTTACCTGGCAGAAACAGATTTTTTCTCTGATCCCCGTTTCATAGACCGGTTGCATTACTACCAGTTTGATAGACCTGACAAGACACTGCCGTTTAATATTCTCAATAACCCTGAGTATGAAACACACAGCATAGCGGTCAACCTCCTCGATGTGTTAAAGCGTTTGTTCCCCTCAAGCTCCTCTACACCGTCAATGGACAATGTGTTCTTATCAGCCATTCATACCTTAATTGAGAACAAGCGGCCATTTACAGATATTGGAAAACTCTTGCTTGACAGTTCTTGGAGGCGCTCTTTAATGCACAGCGTGTCTGAACAATTGGTTATTGATTTTTTCAAGAATTTTGATACCAAGTCTGGTCAGACATTTGACAGCGCTTTAAGACGCGCTTTTAATCTTTCGTATCCGCCAGCGCTGCAAAATTGCTTGGGACAGTCTGAAAACAGGCTACGGTTTCGACACCTTTTAGATCAAACAAATGTATCCTGCATTTTCAACCTCGCAGGGCTAGATGAATATAGCCAGCGCTTCCTGGCCGCGCTTATTTTTAATGGCTTAGAAGTCGCATTCAAAGCCCGCTCTGACATATCGCCTGACAAGCGGGTACCGGTGTGGTGTGTGGCCGACGAGTTCCCCCTCTACGTGCAAACGTCTGAGATTTCCTTCTCAAGAATTTTGGAAGAAACTCGGAAATTCAAGGGAAGCCTGATTTTGGCCTGCCAGTCATTCGGGCAATTAAGCCAAGGCATGATTACCTCGCTTCAGAACGCACAAACCATACTGCTTCGTTTGGGCTGGTCTGACGCCGCGTTTGCCAGCCAGCACTTTTTCAGAAAAGAAAAACCCAAGCAGCAATCAATGTGGGACATGCTCTTTAACGGTTGGCAAGAGGATACAAGCCCGTTCGTCGGTGCCGAGAGCACTTCCGATGCCAAATATATTTTTGAGACGATCCCGCGCCAGCACGCCATAATTCGCATTGGGCCGGAGCCAGAAATTATTAGATTACCGACCATGCCGCAATCCTCAACCTCTGAGGCGAAAATAAAAGCAATTGAAGACTATTACGCAAAGGCTCTCTTAGTACCGGTTTCACCAGGTGAACCAGCACCACCGCCAGCGTCGAAACCGCAAACACCCGGAAAAGCAAAGCGCAGGGTGAGTTCTTAAAAAGCCTGCCAGCGAAGGACTTTGCAGATACATAAGACTAATGTAAGAAAGGAATGCTCCATGTGCTTATCAAAGATTATTGGTACCTTCGTAACTCTACTGTGTGGCGTCGTCTTTTTGCTCATTATACGCTTGGTGCTTCCAGACACTAATTTTGATAGCCTTTCTCCCTTGGCCTCCCTTGGCGTTTGGCTTATTGCGCTCATTATTGCAACTGCTGTAGCACTTCTGTGTATAGGAATTGGGAATGCTGTCACCGACCGGCTTGATGGGAAACATAGACGGCCAGGGCAAAAAAGACAAACCTAAAATACCTCAACCAGTAAAACCCACTGAATAGCTCTATCACACCTGTACATTCTTCAGCAGTTCAGAGTTAAGGATCTAACATGAAACAGCTTTACCTACCGACAAAATATGAAACGAGCATCCTCGCTAGCCTCAATACCTACCAGTATTTGCTTCTCAGACAAATAACCAGGCTGCTTGGAAGGGAGAGCATATCCAACTATACCCGTGAACGTCTCAATATTCTCATCGCGGAAAAATTAGTCACAGCACAATACCTCCCCAGGGCCAGCAGGACTGGAAAAGCGCCGCTTGTATATTCACTCACCGGCAAAGGAAAACGGTTCTTCTCAGAAAATGATGAAGAGAAAACACTAAGTGGGGGGTATATAGAGCACACAATTTCAGTGGGTGACATACTTATTTCCGGTGCTCTACTTGAAAAAAGTGAGCCGCGCATCCGTCTCTTTGAAATGCGGCCTGAGCATTTATTCAAACAGCATCCAATTCGGCTTGGAAAAAGTGAATTTCTCGCGCCTGATGGTTGGCAGCATTTTAAGGTTTCGCCTCCCTACGGCAAGCCAGGCGAGGCAATTGGTATCGTGTATGAGGCTGATCGGGCATCTGAGGATAATTATAAAATTCGCGAGAAAATTCAGCGTTATTGTACCCTGGCTGGTGGGCTGCATCGCGAGGTCTTTGGTATTGACTCATTAACTATTACCTTTGTTGTAACCGAGGGAAGTGTACGGCGATTGCAGCAACTCCTGACTTGGGTAAGACAAGAGCTAAAACATATGACTGAGGAACGAGATTTATTCTTATTTTGCACTGTGGATGATACCAGTGCGATTAACCCGTTAACCTTTTTCTGCCAACCGATTTGGATTCACCCATTTCAGAAAAATAGAATTGCGTTAATTGAGCAAACCAATCCATAAATAGAGACTGGTGCATAAGCTGTTGTATGTAGTGGTGTATAGACTGGTGTTTTGACACCAGTTTTTTAGGCGTTCCTGCTGCCTGCCATCCGGCCTTACCCCATTTACCCCGCCCCACTACATACCCTACCTCATCTCATACTTATTTTTGGCGATCTGGCATACGAACCATATATGTCACGATGTGTGTAGTTAAATACACTTGACCCACATTACCCTAAAGAAGCCAACCAACAAAAGAAACACTCCCTTTCTTTTGTTCCTTTTTCCTTGCTCCGGCAAATAATTCTTTTTCGGGTGGCGTTCCTGGTGGAAAGCATGTGACTTCAACAGTAGAGGATCAAAAAGGAGAATAATTAGCGGATGTGTCTTCTGGTTTTCGTGACTGGCTTGGGAGCAACGTCCCCAAATAACGCGGCTTGCGCTATCTCACCTGGTAAGGGTATTGCTGGCGATCCGGGTTGGGATGGTCCATCCCCTCGCGGTTTCTTTTCCCCTTTGACTGTAACAACTCCCTTCGCATCAATAAGAAAAGCAATAACATCCCCAGGCGAAACACCTAAGACTTCTAAAAATCCCTGGTCAAGCTGGACTTGTCCCATTGGGCCAACCTTCGTATGCACTTCGGCAAGGGTAAATCGGCGTTCCTGCGGTATCATAAATAGCTATAACTAGACTCATACGACTCAACTGGTGCGCCGTAAGGTCGGGTGTACCTCCTGCACCGCCTCTCCACTTGCGATGCGCCTAGTGGTAAGGTGGTCAATAAACATGTCTGCGACGTTATCATCCTGCGGCGTATTATCTGCCACTACTTGCGTCTCACCTTTATCCAGGTCAAGAGAGCGGTTTATTTCCTGTTGCTTTAGACACAGTTCACGCAGACGTTCTTCATACTCGAATGGGCGGTGAAGCTGCTCCATATAATCAACGAGCGCCTTTTCCTTGCGTTCACATTCGGATTGTTCTTCTTCAGCAAAACGGTCAAGGCGGCGCAGGGTGTTTTCAATACTGGCTATCGTGCCTAATTCGTTCTCCGTGTTGAGGTTCGCTTCGTAGGTATGTGTGCCACGCAGATACAGCCACGGTGTTCCACTACTACTCAGGCTGCTCACAAGTGCAAAGCCTTTGTAGTGGCCGAGATGCTTTACTTCCCGGCTGTCTTCCCATAATGACGCCATAATCATCTTAATTAAAGCTGTTCCTGCTTCTTCCCGGCCATGCTTGCCCGAAAACTCGCGGCCATCGACTGTCATGGTAAATGGTTCTGTATCGTGTCCGTTGCGGGTGGCTATGTCTGTCAAGAGTCCTGCATGATAGTCCCTGGAGTGTTCAATCTGTCCGGGTAACTCTCTTACCTGCCTGCCAATTTCATATTGTTGGTTCAGGTGAGCGGCACGAAGCATATCGAGCCTGCGGACTTCAGTATCTATCCTGACCTTTTCCATCACAGCGGGGTTGCCGGATGCAATCGCCTTGATTTCGGCATAGCTGAGTGCGCCACGTTCCAAATCTTCGGCCTCACGTACCGATGTCTCGCCACTCATCACCTGCTGGATGAACCGCTGTTTTGTCTCTAAGGTCTGCCACATATAGGCATCAAACGACCCTTCGGTGACGTAGCGGTAGATTTCCACTTCCTCGTTTTCATTGCCTTGCCTCTCGATGCGTCCTTTGCGCTGTTCCACGTCGCGCGGTCGCCACGGCGCATCAAGGTCGTGCTCTGCTTTTAAGAGCCGTTGCACATTGGTTCCCGCGCCCATTTTTTCGGTTGAACCAAGCAATATGCGGACACGACCGGCATTCACGCCGTCAAAGAGCGCTTTTTTCTTTGCATCAGTATCCGCGTCATGGATATAGGCGATCTCTTTTTCAGGAATGCCGCGTGCAATCAGCCTGGCTTTGATTTCGTCATACACATTGAACCGGTCAGGAGCTGGTGTGGAAATATCGCAGAAAGCTATCTGCGTTAACCTATTACCTGCGGCGGTTTGCTGCCAAATACGGTAGATATTCTTCACCGCTTCGCTGACCTTCGTCTCATGGCAAACTTCTTCATCTGGATTGACCAGACGCATATCCAGGGCGGCTTTCCTGCCGTCTGTGGTGATTTTGAGCATATTATCTACTCGCGGGTCAACGCTGCCACTCCTAATCCGTTGCGCCCGATCAACCAAGCCAGACACATATGCTTTCAACTGCGGTGATGATGGCGCAACAACCACCTGCGGTTTACCTCCCGCTACTTTCGGACGCGGTAATTTCAGCATATCCGCTGTCTGGATGTCCGCGAATGTGCGGAATAGTGAAAGCAACTCCGGCAGGTTGACAAACTTGGCAAATCGTGTGTGCATGCGGTATCCAGATCCATCCGGCGCAAGCTCAAGGCTAGTAACAGCCTCCCCGAAATTTGCCGCCCATGCGTCAAAATGCGCCACTCCCGCAGCTTCTAAGAGTTCCGGCGCAAGGTAACGCTGCAGCGTGAACATTTCGGCCATAGTGTTACTGATCGGGGTTCCGGTGGCAAAGACAATGCCGCCGCCGCGCTCTGAAAGGTAGCGGGTTTTCAAATACATATCTAGCGCCCGGTTGCTCTCCGTGTTGGGGAGTCCTGCAATGCGTTGCATCTTTGTGGTAAATCCGAGATTTTTGTACATGTCCGCTTCATCGACAAAAATCCGGTCTATGCCAAGCTGTTCAAAGGTAACGCCGTCGTCTTTTCTTTCGCGACTGGCGCGGTCTTTGATTTTTGCTTCCAGCCGTTTCTTCGCTTTCTCAAGTTGCTTGACAATCGAGCGCGTATCACCCTTTTCTGCCTGTGTCTCCCGTATGGCTTCTTCAAGGCTATTCATCTCCTTTTTGACAAAGCGGTGAAAGGTATCATTGGAAACCGGCAATGACTCAAAGGATTTGTGGGAAATAATCACCGCGTCGTAATTTGAGGTCGCGATCCGCGCCATTGCCTTTTCGCGGTTGCCGCTTGTGAAGAAGTCCTTGCCAGCAATAAAGATATTGGCTTGTGGGTACAATGACAGAAACGCTGCTCCCCATTGCTCTACCAGGTGATTGGGTACCACTACCATTGATTTTTTTGCCAAACCAACGCGCTTTAACTCCATTGCAGCGGCTGTAATTTCATATGTTTTTCCCCCGCCAACGCAATGCCCGATGAGCGTGTTCTTCTTCTGTAACATCCGCCATACTGCGTTTTTTTGGTGCGGATCAAGGTCGTTATTGCGAAGTCCGGTGCGGTTCATTCCAGGGAATATGAGGTGCGACCCGTCATAGGTACGAAGGCGAATACTGTTAAATGTGTCGTTATAGAGCCTTGCCAGCCGTTCTGTGCGTATTGGATCTTCCCATATCCACTGAGCAAAACGGTCTTTGAGTTTCTGCTGCGCTTCGCGGGCAGCTATGGTTTCTGTCTGGTTAATAACGCGGGTATCATCGGGAAGCGTATCATAAATCGTTGGTACCCGCATATTCAGGCTATCTTCGATCAGATCCGATGCTTTCATGCGCTTGGTGCCGTGTTTCGTCGTATTGCTGACCGCCTGAAAAGCAGTAAAATCAAGGATGACTGACCAGGCTGCTATTTCACCTGCATGACCAACAGCGACATTGCTTCTTGGTACCTCCAACGTTTCTGCTATGAAATCCGCAATATCGCTCCTGGGTATCCAGGGTGCTCCGAGTCGTGCATTGATGTCACCTGGCAAAATGTCGGCGGGCTGCACAGATGTCAAAGCTTCCACATTGCGAGCATAGGTAGGATTAATTGCTGCCGCAGACATCGCTGTCTTCAGTTTGGCGCGAACGTCGCCGCTTAAGTATTCGTCTGCGGTTTCCCATTCTCCTTCAGGGTTCTGGTACACCTGACTGCCAAGTTCTGCCTGTATCTCTTTGAGGCTGTAGCCGGTGAGTGATTTCATGCGCTCCCAATGAATGCCGCCTATTTCATTTAATGATATGGCAAGAGCTTCTGAGGCTGTTTCAACATGGTCAACCGGCTTGTACCGCTCTAGTGTCCGCCGTTCAAATATCACCGTCTTTGTGGCAGTCATCTTTTCCGCGTCGTAGTGTTCCAGGGAAAGTAATAAGGGGTGGTCCGGGTCGCCGGTGAATGCGCGGATGTTCTCGCGGGAACTGATGCAGCCATTCCTGCGAATAAATTGGTCATACACTCTGTTCAAGTGCTGCCGGGCTTCAGTTATCTGAGACTCCGGCGCATCATCTAACTGCGTCGCAAATACCTCGCGTACTGCATCTCTTATGTGCATCAGACCGCGCACCCGCATAGCATCAAGCGTAGAAAAGGAGGTGGGTTCAAATCCGTTGCCGATGCGTTTGAAAATCCTGCCGTCAACTTCTGCGTAGGCTCCGTCTTTCACACCATTAAATTGCTCGGGGTCTGCAATTGGAGCAATTGGTTGAGTCTCCCGGCCTTGATCGCGTTGGATAAATACGCTCTCCGGCAATGCTGCTATGGCTTGCCGTAAGCAATCCTCTGTTACTTCTCCGGCGAGCGTTGGTTCCTTATCGCGATACATCGTACCAACGAGCGTCATGTTTCCAAGCATCATTTCGGGGTGATGGACATAGTATTCATTCAGGGCAATGGCACGGCCTTCTATCTCAATTGGTTCAGTTTCCGTCCATATCTCCCCTGCCGGTTCATGGTCCGGTGTCCTTTTTTGCAGAAAAAGAATATCTGTAGTTACTTCTGTTCCGGCATTGCCCTTGAACGCGGTGTTCGGTAGCCTGATCGCCGCAACCAGGTCGGCCTTCTCAGCCAGAGCTTCGCGGATCGTCGTATCAACCTTGTCCATTGTGTAGCGGCTGGTAATCAGCGCCAGTATTCCGCCAGGACGTGTCTTTTCTAATGATTTGGCAAAGAAATAATCATGGATAGAGCGGGTGAGACTATGTTTCATTGAGGGATCGTGAACCGCATAATCACCAAATGGCACGTTGCCCACAACTGCGTCAAAATAGTTGTCAGGAAGCTGCGTTTCTTCAAAACCTTGAGCGAATATCGTGGTGTCGGGGTAGAGTTTCTTGGCTATCCTGGCTGTGATTGAGTCAAGTTCAACACCTGTTCTGTGACCGCCTTGCATTTCCTCCGGCATACACCCGAAGAAATGTCCGATCCCCATCGCAGGCTCAAGTACCTCTGCCCCCTTCCGTATGCCGAGCTTTTCCAGTCCATCCCAAATTGCCTGAATAACTAAAGGTGAGGTAAAATGCGCGTTCGGGGTTGTTGCCCGCGCTGACTCGTATTCTTCAGAGGTGAAGAGCTGCGTGAGTTCTGTGGCAACTGTATGCCATTCCGGCTTCCGGCGATAGTCTACTTCAAATACTCCGGCGAGCGCACCCCAGCCGGAATAGCGCACCAGTAATGCCTTTTCTTCGTTGGTGGCATCGCGGTTTTCTGCTTCAATTGTTTTTAAAAGACGGATTGCTGCAATATTGGCATTGGCCTTTTCATGCAAGCCACCAGTTCCGACGCCGTGTGTCTCGGTTATTCGGAAGTCGCGGGAAGGTTGAATTTCTGGTTCTGGTTCGTCAAGGATAACCCTTCTTCTTCCGAGAGATGGAATTGCTGTACCGCTCTCAACCAGGCGTTCTGGCAATCCATCATCTTCACCGCTATCAGTTCGTACATCAGATCGCTGAATTGCTGCGCCGTTGCTTCCAGCCGGTTTTCCTGCCGGAATAGCGCGAGCATCGTCGGCTGGTACTGCTGCCAGTGAGTCAAAATCAAGTTGCTTAAGTTCACCGTCGTGCCAGCTTTCGCTGATGGTTATCGAACGGGGGATATTCGCTTCCTTGGAAATTAAAGTAAAAAGCTCTTCGAGAGTAGCTTGTTGTATGCCGTTAGTCTCGGTGGCGTGTTTCCTTGCCTTTCTGCGGATGCGCGGAGCAGGTCGGTACACCTCTCCCCTGCCGCCTGTTGCCACGTCTGACGTGGCAGTTGCAATACCATTCTGTTTTCCTGGCGGGATTGTGTCACCAAACCTGATTGGTAATTTTTCCAGTGTGTCAAAATCAAGTTGTTTAATTGGTTCTGCGCGTCGTTCTGCTCCCTGTCCTGGCATAGATGCTTGCTAGGATAAAAAATCAGAGATAGGAAATTATTAGAAGCGAGCAATAAAACGGTAAGAGCTTTTTTCGTTTCAAACGGCGATCTACACAAGTCCGATAAAGGCGTGAGAAACGGTTTTTAGAACCATTTTTCTTTTGGATGTACAATTTATCGTCTCCGAGGTGATCGGCGGTTCTCTGGTCATCCTGGTGCGTTAGAGAGGCAAGAAAAAACAGGTGTTCAAAGTCTTCGGATCGCAGATACGTTTCCATTAGTGAGGAGCATATCAGGGTCAATATACCAGTCATCAGAAAATGTAGAAGTCTTGCTTTGTCCTGGACTGGTTTGTATGTCTGGTACTTCTGGTAGTGTTGGTAAATGCGATACAGGCAAACTATGCCGCTTTCTCAACATGTCACTTTGCCACCATTTCAGCCGTAAAACCTTCATAGGCGGAAAATCGCGGTGAAAGAGAAGCGCATATTTATCATTCATTTCCATTAAGGCTCTGGCGGTCATAACAGGTGTGGCCTGCTCCGAAAGCCCTTCGCTTGCTTCTTCCCCTTCCCGATAGTTATACGAGTGGGCATAATTAGAGCCTCTGCCGAGCCATTCTTCAATGCTTCGCGCCGTGTCCTGGTCATTTGGTCGTAAGAATACATGAGTGTCCATATTCGCGCTGATAGTTTGCGCTTCTTTTTCGCCGTAGTTTTTTTCAAGTTGCGAGAAAGATTGCGCGAAGAGTTGAAAGTAGATATTTCGTGACCGCACCGTTGCCACATACCCGTCAAGTGATGGAATAGGCGTTCTTCCTATTTCATCAAGGGATAAAAGCACCGGTCGGCAACCTTTTCCCTGCACTCGGTCATAGGAGGCAATTAATTCTTTTATGAGGCTTGTGCATAACACCCTGACAAGGGGTGAAAGTCGCTCTAGCTCTCCTTCTTCCCAACGCAAATACACGGTAACAGGTCGCTCCCCGCGCATAAGGGTCTCTGCGGTAAAATCTGAGTGGGTCAAACAGCGAATAAGGGTTTCGGTCAACAATGGTGTCAACTGTGTTGTTAAGGTGCTCCAGCACCCAATTAACGTCCGGTTATTGAGATCGGCTTTTTCAAACGCTGCGCCAAGAAAAAGCGTTGAGAGTATCGGGTCAAGACTATTGAGCCGCTCAGCAACGCTAGGCAAACCTAAGTGGATCATGTGTCTTACATACACCATAGGGGCAACGCTCTCAATTCGTGCTGCCTTAAAGAGTTGGACGAGCATTCGGCTGGCGCTATTTATCCAATAGGGATCATGGTCATGAGGTTCAAAGACGAAATTTTTCGCAACAGATAAATAGGTGTCCTCAGTGGTTTTGCCGAAAAGTGGGTCATAACAATGTCCAACTCCCCGCGTTGGGTCAATCACGTACACATCTCCAAGTGTTTTTTTATATGCACCTGTCTTGAGAAAGAGATCTCCTTTGGGGTCGTTGATAATCATGGACTCCTTCCAAGCAAGGATTTGACCTTCAATGTGATTACCCTTCCCCCCGCCTGTGGGCGCGAGAATAAGGCTGTTGCCAATTTCTTTCTTCGTTTTTGTCGGTCGCACACAGACATAGTGGTGAAAAAAGAGAAATTGTCTGACTCTGCCGAGCATCAGCCCGTCATTGCATGGTGTTCTTGATAAAAGCGTTTCCATCTCATCATGCCTGGCAAACCGTGCTTTATGAAGTCGTGTATCATTCAGAAGCGGATAAAATCGGTACGCTTCCCATATGCCAATACCGATACTGAGGAAAAATAACAGAGCGAGTAAAGGAAAAAACGGGAGCATTGGCAAGGTGAACAGGCTTCCCATAAGAAGCGGGCTGAATACTCCCCAAAGATACGTCCACACGGCGACCGTCATTTGCGACAAGAAACGAAGCTGAAAGAGGAAGATGGTCAATAGAAACGAGACTGCGACACTGATAAAAGCGAAGGGTATGGATAGGGGGGTATGTTTCCAAAGAATAATCGAGCAGAGAAACGAGACACTCGCGCTTATCACAACAATACGTAAGACATGGATAAATGCTACTTTGATCTTTCTCTCTCCCACTCTTGCCCCTCCTCTCGCTGTCCTTCCCGTCCACGGTTTTGCTCCCGCGCTAGATCAAGCTGTTTTCGCTGCTCCAACGCTGCTTCGGTTGCGGTTTTCCGCAGGAGTTGAAAATCTGGTACCTGGAGTCTCCCCGGAACAACAGCGAGAATATGCACATGCCGGTGTGGGGCGTGATCGTCATGTGATGCCGCGACCCAATGAAGCTGTTTCTGAAAACGATCTTCTAAACGCTGCATGGTTTGTTCCGTGATCTCCCGCATAAACAAGTCTTTGTCTGTATCTTCCTGTTTTGGGTCAGGACTGATGACAAACCGATAAAAGAGACTCCCCTGCTCTGCCTCGTCAATCATCCGGTATGCTTCTTGTCTTTCCATTTTCCCGTCACTCCCCCACAGGGTACGGGTGATCTTGGCTCCTTCTTTTCCTGGACGATGCTCAATATAGCGGATTGACGCTTTTGCTCCCCCACTGCGTGTGGTGTAGGTGGCTTTGAAGATGGCCATGTCATCCATTCGATGGCTCCTTTTCCTGTATCCACTGCTCCACCTCTGCAATAATGGTTTGAAGCTGCGGCGTAAGCCGGGTGATATTGCGTTTTGCGGCGTTGCTACTGCCGTTAAGAATTTGTTCTAAAACTGGTTGAGTCACTCCTGGTTGCCTGTTGAGAATGTTGGTAGTCAGGCTTCTCGTCTGTTCGCTGGCAAAGATGCTCCGCACTAACAGCAGTGCAATCCTGGTGCTGTAGCTCCGCATATGCTTCCCAATGGCTTTACTAATAATGGGGTCTAACAATGCGGTGTGTTGGGTATGAAGATTTTGCTGAAGGGCTGACTCAAGAAACGCTGCGCCGGTTGCGGAAACGCTTAATCCATTCTGCTCGGCTATGCGCTGCAACTCTGCCTTCACTACAGGCTTGACCCATACAATCACCTGCGCGGTTCGCCGTTTCGTAGATCGTTTTGGTGAGCCAGGCTGTTGTTGCAATCCGAGCTTCGGCAGAGGTGCTGCGGGCAGGTGATATTCCATAGAAACCACGTTACCTATTCCATGTAAGAAGCAATTAACAGCCAAGTAAGAAAAAGGATAGGAATACTATTGTGCTGCTGCTTTTTGTGTGTTTACGCAATTCTTTTGTGAACGAACCGTATTGCTGTTCAATCGATGCGCTCGCGCGTCTTTTTTCACTGAACCAGGCTGGTGTGTGGCTATGCGCTCGCGCGGTGGGGTGGTTTTATCTTGCCGTACACCGCCGCAGTGGTCGTTACCCCTTCGCCGCGCTGCAACGCCGGGGTTTGCTTTGTGACGAAGTGTGAGTATGTGCCATGTTCACTTACAATCTGTCGCAGTGAGTACCTTTCTTCATGTTAGGCATGGAATTAAACAAATGGGGTCAAACAACCATAGAAGAGTCCTGCTTGATGTGGTTTGATGTGGTTTGACCGGTCTTTCATACTAGAGGTCTATCCTAGATGTAGCTATGAGTCATACTATGGGAGAGCCTAGAGTGATCGCTTTTTGAAGCTGTCGCCGCGTTTATTGCTACCTAACTGAAAGGTATTGCTTCTTCTTCGGGGTATTTCGAGCCGCTTGTTGCAATTTCAGGCAGAGAATGAAAACTGCAAAGAAGCTTTCTCATTAAAAGAAAACGGCTCCCCTTCCCGCTCAGAGACGGACAAAAAACACTCTAGGCTTTGGTCGCGGTGTGGCTCCTGTTACGTGACTTTTTATTTGGAGGCGTAACTATCGTTTCGTCCAGTGGACGATCATATAGTTGCTTCTATCAAGCAGTTACCTTACCCAGTATCGCGTTTAGTCAGTGACGGTTCTGATAATACTCAAGTCTGGTCGCAGGTAGGCAGCCGTGTTAGCCTGCTGTTACATGCTCTCCCCTCTCCCGAAAGACTGCGGCTTCTACCTACGTTTAACTTCGGGCTTCCCGTAGGCGTTTGTTATCTGTCAGAGTTGTTACCTCCCCCCCTCACAGAAACCTTTGACCGCGTTGTACAGTAGCTTTGGCTTGGTTTAGCCTCCCCTCCTGCTTCAACTGCTTTCCCTGTTGAGCAAGAAACGCAGTCTATAAAAGTAAAAGTGATACATATTGTTCTAGTATGATGGGGTATTTGAAGCACACAACAAACCCCTTGACATAATCTCAGGGGTTTGTTAATCTAAATCTGCTTAGAAGAATTTAGATTTTCCCTAAAGAAACCGTTTTCAGACGGTTTTTTTATGTCTTATAACTAGCATAAACACTACCATAACCCCGTGTCAATATCACAGACTATATCAAGTTTAGGGCTTCTGTACTGGCTAAATGCACTAGTGCACAAGTGCGAAAGTGCATAAGTGCACTAGTGCACCATGAGGAAAACTATCTTATATTGCGTCCATTCTTTTGGAGGTAGGCAAGGAGGGCTTCTTCCATGATTTCATAAAGCGGGCGGTCTTTTTCTGCTGCTAAGGTTTTATAAGCTCTGGCAATATCTAAGCGGATTTTATACCCTTTACTTGGTCTTATATTTTTCTTCTGATAGACTGGTGCACTTGTGCTTTTGTGCACTAGTGCACTTTTTAACGGCTCTTGGGACTGTTCTGTAGACAGTTGTACCCCTTTCCCCCTTTTAATAATTCCTATTGGTTTCCTATCTAATAAATCGTTTAAGTTACTTTTTGCCATATCGCGCTTCTATTTCATCGGTGAGTTTCTTATATGCCTTTGCTCCTGCTCCTGTCGGGTCATATAACGCTACTGGCTGGCCTGCTGCCGGTGACTCGGCAAGTTTCACATTCAAAGGGATCACCGTCTCAAATACCAAGTCTTTGTACTCATCTCGGAGTCTATGGGCAATTGTCGCGCTCAAGTTGGTACGCGAGTCAGACTGAGTAACAAAAATTCCACCGATAGCAAGCGTTGGATTGAGTTTGCGTACTAACCCGATGGTTTTTTCAAGTTTTGGCAGGGCTTTATAAGCGTACACATGCGCTTGGACTGGTACAAGTAAACTCGTGGCTGCTGCCATAGCGTTGAGGGTAAAAAGTCCTAAATTGGGCGGGCTGTCAATAAGGATATAGTCGTACCTGTCTCGTACTTCGTTTAAGGCTTCACTCAACAATATTTCACGTCCAACAGTGCCCGATAATTCGCTTTCCGCTCCCGCAAGGTTCAGCGTTGAGGGTATAAGGTCTATTCCTGCATCCGTTGGTATGGTTGCAAAACTTACTCCCTTTTCAGGGTTCAATAACACTTCATACACACTATACTCTGGCTCGTTCTCATCTAAATCAATACCAAGTCCTTGTGTCGCGTTTGACTGGGGGTCAAGATCAACAACGAGAACTTTATACCCTTTACTTGGTCTTATATTTTTCTTCTCGTAGACTGGTGCACTTGTGCTTTTGTGCACTTGTGCACTTTGTAACGGCTCTTGGGGCTGTTCTGTGGAAAGTTGTACCCCTTTCCCTCTTTTAATAATGCCTACTGGTTTCCTATCTAATAAATCGTTTAAGTTACTTTTTGCCATATCGCGCTTCTATTTCATCGGTGAGTTTCTTATATGC
>WNFD01000895.1_pt1 | contig 36761 bp, 41 predicted proteins | sample 5400491 | NCBI WGS metagenome assembly WNFD01 (sample SAMN13153343, study PRJNA577476) | soil metagenome | isolation source: 120 cm saprolite under Douglas fir tree site 2 hole 2 replicate 2 | place: USA:California | collected 2015-04-18 | reverse complement strand
GAGATTCTTGGAGCAGTTTAGATAGAGCTGTCAGTCGCCAGCTGTAATAGTTAGTCGCTCTCTTCTATGGTGAGTTCAACTTTCAAGTGCAACGGTTGATTTCGTTTTCGCTCCGGAGGAGCGAGATGTTTATAGCTCCGAGCGCACGCGCAGAGATCTCGCTCCGTTAGGAGCGAAACCCGGCAGCAGAACCTTGGTCGAGGCAGGCAAAGCGATTGCGCTCCTACGGAGCTTCGGAGTAAAGACAGGACCACCAGGCTATAAACATCTCGCCCCTCTGGGGCGAAGTGCAAAAAATGTTCTGTAGCACTTCCAATTGAATTCGCGGGTGTCAACTGACCGCTGACTACTGACAAATGCTAATCAGTTACAACTGGCTGCGCGAATTGACCGGCACGAAGCTCGACCCGCAAGACGTGGGGGACCGGCTGACGAATGTGGGTTTGGCCGTTGACGTGGTTGAAGCGCGCGGCGACGATCAGGTGCTGGATGTCGAAGTCGCTTCGAACCGCCCGGATTGCTTGTCGCACGTGGGCGTGGCGCGCGAACTCGCCGTGATCGAAGAGTCTTAAGTCTCAAGTCCCGCGTCTCAAGTTCCGAAAACGCAAGGCAAAGCGGCGGATTTCAGCGCCGTCGAAATTCTCGATCCCGATTTGTGTCCGCGATACGCGGCGCGGGTCGTGCGCGGAGTGAAGATTGCGCCCTCGCCCGAATGGCTGGCGAAGCGTTTGGAAACAATTGGCCAGCGGCCGATCAATAACGTTGCTGACATTACGAATTACGTGCTCCACGAGCTGGGGCAGCCGCTCCATGCTTTCGATCTGGCGAAGCTGGCGGAGCATCGCATTGTCGTCAGGCGCGCCGCGAAAGGCGAGTCGATCAAAACGCTTGACGGGGCGGATCGCAAGCTCGATGAGGAGATGCTGGTGATTGCCGATGCGAAGCGCGCGGTCGCCGTCGCCGGTGTCATGGGCGGCGAAGACTCAGAAATTTCAAACGCGACAGCCGACGTGCTGATCGAGAGTGCTTATTTCAATCCTGCGTCCGTGCGCCGGACGGCGAGGCTACTCGGCTTGCACACCGAAGCATCGCACCGGTTCGAGCGTGGCGCTGACCCCGAAGGCGTGTTGCGCGCACAGGAGCGCTGTGTCGCTTTGATTTGCGAAATCGCCGGCGGCGTGGCGACTGAAGACGCGCTGGATGTCTATCCCAAACGCTTTTCACCGGGTGCCGTTAGTCTGCGCCGTGAACGGGTTGAGGCGATTACGGGTTTGCGCGTTTCCGATTCGGAGAAACTACGCATCCTGACTGCTTTAGGGTTTGAGCTTCGTAACCATGGAGCGACCCGGCTCTCGTTTTCAATTCCTTCCTGGCGCCACGACATCGCGATCGAAGAAGACCTGGTGGAAGAAATCGCGCGCCACACTGGCTACGACAAGATCACGACTGCGCTGCCGCCTGCGAGTCTCGCCGGAGAATATCACTCGACCGAGCGACGCAAGCGCGCGTTGCGCGACGCTTTGGCGGCGCGAGGGTGCAACGAGGCCATCGGCTTCAGTTTCATCGGCGCGCTTTTGTTACTTTACAGAACCCGATCATCGAAGACTGGACGCGCATGCGTCCCACCCTGCTGCCCGGGATTTTGAGTGCCGTGCGGCACAACCTGAATCAAGGCACCCGCGACATCTCTCTATTCGAGCTCGGTCGCGTGTTTCGCGGGCGGGCGCCAGGCGAATTGCCCGCCGAAAGAGAGTGTCTGGCGCTGGCGGCGACCGGCGGAATCATGGAAACCGGCAAAGCTGCGCCGGCGCGCGACTTTGATTTTTATGATTTGAAAGGCGCCCTGGATGCCGCCGTCGAAGCGCTGAAGTTGCCGTCGCTCGATTACGAAGCAGCGCCCGTCAAGCATCTTCGCGCAGGCCAGACGGCCGCGATTAGCATCAACGGAAGTCGCGTCGGTTCGATCGGCAGACTCGCGGAAAGCGTCGCCGCTGAATACAAATTCAAGCAAACTGTATTTGTAGCCGAGATCGATCTAACTGCGCTGCTGGAGATTCCGGAAACCCCGGTGCTTTATTCGCCCCTCCCGCGGTTTCCTGCGATCGTGCGCGACGTGTCGCTGCTCCTCGATCGCAAAGTCACCATCGCCGAATTACTGCGGGCGGCCAAAGATCAAAGCGGCGAAAGTTGCGCCGGTGCGAAGTTCGTGGGCACGTATGAGGGCGAGGGCATTGCTGAAGGAAAGCGTTCGGTGACCGTGCGGTTCGAGTATCGCAGGCCCGACCGCACCCTGCGCGACGAAGAAGTTGACGAACTGCATTGGCCTTTGGTGGAAGCTCTAAAGGAAAAGTTTGGCGCTAAGGTGCGGTGACGCATTCGTCTCTGCGCAGCCTCTGCGAACTCTGCGCCTCAGCGGTGAAATCCTTTACGAAGACAATCACCGCAGAGACACAGAGAACGCCGAGAACGCGCAGAGAAAAACACGAAAGGTCTTGCGCTCTCGCTCATGAAGTCGGATAATCTGGCAGATTTACGAGCGCCAGGCAGGAGAGAACGATGGTCGCACTCAACGGGCTCGAAAAATTCTCGCATCTCGAAGATAAAATCTATCGGACCATCGAGCTCGCCAAAACCCTGCGTCAGGAGAAGGACGAACTGGAACGCCAGCTGGCGACGGTTCGCGGTCTCGGCGGAGACAAACAGCAACTCATCGCTCAGATTGAGCGTCTGCTGGCAGAACGCGAAGCAGTTCGAACCAGGGTCCAGGCCATGCTCGAGGCAGTAGCCGCTGCCGACCCAGAACTCGCGGAGGCGATACGCGGATGAGCACAGACACTGTCGGCGCCGATCGAAATGTCGACGCGTCCCCAACTATCAAAGTCGAAATCTACGACCAGGCCTATACCGTGCGCTCTGACGGCGATCCGGAATACCTCAAAGAGTTGGCCGAATACGTTGACCTGCGCATGCGCGAGATTTCTTCCGGCACATTGACTGTTGATTCTCGCAAAGTTGCCATCCTGGCCGCGCTCTACATCGCCGATCGCCGACGAGCTTCATCAACTGCAAAAGATTCACGATCAGGCTGACGAGCAACTAGCGTCGCGCAGCGCCGAATGCTCAGAGATGCTCGATCGGCTGCTGAAAGTCCCGCGCAGTTTGGATCGCCCAACGTCCGCCTCATAATAACGACCCCAACAGAGCGGTGCTTAGAGAGAGATTACCGCTAAGCAAAGCGATCCACGAAATCACACGAAGCTGAAGAGTTTTGTGCGCTTTCGTGTGATTTCGTGGATCGAAGTCGTTCAAGGGAAATAAGGCATGAAACCGATCCAGGTCGCCACCAAACCAATTCACTAACCACCTATCGCGTTTTGTGTTACTATCCCCGCCGGCAGAGGGAAGTTTCTGCGGGGTTCGTCACCGGGTATCGGATGATTGAGCCAACGTCGTTCAAAAGGGAGATCGACGCCGCGCGCTAGTGCTTTTCTTCATCGTTAAGAAGAGCCGACAGTTAGCGACGAAAAAAAGGTCACCCACCTGTTAACTCAGGTTCAATTACGACTTCGGAACGGCCCGGCGGTTTTCCCTCTGCCGGATACGCAGGTTCACCTCGCAACGTGTTCAGTGTAAGGTTAGACCTTATACACCTTCTCTGTGTCGCGACCTGGACTCATATATGAGGTTCACGGGCGACTCACAGCCTCAGGAGACGGAACCATGAGAAATCCCCTCGACCATCCTGTAGTTGATTATTTGGTTAATATCCTTTGTAGCCTGCTTGTCGCAATAATTTGCTTCGAGCTTGGCGGTAGCCTGGCTAAGGTATCGGGGAACGAAGAGAGCGTTCTCGGACTCACCTTTGAAGCCTCGGGGGCGCTCGCTGGGTTTATTATTGTTTTTCTTCTCTCCAAGAAGGCGCTCGAAAGACTCAGAAGCAACGCCGCGGCCAGAAGAGAATTGTCGACGGTGCGCGTCAAAGTGTACGTTCTCTCCAAAGGCTTCGATCGCAAAACCAGATACCAATGTGAGGCCAGCCTCCAGAACGAAACCACGGGAGCGACGCGGACTGCCCAGGTTACACCGCGTTGGGAGGCTGGATATTTGACACTGCTTTTCCCTGACGTCTTACTAGCTGAATTTGTCGGTGCCGTGATTACCGACGATCTTAATCACCAATGGCAGTTGGAGGATTTCCAACCTTTTACACACAAACAGAACGTTATTCCGTTATTCAAGAGCAACGGCAACGGCGGTGGCGGAGGGAGCAACAGTGTCGCTAAAGCTTAAGAATAAGTGGAACTACAGAGGCGACGACCGTTGGAGGTGGGAGGCGTTCCTGGATGATGAGGGTTCAGGTGAACTAAAAGATGTCGAGTCCGTTGAGTACATCCTCCACCCTACTTTTCGTAATCCGATAAGAAGGATTGAAGATCCCGAAGGGGGCTTTTCTCTTAACACTGAAGGTTGGGGCGTATTTGATCTGAAGGCCTTTGCGCAGATGAAAGATGGTTCCATGAGGCCGCTAAGTCATTTGGTTAAGCTTGAATACGATCCGCCTACAGGAGTCAGCGAGTAGAGCAACAGGCGAGCTTTGGTTTAGGTTGTCGATCGAGTCTCTGAGGTACAAGAGGTACAAAATACGCGTCCGATCGATTTGCGATCCAGGGCGCGTTTTTTAGGATCGGTAGTAGCGAATTGAAAATCCTAATAATAGGCGATGTGGTAGGCAAGCCGGGCCGCGCGGCTTTGCTCGATCGTCTGCAGGACATAAAAGAGCAGCACGCGATCGATTTCACCGTGATGAACGCGGAGAACGTGGCCGGCGGTTTTTCGATCACTCCGGCAATCGCTGACTTGCTTTTCTCGTCCGGCATCGACGTGATGACCTCTGGCAATCACATTTTCGACAAGCACGAAGTCATCGACTACATAAAAGTGCAACCGCGCCTGCTGCGTCCCGCAAACTATCCACCGCACACGCCCGGCAATGGCATCTGGGTTGGTGAAGTGAAAGGCGTGCGCATCGCCGTGATGAACTTGCTGGGCCGTATTTTTATGCAGCCCGCGGACGATCCGTTCAGGATTGCCAACGAATTGCTGGCGTCGTTGCCCGTTGACGTTAAAGTTCGGATCGTTGATATGCATGCCGAAGCGACTTCCGAGAAAATTGCGATGGGCTGGTTTCTCGACGGGCGCGTTTCGGCTGTGGTCGGTACGCACACACACGTCCAGACTGCCGACGAGCGCATTCTCCACGAGGGCACGGCTTATCTCACTGACCTGGGGATGACGGGCAGCTATGGCGGCGTCATTGGCATGAAGAAGGGCGACATCATCAATCGCTTCACCTCACCAATCCATCGCAAACCTGATCACTCGAAGAGCGAAGTGCGGATTTGCGGCGCGGTCGTTGATGTTGATGAAGCGACCGGGCGGGCGCGAGGGATTGTGAGACTTAATTTGAGTCACGAATCATAAGTGGGCGGTGTGCAGTGTGCAGTTAAGAAAACCGCGGGATAGCTTTAGAGACACAGCAAGAAGGAAGTCAGGTTGGTGTAATAACTCTCTCTCAATCTCACAATCAAAAAGGAGACTCACTATGAAGGTTAAGAACTATCAGGAATTAATCGTCTGGCAAAAAGCCATGGATTTGGTCGAGGATGTTTACAAGTCATCCAAGGACTCTCCCCGCGAAGAAATCTACGCGCTCACAAGTCAGATTCGGAGAGCGGCGGTTTCAATCCCCTCAAATATTGCGGAAGGTCAGGGAAGAAGGACGACCTTGGACTTTCTCCGTCACTTGTCCATTGCTTACGGTTCACTGCGCGAAGTCGAAACGCAAATCCTAATTGCGAGGCGGCTGAGGTACGTGGCGCAGACTCGAGTTGACGACGTAATGGACCTCGCTGGTGAAGTTGGACGGCTCCTTAACGGCTTGATGAATTCGCTTGCGACATGATTCGCTCGGCAGGTCTGGCTGCCCACTGCGAACTGCCCACTAATCTTACTCCGGTGCAATCTCCGGCACGACATTCGCCGTCTCCGGCTCGGTCGGTGGCGACAGCAGCAATTCGGCGAAAGCCGCCGGCAGCGAGCGGACGCGGCCATTGCCGTCGGTGACGACGTGACCGGTTTCGCCCTCAGCGATCACCGTGCCGTCACTGACGCGCAGAATCTCATACCCAAATCGTAAACTGCGCCGGCGCAGTTCCGTGACGCGAGTCCTCACTATTAACTCGTCATCGTAATAAGCGGGAGCCTTGTAGCGGCAGTAACTTTCCGCGACTACCAGAAAGGAATTTTCGTTTTCCTCCATCTCGCGATAGGAAAAGCCCCGGGCGCGGCAGAATTCGGTGCGGCCGATTTCAAACCAGATCAGATAGTTCGCGTGATAGACCACGCCCATCTTATCGGTCTCGGCATAGCGCACGCGCAGATATGCATCGTGCCAATCGTCTAATATTTCTTCATCGTCCGGATTTATCAAGCGCTGGTTCTCCTGCGATAGCTCAAAGAAGTCAGTGCCACCTGCGTAGTGGGATGGCGAAGTTCACGGTCTATTGAATTGCTAATCGTTTTAGCGGACTATAAGAGCGAAAGGTTAATGATGTCAAAGAGAATCCGCTTCGCGCTTGCGGCAATAGCAATATCATTGGCCCTATTTGCGGGCCTTTCCCAGCCGTCAGCGAGTTCGTCTTTCTCTGCGGAGTCACCGCGTCCTCTGCGTCTCTGCGGTGAATGCTTTACCCCTGCCGCCGCTCAGCAGACCGCCGCGCGCAACGCCGCCCTCATCGCCGCGACCCAGGATGTTCTTAAAGAGACGAGCGCGATTCGCCAGCTCTCGATCCTGCGTCCCGTGCAAAGCTCGGCCCAGTCCCGTGCAGAGATCGAGCGCGCGCTTATCAAGAGCCTCGATGAAGACACGACCCCCGCGAGCATACACGCCGACGAAGTCACTCTGAAAAAGCTTGGCCTGGCGCCGGCTGATTTTCAATACCGCGCCTTGATGCTGCGGGTGCTGACTGAACAGGTAGCCGGCTATTACGATCCGAAGACGCGGCAGTTTCATCTGGCCGATTGGATCGACTGACGCACGCGCTGCAGGATCAGCATTTCAATCTGCGCCGCTTTGAGCATTGGCCCAAAGGCGATTCGGACGCCGAGCTCGCCGCGCACGCTTTGATCGAAGGCGATGCGACGCTGGCGATGGCGCTCTATGTCGCGAACAATCCGTTGGTCGCGCTGGCCTTTCTCAAATCGCTCGGCGCCGCCGGAATGGCTTCCGCTGAACTGGACAAAGCGCCACGCGCGCTGCGTGAGTCGCTGCTGTTTCCGTATCAGGACGGCGAGAAGTGGGTCAGCGCGCTTTACAAACGCGGCGGCTGGAACGAAGTCTCGCAAGCCTTCACGACTCTGCCGCAATCGACTGAACAGATTCTGCATCCGGAAAAATATTTCGCGCACGAAGCGCCGGTGAAGGTGACACTGCCCGACGTAACGAATCTGCTGAGCGGAAGCCGCGCAGAGGTCAGAGATCAAAGATCAGAGGTCAGAGGGCGGCGGTCGGTTAGAGGCCTTTCATCCCTCATCCTTCAGCCTTCATCCTTTCGCCGTAACTCATCACTCGTCACTCATCACTCATCACCGAGCGGCGCCTGGCGCCGCGTCGCTTACGACGTTCAGGGCGAGTGGGGCTTCTATCTAATCCTTGATCAGTTTCTAAAGTCACCCGCCGAATCGCACCGCGCCGCCGCCGGTTGGGGCGGCGATCGCTTCGCCGTGTACGAAGGCCCGCAGGGCGAAATCTTGATTGCGTCACTCTCTGTCTGGGACACAGAGAACGACGCCCGCGAGTTCTTTGACGCGTATGTGAAGCGCATTGAGTTGCGCTATCCCAACGCCGCACCACTCGGTTCGTCTTCCCCCTTGCCCTTTGCCCTTTCCCCCCAAGCTGAAGTTCTCCGAAGCTGGAAGACTTCAGAAGGGAACGTCACGGTTGAAATCCGAGGCTTGCGCGTGCGTGTGATCGAAGGCATTCCAGATCGCGTGGACTCTAACTTGTTGCTCAAGTCCGCCTGGTAGGGTTGTTTTGCTTGTGCACCGTGGTAATACCGATTTCATATGCCGAGATATACGGCACCAAGCCAACGAACCAACAGTTCACCGAGCTGGTTTCTTCTTTTAAGACCGAGCCTACCTTTATCTCTCTTGCGATGTGGAATCTGATGCTCTCGCTTTTCGAAAAGGATGTCGAGAAGTACAAGTATCTTCAGGAGTTTTTCATTCACAATCTCATCCCGAAGAACCTTCGTGATCGGGTATCGAGGGCGGCTTCACTAGATTCAGAATCACCCCGGGCAGTTTTTGGTCGTTGGCAATTACTTGCCGTGATGAAAAAAGTGCTCCTTGAGACTTCGAGCGCGGGCGACAGAGATCCAAGACACGACGACGATGCCAGGCGAATACTCGGTGAGGCGTGTCTAATGCAGAATGACCTGCTTTTTACCGAAGAGCAGGAGGAACGACTCAGGCCCAGGGAAGGTCCAGGAGAATCAGAGAGGATACATGATGAATTGATGACACAATGGCTTTTTCAGTACGAGCTATATCACCCTCCCGACGTCTATCAAGCCGTCGCTCGCAACGATGAATATTTCAAGATTTTCGAACACCGGTCACATAAGTTGACGTTCGACAATAACCAAACTCTGGTAGAGAGGTTTACTGAACTGACCGGCCTATCAATTCAACAATACTTGCGGCTCTATTTTGCAATATATGCTTTACACACAACCACATTGGAAACAAGACACCCGGAAGAGATCAACGCCAACCCCTCACTAATCAACTTCGATAAGGAACGCGTCTTCGCGCTGATGGGGCTAAACCTCGAGGAACTGGGAATCTTCTTCAAGCGCATCCTTGTCGGGTTGCCTGCAATAGTAGCCGGAGTGAAACAAGATGCTAACTCAACCCGTGCATGGCAGTTTGACTTCACGACTTTTCGTAACTCGCCACTCGTATTCAACTCGGATTCCAAACGTGGCTTCACCTGCATTGCCTTCCCATTCCTAATTGAAAAGCTTGCATCCGGCATTTACCACACAATCCTAAATTCATGGGAAGAGGGTGATCCTGAGCGTAAGAGGTTCCAAAGTTACTGGGGCAAAGTGTTCGAACACTTCGTTAACGACCGTCTCCGCGATCAATATCCATCAAAGATCTTGTCAAAGCAATTCTATGCAAATCCGTATTTTGTCAAAAAGAAAAACCGTTCGATCGAAGTATCCGATGCCGTGCTTGATTATGGTGATTCCTTGGTTCTCATGGAGCACAAGGGCGGCTATTTGAGTTTGGACGAAAAGTACGGTGACAATGCAGCTGAACTGCTCAAGGGAATTGCAGCCAAATTTGGGAAGGCCATCAAGCAATTATCAAGAGGCATAGGGATGTTACTCAATGAAGACGACGGGCAGCGCGATGACTTCTCCGAATACGATGAAAAGCGTCGCCCTGTTAGTGTCTTTGGCTCTACTGATGTGGCCAGGATTCGCAAGGTTTACCCGGTCGTCGTTGTGCAAGACTTTTCGATGACGATGGGATTCATGAATCGTCGTATGAAGCTGCAGTTTTCAGAAGAGATGCGAAAGTATAAGGTTCGAGCGAACGTTAACATTCGCCCCCTCTGCCTCCTCAGCATTGAAAATGTTGAGGATGTCTTTGCACAACTTGAAGAGGTTAAGCTGACTGACGTTCTGGATGAGTATGCCAGGGGGGTACATGAGCCGCTCTCCAATTTCAATGCAATTTTTACCAATTATCTGAAGACAAGAGGAATCGAACGACGGCGATATAGTTGGTCGAGAAAGCGGGGAGAGGAATTCCTAGACTCGATCATGAAGCAATTCACCACTGACGGGTGACGCGACAGTGCTTGCTGCGAGTATTAATGACGCCAGTTCCTGATTGTAAATTGAAAGAGCCCAAAGAGTGTCGGATACGAACTACTAGGCAACAACAGCACACACTGTTAGAATTCAACCCGGTTTCGCAATGTCTTCGAACACAAAGAACATCTACGACGAGCACATCAAGCCGCTGCCGCGAGAGCAGCAGGTTCAGCTTCTGGACTTGTTGCAGACCGAACTCGAGAACGGCGACGACAATGGGCAGCGACGCAGCATTCTTGAACTTCATGGCCTGGGCAAAGAGATTTGGCAAGGCGTCGATTCTAACGAGTACGTGAGAAAGCTGCGCGATGAATGGGAAGATCGTGTTAGATGAAACTCGATGACGCGCTCCACGGAGTATCAAGACTTGCCTTTGATACCGCGCCGATCATCTATTTCGTTGAAGCGAATCCTGCTTACGACAAAGTAGTTTCCAACATCTTCAATCGAGTCGCCGTTGGAGAACTAGAAGGTTGGACTTCGGTCATCAGCTTGAGCGAAGTATTGGTTCAGCCGTTTTTCTCCGGCAGAAATGATCTTCAAAATGCCTATCGAGAGCTTCTTCTCAAGAGTTCCAACTTCCACACACTTCCGATAAGTGCGACGGTCGCGGAAAACGCCGCGCGAATGCGCGCCGCGTACGGCCTTCGGTTGCCGGACGCAATCCAGGTTGCTTTCGCCCTTGATACTGGTTGCCAGGCTATGGTCTGCAATGACCGCTCGATGCGGCGCGTCACTGAATTGCAGGTCTTGATCCTGGATGACCTTGAGCCTTGATCTGTGATATTTTCACCGCAGAATAAAGCTTCAAAGAAGTAGACGGTAAACGGTAGGCAGTAGCCTATACAGTAACAGTGTGTAGTGAGCGGTGAGCAGTAGAATGGCTTCCGAATCTCAAATCACGCCCGGTTCGAAATCCGCGATTGCCCCCCTTTCAGAAACCCCTTCAAGAGTGACTAGCAACTCATCATCTCAAACATCGCGATTGCGAGAACTGACCGTTGAACTGCGCGAGTTGGAAGCAAAGCTGCGTCTCGGCGGTGGGCTGGAGAAAATCGATAAGCAGCATAAGCAAGGCAAGCTGACAGCTCGCGAGCGCATCGATCTCCTGATCGACAGGGATTCTTTCAGACAAGAAATAGGCTTGCTGGTTGCGTATGACGAGTACAGATCGGCAGACCAGCGACCGGGGACCGGAGACGGAAAAAAGAAAGAAGAAGAAATCGGCGGGGCACCCGCAGCGGGAGTGGTAACTACGATCGGTCGCGTCACTGGGCGCGAAGTTGTTGTTGTCGCGAACGACGCCACCGTGAAAGCCGGATCGTGGTGGCCAGAGACGATCAAGAAGATTCTGCGCGCGCAGGAGATCGCAATGCGCTCGCATGTGCCGATTATCTATCTGGTCGATTCGGCGGGCGTGAATCTTCCTTACCAGGGCGGCGTGTTTCCCGGCCAGTATGGTGCGTCGCGCATCTTCTATTACAACTCGATCATGCGGCGCTATTTGAAAGTGCCGCAGATCGCCGCGGTGATGGGGCCGTGCATCGCCGGCGGCGCATACCTGCCCGCGCTTTCGGACATCATCATCATGGTCGAAGGCACTTCGTTCATGGGATTGGGCGGCGCGAACCTGGTCAAAGGCGCGACCGGCCAGACGATCGACAACGAAACTCTCGGCGGCGCGCGCACGCATAACGAGCTGTCGGGAGTGGCTCATTATCGGGTCAAGAATGATGAAGAGTGTCTGGCGAGGATCAGAGAGTTTGTGGCGGAGTTGCCGGTTCCTGTTGCGCGGAGTAGCCAATCACACAACACAAACGATTCGCAGGGGGAGGCCGCACCGCAGGCCCTCACTCCCCTGACCTCCTCTCCCAAAAGGGAGAGGGGGAGTTCCGAACCGCACGCAGAGAGAGGGAATGAGCCGAAGACTCCGGAAGAAAGACTCTACGACATCATTCCCGAAGATCATCGTCAGCCTTACAGCGTGCGCGAGCTTTTGGATTGTCTGCTCGACGAAGGACATCTGGACGAGTTTCAGGCGGACTATGCCAAAGAGATCATTACCGGGCACGCGCGCATACGCGACATACAGGTCGGAGTGATTGCCAACAACCGCGGCATGTTTCGCGATCCGGCGGGCGGCTCGCCAAAATTTGGCGGGATCATCTACACCGAATCGGCTGAGAAGGTCGCTTACTTCATCGAAACTTGTAGCCGGCATCAGACGCCTCTGCTTTTCATTCAGGACGTTTCCGGATTCATGGTGGGATCAGAGGCAGAGCATTCGGGAATCATTCGCGCGGGCGCGAGGTTTGTCGAAGCGATGGCCACGGCGCTCGTGCCAAAGATTGTCTTGACGGTAAACCATGCGTCAGGCGCAGGCTATTACGCGATGGCCGGGCAGGGCTTTGATCCGGATTTCATTTTCAGTTGGCCGACCGGACGCATGGGCGTGATGGAAGGAGACTCTGCGGTCCAGGCCGTGTTTGGCAGTGAACTTACGAAGCTAAGAGCAAAGGGCGAAGAGCCAAGTGCCGAGTTGCAGGCGAAGATGCAAAACGTGCGCGAGACTTACGAGCGCGACCTGGACGCGAAGTACGCTGCGGCGCGCGGATTTGTCGATGCCGTCATTGCACCGGAGGAGACAAGAGACGCGCTGGAGCTTGCATTGCGCGTGAGTTTGAATTATTCAGGACCGCATCTGGGGCAGTTTGTGTTGCCGGCGGGAGTGGTTTAGGAAATTATCCGCAGTTTACGCGGATTACGCACAGGCAGAAGTTCACGCAAAGGCGCGCAGGCGCCAACAAAAAGGAGAACACACGTGAGAAAGAGCACCATCTATCTTTTCGTTCTGGGACTTGCGGTTGTGGTTGGGACGGCGCTGGCCAGCGCGGGTTTGGTTGCGTCCGCGCAGAATTCGAATTCGGCAACGACGACGACCAACACGACCAAGCCCAAAACTAAGCATATCCAGAAGGCGGCGCCGGCGATGCCTCGTTGCGATAATACGAAGCAGGAGCAGACCGATCTCTCGGGCACGTACACCGGTAAGCTCAAGCATGGTGACGGTCCCACAGTCGACGCGACCTTGACGGTCAACGGCAATAACTTTACCGCAACAATGGGCAGCGACACTCATTCGGGAAAGATAACCGCGGTCACAACCTGCGGCTACACGGCCGTGACAATGATGATGGACGGCGCGCCACAGGCAATGTCATTGCGGGCCAAGAAGGTTGGCGACAACTTAACGCTAACCAGCGTGCCGGGCGAGCCGCAAATGGTCACCTTTACCACGGGCGGCGGCGAAGCGATGAAGGCCAAGCCCCGGCACCGGAAACATAAGGCGACAGCCAAGACGACGAGCACTCCGGCGACGACGCCGAAGCAGTAAAAGAGTGCGGGTGAACTGATCGACGCGAGGACGCGGAGACACGAAGACACGGCGAGACGGAAATCCGCAACGCGACGGCGTTCGCGAGTTTCGCGCCGGTGTTTTTGTGCGCCGCGTCTTTGTCTGAAAGATTGCAATGAAGGAAAAGATACGCATCGCGGCCGGTCAGGGCTTCTGGGGTGATCTGCCCGACGCGCCGGTCCGCCAGGTTGAGGAAGGCCCAATCGACTATCTGATGCTCGATTATCTGGCCGAGGTCACGATGTCGATCATGCAGAAGCAGAAAGCGCGCGATCCTAAGGCCGGTTATGCACGCGACTTCGTTTCGCTGATGAAGCGGATTCTGCCGGCGTGCGTTGAGCGGGATATCAAGGTTGTTGCCAACGCCGGCGGCGTGAACGTCGAAGGATGCGCGGCGGCTGTTCGTGAGGTGGCGCGCGAATTGGGCCTGGGAGGCAAGCTGAAGATTGGGATCGTCACAGGTGACGACATTCTGGATCGCGTCGACAGTTTCTTGGCGCAAGGGATCGAGTTGCGCAACATGGACACGGGCGAACCGTTGACCACCGTGCGCGATCGGATCCAGAGCGCGAATGCTTATCTTGGCGCGGCGCCGATTGTCGAAGCGTTGAACCAGGGAGCGCGGGTCGTCATCACTGGGCGCGCTACTGATACGGGTTTGACACTTGGGCCGATGATTCATGAGTTCGGCTGGGCAGGCGATGATTGGAACAAACTGGCCGCGGGAACGATTGCGGGACACATAATCGAATGCGGCGCGCAGTGCTCTGGCGGCAATTGCCAGTATGAATGGCAAAGCATTCCCGATCTGGCGAATGTCGGTTTTCCGATTGCCGAAGCCTCAGCAGACGGCACGTTCGTGATCACCAAACACGAAGGCACCGGCGGTCGCGTGAACCTACCGTCAGTCAAAGAGCAACTTGTTTACGAGATGGGCGATCCGCGCGGATACATTACGCCCGATTGTGTCGCGGACTTCACCACAGTTCGGCTTTTGGATGACGGCGCTGACCGTGTGCGCGTCTTTGGGATCAAGGGCCGCCCTGCCACCGACACTTTGAAAGTCTCGATTAGTTATTCCGCGGGCTACAAAGCCGTCGGCACCCTTGTCTACGCGTGGCCGGATGCCTATCAAAAGGCGAAAGCCGCAGACTCGATTTTACGCGCGCGTCTTAATCGCCTCGGCCTGCGTTTCGATCAGATTCTGACTGAGTACGTTGGCGCGAACGCGACGCACGGACCTTTGGCGGGCGAGCCGTCGCCGGATCTCGCCGAGGTGCAGTTGCGGGTAGGCGTGCGTGGAGACGACCGCAATGCGATCGAGAGATTCACGAAAGAGATCGCGCCATTGATCCTGACCGGGCCGCCGGCAGTAACTGGTTTCGCCGGAGGTAGGCCAAAGGTGGAAGAGATTGTTGCTTACTGGCCGGCACTGATTCCGAAGAGCCAGATCATGTCGAACGTTGAGGTGATCGAAGCATGAGTAGTGGCGTTCTGGGAAAACTAAAACGCAGAGGGCGCGGAGGTTTTCGCAGAGGACGCAGAGATTTGTGTTCATCAGGACGCAGAGAATCATGAGGGTGCAGCTTATCAGACTTGGCCACGCGCGCTCCGGCGACAAAGGCGACACCGCCAACGTCGGGCTGATTGCCTTGCGGGATGAGTTCTATCCTTTTCTGCTGCGCGAAGTGAGTGCAGCGCGCGTAAAGGAACATTTCAAAGGAATCTGCAAAGGCGAGGTAGAGCGATTTGAGTTGCCAAACCTCGGCGCACTCAACTTTCTACTGCATGAAAGTCTCGGCGGCGGTGGCACACTTTCATTGATGACTGACGCGCAGGGCAAGACGTTTTCGACGGCGTTATTGCGAATGGAAATTGAAATTTCCGACGACGAAGTGAAGGCACTCAACCTCTAGAATCGAGAGCTTCGCGTTGGAAGAGCCAGAGCGATCCACGAAATGACACGAAATCACCCGAACTAAGATGTCTTGTTCGTGCTGTTTTGTGTGGCTTCGTGGATCAGGTGTTTGCTGAGTCGACCACAGATCATGCAGCCACAACGCAAGATGACGATTAGTCACGGCTTTGCAGACGTCAACGACATTCGTCTGCATTATGCGGAATGTGGAACCAGCAACGAAGAGCTTGTCATACTGCTTCACGGCTTTCCCGAGTTTTGGTATTCGTGGCGGCATCAATTGCCGGTGCTGGGAGGGCGTTATCACGTCGTCGCGCCGGACATGCGCGGCTACAACTTGAGTGACAAGCCGCCGCGAGTCGAAGATTATCGGATAGAGTTTCTTGTCAGCGATGTGCTTGGGCTAATCAGGCACTTTGGAAAGTCTCAGGCCGCGATCGTCGCGCATGACTGGGGCGCCGGCGTAGCTTGGGCTGTCGCGCAAAGACATCCGGAAGTCGTGTCGAAATTAGCGGCCCTCCAAGTGCCGATGCCGGTAGCCTGGCGCGACAACATGACCTTGCGCCAGTTCCTGAGCAGTTGGTACATGTTTTTCTTTCAACTGCCGCGCGTGCCGGAGTGGTGGGCGAGCCGAAAACACTTTGCCAGAATTGAACGACTGTATCGAGAGACAATCGTCAGGCCCGGCGCATTTACCGACGAAGACATCGCCGCTTACAAGGACGCGTTGCGGCAGCCGGGTGCGCTGACCAGTTCGATAAATTACTATCGCGCAAATGTTTTTCGGTCGCTATTGCGCGGCACCGAAACTCCGAAGGATTCGGATGGGCGGATTCGAGTGCCCACACTTTTCATCTATGGCGAGCAGGACATTGCAGTGATTCCGTCTACCGTGAGAGATCTTGGCCGATTCATCGATGCGCCGTACCGCGAATTGCGGATTCCTGACAGCGGCCATTGGGTGCAGAATGAAGCAGTCGATGAAGTGAATGGCGCGCTGCTCGAGTTTCTAGACGACGGTTCGTGATCAGATGCCGACTCAACAATCACACCTGGTCCTCTACGCCGTTACTGACGGAATTGCGCGGATTACACTCAATCGTCCGGAGAAGCGCAACGCGCTCAACGATGAGGTGATCATCGCTCTGAAAGACGCACTGTGTCTGGCGGATCAGGATGAGAGTGTTCGCGCCGTCATCCTTGCGGGGGCCGGCGCGGACTTTTGTGCGGGCGCTGACCTTGCGGCGCTGCAGAGAATCTCGAACGCTTCAGTCGCCGAGAATCTTGAAGATGCGCGCTCGCTGATGGAGCTGTTCATCTTGATTCGGCAGGTCCGCATCCCGGTGATCGCGGCGGTAAAGGGAAGAGCGTTGGCCGGCGGTTGCGGATTGGCGACCGCGTGCGACATTGTCCTGGCGTCGCGGTCAGCGCGGTTTGGTTATCCGGAAGTGAAGCTGGGATTTATCCCCGCGATGGTGATGGCGATGTTGCGCCGCAGCGTTTCGGAGAAGAGAGCTTTTGAGTTGGTTACGCTCGGCACAGAATTCAGCGCCGTAGAAGCGGCCGGGTTCGGCCTGGTCAACCATGTCTTCGATGACGCAGTGTTCGTTTCCGAAGTCGATGCGTTCGCGCGACAATTCGAAAAAGTCAGCCGCTCAGCCGTCAGTTTATCAAAACAGCTTCTTTATCAAATTGACGAGATGAGTTTCGAGAATGCCCTGGACTCAGGAGCTGATATGAACGTCATCGCTCGGATGACCGCGGACTGTCGCAAAGGAGTCGCAGCGTTTTTGAAGAAGCGATAAATTGGCTGAACGTTAGTCGCGCTTACCTTCTCGGCGGGACGTTTTCGCGTATGAACTTCGCGATATCCTGAGTTGAGGTGCCGGGCAGGAAAATCTCAGCGACGCCCTGCGCCTTCAATTTGGAAATATCTTCCTGGGGAACAATTCCACCCAAAACAACCAGGCAATCCGTCATTCCCTGACCACGCAAAAGCGAAACGATTCGGGGACACAGAGTATTGTGCGCGCCGCTCAGAATTGAAATGCCGACGGCGTCAACGTCTTCCTGGAGCGCAGCCGCCGCAATCATTTCCGGAGTTTGCCGCAAGCCGGTGTAGATGACTTCCATGCCGGCGTCGCGCAACGCACGCGCGATTACCTTTGCGCCGCGGTCGTGGCCGTCGAGGCCGGGTTTAGCAACCAGAACCCGAATCTTTCGTGGTTGATTCATCGGTTAATCGGTCTTCTAGATCAACGCAGGGACCAAGAAATCTAGATCGCAGGCTCTTCGTAGATTCCGTAGACGTCGCGCAGCGCCGAACAGATTTCGCCGAGCGTAGCGTAAGCGCGTACGGCTTCGATTGTCGCCGGCATCGTGTTTTCGTTGAGCAGCGCGGCCTTTCTCAGGCGGTCGAGAGTCTTCGACACCGCGCCATTGTCTCGTTTCGTGCGGGTTCGTTCCAACCGCTCCAGTTGGTGTCTGCGTACGGATTCGTCGATGACCAGAGTGGGAACTTCGGTCGGTTCATCTTCCATTTCATATTTGTTCACGCCCACAATCGTCTGGTCGCCGCGCTCTAAAGCCTTCTGATACTGATATGCCGATTCCTGAATCTCGCGCTGGGGGAAACCCTTCTCTACGGCGTCAACCATTCCGCCCATCGCATCGATCCGCTCGAAGTAACCAAGCGCGCCTGATTCCATTTTGTTGGTTAAAGCCTCGACGAAATACGAGCCACCCAAGGGATCCACAGTATTCGCGACCCCGGTTTCCTCGGCAATGATCTGTTGGGTTCGCAGAGCAATCAGGGCGGCTCTGTCTGTTGGCAAGGCGAGTGCTTCATCGTAAGCGTCAGTGTGCAACGATTGGGTACCGCCCAGCACTCCAGCCAGAGCTTGAATCGCCACTCGTACGATGTTGTTGAGCGGCTGTTGTACGGTGAGAGAAACACCGGCGGTTTGCGTGTGGAACCGTAACTTCATTGTTCGCTCATCCTTTGCGCCAAAGCGGTCGCGCATAACGCGCGCCCAAATACGCCGCGCGGCGCGGTACTTCGCAACCTCCTCAAAAAAATCGTTATGAGCGTTGAAGAAGAATGATATGCGCGGAACGAATTGCTCGAGGTTCAGTCCAGCGCGAAGGCCCCACTCGACGTACTCGATCCCATCGCGCAACGTAAATGCTAACTCTTGTAGCGCGGTCGCGCCGGCTTCGCGAATGTGATAGCCACTCACCGAAATCGGGTTGTATCGGGGAACATGGTTCGTACAGAACTCGAATGTGTCGACCACCAACTTCATTGCGGAGCGAATTGGATAGATCCATTCTTTTTGCGCGATGTATTCTTTGAGGATGTCGTTCTGCAAAGTTCCAGAAATCTTTTTCCAGTCCGCGCCCTGCTTCTCGGCAACAACCAAATACATAGCGAGGAAAACGGAGGCTGGCGCGTTAATCGTTTGCGATACCGTAGCCTTTTCGAGCGGAATGCCGTCGAACAGAACTTCCATGTCCGCTAGCGACGAAACGGCGACGCCGCATTTTCCGACTTCCCCTTCGGAAAGCGAAGAATCTGCGTCGTAGCCCATCAAGGCCGGCAGGTCATAGGCGACCGAGAGGCCTGTCTGACCTTCTTTCAAAAGGTACTTGAATCGCGAGTTTGTTTCTTCTGGTGTGCCAAAACCGGCGAACTGCCGCATTGTCCAAACCTTGCCCCGGTAACCATTAGCATGAATGCCACGGGTGTATGGAAACACGCCTGGTGCCGCGACGTCAGTTTCAAAATCGATGTCTGCCGTGTCGATTGGTGAGTAAAGCCGGTTGATTTCCTCGAGCGAGACAGTAACGAACCTCGATTGGCGTTCACCATGAGGCCCCCGAGTAACTTCTTCCCGGCGTGGTGACTCAGGTTGAACCGATGAGGCGTCTGTTATCTCTTGCATAGATGACAATTTGTTGCAATGCCGCCGCCACGCTTCAGTAGAAACAAAGTCTTTCCTGAGAAGGATTCGATGTTAGTTGATGGCTCTTATGTGTGTCAATCGGATGGATTCGACGAACCATCAAGTCGTTATGATCCTAAGCACTTGATTTGCCGCCATACTTAGGTTCTTTGGAAAGGAGCGCGGCTGCGAAAAAGCTTGCAGCCGCGCAATTCGGAGGGAACCTAGAATACGTGGACCAAACAGCGGGGTCAAGCAGCGATATTAGCGGGCAAACGATAGCGTTCCCATATTTGAACGTTCTACTGACTCTGTTGGCACTACGATATCATTCGGTCTTACCATGCCCAGTCTCGATCGCGCAGCGGATTCGATCATGCTGGGATCGTTCGTCATTCGTCTGATCTCCATTCCTAACGACGCGTTGCCACGGCGCAGTACTTCAATTTCCGAAGCTGTTCGCTGGAACTGCAGGGTCGAAGACTGCAGCTCGCTTCTCATTCGACCAATGACCGTCGAGGCTGTTCCGAGAACGGCGAGAATTATCATTACAAGAATAAGCCAAGAGGGAATAGATGCTAACAAATTGCGGACGTGGACGGCGGCTAATTGAAGATTGGGTGCGGCAATTGCCGGGAATGCTTGCGCGGCGATTCGCTGGGTTACGCGTTGGTCTGCAAGCCAATGCTTATTGTCGATCATGGATTCACCTCCACCGTCTTCCGTTGTTTCGTGCCCTTGGCGATTCCGATGACCGGGGATGGTTCCGAATTGGGCCCGCTGCCGTAAAGAAGACTCCGATGTTCTGTATCTATTCTCTGGTACCTTCTTCTGCGTTGAGTGCCTACTCGCATGGATGCCGACCTTCTGCGCATGGTCACGCGTGACTCTGATGTCCGTAATCTCCTCGCTGCGAACGTTCGCGCTTCGATCGACACATCTCGACCAATATTCGAAGCCGACGAGCGCGGCAAGACTCCCCCGGATCTGTTCTCACGCATTTCCGAGATTCTCCTGACTGGCAGGCGCTATCAAAACACTAGATAGGCGGCTCACGATAGCGTTGGGCGCAATATAAAGTGGTTGATCCATTTCAATCCCTTGCCCGTCAATGACTTAGCCAGCAAGTTGGCAGACTCTAGCACCCAAAGCGTGACCCTCGCAAGGCCATTCCTTTGCAACACTTCAGTTTGCTAACTTCAACGTCTACATGAGGTAAGGCGGGATTAAGCGCTTAAATGAGCGTACGCGTGGCGAACGGAAATGGAAAGCGGAGAAGTCGCTTCCCTCAAAGGGGGATCCAGAGCGTCGCACTGACGCATGGTTCCTAGGCTGTGACTACGTGATACGCCAAAGGCGCACAGCCCTACGTAGCAATTGGCACAATAGTGAGTTTCATTGCGATTGTTCTTCAAGTGGGCGCCTAGCGGCACGAGCATTGCCGGTTAACAGCCTCGTTTTGGGGTAAAGCCCTTCCGCAGAGGGATTAAACATTCTGACTATGAAACCAATTAAGCATATCGAACGGGGCCTGGCTGGGGCAGCTGGCTGGCTCTTCAACTCTATTCAACTCGTTAACCGGTATAAGCCAAACCCCTCCTTCACGCCGAAGTGGTCGGACAAACCTTTGCTGAAGTCTTGGCAGAAGACTAAGCCGACCCTTGGTTGGCCGAGGACCACTGATTCGCTTTGTCCGAACTGCGTTATCGAAGCTCGCGAGTCGATTCTGCGGGGGGATCAAGAGGTGTCAGTTCTGGTTAACGAAAAGGTCGGAGAAATCAAGGCGCAAATAGTCGAACGTGACGGACAGATCTGGATGGATAAGGATTGCCCAATTCATGGACATTTCGAGGACATGATGGCAATCGACGCCAAGTTTCTGACACATATTGAGGCAATGTTCCCAGGGCGCGACATTCCCGCGCACAACGATGAGAAACTCCACAACCACGGGTCTAGCACAATTAAGTATGGTCGCGGTGCGGTACTTACGGTTGATTTAACAAACCGATGCAACATGATGTGCGACCCATGTTTCATGGACGCTAACCAAGTGGGATTCGTCCACGAATTGAGCATGGATGAAATAAAGGAGATTTTGGATAACGCCATTTCGATTAAGCCTCGCCGTCAGATGTCCGTGCAATTTTCGGGGGGCGAGCCAACAATCTCTCCGCACTTCATCGAAGCTATTCGATATTCGCGCAAGGTTGGTTATAACTCGGTGCAAGCGGCGACAAACGGGATTGAGTTTGCGAAGAGCAAAGAATTTTGCCATCAAGCGGCCGAGGCTGGCTTGCGCTACGTATATTTTCAGTTCGACGGCATCGGGAACGATGCTAACAGTCACCGACAGGTCGGAAATCTATTCGATGTGAAGCTGCGCGCGATCAATAACCTGCACGAGGCTGGTGTCGAGATCGTTTTGGTCACGACTTTGGTGAATGGCATCAACAACGACCAAGTTGGTTCGATTATCCGATTCGCGTTGGATAATCCGAAAAAGATTGCGTTTCTATCGTTTCAACCAGTCTCTTTCACCGGCCGGGATGAAGCAATTACTGCTGAGCGACGTCTGCAGCAGCGTTATACGCTGTCTCATCTCGCTCATGATGTGAAGAACCAGGTTGGTATCACTGAACCAACGCGGGATTGGTTCCCGCTTTCGTTGATGGGAGCCTTCGCAGACTTTGCGGATTTGGTTCATGGGCCGAACTCGGAATGGGGTCAGGTTTCCTGTGGATGCCATCCGAATTGTGGCGTTGGAACTGCCGTGATGATTGATAAGGAAACGAAGGAAATGAGTCCGGTACCAGCGTTTCTGGATATTCCGGGACTAGTTAGGGATATGCGGAAGATAACCGACGCCGCACGCGGAAAGTGGTCCTCGAATTTCATGATGGGCTTGGCTTTGTTGAAGCATTATCGGCCATACGCGGCACCATCGGAGTTCAATCTTTACGAACTTTTTAAGAAGTTCGACAAGTCATTCGGTCTGACGGGCAAAGACTACGGGAAGGTTAGTGGAGATCGAAGCGAAGAGGATATTAAGAGACGCCGGGCGGATCGGTGGAACTTCTTATTCATCGCCGGCATGTGGTTCCAGGATCTTTTCAACTATGACTTCCGCCGCACTGAGATGTGCATCATTCCTTACGGCACCCAGGAAGGCGAGATCAGTTTTTGCGCCTACAACACGGGGATTGGCTGGCGCAACATCATCGAGCACATGCACCAGAACGCGACCGTGGGTAAGTGGTACGAAGAGCATGGTCGGCATGAAATTTTTGCGGGTGGTAAAGAGGTTCAGTTGACTGATGCAACGCACAATCTCAAACTCAACGAAGTCGACCTGGCGCGACCTAATAAGCCGCATATGGAAGGACCCAAGACTGCGCACGAGGAAATGGTGGCGATGCGCAAGCTTTATCAGGAGATGGTGCTCAAGCAACAGGAGATCAAGTCTGACAACGGCGATAAGCCAGTGCAGATCCAGGGCCTGAGCCGCAAGAAGGACCTCGCAGTTGTTTCAGCATAGGAGTTTGAAGACTCTTTCGATGGACGCCCCGCGAATGGTGCGAACTATTCGCGGGGTTTTCCGCGCCCGCTTGACCGCGATACGCACCGACGTGTTAAATAGGAATTTCGGAAACGCAGAGCACTGATAACTGGAGAACGAAATGGCAGTTGTGACTATTAACCAGGGCGAATCGATTGAAAGCGCGTTGCGCCGCTTCAAGCGCAAGGTGATGACCGAAGAGATAATTAAGGACGCAAAGAAGCATGCCTTCTTCATGCCGCCAGGCCAGAAGGCTAAGCTCAAGTCCGCTTTGGCTCGCAAGCGCAACAAGAAGAAAGGCCGCCCACGGCCGCGCCCCACTAGCGCAAGATGATCTCAAACGTGGTGCCTCAGACCACGAAACTCACCAAGTTGTGTAAATGGCTAAAGTGAGGTTCGGTCGAGACGTTTCAAAGCGGGAAGCGCACGTGTGTAAAGCAACCTTAACGGAGCTTCAGAGATCAGCCCGGTGAGCCAAGCGATGACGCGCATATTGTTAACCAATGACGACGGTATTCACTCTGAAGGCCTGATAACGGTCGAAAGGGTTCTACGCGAGATTGGCGATGTGTTTGTGGTCGCGCCCGCCGCAGAGATGAGCGGCGCTTCGCACAGTCTGACGCTCTCGCGACCGTTGCGTATTCGGCAGATTGATGGTCGCCACTGGACTGTCGACGGCACGCCCACCGACTGCGTAACGTTGGCCCTTCACAGAATTCTTCAAGAGAACGAGTTGCCGCACGTTTGTGTCTCGGGCATCAATCACGGAGGCAATCTTGGCGACGATGCTACTTACTCCGGCACAGTTGCCGGCGCATTAGAAGCGACCATCCTGGGAGTGCCCGGGATCGCCGTGAGTCTGGTCGCGCGCGAGCACTTTGATTTTAAGGAAGCCGCCAGATTTGCGTTCCTCGCCGTCAAGAAGATTCTGAGTGAAGGACTGCCCGAAGGGACGCTTTTGAACATCAACGTCCCGCTTGGAGAGATCAAGGGCGTGAAGATTACACGCCAGGGAATCAAGAACGCCAGACCTGTAATTACTGAGCACATCGATCCACGTGGCAAGCCGTACTTTTGGATTGGCGAACAGTACTTCCGATCAAATGCCGAAGACGGTACCGACTATCGCGCGATCGAAGACGGCTATGTTTCGATTACTCCGCTGAGAAGCGATATGACGGATCATGCGGCGCTTTCAGAAATCGAATCGTGGAATTATCTCGCGTCCGCTGAAGTACTGCAGACCTAGCCCGAAATTATCGCAGTTCTTGAGTCTCAATCGAATTTGAGTTCCACATTTTCACCGCGCGGCGCACTCCAGGCCGAATACCGCATTCCCCGCGACCGTATGGTTGAGCGCCTGCGGGAACAGTACCTCATCCGCGATTCGAACGTTTTGGAGGCGATGCGCCAGGTCCCCCGTCATTTCTTTGTTCCCGAAGCCCTCCGCGGTCGAGCCTATGGTGACCACGCTTTACCAATCGATGCCAATCAGACAATTTCCCAGCCGTTCATCGTCGCGCGGATGACAGAGCTGCTTGAGTTGGACAAGAAAAGCCGGGTGTTGGAAATCGGCGCGGGCTCGGGTTATCAGACCGCAGTCCTGGCTCAACTAGCGGCGCAGGTTTACGCGATTGAACGGATCGGCGAGCTGGCGCGCGAGGCGCAAGCCCGCATTCGCGATCTCGGAATCTACAATGCGACGGTCAAGGCCTTCGACGGCACGCTCGGTTGGAGCGCTCACGGTCCGTATGACGGAATTCTGGTGGCCGCAGGTGGGCCGAAGGTTCCCGAACCCTTGATCGCGCAATTGAAGATCGGCGGTCGTCTGGTAATTCCGGTCGGCGAAACGCGCGAGTCACAGCGTTTGATGCGCGTGATCAAGACGGAAGCCGGCGATAAGATCGAAGAACACGGCCCTTGCCAGTTTGTGCCATTGATTGGCCAACACGGATGGGAGAGTCAGTAGGCAGAAGGCATAGTGCAAGCGCGAAGGGTCGATGGAGCTGGAACAAAGGGTAGCTCGCACAGCCGGAGCCTTCTCTCAGAGCGCCAACAGGCCTCGCACTTTGCTCTTTACCCCGGGCCCTTTGCGAGTACTTGAATGGTCGGCAGAATAATCGAAATCCTTTCCGCTTTCATCGTGGCCACGATTTCTACGCTTGGCTACGCGGGCATCGTGCTGCTGATGGCGATTGAGTCAGCGTGCATACCGCTGCCATCCGAAATCATCATGCCGTTCTCTGGCTATCTGGTTTACACGGGCCGGTTCAACCTGTGGTTAGTCGGCGTGGCGGGCGCCTTTGGTTGCGTGGTCGGTTCCCTTGTAGCCTACGGGGTCGGGATGTACGGTGGTCGTCCTTTGATCGAGAAGTACGGACGATACGTTCTGATTTCGCCCCATGATTTGGATCTAGCCGATCGTTGGTTCGCGCGCTTTGGGGAAGCGATTGTCTTCGCCAGCCGCCTGCTTCCGGTCATTCGCACGTTCATAGCGTTCCCGGCCGGCGTCGCGCGAATGAACCTGAAAAAGTTCGTCATCTACACATTTGCCGGATCCCTGCCGTGGTGTCTCGGTCTCGCTTATGTTGGTCAAAAACTGGGCGAAAAGTGGGACAAGGATCCGACGCTGAAGACCCTGTTCCACAGATTCGATTTCGTGATTGGGATCGCACTCGTGGTCCTGGTTGTGTGGTGGGTTTGGAGGCATTTGACACATCTGAGGAAAGAAGAGCCATTGATGGGTGATGAGTGATGCGTGTTAGGAGAGTAGTCTTTCCGGTCTCCCGTCGGCGGTCACCGGTCGCTGCGGCTTTGACAGTGCAGTAAGCGTAACCTAGAATCCAACCCAGTTAGTTCGGGGCGTGGCTCAGCCTGGTAGAGCGCTCGGTTCGGGACCGAGAGGTCGGAGGTTCAAATCCTCTCGCCCCGACCATTCTTTCTAATCCCACCAATTCGTTCCATTGACCGCGAAAAGGCGTGCCGTGAGATTGTCGTGTGCTTCGAACCCTCGCTGCGCAACTCACTTCTAACCACAGCTAAATCCGAAACCCTTATCTCCTCGCGATTGAATCCGATCTCTTTGTGCGATGCGGCCAGTTGTCGCGAGCCTTGCGGCTGGCGGAGGCGCGCGAGCGTCAAGTGTGGATGGAAGGCGCGCGGCTCGCGAGCGAAGCCCGCGTTTGCGCATTCGTCATCGAGCGCACGGTTGAGTTCGGATAGCCTGCCCGATGGATCGGCGAGTCCGATCCAGAGCACGCGCGGCTGGCCGCGCAGCGGAAAAGCGCCGCAACCTTCAACGACAATTTCGAATGGTTCAACTTTACTCGCGGCGATCGAAGCGGCGACAGAAAGCTTCTCAACGTTCGTTAACGGAATGTCGCCGAGAAATTTCAAAGTGAGGTGCAGGTTATCTTCGCGGCTCCAACTTGCCCGGACTTCCGGCATCGTAGAGCGCAGACGATCGATGTGTTCGGCGATGTGAGCGCGAACGTTGTGGGGCAGTTCGATGGCTACGAAGACGCGCCACATTTCCTCGGGTCCCGGCATAGCGTTCAAGCACCTTCACCGCAGCGGCTGCAGAGGTGTCCGCACAGAAACGCAGAGAAAGGCCTTTCTCCGCGGCCTCCAGGAAACACACTTGCTCTCCGGTTAATCCTCAGACGCTTCACTATTTCGGCTCGAGAACCAGAATCTCTTTCGTCGCGCTTTCAACTGCCGCCTTGCTGAAGGGAAAAGCCCGTGGCGTGACGTTCCGCCAATCATCGAGCTGATCTTTCCAGTGAGGACTATTCGGCCAGCCGGATTCGCCCAGAGTGATGCCGTGCAGTGTCTGGTCCCAATTGCCCGGATCGGCGATCAGTCGCATCGAGACGTTATTCCCGACGTTCACGGTCGCACCGAGACCGCCGGTCCCGTTTTGGGGAAACGGAGGAATCGTGAACTGCAAACCGATCAAGGGAGCGGCGGCAAGGGGATGTGAAAAACGCACCTTGGTCATGTCACCCCACGTCCACTTTGATTCATCGGGCCCGAGGCTTTTCGTCAGCGTCTGCCGTGCATCGGCGTAGCACGCACGCAGCAGATCGGCGTAACTCGCAAACTCCTTCGGCAGCCAATCCTTCGCTTGATCGTTCAGGAGGCGGTCGAGCGTGGCTTCAAAATTACTCCAGCGGTAAATCTTCGCCAGATCAGGGCCCAGGGCCGCTGTCGCCAGGCGCGAACCAAGCGCAGAGCGCATCTGAACTGCCAACGGGGCAACGCGCGAATCGGCGCTGATCTTCCCGTCCCAATTCTCAAACGCGTCGAGTGTCTCGCGGAGCTTCTGATCAGCAGCGTTGGTTTGCGGTTTCAGAATCTTAGCGGTCTCTCGCGCAAACGGTCCGAGGCCGATTGAATAAACGTCGCCCTGAGTCTTTCGAAAATCATCAATCGTCAGGCTGGGCTTCTCGCTTAACAGGTCAAAGATGCGCCGCGCGCGATATGGCTGGGCCCAGGAATGCGTCAGAAAGTATGGGTAGTCCGTGCCGACGATGCGCTGATTGGCTGTGACAATCATCCCGCTCGGAGGATCGAATAGCTGCGGCAGCTTCTCTGTTGGAATGTAACTCATCCACTCGCCGGCGTCGGTCGAGCCATCATACGGCGTGCTGCCATCACCGGATTTTCTAATCGGGATGACGCCGGCCGCGTGGTAACCAATGTGCCCGTCGACATCCGCGTACACAATGTTTTGAGTTGGCGCCGTGAACGAGCGGAGCGCGGCACTGAATTCTTTCCAGTTGCGCGCGCGATTGATCAGATAAGCGCTGTCGGGATTATTGAGTTTTGGGTCGAGCGCAGTCCAACGCAACGCGTAACGCTTTAAATCCTTTTCCAGAATGATCGGTCCGTGCCGAGTCACCGTTACATCAAGAGGGACCGTGTCAGTTTCGGAACTCGTGAATCCCTTGCGAACCTTGATCTGCTCATGACGCACTTCCGCGTCGCGCCAACCTTGCGGCGTGAGGTAGCGAAGCGGATTCGCCGGATCGAACTTTTCGATGTAGAGATCCTGGACGTCCGGGCCGACATTGGTCATGCCCCAGGCGATTCGATCGTTGTGACCTATGATCACTCCGGGCAGGCCGGGCGCGGTGACGCCCGCGACGCGGACGCCCGGCGCGCTCAGATGTACGAGATACCAGATCGACGGCGCCGATGCCGCCAGGTGTGGATCGTTCGCGAGCAGCGGCTTGCCGGACTCGGTGCGCTTGCCGCTGACAACCCAGTTGTTGCTCGCGGCCAGACCTTCAGCGTAGAGACCAACTCTCTCGAGCGCCTGAGCTGCAACTTCCTGATCCTTTGCCAGCGCCGCGATCAAATCCGGTGAAGCAGAACCAGCGCCCTGGATTCGATCACCGTTCGATGCGTTACTCTTCGTGATGTCTTTACCCACAACGAGGACGTCGAGTGGAGAAAACTCCGGCAGCAGCGCAGCGCGCTTCTCAGCCGGCAGACCAGCCAGCGCCTCGCGCATGATGTCGAGCCGCCAGGTGGTCGAAAGCGCTTCAGCAAACAACTTCGTGATCAGCAAAGAATCCGCAGGCGTCCACGGTCGCGGCCTGCATTGAAGGATCTGAAACTCCGGCGGCAAAGACTTCGCGTCGAGCGAGTTGATATAGGCATTGACTCCGGCTGCATAAGCTTCAAGCAGCAGCCGTGATCGCGGCGCAGCCTGCGCGACTTCGGCCTCTGCTTCCTGCGCAAACCCGAGCATGCGGTGTTGCTTGTCCTGCTCGAGCGCCACGTTGTTCGGGCCAGCACCCAGGATCTCTGCCAACTCACCTCGCGCCGTACGGCGCAAGAGATCCATCTGCCACAAACGATCGCTGGCCGTCACATAACCTTGCGCGAAATGCAGGTCATCGTCGTTGGTCGCTTCGATATAGGGGATGCCGCGTTCATCGCGCCGGACGGTGACGCGGCCGCGCAGACCCGACAAGCTGAGACTCTTAGTGGATTGCTGCGCGACCGTGCGAGAACTGGGAGAGTTGATTGCCGCTAAAAAAATGCTTGCGGCCAGAGTTAGCACGAGCAGTTTCTTAAGCACGCTGGTCATAGTTTCGCCTTCGTTTCGGAGATTCCGGATTACAACGGTCGGCAAATGTTAACACATTCGTGGGGGTCGACAATTCGCGTTGACGCTTTGCTCTGGCTGGCATTACAATCCGCAAGAAGTCGTTAACTGTCATGCCCAACCGAATCAGGTCAGCCGCGTGCGCCATTTTCATTGGATTGAGTTGTGCGATCGTCGCGAGCGCGCAGCAGCGTCCGCTAATCACTGAAGATGTGGACATCATCCCGCCGGGCTCGCTACGCATCTCAGCGGGAGTTGATTTTGTGCAGAAGGCACGGTTCCCAGTTTCCGGCCTGACCGGCGATTTGACGCGTGCGGGCGTAATCGGCATCAGCATTGGCCTGGCCCCAAACGTCGAAGTCCAGATTGAAGGAGTGGCGCAAAACGTTTTGAGCATCAACACTCGCGGCGCGAGCGCGATCCCTTTGAGTCTCGCCGCCAATGCGAACTCGACCAACGACATTGGCGACTTTATGCTCTGGACCAAGATCAAACTGCGCAACGAAACAGCGCACTTACCTTCGGTGGGATTTCGTTTTGGCGTGCAGTTGCCCAATTCGAACCAGGCGCGCGGAATTGGCTTGAACCAAACGAACGCCTACGGCCAGGTGCTGTTTGGCAAAAAGTTCGGCCAGGACGCGCGCGTCAATACCTTTGGCAATCTGGGAATCGGAATCCTTACGGCGCCGACGGCCTTCTTTACTCAGAACGACGTATTGACTTACGGCCTGGCCGGGATCGTGCGACTCAACAGGCAATTCAGCCTCGCGGGAGAAGTGAACGGGCGCACGAACACACGACCGGGTAGCGGGCCTCTGGGAACTGAGTCGCAAGGCGAAGCGCGCATCGGGATGCAAGTGCGCGCGTCGGGCTTGCGTTTTGATTTCGCGGGCATCAAAGGATTGACCAATTTTAGTCCGCACTCAGGAATCACCGTAGGCGTCACCTACGATTCTCCGTCCATCTTCAAGCCGGTCAAGTAAATCAGGGAACAAGTGACAGGTGGTAAGTGACAAGTTAGAATCTCGTGGTGTGCGTTTGTAACCTATCACCTGTTACCTGCGACATGAATCATGTTTGATTGGTTGCATGTACTCGGCCGGCGTTTAGGCTATTTCATCGTTCATGTGCCACTGTATGTGGCTGGGCCGGCGATGATCGTGATTGGCGCGCTCGACTCGTCGCTGTTGTCCCTGCCCGAAGTGAACGACTATCTCGTCGTCGCTCGCTGTTTCGCGCATCCGCGGACGGTTTTCTTTTTTCCGCTGTTTGCGGCAACTGGCTCGCTGCTAGGATGTCTCCTGCTCTACACGATTTTGCGTCGCGGCGGACAGGCGGTTCTGCACCGGCGCTTTCGCATCGATCACGTTCAACGAGTCGAGCGGGCGTACGCTCGCTTTGGAATCCTGGCGCTGGCGGTGCCGGCACTGTTGCCGCCGCCGATGCCTTTCAAGATTTTTGTGGCCACCGCCGGAGCGTTGCAATTTCCGCGGCGGCGGTTTCTGGTAACCATTTTGCTGGCGCGTTCGTTACGTTATTACGTAGAGGGCACGCTGGCAGTTTTTTACGGCGAACGCGTGGTGCGCTTTCTGAAGGACAACGGCATAATTATCATTAGCGTCGTTACCGGCATTTGTCTGATCGCGCTCGCTACCTATCTTCTATCAGGCAAAGGCAGAGCAGCCGTAAAAGTGGGTAAGGAGACTCGCTAAGGAAACAACTTGAATTCACTTATTCATAGCATAAGCGGAGGGCTCGCGAGGTTTTCTGTTTTCCTGCTTTCATTCGGACCCTTTGGGTTGCTGGCGATCGCATTTCTCGATTCAGTGCTGGTGCCGATACCCGGCGGCGTTGACGCAGTGCTGCTGGTGCTTTCGGCTTCGCGGCCGGCGTGGATGCTTATTTACGTTGCCGCAGCCACGATCGGATCGACAGCCGGTTGCGTCGGTCTCTATCGCATTTCGCGGCGTGCGGGAAAGCGTGCCCTGGCGCGCTTCTCAGAATCGAAGCAAAAACGCGTCAAGGATTTGATCGATCGCTATGACGTGCTGTCGGTGCTGGTCGCCTCGCTGCTGCCGCCGCCCTTCCCCTTCAAGCTCTTCGTCGTTTCCGCCGGCGTGTTTCGGCTGCCCCTGCTGCGCTTCACGATTGCGATTGCGGCCGGCCGCGCGTTTCGCTATTTGTTCCTGGCTTATCTCGCCGTGCATTACGGTGAACACGCAAGGGAATGGCTGGCGCGATACTATCCGGCCATCGGCATCGCCCTCGCCGTGCTGGTAATCCTGGCGTTTGTGGGAAAGCGACTGTTGCGATCGACAGTTGAGATCGAGCCGGTTTCAGACGTTGAGGCTTAGCTGGAGATCGAATTCTGCGCCCGGCGCTCCGGCATCGGCTCGAAACGTGCGTGCTTCGGCCAGCGTCCGCACACCGCTTGCTTCAAGCTGATCGAGCAGGCGCAGCAGGATGCGCGCAGTTGTCAGAGCGTCGCCGGCGGCGCGATGGCGCTCCGGGTTTTCAAATCCAAAGTGATCGGCGAGCGCATCAAGGTTGTGACCGTCCGAATTCGAGACGAGGCGGCGGGCTAGATCAACCGTGCAAAGCTCGTGGTTGCGCATCCGGTAACCGGGAAAGACGCGCGCGATTTCTCGATTCAGCAGCGGCAGATCGAAACTTGAGTTGTGGGCCACGAGCACGGCTTCGCCGGCAAAGTCCAGCCACGCGTTAACGATGTCACCAAACTTTGGCGCCGCCGCGAGCATTTCATTGGAGATTCCGGTCATGGTGGCAATAAATCGTGGCAGGCGCGCCTCTGGATTGATCAGCGTCTGAAAGTCGTCCATGATCTGGCCGCCGCGAACACGATAGGCGCCAAGTTCGATGATTCGCGCCGTTTTCGTTCTCGCGACGATCGCTTCGACGTCGAGCACGACGAAATCGATTTCATGTAGCGGGCGAAGTTCCGTGTCGTCGGCAACAATTGCCAGGTGCCCGGCCTCAACTCTGAAACGCGGATCGTTGCGGATTAGATCGCCGACCATTAAAGCCGCCAGCTCTTCGCCGGCATGCGAAAGGCGAAACACCATATCGGCGATTTCGGTGAAAGCTGCGCGCCCGTCGTTTGCGGTCAAGAGATCAAAAGTGTCCTGAACCAAGGTTGAGTCAGAGATGAGATTGCGCGGGATTTCCATCGAAGAGCATTGTAGACGTTAAGGGAAGTTTTTGAAACGGCTAGTTTCGGCGACGGGCGTTTAGAGTACCGACTTTAGTCGGGCTTTTGTTTCTGAGAAAGAACCCAACTAAAGTTGGTACTCTAAACACCGCTGCAATGTAAGAGATGAAAGCTGACGAAGTAATCGAAAAGTTCAAGAGCGCTGGCGCGCTGCTCGAGGGCCACTTCATTTTGTCCAGCGGTCTTCACAGCCCGGTTTACCTGCAATGCGCGATTGCGCTGCAATCGACGGCGGTGTCGGCGGAGTTTGGCGCGGCGATCGCTGAACAATTTCGCGGTCAACGGATCGAAACCGTGGCATCGCCGGCCATCGGCGGCATAGTGATTGGCTACGAAGTGGCGCGGCAACTTGGCGTGCGATTCATTTGGACTGAACGCGAGCAGGCCCGTATGACTCTGCGCCGCGGTTTTGGCGTCAGCAAAGGCGAGCGCATGCTAGTCGTCGAAGATGTCATTACCACCGGAGGCTCGACGCGCGAAACGATCGCAGCCTTGCGCAACGCCGGGGCCGACGTGGTTGTGGCCGCGTCGATCATCGATCGCTCGGGCGGCAAAGCTGATGTCGGCGTGCCGCGTGTTTCGCTGGCGACGCTTGAGGTTGCTGCCGTCGACCCCACGAATTGCGAGGCATGCAAGCGTGGCGAATCGGCGATTAAGCCGGGAAGCGGAACAGCAGTAGGCAAATGGCAGTAGGCAGGAAGCAGAAGGCAGCGAGAATGAACTTGCTGCCTCCTCGTACTGGATGCTTTCTGCTTTTTGCCTACTGCCTTCTGCCTTCTGATTTATGAACTTCAGACTCCTCCTTCAATACGACGGTACGGACTTTCACGGATGGCAGACGCAAACTGAATTGCGCACGGTGCAGGGCGAGCTGACGCGCGTGCTTTCGTTGCTGGACGGACGGGAAGTCGTCGTTCACGGGTCAGGCCGCACCGATGCCGGCGTGCACGCCGAAGGACAAGTCGCCAGCGTTGAGCTGCAACGTGAGATTGCTCCGCAAAAACTGCGTGCCGCGATCAATGGCAATCTGCCGGATGACGTGCGCGTGTTGTTCACTGACATTGCGCCCGAAGATTTTCATGCGCGCTATTCGGCGCGCAGCAAGACCTACGTCTATCGTGTCGTTTCCGGTCAGGTGATGTCGCCTTTCTGGTCGCGCTATGCGCTTGCGGACGCGCGCGCTCTCGATCTCGAACACATGCGCTCTTGCGCTTCATCGTTTCTGGGCGAACACGATTGGACGGCATTCTCTGCGGCCCAGACGGAGGCGGGGTCGCGCGTGCGCACGATCTCGTCGCTTGAGATCGACTCTGGCTGGGACGCGCGCGGGCGTTGTCATCTAATCCGAATGACGGTGACGGCGGACGGTTTCCTGCGCTACATGGTTCGTTCGATTGCCGGAACATTGCTCGCCGCCGGTCGCGGTGAAATCGACGGAGCGACGATTGCCCGCGCCATCCGCGAAGGCGAACGCGAGTTAGCCGGCGCAACCGCTCCCGCCCACGGCCTCACGCTCAAGAGCGTGAAGTACGATTGACAGGGTGTGGCGCAGGGGCAAGAATGAAAGAGCCCGTAGCAATAACGGTATTAATCCGATTTCAATAATCGAAGTGCTTGCTGATTTCGCTGAAGTAGTTAAGCCAGGCACGCGCGACGATCTCTTGCTGTCATCGATTGCCTGGGATCGTCTGCCGCGGCATGTGGCGATCATCATGGACGGCAACGGCCGCTGGGCCGCGCAGCGCGGCCAGATGCGCGTCGCCGGGCATCGCGCGGGAGTTGAAGCAGTGCGGGCCGCGGTCGATACCAGCGCGCGGCTGGGTCTCGGGGCGCTGACGCTTTACGCTTTCTCGACTGAGAACTGGAAGCGTCCGCGTTATGAAATCGACGCGCTGATGCGCATGTTGCGGAAGTATCTGCGGATCGAACTTGACGAGATCGACCGCCAAAACATTCGCTTTCAAACCATCGGCCGGATCGCGGAGTTGCCGGCGAGAGTTCAAACCGACATTGCCGCCGCCACTGAAAGAACTGCGAAGAATACGGGGATGGCTTTGAGCATCGCCCTCAACTATGGTGGCCGCGCAGAGATCGTGGATGCTTGCCGCGCAGCGATGCAGCGAATGATTTTGGAAGGAAAGTCGCCGGATGATTTGACTGAAGACGAAATTGCTCGCGAACTTTACACGCACAATTTGCCGGAACTTGATCTGCTGGTGCGCACCAGCGGCGAGTTGCGCATCTCAAATTTTCTCTTGTGGCAAAGCGCTTACGCTGAAATCCACGTAACCGAAACGCTTTGGCCCGATTTCCGCCGCGTGCATCTGCTCGAAGCGATTGTCGCTTACCAACAGAGAGGCCGGCGCTTCGGAGGACTGAAAGACACCGAGCCCCTGGCAGTAGCAAACGGGTAGCGGAGTGGTCAACAACGGGGCAGTAGCCCGACCGAAAGGGAGGGCGTAGGATCGTCGGAATCCAATCGTGAAAACTTGAAAGCCCAACCACCAAAACAAAAACCGAAATCAAGATTTGCGGGTATTCCACCGTCGCTCGCCAGGGTCTTGACGGCGGTCGTCTTGCTGCCGATCCTGATTGCTTCGATCGTGATTGCCAAGCTCGCTTTGCTTTTTGTTTTGATAGCAGCGGCGGCTATGGTGATTGCGCTTTACGAATTCTGGCTGCTCGCCCGGCGACAGCAGGTAAAAGCAGACCTCGCCACCATGTTTTTGGGCGGCGTGGCCTTGCTGACGATTTTCTACTTCGCCGATCCGCGCACCGGCCTCGACGTTGAAATGATGCAGGCGATCATTCTCGTGTTTACGATGGGCGCGCTGGCCTCGGCGATGTTGCGCGGCGCGCCGTTCGACAAAATGATCATGTCCGTAGGGGCGACGGTGCTCGGCGTGCTTTACGTCGTTTTGCTGGGCGGCCATCTGGTCGCCGTGCGGGTGGGGTTTGCGGCTCCGCTTTCGCGACACCTGCTGGCGTTCTTTTTTCTGGTGATCATGAGCGCCGACTCCGCGGCTTACTATGGCGGCCGGATGTTTGGCAGTCACAAGCTGGCGCCCGGAATCAGCCCGGGCAAGACGTGGGAAGGCGCGATCGCCGGCATGATGATCAGCCTGCTGGCGGCGGCGCTGGCGCACGTTTGGTTTTTTCCGGAACTGCCGCTCCGGTTCGCGCTGCCGCTGGCGGCTGCGATGAATATCCTGAGCGTGGTCGGTGATTTAACTGAGAGCGCTTTGAAGCGGAGCGCGGGCGCGAAAGACACCGCGAACATTCTTCCCGGACACGGCGGCGTGCTCGATCGTTTGGACAGCTTGCTGTTCAATGCGCCGGTCATCTACTATTTTGCGAGGCTGTATTTCAAATGAGTACCAAGAAAATAATCCTGATCATCGCCGGAATCCTCGGGGTGCTGGCCCTGGTGGTCGCGCTGGTCGTCGGCGGGGTCTTCTGGTTTATGTTTCACACCATTGGGAGCAGCGAAGCCGCCGAGGCCTCTCGCACTTATCTTCGCAACAACCAGGCGTTGAAGCAGGATATCGGCGAGGTGAAAGATTTTGGTTCGTTCATTACCGGCAACGTCAACGTTGCGAACGGAGATGGCGAGGCGACTCTGTATCTCAAAGTCATTGGCGAGAAGCGAAATGTCAACGCCAGAGTTGATCTCTCTTATCGCAGCAACCAAAACTGGCGGGTCACCGGCGCGTCCTACGATCGTGACGGACGGACGATTGACTTGATGAAACCATACGAACAATCACCGCCCCCATCCGAGTAAATTCATGACCCTCCGCGGTGTTTCAATCCTGGGTTCGACAGGTTCGATTGGATGCAATACGCTGCGCGTCGTCGAATCTCTGGGCCCCGAAAGGTTTCGCGTGGTCGCGCTCGGCGCCGGCCGCAATATCGCGAAGCTCGCAGATCAGATCACTCGCCATCAACCCGATCTGGTTTCAGTTCAAACCGAAGAAGCCGCCGAACAACTGCAAGCGGAATTGCGCCGGCGCGATATTCCGCCGCCGCGGATAGCCGTCGGCGAGAGTGGTCTGATTGAGGTGGCCACGCACGCCGAAGCGGACTGTGTCGTTTCGGGCACTGTCGGCGCCGTTGGATTCGTGCCGACGCTGCGCGCCCTGGAAGCGGGAAAGCGCGTGGCGCTGGCGAACAAAGAAACCCTCGTGATGGCCGGCGAGTTGATGACCCGCGCCGCCGCAAAGTCCGGCGCGGAATTATTGCCGGTTGATTCCGAACACAACGCTTTGCATCAGTGCCTGCGCGGCGAGCAGCGATCTGAGGTCCACCGGATCATTCTCACTGCGTCGGGCGGGCCGTTTCGCACGCATGACAGGGCCGCGATTGAATCCGCCACGGTGGCTGAGGCGATGAAGCATCCGACCTGGAACATGGGCGCGAAGATCACGATCGATTCGGCGACGTTGATGAACAAGGGTCTCGAGGTGATCGAAGCGCACTGGCTGTTCGGTTTCGGCGCGGAAGAGATCAGCATCGTCGTGCATCCTGAATCGGTCGTGCATTCGATGATCGAATTGATTGACGGCTCAGTCATTGCGCAGATGGGCGTGACCGACATGCGCCACGCGATCCAATACGCGCTGACT
>WNFD01001910.1_pt1 | contig 36766 bp, 26 predicted proteins | sample 5400491 | NCBI WGS metagenome assembly WNFD01 (sample SAMN13153343, study PRJNA577476) | soil metagenome | isolation source: 120 cm saprolite under Douglas fir tree site 2 hole 2 replicate 2 | place: USA:California | collected 2015-04-18 | reverse complement strand
GCTCCTGCTCCGCCAGCAGGACGTCTGGATCTGCATCGTCGGTCCATTCAGTCGAGCCACCGTCGGCTACTACCGCAGCTCCGACCTGCAGATCGACCTTCACGACGGCGACGGCTACCTGACCTCCACGTACGAGCGCGCGGGGCCGGGTAACGTCGCGGCGGGCGCCGAGATCGGCATCCGCGCCGGTTCGTTTCAGATCGCGATCGGCTTCGCGCACACGCGAGCGGACGCCGAAGAGGTCGCGCGCACAGTGCTCCAGAAGGGTGCGGGCAACGTGCGGCACGCCTTCGAACGCGCGTGGCGATCGCTACCCGACCTGCCGCCCGCCCTCAGCAAGGTGAGCGGCGACGAAGGCATGCTCGCTCAGGCATCGCTGGCCGTGCTTCGCTGCCTCGAGGACAAGTCGCACGCCGGCGCGTTCGTCGCGTCGCCGGCCGCCCCCTGGGGTGAGTCCAATCACAACGGCAACCAGGTCTACCACCTGGTCTGGCCGCGCGACCTGTGCCGCATCGCCACTGCGCTGCTCGACGCGGGTGACCAGGCGGCGGCCCTGCGCGCTTTTCGGCACCTGCAATCTCGGCAGCGCGCGGACGGTGCCTGGTTTCAGAACTGGTTCATGGACGGGACCCCGCACTGGACATCCACCGAGCTCGACCAGGTTGCGCTTCCCATCCTGCTCGCGTGGCGGCTCGGCACCGCCGGCTGCCTCGACCATGACCCTTACCCCGTCATGGTCCGTCCCGCGGCGCAGTTCATCATTCGCGAGGGACCACTCACGCAGCTGGACCGCTGGGAGGACCTCGGCGGCCTGTCGCCCTCGACGCTGGCGACATGCATCGCAGCCCTCGTCGTCGCGGCGGAGTTTGCGCACGAAGCCGGCGAGCACGTCGCCGCGATGCACCTTCGCGCGGTGGCGGACTACTGGAACGATCGGGTCGAGACCTGGTGTTCCACCCCGGCCGGCCAGTACGTGCGCCTCGCCGGCGATCCCGACCATCGCCCCACCGAAGGCGCGATCGCGCCCGAGTTCCTCGAGCTGGTCAGGTATGGCCTGCGGCGGCCGAAAGACGAGCGCATCCTCCGCAGCCTGCAGGGCGTCGACTCGACTCTCAAGACCAGCCTGCCGCCGGGACCTTCATGGCGACGCTACGTCGGCGACCTGTACGGCGAGAAGGACGACGGCTCGCCGTGGGACGGCAGCGGCCGCGGCCGGTCATGGCCGGTCCTCACCGGCGAGCGCGCGCGCCACTTCTTCTCTATGGGCTTGCCGGCAGCCGAGCTGGTCCGGACGGTGGAGGGCTTCGCGGGTCCGGGCCTCATGCTGCCTGAGCAGGTGTGGGATGCAAGCGACATCCCGAGCCGCGGCCTCTTTTTCGGCAAGGCGACCGGTTCGGTGGCGCCGCTGGGTTGGGCGCATGCCGAGTACCTGGAGCTGCTCGTGACGATCGCGCTGGCAGGCTTCCCGGACATCGTCCTGCCCGCTCGGCACCGGTACACCGAGGGCTCGCCGCAGAACCCGCCGTTCGTGTGGTCCCACCGCCACCAGATCACGCGCCTCCTGGCCGGCCGCCGCCTGCGCGTGCAGCTGCCGCGGCCCGGTGCGGTGCATTTCAGCTTCGACGATTGGAAGACTTTCGCGGAGGTCGACGCCATCGATACGACGCTGGGGGTCTGGGTCGCCGAGATCCCTTCACACAAGCTCGCGGCCGGCGAGCAGCTGTCGTGGACCGCGCATTACGTCACGGGCTGGGAAGGGAAGAACTACGCGCTGACGGTCGACTGACTCTCCGTTAGCGCTCTTCCGGGGGGTCGAGGTCGTCCAGGCGGAGCTCCTTGCCGGCGTCCTCGTCGAACTGGCTGTGGAGCTCGCCGCAGTCGGCGCACCGGTAGTACTCGCCGACGAACCCTTTGTGCCAGACGGCGTAGCTGACGAGGCCGGGCTCCTCGACCAGGATCTCCTGCTCGAGGCGGTAGATGACCTGCTCCCAGCCGCCCGTCTCGATCGCGTCGTCGAGGACGACAACGCAGTACGGATGCGGCTCTCCCCACACCATCGTGACCTCGCCGCGCCGCTCGTCGTCGGCGTTCACGATCGACCAGGCCTCGGCGGCTTGCGCCCGCGTGCTGCGCACCAGCCGCAGCGGGGCCCAGAAGCGCTCAGCCGATTCGCGCTCAGCCTTGTCGTGCTCCGCCTGCGCCTCCTGGAACGCGCTCCACATGCGCAGCAGGTGATTGCGGAATCGGTGGTAGGTGGGCAGGAGCTTGGGCTGCTGCTTGGGCGAGCCGATGAGCTGCTCGAATGCGTGCTCGAACGCCGACTCCACGCGCTCCTGCCGGTCGGCCACGTCAGGCGCCCAGGCCTCGTCCTCGGACAGACGCATGCTCTCGTTGAGCACGATTTCGAAATCGAGCCAGTCGTCCCCGAACTCGGGCACGAAAACGCTCTCGACCAGGTCGGCCAGGCGGTGCTCCTCAAGGAGGGCAGGCGTGACCTTGCCGCGGGCTTCGGGCCATCCCTTCCAGCCCATGACGTTGTGGATCCAGTAGTCGAAGATCGTCACCGCGTACTGGAGCGCCGCGGGGGAGGTCCAGATGCCAGTGGGCCACGTCCGCTTGCCCGTGCGGACCTTGTTGTACAGGGCGATCACCTGTTCTTCGTCGAGGTATTCGGTTTCCAAGGGACTCTCCACTATAGGAATAACCGCCGAGCGACCCTGGGTATAGTGAGTTGCAAATGGCCCCAGCAAAGGGTTTCACGCCCGACCAGGTCGCACGCTACGCCCGGCACCTAATCCTGCCCGAAGTGGGCGGCGCCGGGCAGCGCAAGCTGCTGTCTTCCAGCGTCCTCCTCCTGGGCGCCGGCGGGCTGGGCTCGCCCGCGGCCATGTACCTCGCAGCCGCCGGGGTGGGCAAGATCGGGATCGTCGACTTCGACCGCGTGGATGCCTCCAACCTCCAGCGCCAGCTGCTGCACGGGACGAATGACATCGGGCGCCTGAAGGTCGAGTCGGCCGCGGAGACGCTTCGCAACCTGAACCCGGACGTCGAGGTCGTGCCGATCAACGAGCACCTCAACTCCGAGACGGCGATGCGAATCTTCGCGCCCTACGACGTCATCGTCGACGGCACCGACAACTTCCCCACGCGCTATCTCGCCAACGACGCCGCCTACTTCCTGGCCAAGCCGCTTGTCCACGGGAGCATCCTCCGCTTCGAGGGACGGCTCGCGATGTTCGACGCCGCCAAGGGCACGGGCTGCTACCGCTGCCTCTTCCCGGAGCCGCCGCCCCCGGACGAGGTGCAGAGCTGCGCCGAGGCCGGCGTCTTCGGCGTCCTGCCCGGGATCATCGGCAGCATGATGGCCTTCGAGACGATCAAGTACCTGCTGAGCATCGGCCGGCCGATGATCGGGCGTTACCTGCTGTTCGAAGGCGAGGACATGACCTTCCGCGAGCTGAAGCTGCCGCACAGCAAGACCTGCCCGCTCTGCGGCGACAACCCTACCGTGCACGCGCTCATCGACTACGAAGCCTGGTGTGGCACGCTGGCCGTGGAGCCCTCCGAAGCCCAAGCGGTCTAATCTTCGAGGCTGGATGATCCAGCTCGACCGCCACGACCCCAACAAGCTGGAGAACGCGCGCGCCATCGTACGCGGCCTGTCCTCGGCCCTGGTCGCCTACTCGGGCGGCGTCGATTCCTCGCTGCTGCTAAAGCTCGCGCTCGATGAGCTCGGAGAGCGAGCGGTCGCGGTGCTGGCGAGCTCGCCAGCTTATCCCGACTCCGAGCAGGAAGAGGCGCGCACCCTGGCCAGGCAGCTGGGTGTGCGGCTGGTCGAGGTGTCGACCAGCGAGGTCGAGCTGGACGCTTACCGGCGCAACAACCCGGACCGCTGCTTCCATTGCAAGGAGGAGCTGTTCGAGACACTCGAGCCGGTGCGCCGCGATCTAGGTCTCGACCACATCGCCTACGGCGCGACCGCCGACGACGCGGATGATCACCGGCCCGGCCACGGCTCCGCCATCCGCCGCGGCATCCGCTTCCCGCTGCTCGAGGCGGGAATGGCAAAGGCGGACATCCGTGCCGCCGCGCGGCGACTCGGATTACCCAACTGGAACAAGCCTTCGTTCGCCTGCCTCTCCTCGCGCATCCCGCACGGCACCGAGGTCACAGTCGAGGCGCTGCGGCAGATCGAGTCGGCCGAGGCGGCGATCAAGGCGCTCGGTTTTCGGCAGGTGCGGGTCCGCCACCACGGCGAGGTCGCGCGCATCGAGGTCGAGCCCGCTGAGATCGCGCGCCTGGTCACCGAGCGCGAACGCGTCGTCGGCGCGCTGCGGTCGGCCGGCTACAAATTCGTCTCGCTCGACCTCGAGGGCTACGCGACCGGCAGTCTGAACCGGACCTGGAAGCCGACCAGCTAGGGTGGCAGACCGCCGGGTCGTCCTGAGCCTCGACGAGGGGACGACGGGCGCCACGTCGGTCGCCGTCGGCATGGACGGCATCGTGCGCGGCAAGGGCTACGCGGAGATCACGCAGCATTTCCCGCAGCCGGGCTGGGTTGAACATGACGCCGACGAGATCTGGTCCGCGGTGAAGGCGAGCGCGCAGCAGGCGCTTCAGGCGGCAGGCGCAGGGCCTCGAGAGGTGGTCGCGATAGGGATCACGAACCAGCGCGAGACGATCGTGGTGTGGGACCGCCGCACCCTCAAGCCTCTCTCGCGAGCCATCGTATGGCAGGACCGCCGCACGGCCGCCGAGTGCGTGCGATTGCGCGAGGCGGGTCACGAGCAGCGTGTGCGCGAAGTAACGGGCCTTGTCATCGACCCGTATTTCACGGCGACCAAGCTGGCGTGGGTGCTGCGCCACGTCACCGGCGCGAAGGACGCCGCCGCCGGCACCGTCGACAGCTGGCTCGCCGCCCGCCTGTCGGCCGGCCGAGACCACGTGACGGATGCTTCAAATGCCTCGCGCACGCTGCTGTTCGACATCGGACGTGGTGTCTGGAGCGAAGAGATGGCGGATCTCTTTGGAGTCACGCTCGCCAGCCTTCCTGAGGTGCGCGACTCGAGCGGCGTGATTTCGGACAGCGTCCCAGAAGCGTTCGGTGGCATCTCGGCGCCCATCACCGGCATCGCCGGCGACCAGCAGGCGGCGCTGTTCGGCCAGGCGTGCATCGTCGCGGGGATGGCCAAGAACACGTACGGCACAGGCTCGTTCGTTCTTGTGCAAACCGAATCAGAGCGCGTGGCCTCGAAGTCCGGGATGCTGACGACGGTCGCGTGGCGGCGAGCAGGCCGGCTGAGCTATGCGCTCGAAGGCTCCATCTTCGTCACCGGGGCGGCCCTGCAGTGGCTGCGAGACGGACTCGGCATCATCGACAGCGCGGCCGAGGCCGGTCCTCTCGCCTCGTCGGTTCCCGATGCCGGCGGGGTCTTCCTGGTCCCCGCCTTTGTCGGCCTGGGGGCGCCCTACTGGGATCCCTTCGCCCGCGGAACGATCCTTGGACTGACGCGTGGTACCGAAAAGGCGCACGTCGTCCGGGCGGCCGTTGAAGCGATGGCCTACCAGACCCGCGATGTCGTCGACGCGATGCAGGGCGACACCGGCCGGGCGCTCGACGAGCTGCGGGTCGACGGCGGCGCGGCGGTCATGGACGTGCTGTGTCAGTTCCAGGCGGACCTGCTCGGGATCCCGGTCAGGCGGCCGCGCCAGACCGAAACGACGGCCCTGGGCGCGGCCTTTCTGGCCGGCCTGGGCGCCGGCGTGTGGACTGACGCCGACCTGGCCGAATTGTGGAAGCTGGATCGCGAGTTCGAGCCGTCCATGTCGCGAGACCAGGCCGACGCTCTGCAGGGGGCGTGGCGGCGGGCGGTTGAGCGCAGCCGGGACTGGGCGCTACCCGATAATCAATAGCTTGAGCTCGAACGGAGCGCGCCCGATCAAAGGACGGCAGCGGATCCTCTACGCCGAGGAGTTCTGGCGCTGGCAGCGTTTCTACGCCGGCCTGCTCATCGTCGTGGGCATCATCGCCGTCGGGGCGGTGCTCTATTCCCGCGCGCCGATCAGCCTCAGCTCCGGAACCCTCCTCTGGCTGTTCTACGCCCCGGTGGGCCTGCTCCTGGCCGGCGCCTTCTACGTGTACCGGTTGCGCAGCTACGTCGAGCCGCTCGAGAACGGGCTCCGGGTTTCGACACTCTACTCAGGCGTGCTGATCGACTACGAGAGCATCCGCATGGTGAAGGTGCAGCCGCTCAAGATCGCGTTCCAGGACGATCGGCGCAAGAGGGTGGTCCGCATCATGAAACCATTGCTCGAGAAGCCGGCCCTGTTCGTACGCGTCCGCGGCGACGAGCAGCAGCTTGCTCTGATCAAGAAGCGCCTGGGCTCGCGGCTTTTCTACGAGGACACGATTGCGATAACCTGGGTGGGGGCCGGCGTAAAAAGCGGCGGCGGTGATTGAGGCACACACCGAGGACCTAGACAGGTCGGAGTCGGCGGTTGGGGCTCACCCGGTGTACTTCGACCGCCGGGATGCGCTCGCGATCCTCGCCTTCACGGTGCTGGCGTTCGTGCTGCGCTTCTACAGCCCGATCATGCCCGATTTCTTCCTGCATCCGACCCATGGTCCAGTCATCTCGAACTGTGTGCCCAACACCCCGATCGACGCGCAGGGCGATCAAGGGACGCTATGCGGCCTCGCGTATCCGTTCAACCGCGGTTACGCGGACAACAACGGCGTGCTTTCGCCGCCCAACGGCCAGGTCTTCGACGAGGTCTACTTCCCGGTCGATGCGTACGACGACGTCAATGCGGCCTCGCGTATCCGTTCAACCGCGGTTACGCGGACAACAACGGCGTGCTTTCGCCGCCCAACGGCCAGGTCTTCGACGAGGTCTACTTCCCGGTCGATGCGTACGACGACGTCAAGGGGATGGAGGTCTGCCATCCGGCGACCGTCGACTGCAAGTACAACTACTTCGACCCGGAGCCCCCGCTCGCGAAGACGGTGATCGCCGCCGGCGAATGGGGGTATGGATGGTATCGCGCCCACTTCGAGGGCGCGACCGGCGACTACATCGACCTCGGCTTCAACACTTTCGGCTGGCGGATCGCGGTCTTGATCCTCGGCACCCTGTGCGTGCCCTTGATGTACCTCCTGGCGAGACGCCTCTGGCCGAATCGGCTGTTCGCCGTGGCGGCGGCGACCTTCGTCTGCTTCGACGGGATGTTCTTTCTCCAATCGCGGATCGGGATGATCGACATCGTCCCCATCTTCTGGATCTTGCTTGCGTACTTTCTCTTTCTAGTCCACATCCAGAGCCAGACCCAGCGACGAGCGCTGATCACGCTCGTGCTCCTCGGGTTGGTGCTGGGGATCGGGATCGCGTCCAAGTGGATCGTGCTGGCGGCATGGGCGTCGATGATCTTCCTGCTGGTGGCTCGGGCGGTGTGGCGCTCTTTCGCGAACTCACCGGACGACCCCATCCCTGGCGGAGTGCCATTCCGCCTCTATTTGGCGGTGGCCTTGCTCGCCTTCCTGGACCTACCGGTGCTGATCTACGTCGCCAGCTGGTACCCGTTCTTCGAACGAGGTCAGTTCGTCGCTCACTGGGACCAGCTCTTCACGCACCCGAGCGCGGTGTTGGGCGACATCGGCGACTACAACTACCAGTCGTACAGCTATCACGCGACCCTGACCGCCACGCATCCTTACGGCTCCCCGTGGTGGTCGTGGCCATTCCTGTCGCGGCCGGTTCTGTACTACGCGGAGTACACAAACCTCGGCTTCGACCACTGGACCCAGCAGCCGCTCATCTCGCGGATCGAGGACCTGGGCAATCCCTGGATCTGGTGGACGAGCATTCCGTGCGTCCTCTCGCTGCCGTACTTCATCATCCGGCACCGAAGCTTTCCCGCCACCTTGATCCTGCTCGGGTTCATAACGCAGTACCTACCGTGGTCTCACATCAGCAGGGTGCTTTTCATGTACCACATGTTCGGCGGCCTCATCTTCATGGTCCTCGCGCTGGCTTTCGTGCTCGCTCAGCTCGCGACGCGCTTCCCGCCCATCGGCCGCCGGCTGCTGGTGGCGCACCTCGGCCTTACGGTCGCGTTCTTCTTCTACTTCTATCCGCTGTGGACCGGGCTTCCGATCTCCATCTCGGCCAACGACCCTGGCCCGGGCACGCCCATCTGGGGCCCGAAGATGTGGCTCGTGAACTGCAAGAACAACCTGCCACCGACGGAGCCGCAGCTGTGGTGCTGGAGCTGAAGAGGCCCTGATGGCCGAGGGCGCAGCCCGCCAGGGGGCGCGGCCCGCAATTGGTTCGGCCGGTCGCTGGCTGGGCCTCGGCGCGGTGCTGGTCCTGTTGGTGGTCCTGGGTTGGCTGCTCGGGGCGGCCGCGATCCTGCTCATCGGCTGCGTCGTCGCGGGCTTCGGTATCACCTACCTGAGCGGGATCGCCCTCAACCTCGAGGAGCGGCTTGCGTTTGGGGCGGTCCTGGGCGCGATGGCGGTGTCGCTCACGACCTTCGCGCTGTCGATGGTCGTGCGCGATGTAACGGTGGCCACCGTAATCACGGGCATCGCCGTGGCGCTCGGGGCCGGCATCGCCGCCGCGATCGCCGACCGCGGTCGCCTGGCGGCCGACGTCTCCGACGCGATTGCGCGCTGGACATCGCCGCTGCGGTCGCCGGGGCATCCATGGCCGCTGGCGGCAGTCTTCCTCGTCTGCGGCGCGTGGACGGTGCGCTTTCTCCAGCATGCCTACGTGGTCAAGCCGGATGGCCTGTGGGCGGGTTACGTGAACATCTGGGGCGACTGGGCGGCGCACCTCGCCTTCGCCGGATCGTTTGCGTACGGGCACAATTTCCCGCCGCAGTACCCGCTCGACCCGGGCAACAACCTCGGCTATCCCTTCATGATCGACTTTCTCGCCGCCAACCTCGTCCCGCTCGGCAGCCCGCTCACCTCAGCCCTGGTGCTCACGTCCGGACTGTTGGGACTCGCGTTTCCGGCAGTGCTGTATCTGGCCGCCGCGCGATTCGCAGGCGGCCGCGGGGCCGCGACCGTCGCCGTCTTCGTCTTCCTGCTGGGCGGCGGCCTGGGCTTCTATTACCTGCTCGGCGATATCGCTCATAGCGGCATCGGCGTGCTGGCTCACCTGCCGCGCGAGTACACGCTCGACCGCAGTCTCAATTTCCAGTGGCTGAACCCGGTGCTCGCCTACCTCGTGCCGCAGCGGTCGACCCTGTTCGGCTTCAGCCTCGCCCTGATCGTCGTCTTGCTCGTGTGGCTCGCCGTGCGAGAGCGGCACGATTGGAAAGCGTTCATGTTCGCCGGCGTCGTGGCGGGCCTCATGCCCGCGTTCCACGTTCACGCCTACGGGACGGTCGTCGCGCTGGCCGCGTTCTGGGCGGTCTTCAACCTGAGGCGTGCGTGGATCGCCTTCTTCGTCCCGGCGCTCGCGCTCGCGATCCCGGTCCTGGCGTGGATGTGGCCGCCGGCCAACAACAGCATCTGCGGCGCTGGCCTCAGCATCCACGGGTACTGCCTCGAGGCGGGCTGGCTGTCGTACACCGACACGCAGCGCGACGGGGTGCTCTACTTCCCGTTCGACTTCGTGTGGTTCTGGATCAAGAACCTGTCCGTGTTCGTCCCGCTGCTCATCGCCGCCCAATTCCTGCGCCGCTGGATGCCGACCTCATTCGAAAAGTGGTACGCGCCGATGTGGCTGTGGTTCCTGGTGCCCAACGTCATCGTCCTTCAGCCGTGGGACTGGGACAACACCAAGTTCTTCATCTTCTGGGCGCTTTTCGGCAGCATCATGGTCGGCGGCTTCATCGCCGGCATGGTCCGGAAGTGGCCGTGGTCGGCGGCGTTTGCGTCGGTGCTGCTGGTCGCGCTCTGTCTGTCCGGGGCGCTCGACCTCGCTCGTGCCACCGACGCCAGCGTGAGCTCGTACGAGTTCACGGACACCAAGGGTGTGCAGGTTGCGGACTGGGTGCGCCAGAACACACCGGCTGATGCCATCTTCGCGGTCGCGGACGAGCACAACAATCCGATTCCGACCCTCGCGGGAAGGCGCGTGATGAGCGGGTATCCGGGTTGGTTGTGGACGTATGGGCTGAAGGACTACGGGCAGAAGCAGGCTGACGAGGCGGCGATCCTTCGCGGTGACCAGAACACCCCCGACCTCATCGACCGGTATCGAGTCGGGTACGTGCTCATCGGCCCGCAGGAGCTATCACCGACGCGGGCGGCGAGCCAGGCCTACTGGCAGCAGCATGGGACGCTCGTCTATTCGAACGGGGAGTACTGGGTCTACCGGACCTGAAGCGACGCGGGAGTATGTTTTCCGCGTGCCGGATCCGCTTGGCGACCACGCGAACCTGGCGGCGGCGCTACGCCTCGCAGCCAGGGAAGCCGAGGCCTTCCTGGCCGGGATCGATGAGGACCTGGTGCGGGCACCGGGCGCCAGTGATGACTCCACCTCCTCTCTGCCGGTAGATGGAGTAGGTTCCCTCGCCGCGCTTTCCGAGCTGGTCGCGGCTGCCGATCGCGAGGCGACGCGCTCCGCCGGACCGAGGTTCTTTCACTTCGTAATCGGCGGTGGGACGCCGGCTGCACTGGGTGCCGACTGGCTGACGGCCGCCCTCGACCAAAACGCCGGCATGACGATCAGCTCGCCGCTTGCAACCCGTTTGGAACGCATCAGCCTCGACTGGCTGAAGGAGCTGTTCGGGCTGCCGGCGTCCTGGAGTGGCGTCCTGACCACCGGCGCCACGATGGCAAACTTCGTCGGCCTCGCGGCTGCGCGTCGGTGGTGGGGATTGCAGCACGGCGTCGACGTCGAGGCTGCCGGCCTGAGTGGCTTGCCGCCGATGACGATCATGTCGAGCGGCTACGTGCACGCGAGCGCGCTCAAGGCGGTCGCCATGCTCGGTCTCGGGCGTGAGCGAGTGCAGACCTTGTCCCGAGACATAGCCGGACGCGTCGACATGGATGCGATGGCATCGGTGCTGCGAGAGAGCGACTCAGAGCCCGTGGTCATCATCGTCAACGCCGGTGATGTCAATACCGGGGACTTCGATCCGCTCGCGGATATCGTCGCGCTTGCACGTAAACACAAAGCGTGGGTCCACGTGGACGGAGCGTTCGGCCTGTTCGCAGCCGTGTCACCCAGGACTCGCCACCTCGTCGATGGGCTGGAGCTGGCCGACTCGGTGATCTCCGACGGCCACAAGTGGCTCAATGTCCCGTACGACCTTGGCTTCGCGTTCGTGCGCGACCCCGTCCTGCACGCCGGCGCTTTCTCGGCCAGCGCCGCTTACCTCTCGGCTAAGGCCGCGTCACAGCCGGAGTTCATGAACCTGAGTCCGGAGATGTCGCGCCGTGCCCGCTCTCTCGCTGTGTGGGCGACGCTTCGCGCATACGGTCGCGAGGGATATCGCTTCATGGTCGAGCGGCACCTCCGGCTTGCGCAGCGAGTTGCGGACCAGGTCGATGCTGCGCCCGACCTGGAGCGCCTGGCCGACGTGTCGCTGAACGTCATCTGCTTTCGCTATCGCCCGCCGGGCGTACCCGACGAGCAGCTTGATGACTTGAACCGCCGCGTGGGCGAGCTCGTCCTGGAGGATGGCCGGGTTTACTTCGGCACCACTGTTTACGCCGGCAAGGTGGCGTTCCGGCCGGCGATCGTCAACTGGCGGACTCGCGAGGACGACGTCGACCTGATCGTGTCGACCGTCAGGGAGTTGGGAGGCCGAGCGGCCGCTCAGGCTGAGCCGGCGCGGACGCCGGCGAGGAAGGAGTAGGTGGCACCTGCGGAGGCCGTGAAGCCTCAGCGCCAGGCTCCAGCGCCTGCTCGAGACGGCGAGCGAGGCGCTTGATCTCGCGGTCGCCGCGGTCGAGGCGGTTGACTATCTGCAGCAGGATCTCGTCCTGGTGCATGAGGTGGTTCATCAGCGCCTTGAGCTCCTCCTCGGCTTTGACGTTGAGCTCGAACTCGTTCTGAGCTCGCACCCGGTCGCGGTCGGCAAGCCTGTTCAGGGTCATCAAGACGACGGAGACCCAGATTGCGGCCTCGATGCTGAAGACGAAGTTGAGAAACATGAAGGGGTAGGGGTCCCAGTGGCGCAGAAAGCTGAGGGCGTTCAGAACCACCCAGAGCAACATCAGGCCGACCTGAGCGAGCACGAATATCCAACTGCCGATCAGCCGCGCGAAATCGGAGGCGACGCGGTCCGCGAACGTGAGGTTGCGGTCGACCTCGCGGTTCAGGTCGCGGACCGGAGGGTGATCGTGCTGGTGCTTGATCAGGTCCCGGGCGATGTCTTCGATTTCTCTGCCGATTGACATTTGGTCCTTCCTCTGGGGTTGCTGCGTTGCGTTGTGCAGGCCTGCCTAGACGATAGCTTCGCTCAAAAGCCCCGTGCCTGGCTACAAAAAGTAAGGAACTCCTTCACGATTTGACCGCCCGCCACATTAGAAAGATGGGAATTCGGCGCCACAGCGTGTCGTTGCCCGCCTCGTTGAGGGAGGGCTCCCGCACGGCCTGGACCACGAAACCCTGTTCGTCCGCGTCATTCGCCAGGCGGATCAGCTTCTGTGACATGTCGACCCCGGTCACGCGATGGCCGCGCTTGACAAGATCGCGGCTGACGCGGCCCTCTCCGCAACCGACTTCGAGAGTTCGCCGGCCGGGAGCTGGAAGGAGCTCGAAGAACTTTGTGGAGTACTTCCAGTAAGCGTCGAAGTCAGGGCGCCGCGCCCATGCCGCCCAGTTAGACGCTTCGTGCTCCCAGTGCTCGCGCGACATGAGCGCAAATGATGGACTTAGCGGTAGTCGTGTGACCTCTGTTGCGGGCGCGGCACTCCTGTGAGCGCCTCTATGTGGGCGGCCAGCACCGACCAGACTCCGTCCTGCCGCTGCATCACGCCATCGATGACGAGGATGGGCTGGCGGTTGGCGACCCGCCGGTAGCGGTCGTAGACGTCGGGCTTGATCGTGACGTTGACCTGGCCGAATTCGTCTTCCAGCGTGAAGAAACGGATCTTCTTCGCGGTCGAGGGCGCCTGGCGGGTGATGACGAGCCCGGCGACCCTGACCTTTTTGCCGCTCGGTATCGCTGGGAGCCGGTTGCTTTCGATTGCCCCGAGCTGGGTAAGCCGTTCGCGGCAGAAGTGGATCAGGTGGTGGCCGGTCGAGAGATCGGAGATTCGGTACTCGAGCTGGTTGACGTCGAATTCGTCGAGCTCGGGCAGGCCGGGCGTGACGGCCTTCAGCTTGAGCTCTGACTGGGACTGGATGCCGCGGCGCAGCCCGTGGCCGTGCCATCGCTCCTGCCAGCCCCAGAGCAGCTCGCGTCGTGTTTGTCCGAGACCGTCGAAGCCGCCCACCATCACGAGGTTGCGCACGGCGCGGGGGCCGATGGGGCCGCCGCGGAGGCGGTCGAGGAAATTGTCGAAGGAGGTGTAGGGGCCGGCATGGGTTCGTTCGGCGACGATCGCCTTGCGTCCGTCCTCACCGAGGTCGCGCACGTAGTTGAAGCCGATGCGCATCGCGTGGGTCTTAACAACCTGGGTTGTCAGGTTTTCGAAATTTCCATACCCTGGCTGCAGGTCGGCCGGTTGGGGGAGGGAACCGGACAACAGGGAGGGCCCCGGAGGGGACTCTCCATTTTTGGCGGCGGCACCCAGGGCTTCGGGCAGGCAGCGAACGTCGGAGCGGTTGACGTCCACCGGCAGCACCGTCACCCCGTGCCGCTTCAGGTCCTCGACCAGCACGCTCGGGTGATAGAACCCCATCGGCTGGTTGTTGAGGAGACCGCAGCCGAACACGACCGGGTGATTGAGCTTCAGCCACGCAGTCTCGTACGCGGTGCGCGCGAATGCGGCGGCGTGCGAGCGGCAGAAGCCGTACACAGCGAAGCCCTGCACCGCCGCAAAAAGCATGTCCGCGACCTCGCGCGGCACATCGTTGGAGAGGCAGCCTTCGACGAAGTCGCCCTCGAGCGACGACATCTCCACGTGGTTGAGGTGGCGGGTCATCGCGCGCCGGAACCTGTCCGCCCCACTCGGCGTCATGCCCGCGACCCTCATCGCGATCTCGATGATCTGCTCCTGGTAGAGGATCACTCCCAGCGTGTCCTGGAGGATCGGCTCCAGCAACGGATGCGCATATGTGACCGGCTCGCGACCCTGCTTGCGCCGGATATAGGGATGGACCGCGTTCCCCTGGATCGGCCCCGGCCGGATGATCGCCACCTCCACCACCAGGTCGTTGAAGCTCTGCGGCCGTGTGCGCGGAAGGGTCTGCATCTGCGCCCGTGACTCGATCTGGAACACTCCGATGGTGTCGGCATCGCTGCACATCTCGAAGACCTTCGGATCGTTGAGCGGCAGCTGGTCGAGGTCCGGGCGGACCCCGGTAATGTCCCGGATCAGCTCCAATGACTCGGCCACGACGGACAGCGTTCGCAGCCCGAGCATGTCCATCTTGATCAGGCCCAGGTCCTCGACGTCGTCCTTGTTGAACTGGACGACCCGCCGCCCCTCCATCGTCGCCGGCTCGACGGGCACGATGTCCACCAGTGGCTCACCCGTGACCAGCATCCCGCCGTTGTGGATGGAGAGGTGGCGCGGGAAGTCCTGCACCTCGCGGCACAGCGAGAGAAACTGCCGCCAGCTCTGCGGCCTCATGTCCGGAGGCGGCACCGCGCCGGTCATCGAATCCTCGACGTCTTCGGTGAACCATCGGTCCACGCCCTTGGCCAGCCGGTCGACCAGCTCGGCCGAGAACCCGAGCGCCTTGCCGACCTGGCGGATCGCCATTCGGGGCTGGAAGGTGACGACGTTGCAGACCATCCCGGTCCGCTCCCAACCGTACTTGTCGTAGATGTACTGGATCACCTGCTCGCGATGCTCGGTCGAGAAATCGATGTCGATGTCGGGCGTGCTCGTCATCTCCTCGTGCAGGAAGCGCTCGAACAGGAGGTTGTGCTCGATCGGGTCGACCCGTGTGATGCCGAGGACGTAAGCGACGATCGAGTCGGCCGCGGAGCCGCGGCCCTGGCCGGGAACGCCGTGCTCGCGCGCGAAGCGCATCAGGTCCCAGTTGATGAGGAAGAACTCGGCGAGCCCGGTCTTCTCGATCACCTCCAGCTCGCGCTGGAGCCTCTGCGTGACCGCGAGCGTGATCGGCCGGTACCGCTCGCGCACGCCCTCGAAACAGAGCTTGTAGAGAAATGAGAACGGGGTCTCGCCGTCAGGGACCGGGTAGCCCGGAAAGCGGACCTTCCGAAAGTCGAGGTCGAGGTCGCATTCCCTGGCGATGTCCCACGGCATGGCCAGGGCTTCGGCATGGCCTTTGAACAGCGGGCGCATCTCGTTGCCGCCTTTGAGGCAATGCTCGGTGTTGGGAAAGAGGTGCGGCCGCGCCTCGTCCAGGGTGGCGCGATGGCGGATGGCGACCAGCACGTCATGCAGCGGCCGCCGCTCGCGGGCGTGGTAGTGGACCACGTTGGTGGCCACCGCGGGCGCGCCGCACCGCTTCGCCATCGCCGCGCGCCCTTTCAACACCCACGAGTCCTCCGGGCGGAGGTGGTGATGGAGCTCGCTGAACACGTTTTCCCGGCCGAGCGCCTCCTGGAGCCCACGCAGGTGCTGCTCTTCATCGGTGGCGGTGAGGTAGAAGAGGTCGCCTCGGTGTTGGGCGACGGTGGCGAGCGCGGTTCGCGCCTCGCCCTTGGGCTGGTCGGCATGGGCGAGGCTGATGAGGCGGCAAAGATTGGAGTAGCCCCGCAGATTGCGAGCGATCATCAGCAGCTCGGCACCGTCTACCTCCAGGGCGGCGCCGATCAGCGGCTTGACCCCGAACTTTCGACACGCCTGAAGGAACTTCACGGCCCCATAGACGCCGCCCCGGTCGGTGATCGCGAGCGCGGGCATCTCCAGCTGGGCGGCGCGCAGCGCAAGCTCGGCGGGGTGAGATCCTCCATCGAGAAACGAGAAGTTGGAGTGGCAGTGGAGCTCTACATAAGGCGTCACCTTTGCGGCCGATGACTCGTTGCACTTCCATGAGACGCTGGTTGGTGGCCCTGGTCGTACTCACGGTTGCCTGCACCCAGGGCGGGCAGTCGGCTGTGAGGAGCCCCACGCCATCCCCGGTCGCCAGCCCATCCATGACTCCGGTCCCAGGCGATCTGCCCCTGAGCCGGGTCTCGTTTTCGTGCCGGCTGCCAATCTCGTTTTCGACGTCTCTTGGCGCCTCTCTCGATCGCAGCGCGTTCGTCGCCTTCCCATCCACCTCGGTCACCATCGACCCAACCGGGAAAGGCGGTGCCTACTTCGACCGCGCGGTCTCCCGTTGGCTCACGGTCGGCCGCTCCGCGGTCTCTAGAGACGGCACTCACTACGCCTATGTAGAACTGGCCGATCAAGGTGTCTTCTACGTGCACGTGGTTGACGTGCTCACGGGTAGTGATCACCCGTTTGCAGAGGATGGAAGCGGCTTCAACTTTCCGCCCTCCGTCATTGACTACGCATCCGATGGCATCTACATCGTGCAAGCCTTCGAGCGCATCCAGGCGGGCCTTTGGCTGGTCGACCCCACGACCGGCTCGATGCGGCAGGTTTCGAACATCAGCGGCCTTCAGCTGAGCGCCGGTAGTGGCGTCTTCTGGGCTGGCGAGGTCAATCCGGCCGATCCCAGTCCGGTTTTCACCGCTAGCTCTGCCGGTACGCTGCCGGACCAGATCGATCGGCTCGACGTCCGGTCGGGCGGCAAGGTCAGGTGGCTCTACATGCCCCAAAGGGGTCTCGTGATCGTTGGTTTGGATGGCCACGGCCGCCCACTGATCAATTCTTACATCGACATTCCACAAGCCCCGCCCAAGACGGATCCAATCGACCATTCCTCCACCGAGCTGCTCGTCGCGTTGGATCCCGCATCGCAGCTGATCATCTATCAAGGCGCGCTGGTGGAAACATTGGGCGGCGCCATAACCGATTCCCATGGGGTCTGGTTCGGCAGCCTGCAGGGGATCTACCTCTATTCCGAATCGGGTGGGCTGCAGAAGGTTTCGAACCAGCCCGGATACCCAGCCAACGGCTGCTTGTGATCGGTCAGTCATAGACCCGCTCCACGAACCATTCATCTCGCGAGAGGTCGTGGTACAGCTCGCACAGCAGGGCGCCGTTGAGAAGCGCTTTCCAGTATTCGCGCACGACCGGCTGCTTCCACCACTCGGTCTCGACCTTCCAGCGGGCGATCGGATCGATGGAGCCCGACCACGCCCCCGTGATGAAGGCGGGGGTGCCGTCGGCGTTCAAAGTGACGGTGACGGGGGTTGGCGGCGAGAGCAGGCGGGTCATGCGAAGCGCTGCGCGGGGAGTGGGGAAGTGAGCAACGCAGGATGCGGCTTGCGCACGACGCCGTCGCCATGACGTTCCTGCAGTCGTTCGAGCGCGGCGATCACCTCCTCGCTGGTCCCGTCCCCGCCGGCCCATAGCCGCAACTGCCTCCGGCCGGCGGCCTCGAGCACCGGGAGCTCGATCCACAGCTCGGTGATCGGAGCGCGGGGCTGCCATTCCTTGATCCATGAGCCGATGAGCCCGAACAGCTCGACCGCGCTGGAGAGCGGATGGCGGACGATCGAGTCACGCTCGTCAGGCTCACCCGATTCATAGACGAGCCGCACGCGCACCTGCTTCGCGCCCGCGCCGCGCAGCCCGAGCTCCGCGGCCAGATCGCCGCAAAGCGCGCGAGAGACGAACAGCAGCGCCTCGCGATCCTCAACTGGCGGCTCGAACTGGCGATGTGCGCTCGTGAACTGCGGCGGGCGCCAGGAAGTGAGCTCGTCGGGTTCCGCGCCGCGCGCGAGCAGCGCCGCATGCCTGCCCGCGCTGCCTAGCTGGCTCTCGAGCTCGCGCGGGCCGATCGACGCCACCGCGCCAAGCGTGCGCAGTCCAAGAAGGTCGAGACGTTCCAGCTGCTCTTCATCAAGAGGAAGCTCACGCGAGGCGAGCGGAGCGAGGAAAGCACGCGCGTCTTCGACCTGTATGAGACGGCCAGGCCGCGCGCGGGCCGCCGCCATTCGCGCTGAAAAAGGTCCGGGCGCCAGGCCGAGGCGCGGTTCGCGGCCGATCGCCGCTCGGAGGCGTCGCCGCGCCTCGCGGATCGATTCTCCCGACCTGACGACACCGCTCACATCAAGCCACGCGATCCCTTCGACCCGGACTTCGACCACGGGCGCAAGGTCGTAGAGCGCGGAGGCGATGAGCTCGCGCAGGCGCGCGGCGGCATCAGGGTCAGGCGCGATGAAAGTCGCCTGCGGACAAAGGTGCTCGGCCTGTCGCAGCGGCATATCCGGCAGCACGCCGAATTGCAGCGTCTCCTCGGAAGCGGCGATGACGTGTTGCTCCCACTCACCGACGACGACCGGGCCTCCGTAGAGGTCGGGGCGCTTCGCGAGCTCGAGGTGATTGGTCAGACCGCAGCAGACGCGCATAGATCAGCTTTTTCAAGCGGCACCTCGATGACCGGCCGTGCAAAAGGAAGCTGCGGCCCAAGCGGGTAGCGGATCTCGAGCTCGGACTCTCCGAGCGGGGGCGCAACCCGATTCTTGAGACAGCGCGCGATCGTTCGCAGACCCACCAGCTCGCCTCGCTCCCACACCCAGTCGGTGCGCGAAAAGCCAAGGCTCAGGCTGGAAGCGTGGGCGAACGCCCGCCCAGGAGCATCGACCACCCCGACCAGCACCGTCCCCGATCGGTTGGCGCCCGCCTCCAGGGGTCCGAGCCAGGGTTCTGGGATCTCCCCCATTAATAGGATGAAGCCGGCGCCCGCCCGGGCCAGCGCCGTCGCCGCCTCTCCCGAAGGGTCGGGATCGAGGCGCACCACCGTCAGCGAGCTCAACTCGGGATCGAAGGGGAGGAGGGCCCAGGGATCGAAGCTGCCTCGAGTGTCGATCACCAATGCATGCGCGAACTCACGCGTGGCGGCGGCGAGCAGCCCGAGGGCGAGGGTGAGCTTGCCGCAGGTCCCACTTCCGGTCATGAGCACGAGGCGGCCACGAGGCAGGCCTTCGATTCCGCTCAGGCGATCGAGCGGGGTGCCGCTCGGCCAGGGCTGCGGGGGCGGTATTTCCGCCGCCCTCGTCAGCGCCTGGCTGCCAAAACGGACCCGAATCGTGCTGATGGCGTGTTCGAGTTCCTGCATCCTTTTTTGCGGGCCTCTTTGGAAAGACGCAGGTGAGAAGTGGAGGTGGCTACAGCCTAACGAACAGATGTTCGATAGTCAAGACTCTTCCTCTCTTTATGCCGACATGGCACTGGCGGCCGGGTTTATCCCGGCCGCAACTTTGTTTCCTACCTCACCAGCGTCGCGAGGAGGGAGGGTGTCCACTGGGAGGATCCTGGTCCCCTTTCATAAATAGAGCGCCGAGGCTCCACAGAACCCCGGCGCATTAAACGAACGACTTAGAAAACGATTGAAGAAGTTGTTACTTCTTCTTCTTGGCGGCCTTCTTCTTGGCTGCCGGCTTCTTGGCGGCCTTCTTCTTTGCCATCATTCTTTACCTCCTTCGCTTAGTGATACGGACCCGAGGTTCCATGGTTTGGCGGGCAGGATTCCCTTGTGAGACGTCATGGACGATTTCTTCTGCACTACCTCCTCTGTAACCAAACGGGTTTCGCCGCGAAGCCTCTTCGATGAGGTCTCCGAGACGTTGGCGGTTGTGCGAAATGTCGCGCTGACTCGCGTCGGGTCCGTCGCCTCTGTGGGGGCAACCACGAGCAGCATCGCCATACAGAATGTGTTGATACAACGATTGCATCCCTCACGTCAAGAGATCGCTAAGATTTTTTTCGTGCGATGCCCGGTGAAATGCTTCGAATGCGGAACCTTCACGATGTCTCTCGACCTTTCGAAGGATCATCAACACATCGCATGCGAGAGATGCGAGAAGGTGTGGTGCGCGGTCTGCATCGGGCGTATCGAGATCGAGATTTCGCGCGAGTGGTTGGAGCAGCGACGCGTCGCAGAGCTCAACTGATGGACTTCACGCCCTCCACACGATGCGAGTAGTCCTCGGTCACGGAGCTTCAGGCAACGCTGCCTCGATGAAGCCTTACGTCGTCGGCTTCAAGCGCCGAGGCATCGATGCGATCGCGGTCGACCTGCCTCGCGGAGGCGCGGAGCGCGCGGTCCCCGTATTCATCAAGGCCTCAGGTCGCGGTCACGAGGTCATCGGGGGCGGGCAGTCGTTCGGCGGTCGCGTGTCGAGCATGGCCGCCATCGAGGCGGACTTCGGCGGACTCATCCTCTTCTCGTATCCGCTGCATCGCCCCGGCTTCCCCGACCAGCTGCGCACTGAACACTTTCCACAGATCCGCTGTCCGACCCTATTCATGAGCGGCGATCGCGATCCGTTCGCCCGTCTCGATCTGTTGAAGGAAAAGATCAAGCTCATCCCCAACGCCCGGCTCGAGGTCTTCAAAGGACAGGGCCACGGGCTGCTCGCGGTGCTCGACCAGGCGCTCGATGTGGCGACGGATTTTATCCACAGCATCAAATGACCGCGAGCCAGCACATGGTCAACGCGAACGGCCTACGGTTCCGGACGTTGGTCGACGGCCCGCCTCAGGCCGACCTCTTCATCCTTCTGCATGGGTTCCCCGAAGGCGCAGAGTCGTGGTCGGGGCAGGTCGATGCGCTCGCGAAGGCCGGCTACCTCGCGGTGGCGCCGGATCTTCGCGGCTACGGGCTCACCGACGCGCCCGACGCGAAAAAGAGCTACACCATCAACCACCTGGTCGAGGATGTGGCCGGGCTCATCAAAGCCTTCGGCCGTGAGTCGGCGCACGTCGCGGGCCACGACTGGGGCGCGATCATCGCCTGGTTCTTCGCCGCGCGGCATCCGGAGATGACGAAGACGCTGACCGTGCTCTCGGTCGGACATCCAGCCGCGGTGGCGGCCGCCAGCCGAGAGGATCAGGACCAGCAGGCTCGCTCGAGCTATGTCCAGCTCTTCCTTCTCGAAGGCAAGGCCGAACACGTGCTGTCAGATGACGATTACCGCCGCCTGCGCCTCATGTTCTCAATCGGGCCCAACCCGGAGTCGGTGCCGCGCTCGATGATCGACCATTTCACCCGATCGCTGGCCCGCCCGGGCCGCCTGACCGCTGCACTCAACTACTACCGGGCTAACCTAGCTGCCGAGGGCGGCGCCTGGGAGCGGCTGGCGAACATCGGCCCCATCAAAATTCCGACGGTCCTCCTTTGGGGCGACCAGGATCCGGCTCTCGGCAAGCGCGGCGCCGAGTCCACCGCCGGCCACGTCGAAGGTGACTACAGGCTCGTCGTGCTCGAGGGCGCCGGCCACTGGCTCCAGTTCGAGCGGCCGGACGAGGTGAGCCGCGCCCTGACCGATGCCGCAAATCGATAAGCTGTGAGCCATGCTCCAACGCGGAGACGACAAAGAGCGCCGGTCCAGCCTGCGCCGGCTCGATGACATCCTGGACGCGCTCGAGCAGCTCAACCTTCACGACCGCACCGAGCTGACCGAGGGGCTCGCGGAGAGCCTCGTCCTCCTTGGCGTCGACGACCCGTACGGCATCGCGATCCCACAGCTCATCGAGCGCGTGTGGGCGATGCAGCAGCCGTACCTCATCACCATCGTCGTCGAGCGCCGCCGGCGCCGCCGCCGCAAGGTCGATCCGAAGTTCTCGAGCGGTTCCGGCATTGCGTAGAAAGCCCCACGAACTCAGAGGCTGCGCCGTGAGTTCGCGGGGACCCCTAGAGACGCGGCGCCGAACTCCCTGAAGGCCGCCGACTGGCTCGAAGTTTTCCTGCGCATCAGCTCACGCGTGCGCGAAACGGTCCTGCCCCTCGCGGGCACCGAGGCCGGACGGGCGCAGCTTGCCATCGGTGCCGGCGGCGACCGCACCATGGAGCTCGACCGCGCCGCGGAGGCCGATGTGTTTGCGGAGCTCGACGCGCTGGCGGCCCGCGGTGAGCGGTTCGCCATCCTTTCCGAAGAGGCAGGCCACCGACGGCTCGGCGCCGATTACCCCCTCGTGCTGGTCGACCCCGTCGACGGCAGCCTCAACGCCAAGCAGGGCGTCCCGTTCTTCGGCGTGATGCTCGCCCTTCTCGATGGGCCCCTCATCGGCGACACGGTCGCCGGCTGCGTCGTCAACCTCGTCACCGGCGACGCCTGGACCGCGATTCGCAAGCAGGGCGCCTGGCGCGGCGGCAAGCCTATCAAGGTAATGTCGCGACAAGACCGCGATCGACTGGAGCTGGTCGCGCTCGAGAGCACACCGAGCGCCCTCGTTCACGCGCGAGGGCTCACCCAGCGAGCGGGCAAGATCCGCATCCTCGGCTCGATGGCGCTTGCGATCGCGCATACCGCAGCAGGCAGCTTCGACGCTTTCTGCGCGCCGGTGCCGGTCCGCGTCTTCGACATGGCGGCGAGCCTTCTCATCCTCGCCGAGACCGGCGGCGTCGCGACCGACCTCAAGGGCAATGCACTGAGCGCGCTGTCGAGCGGGCTGGAGACGCGGACCTCTCTCGTGTGCGCTCCAACCCCGCAGCTCCATGCGATCGCCCTGAGCGCCCTCGCAGCCGAGTGATGGAGTTCGATCCCCAGCGCACCGTGTTCGTGATACTCAGCTTCGAGGGTCCCGACGTGTACAGCCAGGCCGGTGGCCTCGGGGTCCGCGTCAAGGGCCTGTCACGCACCCTGGCCCAGCTCGGTTATCAGACGTACCTCTACTTCTGCGGCGATCCCGACCTGCCCGGCGAGGAAAGCCACGAGTCCGGTCGGCTCGTCTACCGGCGCTGGTGCCAGTGGATCTCGGCTCGGCATCGCGGAGGGGTCTACGACGGCGAGGAGGAGAAGATCCGCGACTGGAACGCGAGCCTCCCGCCCAGTCTCATCGAAAACGTGATCGGTCCGGCGGTCGAATCCGGACGCAACGTGGTCGTGATGGGAGAGGAGTGGCACACGTCCTGGTCGATGAACCTTCTCTCTGACACCCTTTACTATCGCCGCCTGCGCGACCGCGTCGTGATCATGTGGAACGCCAACAACACTTTCGGCTTTCACCGCATCAACTGGGCTGCGCTCGCCCTCGCGGCCACGATCACCACGGTCAGCCGCTACATGAAGTTCAAGGTGTGGGAACGCGGCCACAACCCGATCGTCATCCCCAACGGAATCCCGCGGGCGTCCATTCACGATGCCGACCCCGACGCGGTGGCCGACCTCCAGGCGGCGGCCCGCGCCGACCATTTCTGCTTCAAGATCGGCCGCTTCGATCCGGACAAGCGCTGGCTCATGGCCGTGTCCGCGGCGGGCTATCTCAAGCGCCACGGCAAGCGCGTGCGGCTGCTCCTGCGCGGCGGCCGCGAGCCTCACGGCGGTGACGTGATCAACCACGCCCAGCACCAGGGCCTCAACGTCGTCCATGTGCCCGCGCCCGCGGAGCCGGCCGGGCTGTCGGCCATCCTCCGCCAATACCCGGAGGCCGACGTCGTCAACTTCACGAGCTTCGTCAGCGATGCGATGCTCGGCGTGATCTATCCGGCCTGCGATGCGGTGCTCGCCAACTCGGGGCATGAGCCGTTCGGGCTGGTCGGCCTCGAGGTGATGGCGGCCGGCGGGCTCGCCGTCACGGGGGCCACCGGCGAGGACTACGCCGACGCCTATCGCAATGCCCTGGTCCTCGAGACCGACGACGCGATCGAGCTCGTGACCGGGCTCAACCTGATCCGTGAGCGCCCGCGTCTGGCGGCGGCGATCCGCCGCCGCGGCCGCGTGACCGCGCGCGCCTACACCTGGGAGAAGGTTATCGACCAGATGCTGCTGCGGATCGAATTTGCCGCCGCCCAGCAGGCGGTGCGCCTCCCGGCCGGCGCGCGCGAGGACGTCAAGATTTCGCGCCGCCGCACGCGGACTTCCGCGACGCCGGAGCCGCCCCTTGGCTGAGAACCTCGTCGTCTACACGGTCGTCCACCAGCCGCGCCGCTTGAAGCTGCCCGCGCAGGTGGTGCCGGCCAGCACCGCACCCGAGGCGATCTCCGACTACCTCTTCGACGAGGCCCTCGATCGCCATTACTTCGAGCAGGTGGCGGCGAGCTCATACATCCCCGCGGCGGCGATGTTCACCGACCTCGCCAGGCGAGGCTGGAAGATGTCGATCGGCTTCAGCAACTCGTTCCTGGTCCAGGCCGAGCGGTGGGGGCCGAAGGTGCTCGACGGCTTCAAGAAGCTCTGCGCCGGCCCCAACGTCGAGATCGTCAACGTCGAGCCATACCACTCGTGGCTGCTCTACCTGGACATCGTGGGCTTCAAGGAGGCCATGCTCGCGGCGCGCACGCGCCTGCAGGACCTGTTTCAAAAGCCGATTGCGGTCACCGACACCACCGAGATGTTCATGTCCAACGACGTCTACTTCGCGCTCCAGCAGTGCGGTTTCGAGGCCGCGTTCATGGAGGGCCGCGCGTGGCAGCTGGGCTGGCGCGAGCCGACCCACGTCTACCAGCACCCGCTTCAGCGTCTCAAGCTCCTGGTCCGCCACCACGATCTCTCGGACGATGTCGGGTATCGGTTCTCCAACCGCTACTGGAAGCACTGGCCGCTGACGGCCGGCACGTACGCCGGGTGGGTGCGCGAGACGTGGGGCGAGCTGGTGACGGTGGGCTGGGACTTCGAAACCTTCGGCGAGCACCACCGCCGCGATTCCGGGGTCTTCGAGTTCATGAGGGCGCTGGCCAAGGAGCTGAAGAAGCGAAAAGTGAGGATGATGCTGCCGTCGGAGGCGGTCGCCGAATTCGGCGCCCGGCATCTCGAGGTCCCCGTCAACGAATATGGGACCACGTGGGCAGGCGAGGGCGGCATGGAGTTCTTCCTGGGCAACGAGGCCCAGCAGGGCCTTTTCAGGCTCATGCATCACGCGTACTCGAAGGCGAGGCTGACCGGCGATCCGCGGCTGGTCGAGGTCGCCAGGTGGCTCCTGCAGTCCGACAACCTGCACCTGATCCAGTGGTTCGGCCGGTGGGGAGCTGAAGCCGAGGTGAGCGCGTACTTCACGCCTGACGAGTGGTGGGAGCTCGGGGCGCTTGGCATCCTGCGCGAGCAGCAGCGTGTCTATATCAACTTCATCCGCGCGCTGGATGAATACGCTAAGTAGCCGATGAAACCCCTGAACGTCGCATTCGTGTGGCACATGCACCAGCCGTACTACAAGGACGACCTCACGAGCACCTACCTGCTGCCATGGGTGCGCCTGCGCTCGGCGAAGGACTACTTCAAGATGCCGGCTCTGCTGGACGCCTACCCGAAGGTTCGCGCCACGTTCAACCTGGTGCCCTCGCTGCTGGCCCAGATCGAGGACTACGGCAAGGAGGAGTCGGTCGACCTCTTCCTCAATCTCAGCAAGCGCGACGCGGCCGAGCTCTCGTTAGAGGAGCACGGCTTCATCATCCGCTGGATGCGCGAGTCGCCGCGCGCGCTGCGGGTGCAGCAGTCGCCGCGTTACCTCGAGCTCGCCTCGAGGCCGGGCGACGCCCAGTTCACGACCCAGGACATGCGCGACCTGCAGGTCTGGTTCAACCTCGCCTGGTGCGACCCGGCCTGGGCCGAGTCAGATCCCCGCCTGGCCGAGCTGAAGCGCAAGGACCGCGATTTCTCCGAGTCCGACAAGGAGCCGCTGTTCGACGCGCAGATGGAGATCATGCAGAAGGTCATCCCGAAATACCGCGAGCTGGCCGATCGCGGTCAGGCCGAGCTGACCTTCTCGCCCTACTACCACCCGATCCTCCCGCTGCTGAACCACGTCGACTCGGCGCGCACGGCCAATCCGCAGATCCAGCTGCCGGAGCTGCACTTCTCGCATCGCGAAGACTCCGAACGGCAGATCGAGCTGGGTCAGGGGCTGTTCGAGCGCCTGGTCGGGCGCCGTCCCACCGGCATGTGGCCGTCCGAGATGGCGGTGGGGGAGAGCGTGATCGGGTTGGCGACCAAGGCGAACCTCGAATGGATGATCAGCGACGAGGAGGTGCTGGCGCGCTCCCTCGACACGAACTTCTATCGCGACAACGAAGGCCGCGTCAATGCTCCCGACCAGCTGTACCGGCCGTTCCGCCTGGAGCGCGAAAACCGATCCGTGGCCATGGTCTTCCGCGACTCGCAGATCTCGAACTCCATCGGCTTCGACTACCAGCGCATGTCGTCCGTCGACGCCGCGCGCAACCTGGTCGGCCGCCTGAAGCGCATCCGCGAGCAGCAGGCCGACAAGGACTACCTGGCGGTCATCGCGCTCGACGGCGAGAATGCGTGGGAGTTCTACCCCCGCGACGGGCACGACTTCCTCAACGCCCTCTACACCGAGCTCGAAGCCTCGACTGACATCGTCACGACCACGGTCTCCGACTTCGTTCGCGAACACCCGCCTCAGCAGAACCTCCAGCACCTGCACACGGGCAGCTGGATCGGCGCCAGCCTCGACACCTGGATCGGCGACCCCGAGCACAACATCGCCTGGGAGCTCCTGGCCGAGACCCGATCGTGGCTGGAGGACCAGGCGCACCAGCGTCCGCAGCTGGTGGATGCGGCCGCGCTCGGCTGGCGCGAGATCCTGATCACCGAGGGGAGCGACTGGTTCTGGTGGTTCAGCCGCAAGCACGACTCCGGCATGGACACGATCTGGGACAACCAGTTCCGGCTGCACCTGCGGAACGTCTACAAGCTGATGGGACAGCGGGCGCCGGCGCGCCTTTTCCAGCCCATCATCCAGCGCACGCCCACTCCCGAACGGCAGGTGCCCGCGGAGAGCATCAGCCCGAAGTCGCGCAGCGATGCGGCCTGGAACAAGGCCGGCTACTACGTCGTCGGCTCGGGATTCGGCGCGCTGCACAGGCCGGCGGGCTTCGTCGAGCGGGTCCTGTACGGGTGTGACGCCGACCGTGTCCACATTCGCATCGACAGCCCGAGGTCGCCCGCGGAGCTGGAGTCGCAGAAGGTCCAGTTCTGGGTCTACTGCTCCGGCGTGCCCGCCGATGGAAAGGGCGGAAAGCTCGAGCTGCCGCTGCCCGTCACCGCCATGGCCGACTTCGGGTTCGACACCGCGTACGTCGTCCGGATCGTGCCCACCTCTCGCGGTGCCACGGTGACCGTCGCCCGCGTGAATACGGACCAGACCAGGGGCGAGCCGGTCGCCGAGTTCGACGCACCCGACCCCTTGTTCATCTCGGTTCCGCTCGGCCTGCTCGGCCGGCATGCCGGCGACACGATGGAGATGGCGCTCGTCGTGAGCCGCGAGGGGCGCGACATCGAGCAGGTGCCGCCGTCCGGCTCGCTGGGCTTGCGGATCCCCGGCGACTCAGACATCGCGACCTCGCCGGGCCCGGAACACCTGAAGGTGCTGGTCGCCACGTCGGAGCTCGCCCCTTTCGCGAAGTCGGGCGGCGTCGCCGACGTCGCCGCCTCGCTGTCGAAGGAGCTGCGCCGCCTCGGGCACGACGTGCGGGTCGTGATGCCGCGCTACCGCTCTACGAGGGCCGCCTCGGCGAGATGGTCGTCTACTTCGTCGACTGCCCGCAGCTGTACGACCGCGAGGGCATGTACGGGTTCGGAGACGACGACGCCCGCTCGATCTACTTCTCGCGCGCGCTCCTGGAGATGCTGCCTGCGCTGCAGTTCTCGCCTGACGTGATCCACATTCACGATTGGTACGCGGCGCTGGTGCCCAACCTCATCGACCGCGTTTACACGGAGGGCCCGGCCGCCGAGTCCGCGACCGCGCTCACGATCCACAACCTCGCGGCCCAGGGCGTGTTCGGGTTCGGTGCGCTCACGCTGGCCGGCCTCGACAAGTGGGGCTTGATCCGGGTCGGCATTCCCGGCCTCGACAACGTCGTCAACCTGCTCGGCCGCGGTATTCACCTTGCGGATGTCGTCAACACGGTGAGCGAGCGCTACGCGGCCGAGATCCAGACGCCGGAGTTCGGCGAGGGGCTGGACGAGCTCATCCGCTCGCACGCGCACAAGCTGCACGGGATCGTCAATGGCATCGACTACGAGATCTTCGACCCGCACCGCGATCCGAACATCCCGCACCACTACACCGCGTCGGCGACGGAACCGAAGGCGATGGACCGCGCCGAGCTACGGAGCGAGCTCGGCCTGGAACAGTCCGATCAGCCGCTGTGCGCCATGGTGTCGAGGCTGTACGAGGTCAAGGGACTCGATCTCGTCGAGCAGGCGATGCCGGCGCTGATGCAGTTCGGCGTGCAGGTGGTGGTCGTCGGCACCGGTGATCGCCGCTACGAGGACATGTTCCGGCGCTACGCCGCCGAGCGCCCGCGCCAGGTCGCGGCCGCGATCGGGTTCGACGCGCCGCTCGCGCAGCGCATCTACGCCGGCGCGGACATGCTGTGGATGCCCTCTCGCTACGAGCCGGGCGGTCTTGCGCAGCTGATCGCGTTGCGCTACGGGACCATCCCGGTGGTGCGGGCGACCGGCGGCCTCGCGGACACGATCAAGGACTACGACCCCGTCGCGCAGGTGGGCAACGGCTTCACCTTCACTCCCTACCGAGACGTATCGCCATCCGTCGCTGTGGTCGTGGCTCGTCCACCGCGCCATGACCGACGACGTGTCGTGGTCGCGATCGGCGCAGCGCTACGTTCAGCTGTTCCACGCCGCGATCGCCGCCCGGCGGGAACGCCGAGGAGTTACAGCAGTCCCGGACTGAAGGCCTATTCCGCACGTTTGGCGCCAAACACGCCTGTCGCGGCCCAGTGAGGCGCACGTCTGGCGCGAAAAAGGCGGAATTCGTGTATCGAGTTGCTAGCCGCCCCAGTCGGGCAGGAGACGCAGCTGCTCCACACGGCGGGCGCCGGGCGCGTAGGCCGTCTCGAAGTAGTCGGTAACCATCCGCCGCGCGGAGAAATCCGTGGCGACGTAGCGGATCGAAGCCCGCATCATCTCCACCCAGCGCTGCGGGATCCCGTTCGCATCGCGCTCGAAGAACGCCGGCACCACCTCTCGCTCGAGGAGGCGGTACAGGCCCTCCGCCTCGGCCTGGTCGTCAACGCTCTGCCGGTCGAGGGTCGCGCCCGACGGAATCGCCCACCCCAGCTCGGGCCGGTACGCCTCGTCCCACCAGCCGTCGAGGATGCTGACGTTGAGCACGCCGTTGGCGCCTGCCTTCATGCCGCTCGTCCCGCTCGCCTCGAGGAACCGGCGCGGATTGTTCAGCCATACGTCGGCGCCGTGCACGAGGTGCCGGGCTATCGCGAGGTCGTAGTCCTTGAGGAACGTGACGCACGGCTCCTCCCGCGACATTCTCACCACGCTGGCGACGATGTCCTTGCCCGGCTGGTCGGCGGGGTGTGACTTGCCGGCGAAGATCAGCTGCACCGGGCGCTTGGCATTGCGCAGCAGCTTGTTCAGGCGTGGGCGATCCTGCAGCAGCAGGTTGGCGCGCTTGTACGGCGCGAAGCGGCGGGCAAACCCGAATGTGAGGGCATGCTCGTCCAACGAGTCGTTGTCGACAGACCTGGTCCGCGCCACCTCGAGCAGGTGTCGCTTGAGCTCGAGGTGGATGGCCCACAGCTCGGCGGCCGGGATCTCGAAGACGGCGTGCCAGCGGCCGTCCTCGCCGTCCAGGTCCCACCAGTCCGGGCCGACGTAGCGCTTCAGCAGCTCGGCGATCTCCGGCGCCACCCACGTCGGCATGTGGACGCCGTTGGTGACCGAGCCGATCGGCACCTGGGTTTCGGGGAGCCCGCGCCACGCGTCCTTCCACAATCGCCGAGAGACCGCACCGTGCAGGCGGCTGACGCCCACGGCCTGGTCTGCCAGCCGAAGCGCGGCGTAGGTCGTGACCAACCGGTCGCGCGGATCGCCCGGCCGCTGCCGGCCGAGATCCATGAATCGGTCGAAGGAGATGCCGACCTCGGTCAGGTAGGGGTTGAGCAGGTCCCAGACCAGCCCGGGCTCGAAGTAATCGCTGCCGGCCGCAATCGGCGTGTGAGTTGTGAACACGATCCCGGCTCGCGCGACGAGCCGCGCCTCCTCGAGCGTCATCTGCCTCGACGCTCGCAGCTCGCGGATGCGCTCGATCGCGCAGAGGAAGCTGTGCCCCTCGTTGAGGTGGAACACGCCCGCCACCATGCCCAGCGCCCGCAGCGCGCGCACGCCGCCGATCCCAAGCACGATCTCCTGGCGCAGGCGGCGGTCGGGCTCGGGCACGTAGAGGCGGTCGGTGATCGAGCGAAGGTCCGCCGGGTTGGATTCCAGGTCGGTGTCGAGCAGGAACAGCGGCACGCGGCCGACCTGCGCGCGCCACACGCCGATCTTCACCTTGCGATCGCCGATCGGCGCGTCGACCTCGACGCCTTCAACGCGCCGCACCGGGAGGTCCTCGCCGCGGTTCTCGAAATACACCTCGACCTGGCGGCCTTCGGCATCGATCTCCTGGCGCCCGAAACCCTGCTTGTAGAAGAGGCCCACCGCGACCAGAGGCAGGCCCAGGTCGCTGGTGGCCTTCAGGTGGTCGCCGGCGAGGACACCGAGGCCACCTGAGTAGATCGGAAGACACTCGGCGAGCCCGAATTCCAGCGAGAAGTACGCGACGACCAGCGGAGCGCGCGCGTCCATGAACGGCGGGCGGCGGTCGTAGTACTCGCGATACGCGGCGCGGGCGCTCTCCAGGGCGTGCTGCACATCGTCGCGCTCGAGCGCGGCGGCGACTCCCTGCTCGCCGAGCTGTGCGAGCAGCAGCACCGGGTTCTGGCGCGTGGACTCCCACAGGTCGGGGTTGAGTGCGCGAAACAGGCCTTCGATGCGAGGCTCCCACGTCCACAGCAGGTCGTGGGCGAGATGGTTGAGTTCTTCCAGCACGGAACTAGGATGGTAACCACTGCGATGGGTACGCCATGAAGGCGGTGGTCATGGCGGGTGGCGAGGGGTCGCGCCTCCGCCCGTTGACCAGCCGCCAGCCGAAACCGCTCGTGCCGGTAGCGGGCCGGCCGATCATGGAGCACATCCTCCTGCACCTGCGCCGCCACCAGATGCGGGACGTGATCGCCACCGTGCAGTACCTCGGCGCCTCGATTCGAAACTACTTCGGCGACGGCTCCGAGCAGGGTGTGGCGCTGACCTATTCGGTCGAGGACTCTCCGCTCGGTACGGCGGGCTCAGTGATGCTCGCGCGCCCGCAGCTGAACGAGCCTTTTCTCGTCATCTCGGGCGATGCCCTGACCGACGTCGACCTCGGGGCCGCGATCCGCTTCCATCGCGAGCACCGGGCCATCGCCACGATCGTTCTCAAGCCGGTGCCCAACCCGCTGGAGTACGGCGTCGTGGTCGTCGACGAGGGCGGCGCCGTGCAGCGATTCATCGAGAAGCCAAGCTGGGGCGAGGTCATCTCCGACCTCGCCAACACCGGCATCTACGTGCTCGACCCCGCGGTGTTCGACTTCTTCCGGCCCGGCGAGGTGACCGACTGGTCGGGCGACGTGTTTCCCAAGCTGCTGAAACAGGGCGAGCCCGTCTTCGGGTGGGTGACGTCCGGCTACTGGGAGGACGTGGGCAGCCACGCCGCTTACGTCAAGGCCAACTTCGACTGCCTGGAGGGCCGGGTCAAGGTCGAGATCCCGGCCGATCGAAAGAGCGAGGGGATCTGGATCCACGCCGAGGCTGACGTCTCGGAGGGGGCTCGCATCGACGGGCCCGCGCTGATCGGCGCAGGCGCGAAGGTACGCTCCGGGGCGTGGGTCAACGGACCGTGCGTCATCGGCGGCTACACCACAATCGACTCTGGTGCGAAGGTCTCGAACTCGATCCTGTGGGACCACTCCTACGTGGGCCTCAACTCGCGCCTTCGTGGCGCGGTCGTCTGCCGCTCCGTCACGGTCAAGAACGGATGCCTGCTCGAGGAGGGCAGCGTCATTGGCAGCGAGGTCGTGCTCGGCGCGGGCGCAACCGTCAACGCCAACGTGCGCATCTGGCCCAACAAGGAGGTCGAGCCGGGGGCGGTCGTGCACGACTCGATCATCTGGGCCGGCTCGTGGAAGCGCGGGCTCTTCAGCTCGTACGGGCTGAACGGCCTCACCAACGTGGAGTTCACGCCGGAGTTCTCCGCGCGGCTGGGGGCGGCGGTCGGAGCGCTCAGCCCCAAGGGGACGGAGATTGCCATCTCGCGCGACTACACGCGGGCGGCGCGCATGATCCACCGCGCGGTCATCTCGGGGATGATCTCCTCCGGGGCCAACGCCACCGACCTCTCGGTGCTGCCGGCGCCGGTCGCGCGCTACTGGGCTCGCCACAACCACGTCTCGGCCGTGCACGTGCAGACGTCGCCGGTCGACCCCCGATCCGCGGACATCCGCCTTTTCGATGACCACGGCCTCGACCTCGACAGCCGGACCGAGCGGAAGCTCGAGAGCCTGTACTTCCGCGAGGACATCCGGCGCGTGCTGCACTACGAGATGGGGCGAATCGTCCGGCGCGACAGCCAGACCGACCGCTACATCGAGGACATGCTGGCCAAGCTCGACCTCGAGACCGTGCGCGGCGCGGCGTCAAAGGTGGTGATCGACTACAACAACGGCGCTTCCGCCCTGGTGCTGCCCCGGGTGCTGCAGGAGATGAACTGCACGGTCATCCCCCTCAACGCTTCGCCGGCCGAGGTCATCGTCGAGCAGGACGAGCCGACTTTTCGCGCCCACCTCCAGGAGATGGGGGTCATCACCTCGGCGGTGAAGGCCAGGATGGGAATCTTCGTCGACTCACCTGGCGAGCGCTGCTTCATCGTCGACGAGACGGGTGATGTACTCGACCACGACACCGCCTTTGCCGTGCTCAGCCAGCTGGCGCTGGCGCGCAAGCCGGGCATGCTGCTCGGCCCCGCCTCGTCTTCGCTGGCGTTCTCGATGATCGCGGACCAGATGAACAGCCGGTTCGTGCCTACGAAGATCACTCCCGGCGCCGTGCTGCGCGCGGCGCAGCACGCAGAGAGCGTCCTCGCATCAGACGGCGCCGGCGGCTATTGCTGGCCCGACTTCGCAGTCGCTTTCGACGCCATCTTCACGACGGTCCGCGTGCTCGAGCTCCTGGCCCAGACCGGCACCTCGATCGCGGCGCTCACGCAGCGCATCCCGGCCGTGGCGCACAAGAAGGCCGTGGAGTTCTGCCCGTGGGACATCAAGGGTCGCGTGATGCGGACGATGATGGAGAAGCACCTCAAGGACCGAGTCGACCTCACGGACGGCGTCAAGGTGTTCGTCGACGGGGGCTGGGTGCTGGTCGCGCCCGACGCGGACCGGCCCGAGTACCACATCATCGCGTCGACGCTGGACCCGGTCCGGTCGGCGGCGCTGGTGGAGGAGTACTCGGCGCTGGTGCGGTCCGTCGTCGCCGAGGAAACCTAGAATCGAATGTCGCCCGAGCGGGCGTAGCTCACCTGGTAGAGCGCAACCTTCCCAAGGTTGAGGTAGCCGGTTCGAGGCCGGTCGCCCGCTCCAAATTGCTTCTTAAGCTTTGATCGTTTATCTTCCTGACAGTCGCTCGGGGGTTTGTTGGTGGTGGTCTCCAGTAGGAGGATTCGTGTGAGAAAGCTCAGGCTCTTTTCCCTTGCCGTACCCGCCGTCCTGGTTGCGTCGTTCTCACTCACTCCGATGTCGTCCGCCGCGGCCGGGACCCAGACGGATACCGCGTATGCGCGGAGTTTCTGGGTCAATGGGGTGAAGAACGTCTACGCGACCACGCAGACCAGCTGCTACCGGCCGGAGGTCCCATACGCCGCCAGCGGCTTCCCAAACGACGGCTTCACCGGGGAAACCGCCTGCCCGCCCGCGGGCGCGACCACGGGTGAGGATACGGGGGCGCTCGCTCCTTACGCCACCCAGGTCGGCAGCAACCCGGGGTTCGCGACGGGCCCGTCCGTCCTGGTCAAGAACCACTCCGAGTCCGACATCCGGGTTGATCCGACCAACCCGAGTCACCTGATCGGATCCGTCAAGTGGTTCGCCAGCGCCGAGGGCTACAACCATGTGCTCGGCTTCTATGAGTCATTCGACGGTGGCGCGACCTGGCCGGTCCAGGGCCACATCCCCGGCTACGAAGGCTGGACCGACGACACCGACCCGGTGGGCGCATTCGACGGGTTCGGCAACTATTACGAGCTGATCCTGCCCTACCAGTTCTATTACAACGCTGACGGCTCGCATAACTTCCAGACCAACCCGAACAAGGAACCGAACCCTGCAGTGCCGGCGGAGGTCATCTCGGTGTCGGTCCGTCCGCAAGGCGCCACCACGGCGACCCAGTGGTTCACCACCCACCGGAACGCAGCGGGCGTCACCGGCCCTGACTTCGTAGCTCCTTACGCCGCCAAAGGACAGGAGCCTGACAAGCAGTGGATCACGATCGACTCCAACCCGAAGAGCCCCTTCTACAACACGATCTACGCCATGTGGGCGGTGTTCGACGGGATCAACAGCAAGCCGTTCGTCTCCACAGCCACCGCGAAGTCGGATGGCACGCACACCGACTGGTCGACACCTCTGCTCCTGCCGACGGTCAACAACACGGCCAGTGACAGCTATCTGCTGCCGCACGTGGCGCCGGATGGCACCGTCTATACGTCGGTGACGAACTTCCCCGGCAAGCACGGCTTTTGCTGCTTCAGCGTTTCGACTGACACATCGACGGATGGCGGGAAAACCTGGACCAGCCTTCCAACCCCGATTCAGAACATCCCGGGCCCCGCGTTTGTAGGCGGGTACCAGAACACGACATTCACGGACGGAATCGACAACACCTTTGCCGTGGGGACGCAGCTGGTCAGCGGCCACTATCCCTTGTACATCGCCTACAACGAGCGGCTGACGACAGTCGCCAACGTCCTCCTCACGGCGTCTTACGACGGTGGCGTGACCTGGACGGCGCCAATGCAGGTCAATGACAACATGAGCCCGGTCGATGAGTTCCAGCCCAACCTCGCCGTGGCGGCGAGCGGAACGGTCAGCGTCAACTTCTACGACCGGCGCCTTGTCTGCCCCGCCCTGGGAACCGTGGAGGCCCGAAACGCCGGATTGGCCCTCGATATGGTGAACCCGAACTTCCCGGGCACGCCGCCATACGGGGCCGCCAACTACTGCATCAACACGAGCATCCAGTTCTACAGCCCCGGGCTCAGCCCGCTCGGGCACAACATCCGGCTCAGCCGGCATTCATGGGACCCGCAGCTGAACTCGCCGTACCGGTTCTGTTTCTGCAACGCGACCGCCGGCTTCATCGGCGACTACTTCGGCAACACGACCGGTGGCGGGTTCGACTACACGACCTCGGTCAGCACGTTCGACGACGGCAGCAACCCGGGCCACTTCCAGCAGCAGGTGGTGGCCACGGTCGCGATCCCGTAAGCACGCGATATAGGAGACAGGGGTATGGAGATGAAGAGGCTGGTTCCGGTAGTTGCCTTTGCGGCCGGGCTCGTGGTCGCGTTATCGGGGACGGTGCTGGCAGCCCAGACCGGGTTGACACAGATCAGCTCCGACCCATTCACGAACTCGACGAGCTTCCACCGCACACAGGTCGAGCCCGACACCTTCTCGTTCGGATCGACCATCGTCTCCACTTTCCAGGTCGGCCGGTTCCATAACGGCGGTGCATCGGACATCGGCTTTTCAACCTCGACCAACAGCGGGGCGAAATTCACGCAGGGCTTCCTTCCAGGCCTGACCTTCCAGGTCGACCCGACCAGCCCCTACGAGCGTGTCAGCGATGCGTCGGTCGCCTTCGACGCCAGGCACAACGTCTGGCTCATCTCCTCGATACCCCTTCTGCCTACCACCCTGGTCGTGCCGACCGTCTTCATCAGCCGGTCCACCGACGGCGGCCAGACGTGGGGCAATCCCATCTCGGCTGTTTCGCCTACGTACACGTCGAGGGTCGACCTCGACAAGAACTGGACTGTTTGCGACAACACGCCGTCGAGCCCCTTCTATGGGAACTGCTACACCGAGTTCGACAACTTCGGCCAGTTCGACCTCGAGCAGATGATCACCTCGACCGACGGCGGCCTCACCTGGAGCACGCCGCTGGCGACCGCCGACACGGTCCACGGCCTTGGCGGCCAGCCGGTCGTGCAGCCGAACGGCACGGTGGTGGTCCCCTTCGAAAGCCTGCAGAACACCATCGCCGCCTTCACTTCCGAGAACGGCGGGGCCAGCTGGGATAAGTCCGAGAAGGTCTCGCACGTCAAAGTGCACCCGAACGCCGGCAGCCTCCGCACCTCACCACTGCCATCGGCCGAGATCGACGGCGCCGGCGCCGTCTATGTCGCCTGGCAGGACTGCCGCTTCTCGACCGGCTGCAAGGCCAATGACATCGTCTTCAGCACCTCGACCGATGGCAAAGCTTGGGCGACGCCTGCACGGGCGACCTTCGACGCGCCCCAGGTCGATCACTTCATCCCCGGCATCGCCGTCGATAGGGCGACGTCGGGATCGGGTGCTCACATCGCGCTGAGCTTCAACTTCTACGAAAACGGCGACTGCTCGGTGTCGACGTGCCAGCTCCACGAGGGATTCGTGTCGTCCACCGACGGCGGCGCGACCTGGACCAGCACGTCCGACCTGGCCGGGCCGATGCTGGTGACCTGGCTCCCGCTGACCACGCAGGGATTCATGGTCGGCGACTACCAGTCGACTTCGTTCGACAGCCGTGGCGCGGCGCATCCGGT
>WNFD01004349.1_pt1 | contig 36788 bp, 28 predicted proteins | sample 5400491 | NCBI WGS metagenome assembly WNFD01 (sample SAMN13153343, study PRJNA577476) | soil metagenome | isolation source: 120 cm saprolite under Douglas fir tree site 2 hole 2 replicate 2 | place: USA:California | collected 2015-04-18 | reverse complement strand
GGCAAGGACGCTGATCTTGGTCGACAGCACTCCTACCAGGAGCTTTGTTGCATTTCAGGACGCCACGCCGGCACTGCCCGAACTATGATCACCTATGCCGCAGGCCCGCAACGCCTTAAGTACGCGGCATTGAGTTCTAGCTACACCAGCGCGGCATCCACACCAATGAGTGGCGGGCCCGGCGGTGGGGCGGCTGGGGTGGTGTCTAGCACGACGGGGTCACGTCAGGGGGACATGGCGGGAGGTCGCAGTGGATGAGGTCCGCCGGGGCGCCGAGGTGCGTCAGCACGTGTACGGTCTCGCGGATCATCTCGTCGGGGCCGCTGACGTAGACGTCGTGGCCGGCCCACGGCTCGTGCCGCCTGATCACCTCGGGAAGGGTCCCGCAGAGCCCGCCGAAACCGGGCTCGTCGGAGACCACCGGTATGACCCGCAACCAGGGATAGCCAGATTCGAGTCGGCGCAGGTCCGGCATGTCGTACAGGTCCGATTCGCGGCGTGTGCCGAAGAATAGGTTGATGGCCCGCTGCTGGCCAGGGGGGACGACGCTTCGCGCCCCCCCAGACCCCCCCGCGAGGGCATGGCCCGGGGGAACGCTTCGCGCCTCCCCAGAGCCCCCCGCGGGGGCATAGCTGCCGATGATCCCCTCGATGACGGCCTTCACGGGGGCGAGTCCGGTACCTCCCGCGATGCACAGCACATCGCGCTCAGATCCCGTGCCGACGGTCATCGTCCCCCCTGCCGGGCCGAGCAGGAGGACGTCGCCGACCCGGCTGTGCTGGACGAGCGCGGTGCTCACCAGGCCACCGGGAACCGCGCGAACGTGCAGGCTCAGCTGGCCGTCTTCGCGTGGCGCGCCGGCCACGGAGAACTTCCGCCAGACCCGCGGCCAGCGGGTGGTCTGCACGGTCACATGCTGGCCCGGCAGGTAGCTGAGCGGCTGACTGGGCAGGAGCGTCAGCACGGCCAGGCCGGGAGCCCGCAGTTCGTGACCGGTGATCTCGGCGAGCCACCAGGGCGGGGCGTGCCTGGCGTCCTCGGCCGCGGCATCGATCATGATCCTGGCGGCCTGGTCGAACATGGCCTCCCAGGCCCCTCGCGTCTCCTGGGACCAGGCGGGCCCGCTGTAGCGGCGCATGGTGGCGACAAGCGCCCTGCGGAACGCGTCGTAATGCTCGGGGGTCACCCCGAATTTACGATGCGCGCGGCCGAGTTCCGCGAGGTAGGACGTAAGGGCCTGCGGGCTGTCCTGGCTCCATACGATACGGGCGATCCCGCGGAACAATCGCTCGCGCTGTGCGTTCATGGCGGGCGGGAACATCGCGTGAATCTGCGGGCTCGCGGCGAAGAGGTGACTGTAGAAATACGTCATCGCGCCGTCAATCATCTGCTCCACGAGCGCGAATGACTCTTTTACCGTGCCAGGATCCGGATGATCAGGCGCTCCTGGTCCTAGGGCAGGCAATGTGACCTCCTGGGCTGTTTCCCTGCCCGCGGACCTGGGGCCATGGCGGAACGCGGCCATGCGGACCCGGGGCGATGGGCGGACCCGAGGCCATGGGCGTCCGGGCGGGACAGCGGATGGCCGGCCGCAGGGGATTCCTCCGAGAAGTCGGTGTTCATCGCGATCTGCACACTCGAAGTTTCGCATCCCGGGGTGAACGCCACAACCGATTCCCTCAAGCATGGATCAAATAAACAGAGAGCCACTTAAATAGGATGAGCTATTTACTATATTACTTAGTGACTTCTCAAGAAAAAACGCCCTGCCGCCCCTGCGCGCTCCTCAACCGCATCGTTTCCCGAATTGGGGCGGTCACGACGAGACCAAACCGGGAACGAGGCGGTTGTTGCCCGCGAAGGTGCCCTTGTGCGGCTGTGGCTGGGTGAAGGTGCCCTTCATCGGGCGGGGTCTGGCCGGGCGACGCGGGGAGGCTGGGAACCGGCGACCTGCGGGGTCGCGAGGTCACGGTTGCCGCTGCGTGAAGATCGTGCCGTCCGGAGTGCCTGCATAGTGGCTGACAGGCGGCTTCCTGCGGAAATTCGTCCAGGTACCCCCTCCAGGACGGCGCTGATGGACCATCATGGGCAGAGGATCGTTTACCGCGATCTGAGGGACATTAACGACGAACACACCACCGTTCACCTTGGCCGCAGGAGGACGCATGGCCCGCCCGTTCATTGGAATCACGAGTCATCTCGAGCCCGCCCGCTGGGGTGACTGGGTCCGCGAGGCCGTGGTATCGCCGGTCACCTACACGCGGGCGGTCGAGCGGTCCGGCGGGATCCCGGTGGTGCTGCCGCCCATCCCGGTGGAATCGGCGGCCCGGCTTGTCGCCGGGCTGGACGGGGTGCTGATCTCGGGCGGGGCCGATGTTGATCCGCGGTTGTACGGCGCGCACCGGCACGAGCAGACAGGGGAACCCGACCACCGGCGGGACAGGTTCGAGCTTGCGGTGGTGCGTGCCGCCATCGACGCCGGGATTCCGTTCCTTGCCATCTCCCGAGGTCTGCACGTGCTCAACGTTGCCATGGGCGGGACCCTCATCCAGCATCTGCCCGACGCCGTCGGGCATGACCGGCACGCTCCCGATCCGGTGAAGATGCTCCCGCACGACATCCAGCTGAGCGCGACCAGCCAGCTCGGGCGGCTGCTCGGTGCCGAGGCCCGCGTGCGCACCCTCCATCACCAGGCCATCCTCCGTCTGGGCAGCGGGCTGGTCGCGGTCGCCTGGGCCGACGACCAGATCGTGGAGGCGGTCGAGCTGCAGGGTCATCCGTTCGGCATCGGTGTGCAGTGGCATCCCGAGGAAGGCCAGGACCTGCGGATCTTCGAGGCATTCACGGCGGCGGCCACGGCCGGACAGGCGGGCGGGGAAGCGGACGGGCAGGCAGCCGGGGAAGCGGGCGCGAGCAACGGGCACGCGGCAGAAGCCGCGTCCGCGGACAATGGGACGTCCGCGGGCAACGGGGTGTCCGCGGACAACGGGACCGCGGGCGGGGTGGCGCCCTCCGCCAAGGGAGCGCCCTCAGCCAGGGAAGCACCCTCCGGGCCCCCCGGCAAGGGAGCGCCGTCGGCGAAGGGGGCGGCCCCCGGCAAGGGAGCGGCCGCCGCCAAGGCGCCCTCCGGCAAGGCCGTGCCTGCCGGGACCGCCGTGGCATCCGGCGATGCGGTCGTGCCAGCAGGCGATGCCACCACGGCATCAGGAAGCTGAGCGACAGCCGCGAGACATACGTCGGCCTACGATAAGCCGGTGACTTCAGCCGGATACCTGCGCTTCCCGCACATTCGCGGCGAGCTGTTGACCTTCATAGCGGAAGAAGACGTGTGGCTCGCCCCTGTCTGCGGCGGCAGGGCCTGGCGGCTATCCGCCGATGGTGCCCAGGCAAGCCACCCGCGGCTGTCCGGCGACGCCTCGGCGGTCGCCTGGACGAGCTGGCGGCACGGCGCGCCCGAGGTGTATCTGGCCGACGTGGACGGCGGCACGGGCCGCAGGCTCACCTACTGGGGCGACCAGCAGACGCGGGTACGGGGCTGGACGCCGGACGGCGAGGTTCTCGCGATCTCCGCCACTGGACAGCCATTCACTCACTTCGGCATGGCCTATGCGATACCCGTCGCGGACGCGCCGCCGCGGCAGCTCCCGTTCGGGCCGGTGGGGGATCTGCTCGTGGAGCAGGCGGCTACCGTCCTGCTGACCGGCGCGAGCGGGCGTGAACCCGCCTCATGGAAGCGCTACCGGGGCGGCACATCGGGACGGCTCTGGGTGGCGCGCGCCGGCCAGGCCGCGCGGTTCGACCGGATCCTCGCGGACCTGCCCGGTCAGATCGCCTGCCCGATGCTGGCGGGCGGCCGGCTGGTGTTCCTTTCCGATCACGAGGGCATCGGCAACCTGTATTCCTGCGAGCTCGACGGCACCGGGCTGCGACGTCACACCGATCACGACCGCTTCTACGTCCGTAATCCGAGCACGGACGGCCGCCGCGTGGTCTACCAGTGCGCGGCGGACGTGTGGATACTCGACGACCTCGACGGGGAGGCCCGCCAGGCGGACATCGCGCTCGGCTCGCCTGCCGCTGGCCGCGGCCCCCGGCTGATATCGGCGGAGGATCACCTGGGCGACCTGTCCTGCGACCACTCCGGACAGGCCAGCGTGGTCGAGGTCCGCGGGACCGTGCACTGGCTGACGCACCGCGACGGTCCCGCCCGCGCTCTTGCCGTGGCGCGTGACGCCCGTGCCCGGCTGCCCCGGGTGCTCGGGACGACAGGACACGTGGTCTGGGTCACCGATGCCCCGGGCCAGGATGCGCTCGAGATAGCCCCCGCCGATGGCGTGCGCCCGGGTGGCGCGGAGCAGGAACCGGGCGCGCGGTGCCTGGCCGTCGGCGCGCTCGGCAGCGTCTCGGATCTGTCCGCCGCACCGGACGGGACGACCGTGGCGGCGGCCGCGCACGACGGCCGCCTGCGGGTCGTCGATGTGGCGACCGGTGCCGTGACCGAGCTTGCCGCGTCCGGCGACGGGCCGGTAACCGGGCTCTCCTGGTCGCCGGACTCCGCGTGGCTCTCCTGGTCGCAGCCGGGACCACGGCCCCTGTGCAGGATACGGATGGCGCGGCTGGCCGATCGCGCCGCGGAAGCGCGCGGAGCGTCGCCTCCCGAGGTACGTACCGCGGGGGGTATTGGGGGGTCGCCCCCCCAGGCAAGTACCGCGGGGGGCCTGGGGGGGCGCGAAGCGTCGCACCCCCAGGCAAGTACCGTCGTGGACGTCACCGACGGCCGGTTCATCGACACCGACCCGGTATTCACAGCGGACGGGCTGTACCTGGCCTTCCTGTCCAGGCGGAGCTTTGACCCGGTATACGACGCGCATTTCTTCGACCTGTCGTTCCCGTACGGCAGCCGCCCGTACCTCGTGCCGCTCGCCGCGGCGACGCCCTCGCCGTTCGCCCCGCTGCCCGAAGGCCGGCCCGTTGGTGACACCCAGGCCAAGGATGACGCCGATGGTGACCGGGGCAAGGCGGAGCCCAGGCCATCGACGACCACGGTGGACGTCGATGGCCTGCCCGGACGTGTGGTCCAGGTGCCCGTCGCCGAGTCGAGGTACTCCTCGCTGCGCGCGGTCAAGGGCGGCCTCGCGTGGCTCAGGGACCCTGTCGCGGGCGCGCTCGGGGAGAGCGCCGCGGATCCGGACGACTCGGGGCCAAGCGCGACGCTCGAGCGGTTCGACCTGAAGCGGCGCAGCTGCACCGAGCTGGTCGGCGAGCTCGACTGGTTCGATGTCAGCGGCGACGGCAGCCGGCTAGTGATAGGGAGTTCCGGCGAGGTCCGGGTGGTGTCCTCGGAGCGCAAGGAGGATCCGGGTTCCGAGGGATCCGCCGACACGGCGGCCGTGGACCTGTCACGGGCACGCTTCGTCGCCGATCCCGTGGCGCAGTGGCGGCACGCCTATGACGAGGCGGGGCGGCTCATGCGCCGCGACTTCTGGGTCGCGGACCTGGCCGACGTCGACTGGGACGCGGTGCTCGACGACTACCGCGGGCTGCTGGACAGGGTCGGCAGCGCCAGCGACTTCGCCGACCTGCTCTGGGAGGTTCTCGGGGAACTCGGCACCTCACACGCCTACGTCGGCGCGGCGCAGGGCGGGAGCGGGCACCGCAGGGACAGGCCGCGGCCTGTCGGGCTGCTCGGCGCGGACCTGGAGCGCGCCGCCAACGGCAGCTGGCGGGTGCGGCGGGTGCCCCCCGGCGAATCCTCCGATCCCCGGGCACGGTCGCCGCTCGCGACGCCGGGGGCGGCTGTGCGGCCTGGCGACGTGCTGCTCGCCGTGGACGGCCAGCCGGTGGATTCCGTCCTCGGCCCCGGGCCGCTCCTGGTGGGCGCGGCGGGCAAGCCCGTGGAGCTGACGCTCAACGGAGCCGGCCGCGACGAGTCCCGCCGGGTGGTCGTCGTGCCGCTCAGGAACGAGCGGCGGCTGCGCTATCAGGACTGGGTCGCGGGGCGGCGGCGGCTGGTGCGCGAGCTGAGCGGCGGACGGGCCGGGTACCTGCACGTGCCGGACATGATGGGGGAGGGGTGGGCGCACTTCCACCGGGACCTGCGGGCCGAGATGGGGCTCGACGCGCTCATCGTGGACGTGCGGGGAAACCGCGGCGGCCACGTATCGGAACTCGTCGTGGAGAAGCTGGCCCGCCGGGTGATCGGCTGGGACGTACCGCGCGACCTGCGGCCGGGAACCTACCCGCAGGACGCGCCGCGCGGCCCGATCGTCGCGCTCGCCGACGAGTTCGCCGGCTCGGACGGCGACATCGTCACGGCCGCGATCCGCACGCTCGGACTCGGCCCCGTGGTGGGGACCCGCACCTGGGGCGGCGTCATCGGCATCGAGGGACTGCCCGGCCATTCGCTCGTCGACGGCACCTTCGTCACTGTTCCCCGGTATGCGATCTGGCTGGAAGGCTACGGGTGGGGGGTGGAAAATCACGGCGTGGATCCTGATGTGGAGGTCGTCACCTCGCCGGATGACTGGCTGGCCGACCGCGATCCGCAACTGGAGACCGGGGTGCGGCTCGCCCTCGAGGCGCTGGAGGCCAGGCCGCCTGCCACCCCGCCGGACCCTTCGGAGCGCCCGTCCCGCGCCCGCCCGTCCCTGCCCCCCCGCGCGACTACGTAGCCGGGCCATGTCAGTTGAACGCCGTCGGCCGCCGACGTGAAATGCTCCACCGCACACTCCCTCGCATTTCGTGCAACAGGCCAGGAGTTCAAGGACCGGCTGAAAGCGCCGCGTATCCCGTCGAAGAAGATCGCGTCTCTGCTCGGGATCACCAGGGTCCTGTCCGCCGGGCCGGACAAGATCTCGTGTGCGCACCAGGCGCGAACGCCGTGCCCAGGTGATCGTGTCGACCGCGCACAAGGCTACTAGAGGCAGGGAATGGTCCCGGGTACGCATCGGGCCGGGGTTCAGGCGGCCACCCGCCGACGACGACGGACGGCAGCGCCGGCTGAACCCGGCCGAGGCCCGGCTGATCTACGTCTCCGTTACCCGCGCCCGTGACCTGCTCGACCTTGAGGGCGTCGACTGGGTGGACGAGTACGAGGGAGCAGTCGGGGAACCGGCCTCGCTCATCAACCTGAGTCTCACCAGCCAGCTGAAGTTCGGGAAATCGCCCGTGTCGTCGTTCATGGGCGAGCATCTGCCGGAACCGCACCGCGTGGTGCGTGACTTCCAGCGGCGGATACTCCAGTTCCCCCAGCCGCTCCAGCCGGGGAACGTGAAGTATCCCGCGTGGTCTGCTCTGGGGCACGCCATCGACTACCGGCTGCGGTTGTGCCTGGGCTGGCCGCCTGGTGATCCTGTCCGCGCCGGCGTCGAGGCCGTCGGCGGCAGGGAGCCGCTGCGCGGGGCACCCGCTCCAGCGGTGCGGACGGCGCTGGGCGCCGTCGGCGAGAAGCTGCTCAGCGTGCTGGATGATTACCTTGCCGGACGGGTGCGCCTGACCAAGGACCAGGTTAGCCAGCTGTGCTTCGTGGCGGCGAGCTTCGAAGACGTGTACCGGTCCGGGGAGGTCAGACGGCCGAGCATGCTGGCGGATGCGACGCCGTCCACGACGCTGCGGGAGATGGCGGCCGCGGTCCCCGAGTACGTGCTGGGCGACCTGAACAGGCAGTTCGAGCTCGCACGGCCGGTTTTCGGGCAGCTCCGCGCATTGCCGCCGGAGCAGGTCAGCTGCGGGCCGGTGTTCACCGGGAGCATGGACATCGGCGGGGCGGACGCTGACTTCATCGTCGGCGGGCTGCTGCTGGACTGCAAGTCGACCGTGACCCCGTACAAGCTGGGGACCGCGGAGATCTACCAGCTCGCGGGATACCTCCTGCTGGACTACGACGACCAGTACGGCATCTGCCGGGTTGGGCTGTACCTGTCACGCCAGGGCGAGGAGATCACCTGGGACGTGCGGGATTTCCTCGGCAAACTCGGTGCGAGGGAACCGCTGCCCGCGCTCCGTCGGCGATTCCGTGATCACCTCCGTGACCATCAGATGGATGAGCAGGGCGTCGAAAGGATTCAGCATGGTCGTCATGGGGGAAATGACATCGGCTCGGACGCGCATCGGATAGCGGAGCTGATGACGAGGGGCAGATGGAACTGCGGATTCTGAACACTTCTGATCTCCCGGGCCGGGCTCGTCCGCCCAGAAGCACCTGAACGGCACTTTCATGTGCACGGGTGCGCCTCAAAGTGCCGTTCACGCCGCCGGGCCGGTATGAGACGCTCGTGCCATGTGCTGTGAATCGGCCGAGACGCTGGATCTGCCGGCCGCGGTGATCGAGGCGCTGGCCCGCTACCGCGGGCTTCTCGCTAACCGCGGATGGGACTGGGGCGGCGAGAGCACCGAGGACCTCCCCGCCGGGTGGGCACGGTTCTCGCTGCTCGGACCGGTCTTCGATGCATTCTGGGCGACGATGGACTGGGCGAAGGCCCTCCGCTCGGTGATCAGCCGCGAGATTCCGGCGGGCATTGTCGTGGTGCGCGTCGACACAGGCGGGGGCCTGCGCGCCGATGCCGGGCCCGCCCGGATCGCGATCGCGGGCGGCAGCCGCGCGATCGACGTCGTCGTCGACTCGGCCGCGGAGGCCGGCCTCTCCCTCACCGTCGCCGGCCGTGAGGTGCGCGTTGCCCCGCTTGGCGCCACGATCGAGACGATCGATCTCGACGGGGCTGATCCCGTGTTCGCCGTCACGCTCGATGAGGAGGCGCTGAGCGTCGGCGGCGCGATCCGGACGTCCCCGGCGGCCGTGCTCCGGCTCTCGTCTCCCCGCTGTACGCGGTGGTCGGTCACCGATTCCGGCGGCGGGGCCTGGTTCCCCGCTGGCGTGCTCGCGAAGTGGGACGTCCACCACCGGCCGTTCTTCCATGGCCACGACCTGACCCTCGCGGTGCCGGCCGAGCCGCTGCACGTTGTCTGCACCCGGGGCCTGGAGTTCGAGCGAACCGAACTCGACGTGCACCCGGCCGCGGGCGAGACGGCCACCGCCGAGTGCGACCCGGCGCGGCTGTTCGACCCGGCCGCCGATGGCTGGTACGGCGGCGACCTGCACGTCCACATGAACTACAGCGGCGACCTGATCTGCACACCGGGCGATGCGGCCAGGATGCAGCGCGGCGAGGGGCTCCACCTGGCCAACCTGGTAGCGGCGAACTGCCTCACCTCGCTCGTTTACGACCGCGACATGCTCGAGCAGTTCGCCGCCGCCGATCTCCCGTGGTCGGCCGGGGACACGGTGGCGCGGATGGGAGTGGAATACCGCAACGACCTGCTCGGGCACGTGCACGCCCTCGGCCCGAGCGGGCCTCCGGCCCGCTACTACACCGGCCACGAGCGGTCTGATCACCCGGAGGACTGGCCGCCGAACAGGGTGGCGTGCGAGGAGCTGCGGAGGCTTGGCGCCACCGTCGGCTACTGCCACCCCTCGTTCGGGGAGTTCCCCGATGACGGGTCTACTCAGCGCTTCTTCCGCAACCCGCGCTCGGTCGAGGCCCGCGAGCTTGTCGCTGACGCCGCGCTCGGCGTCGTGGACTCCATCGACCTCATCTCTCCCGCCAACGACGAGGGCGCGGTGTTCCTTTACCACCGGCTGCTGTCGTGCGGGCTGCGGCTCGCCGCCACCGCGGGCACGGACGTCTTCCTGTCCTTCTCGCACCAGGGGACGTTCTCCAACCCCCCCGGCTGGGGCCGTGTCTATGCGCGGCTCGGCGATCAGGCGCTGTCCGTGGCGGCGTTCAAGGAGGCCATCCGCCGCGGGCGCACGATGGTCACGAACGGGCCGTGGCTCACGCTCGAGGTGAACGGGCAGGGACCCGGCGCCGTGCTCGGCCTGGCCGACGGCGACAGGCTCGACATCCGGGCCCGCGTGCAGGGTCCAGGGGCCGGGCAGCTGACGCTCGTCGGACCCGACGGGGTCCTGGCGGGCGGCGAGGCGGCGGCCGGGCTCAGGTTCGAGACGACGCTGGACGACGGGCCGACCTGGATCGCGGCCGTGGCCCGCGGCCCCGGTCATCCGAGCACGCTCGATCGCTCGGTGCTTGCCCACACCTCGCCGGTATACGTCGATGTCGCCGGGCGGCGGGTTGCCCGCACCGCCGACGCTCGATGGTGCCTGGAGTTCCTCGACGCCCTCGAGCAGCTCGCGGGCTCCCGCGGCCACTTCGACCCGGCGACCCGCGCGGCACACTTCGGCGACCTCGTCGCGGTCCTCGACGAGGCTCGCTCCTTCTACCGCCGGGTGGCCGAGTCCGCCGACCGGTAGCGGCTACCGGACGCATGGTCACCTTACGACGGTTCCAGTCTCGCTGAGGCCGGACTTCGGGCTGGTCTCGGTTCGGCCACGAAACACCACTTACTGTCGCGCCGGGTCTTGCCAGCCGTCCTGAAACTGTCTTGAATCAAGGTTCACAGCAGCGGAGTCTGGCCAACGTAGTCAAGGGACGACGCGATGAACCACAATTCAGTACTACCGGATGCTGTGCTGGAAGTACGTGGCGTGACGGTGCGCTTCGGCGGCCTCACCGCGCTGGACGAGGTCTCGCTCGCGGTCGCGTCGCGTCAGGTGACCGGGATCATCGGGCCGAATGGCGCGGGCAAGACGACCCTGCTCAACGCGCTGTGCGGGTTCGTGCGGCCAGACGCGGGCCGGGTGCGGTTCGACGGCCGCGAGCTGACGCGGCTGCGTCCGCACCGGCTTGCCGGCCTGGGGATCGCGCGCACGCTGCAGGGGGTGGGCCTGTTCGCCGGGCTCACCGCGGCGGAGAACGTCATGGTGGGGGCGACCTGCCGGGCACGGGCGGGACCCTGGCCGGGACTGCTCGGCCTGCCCCGCGGCGCGCGCGACGAGCGGAAGCTCCGCGCCATGGCGCTTGAGGCCCTCGCCATGGTGGGCGCTGCCCAGCTCGCGGGGAAACTGCCCGGCGAACTCCCGTTCGGCTTCCGCAAGCGGGTCGCCCTTGCCCGCGCGCTCGTCGCCAGGCCGCGCCTGCTGCTGCTCGACGAGCCAGCGAGCGGGCTGTCCGAGACCGAGCTTCCCGAGCTCGGGGAGCTGATCAGGGGGCTTGCCGCGCGGGCGTCCGTCGTCGTGGTCGAGCACCACATGGACCTGATGATGTCGATCTGCGACAGCATCGTCGTGCTGGACTTCGGCAAGGTCATCGCGGCGGGCACGCCGGATCAGGTGCGGGCCGACCCCGCGGTCACCGCCCGCGCAGGACACCGTCGATGAGTGACGCCGCGGCGCTCGCGGTCCAGGATCTGGTGGCCGGGTACGGGGGAGTCCGCGCGCTCGACGGGGTCACGATCACGGCAGGCCCGGCCACGATCACGGCGGTACTCGGCGCGAACGGGGCGGGGAAGACCACGCTGCTCCGCGTGATCAGCGGGTTCGTCCGGCCGCGGGCCGGGCGGGTGCTGCTCGACGGCGGCGACCTGACCCGGCGCCGGCCTGAGGACATCACCCGGGCAGGCGTGGCGCACGTGCCGGAGGGACTCGGGGTGATCACCGAGCTCACCGTCGAGGAGAACCTGCGGCTCGGGGCGCTGTGGCGGCCTCGCCCCGACCGGGCGGCCTCGCTTGCCGAGGCCTACCGTATGTTCCCCGTGCTCGCCGCCCGCAGGCGCAAGCCCGCCGCCACGCTGTCGGGCGGCGAGCGCCAGATCCTGGTGATCGCGCGTGCCCTGATGGCACGCCCCCGGCTGCTGCTGCTCGACGAGCCGTCGCTCGGCCTCGCACCGCGGCTGACCGCCCAGGTCATGGGCCTGGTGCGTCGGCTGCGCGACGACACGGGCCTGACCGTCCTGCTGGTGGAGCAGAACGCCCGCGGCGCGCTGTCCGTCGCCGACCAGGGCATCGTGCTCAACCTCGGGCGCGTCGTCGCGGCCGATGACGCCGCCGCCCTCGCGGCCGACGTCGCGCTCCGCCATCACTATCTCGGCTTCTAGAGGAGGCTCTGCCGGATGCGTGAGCTGCTTTCCTTCACGCTCAGCGGGATCAGCTTCGGGATGGTATACGCGGCGATCGCCCTGGCGCTCGTGCTGATCTGGCGGGGCACCAGGGTGCTCAACTACGCGCAGGGCGCGATGGCGATGTTCACCTCCTATCTCGCGCTCACCGTCATCAGCCACACCGGCTCATACTGGGCGGGCTTCGCCGCGGCGCTGGCCGCGGGGCTGGCGGGAGGCGCGCTCATAGAGCGGGCCGTCATCCGCCCGGCGGAGAGCAGGCCGCAGCTCAACGCGGTCATCGTGACCATCGGACTGCTCGTCTTCCTCGAGGGACTGGCGGGGATTGTCTACGGCGGGCAGTTCCGGTCGTTCCCCGCCGCCCTGCCCGTCACCGGGCTGCGGGCAGGGTCCACGCCGCTCGGCATATCGCGCTTCGACGTGTTCGTCGCCGGGTCCGTGCTCGCCGTCTCCCTCGTGCTCGCCGTGGTCTTCCGGTACACGCCGGCCGGCCTGCGGATGCGGGCGACGGCCTTCAACACCGACGTGGCGCGGCTGCTCGGGGTACGGGTCGGCCGGGTCCTCACCCTGGGCTGGGCGCTGGCGGGCCTGATCGGCGCGCTGGCCGGGCTGCTTGTCTCGCCGTCAACGTTCCTCTACCCGGCCAGCATGGACCAGATCTTCGTGCTCGGCTTCACCGCGGCCGTGCTCGGCGGCCTGGACAGCCCCGCGGGCGCGGTCGCTGGCGGCCTCATCCTCGGCGTCGTGCTCAGCTACGTCGGCGGCTACCTCGGCTCCGACCTGGTGCCCGTGTTCGGCCTGGCGGCGCTGGCCGTCGTGCTCATGATCAGGCCCGACGGCCTGTTCGCCGCGGCTCGTGAGCGGCGGGTATGACCATGACGCCGGCGGGCCGCCGCCTGGCCGCGGCCGTGGCCGCCGCCGCGGTCATCGTCGCCGCGTCCATCTACCTGAATGCCTTCCGCGATTACCAGATCGCGGAGATCGCCGTCGACGTGACAGCGGTCAGCGGGCTCACCGTGCTCATCGGGCTGAGCGGCCAGATCTCCATCGGCCACGGCGCGTTCATGGCCATCGGCGCGTACACGTGCGCGCTCCTGCTGCTGCATCTCGGCTGGCCGCTGGTGGCCGCGTTCGCGGCTGCCGCCGCGGTCACCGCGCTCGCGGGCGCGGTCGTCGGCCTGGCGGCCGCCAGGCTGCGCGGTCCCTACCTGGCCGGCGCCACGCTCATGCTCGCCGTCGCGCTGCCCTCGCTCGCGAACCGGTACGCGGGCGCCCTCGGCGGGGACCAGGGGCTGAACGTGAACATCACCGCGCCCGGCTTCCTCGGTGCGACGTTCCCGCTGACCCGCTGGCAGGCCTGGGTCACCTGCGCGGCCGCGCTTGTCACGCTCGTGCTGCTCGCCAACCTCGCGGGCAGCCGGGTGGGCCGTAACTGGCGTGCCGTTCGCGACGATGAGGTGGCGGCCGCGCTCGCCGGGCTGAACGTCGCCAGGGTGCGCATCCTCGCGTTCGTCGTCAGCAGCGCGAGCGGGGGACTGGCCGGCGCGATGCTCGCCGTCACCACCGGGCTCGTCGCGCCGGGTGCCTTCACCATCACGCTGTCGATCGGGCTGCTCACCGCGGCCGTGCTCGGCGGCCTCGGCAGCCTGGCCGGCGCGGTGTGGGGCAGCCTCGTGCTCATCCTCGTGCCGGTCTACGTCACCGACGTGGCCACCAGCCACGGCCTGTCGAGCTCGGTGGGATCCAACATCCCGGTCGCCGCCTACGGTGCCGTCCTCATCGTCGTCATGCTCGTCTTTCCCGACGGCATCCAGGGCGGGCTGCGAAAGCTCGCGGCCTATGTCTCACGCGAGCCAGGCGAGCCACTCGACCTCACCGACCTCTCTGATTTCCGTGCCAGCGAACACCAGGAAGAAGGCACCACGTGAACAGAGCACACCGGACGCACGCCCCGCGCCCGCCCGCCGGCAGAGCCAGCACAGTCAGCAGAGCCAGCACAGTCAGCAGAGCCAGCACAGTCAGCAGAGCCAGCGCCGCCGTCGCGGCCGTCGCGATGGCGGCCGCCGCGTGCGGCTCGAGCGGGACCCCGGGCTCGGGCGCGAGCTCGGGCGGCAACCCGGGGGCGTCGGCGCCCGGGATCACGTCGACCCAGATTCTCGTCGGCAGCCACCAGCCGCTCACCGGACCCGCCGCGCCCGGCTACAGCGAGATCGCGCCCGCTGCCAACGCCTACTTCCGGTACGTCAACGCCCACGGCGGCGTCTACGGGCGCACAATCGCCTACAAGTACCTCGATGATGCCTACGATCCGTCCAAGACCTCGTCGGTGGTCCGCCAGCTCGTCCTGCAGGACAACGTCTACGCGCTCTTCAACGGCCTTGGCACGCCTACCCACCTCGCGGTCACGAGCTTCCTCAACGCGCAGAAGGTGCCCGACGTCTTCGTGGCCTCCGGCTGCGAGTGCTGGAACCAGCCCGCCGCCTCCCCGTGGACCTTCGGCTGGCAGCTTGACTACGTGCGCGAGGGGAAGATCCTCGGCCAGTACATCACGCAGCACTTCGCCGGCAAGAAGGTCGGCTACTTCTTCCAGGACGACGAGTTCGGCCAGGACGGCGTCAAGGGCCTGGACGACGAGATCCCGCACGCCATGGTGGTCAGCAGGCAGAGCTATCAGCCGGCCAACGTCAACGTCGGCCCGCAGGTCGCCGCGCTGCGGGCATCGGGGGCCCAGGTGGTCGTCTCGTTCTCCATCCCCGCCTTCACCGCGCTGCTCAGGCTGAACGGGCTGAAGCTCGGCTACAGCCCGCCGCTTGTCGTCAGCAACGTCGGCTCCGACCCGATCACGCTGTCCGGGCTGCTGCAGGCATTCGCCAGGCAGGGCGGCGCCACCGTGTCGGGCAACGCCCTCACGGCCGGCATCATCACCGACGGCTACCTTCCCTCTGTCGGCGTCACGAGCAACGGCTGGATCGCGCTGTTCAAGCGGATCCACGACAGCTACGACGCGGCGGCGCCGTTCGACGGCAACGTGCTGTATGGCGAGGCGGTCGCCTACACGTTCGTGCAGGCCATGGTCAAGGCGGGAAAGAACCCGTCAAGGGCGAGCCTCGCCTCGGTCATCGAGGCCGGCCTGCCGCAGGGACCAGCGGTCGCGCCTTACGCCTTCGGCAAGAGCGACCACGCGGGCATGACAGGTGCCTACGTCGGCGTCATAGCGAACGGGATCCTCACGCAGCAGGGCCCGGTTTTCACCACCGACACGACAGCCTCCGGCCCGATCGCCGCCTACGCGGGGACCGAGCAGCAGGCGCCGGCGACCGGGATCCCGTCGCCCTGACGATCCGATCCTGGCCATCCGGTCCTGAGCAAATACTGTTGGGATGCCGGACCGGCCCGGCGCAGGACGGGGGTACCCGGAGTGACAGCCCAGCCAGGCAGGAAAGCGGCCGCTCGCGATGACCGGCCGCCAGCCGAGCGGCTGCTCGCCGCCGCCGAGGAGCTCTTCGGCGAGCGGACGTACCGGCGGACCACGGTGGCCGGCATCTGCGCGCGGGCCGGCATGGCGACCGGCAGCTTCTACGCGCACTTCGACTCCAAGGCCGGCATCTTCGCGGCCGTGGTGCGGCAGATCAACGCCGATCTCAGACGCGCGATGAAGGCCGCGATCGAGCAGGCGGAGGGCCAGGGCGGCGGCCCGGAGGGCGGCCCGAAGGGCCAGCGGGCGATGGAACGAGCCTGCTTCCGCGCGTTCTTCGACCTGCTGGCCAAACGCCGCTGGATGTACAGGATCGTCCGCGAGGCCGAATTCGTCATGCCCGCGCTGTTCCAGGAGTACTACGAGCACCTGGCCCGAGGTTACGCCCGCGGCGTGCGCCGCGCCCAGCTCGCCGGGGAGGTGGACGCCCGCTTCGACCCGGAGGTCATCGCCTACATGTACGCGGGCACCGGTAATTTCATCGGCATGCGCTGGGCCGAGTGGACCGCGGGCGGCCAGGTCCCCGACGATGTTCTCGACGACGCCCTCGAGGTACTCGCCCGCGGCCTCCCCCCAAGACAACAACAACGATGATCCCGAACGGGAGCGGCATGGCACACGCCCCTGCCGCGTGAGTCTGGCGGCGGGACAGTCAGATCGTGCCTGCTGGCTGCTTGTCGGCGGCCTGCCGGTAGCGGTGCAGCCGCTGGTCGACGTTGCCGAGGTGGACAAGCACGCGTGCTTCGCCGATCCGGTCTCCGGTCTCACGGAACAGGGGCAGTGCCTCCTGGTTGTAGCCGGCGCAGTGCTCGTAGCGGCCCTGCCGCCAGGCAACGGCGGCGAGGCTGGTCAGCGCGCGGGCCTCGGCGGCGCGGTCGGGTATGCGCTGGGCGGCGAGGCGGGCCTGCGTGTGGATGGTGACGGCGTCATTGAAGTGGCCGCCGACGCTGAGATAACGGAAGAGCGTGGCCGCGAGGCGGATGGTGTGGCGTGGCCAGCCGTGCGCGGCGGTGTGCGCGGCGACGGCGACCAGGGTGGCCCGCTGCGCATCCAGCCAGGCGCGCGCCGTGGCGGCATCGGCGACCGGCGGGGCGGGCGCGGGCGCGGGCGGCGGGGAGATGCGGGGCCTGCGATGCCGCTCGGCGGGGAAGAGCGCATCCATCGCCATGGCCGCTGTGACCAGGTAGTAATCGAACAGGCGGGTCAGCGCCGCCCGCTGTTCTGCCAGCTCCTCACCGTCTTTGACAGCACCGTCTCTGGCGGCACCGTCTCTGGCGGCACCGGCCTCAATGGTGCCGTCCAGCGCGCCGGCTGGGTGGACGGCGTAGGCGCGCAGCAAGTCGTGCATGCCATATCGGCCTGGGCCGGTGGCGGGGGGTCCTGGGTGGCACGAAGCGTCGTCCCCCCAGGCTGTGCCCTCTGCGGGGGGTCTTGGGGGGCGCGAAGCGTCGTCCCCCCAGGCTGTGCCCTCTGCGGGGGGTCTTGGGGGGCGCGAAGCGTCGTCCCCCCAGGCTGGCGGAGTAGCGGCGTGGATCAGGTGCGCGCGGGCCAGCAGATCGAGGAGGCGCTGCGCCTGCCCGGGGGAGGTAGCGGTGAGGGCGGCGGCAGCGTAGCGGTCAAGATCGGGGCCTGGGTGCAGCCCGATGAGCCGGAATGCCCGCGCCGCGTCGGCGGGAAGGTCCCGGTAGGACCAGGAGAAGACGTCGCGTACGGCGGTGCGGGAATCACCACCCGCATTGAGCAGGTCCAGCCGCCTCGGCTGATCAGCTAGCTCACCTACCAGCTGGGCGAGCGGGGCGGCCGGTCGCGCGCAGGCGAACTCGGCGGCCAGCCGCAGCGCGAGCGGCAGCCGCGCGCACTGGCTGGCCAGCGCAGCCGCCATGGCATTGTCGGCCTCGACGCGTCCGCCGATGAGGATCCGCAGCAGGCCGACCGCATCATCGGGCGGGAGGAGGTCCAGTTCGATGCGCCGCGCACCATCCCTGGCGACCAGGCCAGCCAGCGAGTCACGGCTGGTCACCAGGACCGCACAGGATGAGCCGCCGGGCAGCAGCGGGCGCACCTGCTCGACGGTGGCGGCATTGTCGAGCACGATCAGCATCCGCTGCCCGTCGACGAGCGTCCGGAAGGCGGCGCCGCGTTCCTCCAGCCCGGCGGGAATGTCCCGCCCTGCCGTGCCGAGCGCGCGCAGGAACCCGGCCAGCGCGTCCGCGGGCGGCATCGGCTGGCCGGGGTCGTAGCCGCGCAGGCTGACGTACAGCTGCCCGTCGGGGAACGCGCCGCGGACCCGGTGTGCCCACCGCAGAGCCAGCGCGGTCTTGCCGACCCCGGCACTGCCCGACAGCACCGCAACCGGCGGGCCTGTCCCGTCGGCCCGGCCCGCCTGTCCCGGGTCGTTCCGGCCCGCCTGGCCCGGGGCCGCCTGGCCCGGGGCCGCCTGGCCTGGAGGCGCCTGGTCTGGATGCGCTGCCAGGAAGAGATCAAGCTCCGCTAGCTCGCGGGTGCGCCCGGTGAACGCGGGCACATCCGCGGGCAGTTGCGCCGGCGCGGCCACTCGCGCGCCGGGCCGGCGGTGCGCATGCCCTGGCACTGGGCCTGCCGGGGCGCCGGCCAGGCGCATCCAGGCGATAACCCGGGATTCCTTCACCTGGCATTCCACCTGCTGGTACGTGGCAGGGTCCATGAATCCCGGACCCTGCTGGATCAGCGTGTCGTAGACGTAGGCGGAGGCCATGAAGGCGAGGTCGGCATCAGCCGAGACGAGCGCTTCCCTCAGGACCGGAGCGTCAAGGAGCCGTGCGACGTAGTTAACCGACGTTCCCGACAGGCCGGTGGTATCCCTGCTGACGGGCCCGACGTGCAGCGCGGCCCTCAGCTGGATGCGGACCGCGTCGCTGGCCTGCCGGTTGTACTCCCTGAGCCTGTCGGCCAGGATGGCAAGCAGGGGATGCACGATCAGCGCGGTGGACACGTCCGGCGGGAAGACAATGAGCGTGCCGTCGCCTAGGTCCGCGTGATGGCAGTCCGCCCACGGCAGGCCCGAACCCTCGAACGCCGCCCGCAGCATCTCGTGCAGCGCGCCGCGGATCGTCCGGCGGTCGACGTCGCGGCGGCCCGGGTCGGCGAAGGCGGTGACGTCCGTCATGAGGATCGAGCAGTTCACGGGGGTCCAGTCCGCTGGTACCCATTTCGGCGGGATCCGCGCGGCATCGCTGGCCGGGATCTGGGCCGACGGCACAGCTGACGACAGCGCAGGCGACCACGCGCGCGGCACAGCTGACGACGGCACGGCTGACGACGGGGCGCGCGGCGCGGGCGAGGTCCACGCGCGCGGGGCCGTGTGGCAGAACCTTTCGAGCTCGGCGGCATCCAGGACGGTCATCCGGCGGCGGCCGGTCTGCACGATCCCGCGGTCACGCCACGAGGTGAGGTACCGGGCGACTTCCCCTGGACGGGCACCGATCCAGTCCGCCAGTTCCTGGTGCGACATCGGCAGCGTGATCGTTACCGTGCCGTCGCGCTCGTACCACCCGCGCCGGTAGGCGAGCTCGAGAAGCAGGAAGGCGAAGCGCCGTTCGACAGTGGCGAATTCCCGCGAGAACAGCCGGTCGCGGTTTGCGGTATGCCGCTCTGACATCTGGCGGCTGAGGATCTCCTTAGCACGCGGGCGGGCTTCGGCGAAGCCGGTGAATCGCTCCGCCGTCAGCACCATGGCGTGGACATCCTCCAGGGCGGTGACGGTAGCCGAGCGCGAGCGCAGCGTAAGAGCGGCACCCTCGCCGACCAGGTCCCCGGGGCCGAGAACGGCGATGATCTGCTCTCGGTAGCTGCCTGCCACGCTCACCTTGGTCCAGCCTGATTCGATCACGAAGACATGCGTGGAGGTATCGCCCTCACAGCACAAGACCTCTCCCGGCCGGAAGATCCGCTGGCTGGCCAGCGCCGCGAGCGCATCCTGCTCCTCCGCCGGAAGCGAATCCCAGAAGGGCTGCTGTGACGGCGGCTCCCAGCGCCGGTGGATGCGACCCTCGCGGATCACAGCCGGCTCCTGAGCGCCGTCATGTCCTCCGGCGTGGTCGCCGTCGGCAATCCCTGCGGAGTTCTCTCCATCGCGACTCCGCGTGGTCCCATCGGAGTCTTGTCCAGAAGAGCCAGAGCCCGGCGTCATCACGGTCTTCCTGCTGAGATTATCTGGTGCGAGGGAGCGACGGCGTGGAGCTGATCAGCTCCGGTTGAGATGCCTGAGGGAGCGCACGCATCCTGGACGGTGTCGTCGGCCTGTCGCACGATCATGCCTCCTTGCAGCGATGAGCGGGCAGGCTGCTCGCGTCCACTGATGCGGAGTGGACACGCGCAGTGAATGGGACTGCCGGGAGTTACGCTACTCCGCTGGACTCATATGGTGGGAGATGGTCCAATTCTCCGGACTCTACTCAGGTCGGCAAAGCGCAGGTCACGGCAGTACGGCGGACCGGACATGGCTCAAATGACGCAATCCGGCCTACGCTGCCGCTGCACCGGAGCGGCCTTTCGATAGCGAGTCTGCCACCCTGCTGGCCGGGGGGGCGCCCCCCCGAGACCCCCGCTGCGGGCATCCCGTTCGGTATGAATAGGCTTTACTAATCTTGTTCGTAGTAATTGAGTATTATTCAAGCCGGCTAGCGAGCAGGCCCGGAGGGCTCGCACGAGCGGTCATCCTCTTCCGGTTCCTGTCTGGCCGAGTGCGGTCAGGCGGTCGCGGATGTCGACGACGACGCCTGGGTCAGGATCGGGGTCGGCGAGTTCCTTGTAGAGGGCCAGGGCGTGCCGCAGATGCGTCCTGGTCTGGCTGAGGTCGCCCGCGGTGTCGTGGGTGCGGGCGAGACCGTCGTGGGCGCGGGCCTGCTCGTTCTGGTCGCCGAGCTGCCTGGCCAGCCTGAGCGCGGCCGTGTGCTTGTCGCGTGCCTCGCTGACCTCGCCGGTGGCGAGCAGGGCCTCGCCGACGCGGTTGAGCGTCCTGGCCTCGCCGCGATGGTCCCCGATCGCGCGGGACAGGACCAGGGCCTGCTCCAGGTGGTAAACGGCCTGATCGTAGTATTCCTGCTGGTCGCCTATCTCCTTGTAGGTGGTGCCGATATTGGTCAGCGCGCGGGCTTCGCGTTTCTTGTCGCCTATCTCCCTGGCCAGGTCCACGGCCCGCTGGTTGTAGGCAGAGGCCAGCTGGTAGCGGTGCAGCCGCTGGCAGACACGGCCGAGGTGGACAAGGGCCCGGGACTCGCCCACCTGGTCGCCGGTCTCCCGCAGCAGCGGCAGGGCCTGCTCGTCGTAGTCGACGGCCTCCGCGTAATGGCCCTGCCGCCACGCGACGGCGGCCAGGTTCATCAGCGCGCGCGCCTCCGCAGGGCGGTCGCGCAGCTGCTGGGCGGCGAGCCGGGCGTACGCGTGAATGGCGGCGGCGGCGGTGAAGTGGCGGCCGGCATCGAGGTAGCGGTACAAGATGGTGGCGAGGCGGATGGCATGGCGGGGCCAGCCCTGCGTGGCGGTCTGCCCGGATACCGCTACCAGGGTGGCCCGTTCGGCGTCCAGCCAGGTACGGGCCACCGCGGGCTCGGCCACCGGCGGGGCGGGCATGGTTAAAGTCGGCGCGGGGATGGCGGGCCTGCGGTGCGGGTCGGCCGGGAAGAGCGCGTCCATCGCCGCGGCGGCGGTGGCCAGGTAATAGTCGAAGAGGCGGGTAAGCGCCGGCCGCTGCTTCTCTAGGTTCGCGTTGAGGCCGCTGGCAGCCCCCTGGTGCTCATTCATGTCCACATTCCCCATAAACGTCCAGGCCGCGGGGAGCCCCCCCCTGCTCATTCATGCGGTGCTCATTCATGTCACATTCCCCATAAACGTTGAGGCCGCGGGGAGCCCCCGGTGCTCATTCATGCGGTGCTCATTCATGTTGACGTTCCCCTCGTGTTTTCTTCCCCTGTGAGATGGCTGGCGTAGGCGCGGAGCAGGTCGTGCATGCCGTACCGGCCCGGGCTGGTGGGATGGATCAGGTGCGCGCGGGCGAGCTGGTCAAGTACCTGCTGTGCCTGCTCGTAGGTGCTCTCGGTGAGGGCGGCGGTGGCGTAGTCGTCGAAGTCGGGGCCGGGATGCATGCCGAGCAGCCGGAACGCCAGCGCGGCGTCGCCGGGAAGCTGCCGGTAGGACCAGGAGAAGACGCCGCGGATGGCGCGGGGATCGCCGCCCGCGTTGAGCAGGTCGAGCCGCCGCCGCTGGTCGGTCAGCTCGGCGACCAGCTGGGCGAGCGGGGTGGCCGGGCGGTCGCAGGCGAGCTCGGCGGCCAGCCGCAGCGCCAGCGGAAGACGCGCGCACTGCTCGGCCAGCGTGGCGGCGCTGCCCGGGTCGGCGTCCGCGCGCTCGCCGATGAGGGCCCGCAGCAGGCCGGCCGCGTCGGCGGGCGGCAGCAGGTCCAGGTCGAGGCGCCGGGCGCCGTGCCTGGCGACCAGCCCGGACAGGGCGTCGCGGCTGGTCACCACGACCGCGCAGGACGGGCAGCCCGGCAGCAGCGGCCGGACCTGCTCGACGGTCGCGGCGTTGTCGAGCACGATCAGCAGCCGCCGCCGGTCCACCGCCGTCCGGTAGGCGGCGGCACGGCCGTCCTCATCGGGCGGGATGTCGTGCGCCGCCGTGCCGAGCGCGCGCAGGAACCCGGCCAGCGCATCGGCGGGCGCCACCGGCTGCCCGGGATCGTATCCGCGGAGGTTGACATAGAGCTGCCCGCCGGGGAACGCACCGCGGGCCAGGCGCGCCCACCGCAGCGCCAGCGCGCTCTTGCCGACCCCGGCGGTGCCCGACACCACGGCGATCGACGAGCCATCCGACGAGCCGCCCGCCGGGCCGGCCCGGTCGGACGGGCGGCTCCGGGCGTCCGGGGCGGCCGGGATGGCCAGCAGGCGGTCAAGCTCGGCGAGCTCCCGCGCCCGCCCGGTGAACGCGTGCACGTCGGCGGGCAGCTGCGCGGGCGCGGGCCTCGCGGTGGCGGCGATCCGGGGCGGAGCCTGCTCTGGCGCGGGACCGGCCGGGATTCCGGCCAGGTGCATCCAGGCGGTGATGCCGACCCCGGAGCATGCAGGATCACCGCTTTGTACACGTCTTCGGAGACCATGAGCGCGAGGTCGGCGCCCGTCGATTCGAGTTCCCGTCGCAGGATGGAAGCATCGATCAGCCGGGCGGCGTGGATGAGGGGCTCGCCCTCCAGGCCGGCGCGGTCGGGGCAGACAAGTCCCATGTGCAGCGCGGCCCGCAGCTGGATGCGGATCGCGTCGCTGGAATGCCTGTTGTGCCGCCTGAGCCTGGCGGCGAGGTCGGCGAGCAGCGGATCCACGACAGAGACGACGGAAAAGGCGGGCGGGATGACGATGAGAGCACCGTCGCCCTTGTCCTCGTGGTAGCACCTCGCCCACGGCACGCTCGAGAACTCGAACGCGGCCTGCGTGATCATGTGCAGCGCCTCGCGGACCGCCAGCCGGTCGATTTCGCTGCGGCCCGTGCCGCTGAACGAGGCGACGTCGGTGATCAGGATCGAGCAGTGCACCGGGGCCCACTTCGCCGGGTCACGCCGCGTCAGCGTGCCGGGGGAGCTGCCAAGCACTGGCGTCGTTGCCTGTGGTGCCTGCGTTGGCTGGGCCTGTGTTACCCCGGCGCGTGATATCTGGGCCTGTGCTGCCTGCGGTAGCTCAGCCTGCGGCAGCTGCCCGGGTGGCGCCGGGCCGCAGATCTTCTCCAGCTCGGCGGCGTTCAGGACGGTCATCAGGCGGGGGGCGGTCTGGATGATCCCGCGATCACGCCACGCGGTGAGATACCTGGCCACGGCCGACGGGCGGGCGTCGGCCCAGTCCGCGAGCTCCTGCTGCGACATCGGCAGGGTGATCCGCACCGTCCCGTCCCGCTCGGACCAGCCGCGGCGCCTGGCCATCTCGAAGAGCAGGAACGCGAGCCGCCGCTCGACGGTGGCGGACTCCGGCGCGAACATCCGGATACGATTCTCGGCGAGCCGTTCTAGCATGTGCCGCCGCAGGATCTCCCTGGCCCGCGGGCGGGCCTCGACGAAGGCGGTGAACCCCTCCGCCGTCAGGCACATCGCCTGGACGTCGCCTAAGGCGGTCACAGTGGCCGACCGGGATCGCATCGTCAGGGCCGCGCGCTCACCGACCAGGTCACCCGGGCCGAGCACGGCGATGATCTGCTCCTGGTCGGCGGCGGTCTGCACGCTGACCTTGGTCCAGCCCGACGCGATCACCATGACATGACTGGACGTGTCGCCCTCGCGGCACAAGGCGGTCCCCGCCCGGAAGAGCTTCTCGGCGCCGAGCGGCACGAGCGCGTCCTGGTCCTCCGCGGTCAGGGAATGCCAGAAACTCTGCTTCGGCGGATGCTCCCAGCGCGACGCTTGCGCCGCAGTAAGGGCCGCACCGGCCCAGGTCCAGGCATCGGCGTCGCCGGACCAAGACCCGGAAGGGCCAGGCATCGCCTCAGCGTCGCCGGGCACCGGCCCGGCAGGGCCCAGCCTGGCCTCCGCGGCACCGTACCCTGCACCGGTAGTAATGTGCCCTGGACCGGCAACGATCCCCAGGATCTCGTTGAGGAACGTCAGGTTTCGGCTCCACGACGTGCCGTGGAGCTCGTTACCTTCCTGACCGGGGGCCGCTGTCATCGCGACGCGACCCGTCGGTCCGGCGAACGCGGCGCATCAGTCTCACGGACACGGGCGCCATCAGAGCTGCACATCAGGACGTCCCCCTTTTCCAGCACCAGTAAAGCGTGTGTGTACCACCTGCGGAAATGCTCCCGCACGCGGCGCAGGGATCGATGTCCAAAAATGTACGCTACGGCGGCCGAGATTCACCGTCGGCACTGTGGACAATGCGGCCAGATGGCTGGGACTGGGCGTATTGGTTACCCAGTCACCTGGGGCAGGACGGACCGCATGTCTCAAATGACGCAGCGCGGCCTGGGGCGCCGCCGCCCCGGAGCAGCCGGGCACGCCGGGGGCTGCCACGGCGTACCCCGTTCGGTATAGCTGGTCTTTGAGCGGTTGGCGCGTTACCCGGTCACCTGGAACTCGGCGATCGCGAGGAATCCCGCTGCGGTGCCCGGTGTGGGGCTCGTCATGTTCAGCCTGACCTGGCTGCTGCTGACGGGGTCGAAGGTGACGGTCGTCGGCTGGTTCGAGGCGGTGGCCAAGGTGATGTGCGGGTTCTTCACCGGAACGAAGTCGTGGCCGTCCCAGTAGGTCACCGAAATCGCGGCTGGCAGGCTCAGCGTGGCGCTCGTGGTGAAGTACGCGGTGATCGTCGCGAACGTCTGCGGCTCCGGCCATGACACCGACACCCAGTCGGCTGGCCGTGACTGGCTGACCGCGTGCAGGTTCGCCGTGGCCGATTTGCTGTAGAAGTTCGACCATCCGGTGCCCAGGTTCCCGTCGAGCATGGCGGCGGGCACCGTGTTCGGCGCGCCTGAGTAGCTCGCGTCGGCCGTCGGCGTCGCGGGGCTGGCCGCCGCCACCGTGCTCGCCGGGGCGGTCGTGCTCGCTGCTGTCGTGGCCGCCGCGCTCCGCCGCCTGTCGCCGGTGACGTGCAGGGTGGTCGTCGCGTGCGCGAGTCCGGGCGAGGTCGCGGTGAAGGTGATGACCCCGGACCTTCCGGTCGTCTCGACGATCGCCAGTGCCTTCCCGCTGAAGGCCGCGACGGAGGGCACCTGGTAACCCTGCGCGTTCTCCTGGCGGCCGTTATCGACACCCGCGAGCTTGCCGGGACCGTTGATGCTGAGCGTGAGGAGGTTGTCGGCGCCGGGAACGACCACGCCGCGCGAGTCGACGATCTCGGCTACCAGGAACGCCAGCGAGGTGCCCGCGGTGAGGGTGCGCTTGTCCGGCGTGAGCCTGATCGCCCGCGGCTGCCCGGCGGTGACCAGCTCGTCGCGGGCCACCTGCCTGCCGCCCTTCGTGGCGATCGCGACCAGGCGACCGGGCTGGAAGGGCACGTCCCAGGCGAGGTGCAGCTTGCCGGTGCTGCCGTTCGGGCTGGTGTAGCTGCCGGACGGGTAGTTGTCATCGTCACCGGTCGGCTCGGTGGTCTCCAGGTACGCCCTGCCGTCGGTCGTCACCTTGCGGTCGAATCGCTTCACGCCGAGCGACCTGCCGTTGAGGAAGAGCTCGACCGTGTCGGCGTTGGCGTAGACGCGGACGGCGACGCTGTCGCCGGGCGCGTAGTCCGTCCAGTTCATCGGCAGGATGTGCACCATCGGGGCGGTGGTCCACTGGCTCCTGAACAGGTGGTACTGGTCCTTCGCGAAGCCGGCCGTGTCGGCCAGGCCGAAGAAGGACGCCTTGACGGGGAAGACGTCGTAGGGGGTCGGCTCGCCGATGTAGTCCTGGCCGGACCACACGAACCCGCCCGCCCAGAACTTGCGGTCGCGGTCCTTCTTGAGCTCGTATTCGCCGCTCATCGTCCAGGAGGCGAGGTTGTTGTCGTAGGAGGAGGTGCCGCGCTTGCCCGGGGTGTAGTTCTCCCCGGTGTTGAGCAGCTGCGGCTCCTGGTAGACGCCGCGGGTGGACGTCTCCGACGAGGTCTCCGAGCAGAAGAAGAACTTGTCCGGGTACTTCGCGTGCAGGCCGTCCATGGACGTGGCCGTGTTGTAGTTGACGCCGAGCCCGTCGACCATCCGCAGGATCTGGTCCGGCGGGGAGCCGGTCGCCGGGACGCCGCGGTACTTGTCCGAGCCCATGACGACCGGGCGGGTGGTGTCGATCGACCTGACGTCGGCGATCAGCTTCTGGGCGATCCCCGGGCCCCTCGACGACCCCGTGTCCGGGGTCTCGTTGCCGATCGACCACAGCACCACGGCGGGCGAGTTCTTGGCCGCGTTGACCATCTCCTTGATGTCGGAGTCGCTCCACGCGTCGAAGTACAGGTGGTAGTCGAAGGCGACCTTTCCGCTGTGCCAGCAGTCGAAGGCCTCCACCATCATCAGGATGCCAAGCTCTTCGCAGACGGACACGAGCTCGGGCGCGGGCGGATTGTGCGCGGTCCGCAGGACGTTGGCTCCGATGCTCTTCATGATCTGCATCTGCCGCAGCAGCGCGTCACGGTTGATGACCGCGCCGAGCGGGCCCTGCGTGGCGTGCAGGTCCACCCCCTGCAGCTTCAGGTAGCGGCCGTTGAGCGAGAAGCCCGCGGCCGGGTCGAACGTGAAGGAGCGGATGCCGAACGTGGTCGTCGTCGTGTCAGCGACCGCGCCGTCGGCCACGATGTCGGTCTCGAGCGTGTACAGGCTGGGGTCGTCGGTCGACCAGAGCGCGGGGTTGCTCACGCGCAGGCCGGTCGTGGCGCGCTGCGTCTGGCCGGCGGGCACGCTGACGGCCGACGTGCCCCGTGCCACGACATGCCCGTCCGCGTTCCTGACCCTGGTCAGCACGGTCACCGCGGCGGCGGCACCGGTACTGGGGGGATTGTCGTTGGCGACGTCGGTCTGGACCTGGACGTCCGCGTAGCCGGACCCGATCGTGGTGGCCAGGCCGGGCGTCGTGACGAAGGTGCCGTGCCTGGCGACGTGCACCGGGCCGGTGACGGTGAGGTACACGTTGCGGTAGATCCCGCTGCCCGAGTACCACCGGCTGCTCGGCAGCGGGTTCTGCGCCTGGACGGCGATCACGTTGGGGGTGGTGCCGTCCGTGTGCGCGCCGCTTGTGAGGTCATAGCTGAAGCCCGTGTAGGCGTACGGGTGGTTCCCGAGCAGCGTGCCGTTCAGGTAGACGTTGGAGTTCATGTAGACGCCGTCGAAGTCGATCGAGATGCGCTTGCCCGACGCCGACGGCGGGAGCGTGAACGTCTTGCGGTACCAGCCAAGGCCGCCCTGGAAGAATCCGGTGCCGCTGCTCGTGCTGCCCTGCTGTACCGGGGCCAGCTCGATGCTCCAGTCGTGCGGCAGGTCGAGCGTCCGCCAGGCAGAGTCGTCGAAGCCGGGAGCCTGGGCATTGGCGTAGGCGCCGGTCGGATCGGTGGTGCCGTCCGGGTTGACGAGAGCGAACTTCCAGTCCGCGCCGAAATCGGCGGACCTGCTGCCGCCGGCCGGGGCGTCAGCCGCCAGGGCCGCGGATCCGAAGAGTGGCGTGAGGGCCGCCGCCCCGATCCCGGCTCCGGCCCCGCCGAGCACCTGCCGGCGAGACGGCCGGCCCGTGGTCGACGACACTGTCCCCGGAGGCTCTGCCGTTGCGGCATGGGCGGTGCTCGGTTCCTTGCTCAGATCCCGGTCCATGGCTTCCTCGCTCCGTTGCGTCGGTACGCCCGGCGCCCGTCGGCCAGCACGCGCGGCGAGACCGCTTGGCGATGACGTGGGTAGTGATCGAACAGGGTTCAGCTAGGGCAGAACAAGAATGAACAGAATCAAACGATTTTCCCGCACGTCCGTCCAATGTCAAGAGCCAGCGTGCCCCGGGTGGCCGAGCACGCGGATCACCGTGCTTGTGAGGGCGCTCGCGTCGGGATCCTCGGAGGGGTCGCTCCAGCAGCTCAGCGCCAGGTAGCCGTCGTCGATGGTGATCTCGGCGTAGGCACGGCTGGCCGGATGGATCACCTCGACCATCACGGGCTCGCCCGCGTCGCCACCGTCGCTGTCGAGGATCTCGGCGCGGAAGCCGCACGCGGCCAGGCTCTCGGCGATGGTGCGCAGCCGCCGCCCCGGCGCGTCCTGCGGGGCTTGCACGCTGCCTGGCTCAGTGATCATTTTAATGGTCTCCTCTGGTCTTTGTTTCGCGTTAATGATTGGCCCGCCGATTGGCAGGTCCTGGTCCTGGCTTATCGATATGCGGTCGTGCTCAGCGGAGAGCCGGAGCGCACTCCGCTGCGAGGTTTCTTTGAAGATGGTTTGTGCCGATATGACCCCCCGGGCACTCCCTCCCGGAAGGCCGATGTATTTGTTCCGCTTGAATAAGCTGCCAGGTCAGCCCTACCGTGGATGCACGGCTCAGGCGCGTTGGTCAGGAACGTGTCGATTTCTCTTTGTGCCGTGTCGGAGGCAGGGGAGCGGATAGTGACACGCAAAATCGACGAGACAAGCAGCCCGATGGCATTCTTTGGCGGCGCGCTGCGCCGCGCCCGGATGGCCGCGGGCATGAGCCAGGAGCACTGCGGGCGGGAGCTTGGCTACTCCGGCGATCTGGTCGGCAAGATCGAGACGGGAGAGCGCTCCCCGACCCCCGACTTCGCCAGGCACTGCGACCGGGTGTTCCCGCACCTCGACGAGCTCTTCGCCCGCCTGCTCAAGCTCGCCCGCAGGTGGCAGGGCCCCATTCCGCAGTGGTTCCAGGACTGGCTAACCGCCGAGCAAGAGGCCCTGGCCCTGCGGTTCTGGGCGCCGTTGGTGATGCCTGGGTTGCTCCAGACCGCCGACTACGCGCGTGCGCTGCTACGCGTGTGGCCGTCATCCAGAGCCGAGGATGTGCCAGATGATCTGGAAGAGCTAGTCAGCGCTCGTATCGAGCGGCAGGTAATCCTGGACCGCGCCAAGCCACCTGAGCTGTTGGTCGTTCTCGATGAGATGGTGCTGCACCGGCGCATCGGCTCGCCCAAGACCATGTATGACCAGCTTGCCCACGTGGCTGAAATGGCGGGTCGGCCAACAGTCACGGTTCAGGTCGTGCCTGCTGAGGTGGGCGCTCACGCGGGATTGCTTGGTGCCTTCGCAATCGCCGATTTCGACGGCAAGCCGAGTACTTTGTATCTAGACACCGCCGTTGAGGGGTTCACGGTCGAGAAGCCCGCGCGGGTCCGCAAGGCCACGCTAGCATTCGATCGCCTGAGAGCAGAGGCACTGCCCCGTGGAGCCTCACTAGACCTGATCATGAAGGTGGCTGAACAGCGATGGACGACATAGACCGCGCCCAGTGGCGTAAGACCAGCTACAGCGGACCCAACGGCGGTGAGTGCGTCGAAGTGGCGACGCTGTCAGACGGCACCCAGGCCGTGCGGGACTCCAAGGACCGCGAGGGTCCCGCGCTCCGGTTCTCGCCTGATGCCTGGCGCCACTTCACCGCCACCCTCAAGGCCTGACCCTCCTCACGTTGCCTCTCCCTGGCTGGAGGGAGAGGCGTCACGGCTCGTCGATCTCACCGTTTCCGGCAGGGCGCGGGCAACCTGGTAAATGTGGTCAGCGGCTGGGGATGCGGGAGGGACGCTGGCCTGGGCGGCGGTCTCATTGGCGGTAAGGGGGAACGTCACTTCGATCGCCAGGCCGCCGGACGGGCGGGGGAGGACCGACAAGGTGGCGTCGTGCGCGCTGGCGATCGCGGCGACGATCGACAGGCCGAGGCCGCGACCTTCATGGTCGTGACCGCGTCTTCCGTCGAGGCGCTGGAAGGGTTCCAGCAGCCGCCGGGCCTGGTCGGCGGGCACGTGCGGGCCGGCGTTGGCCACCGTGAGCGTGGCCTGGTCGCCGTGCGCGCCGGTCGTGATATGGATGTGCCCGCCCGGGAAGTTGTGCCGGATGGCGTTCTCGAAGAGGTTGGAGACCAGGATTTCCGCCAGCGAGAGGTCGCCGGCGGCCGGGGCGGGGCCGAGGGCGGCGTCGACGCGCAGCCCCCTGGCCACGGTCTCCTGTTCGCGGGCGTGCAGCACGTGTCGCGTGATCTCGGCCAGGTCGATGGGCTCGCGGTGGTCGAGGCCGCGCTGGCTGCGGGCCAGGGTAAGCAGGGCCCGGATGAGCAGGTCTTGTTCCTTGCAGGCGGCCAGGACCTCCTGGCACGCGGCCCGCAGCGAGTCGAGGGTGATCGCCGGGTCGGCCAGGGCAACCTGCAGCAGCGTCTGGGTGAGCATGAGCGGGGTGCGCAGTTCGTGGGAGGCGTTGGCGACGAAGCGGCGCTGGGAGTCGAACGCGGTGTCCAGGCGGGCCAGCAGGCCGTCGATGGTGCCGGCCAGGTCGGTGAGCTCGTCGCGGGGGCCGGTGAGCGCGAGGCGCTCGTACAGGTTGCGGTCGGAGATCTGGCGGGTCGCGGCGGTGATGACTCTCAGCGGACGCAGGGTGCGGCCGGCCGTGAGCCAGCCCAGGGCCAGCGCGGCCGCGGCCATGATGGCCAGGGCGATGCCGGACTGGATGAGGAGCTGGTGCAGGTCAGCCGCCTGCTGGGCCCGCATGCTGTCCGCGACGGCCGGAGGGGCGGTGACGGGCCCGCTGCCCGTGGTGCTGCCGCGTGCTGGTTGCGTGACCAGGTTGGCGGAGAGCCGGGCGCTGACCAGCCCGTAGGTGATGGCGAGCAGGGCGGTGCCCGAGCCGAGGAACAGGAACCCGTAGAAGAGGGTCAGGCGCAGCCGCACCGTGCGCCTGGGCATCGGCGGGCGGAATGCCATGCGGTGCCGGGCAGCGGCGGTCATCGGCTGATTCGGTAGCCGGCCTTGGGCACCGTCTCGATCACCGGCGGGTCGCCGAGCTTGGCGCGCAGGCGGCTGACGGTGGTCCTGACGGCCTGGCTGAACGGGTCGGCGAACTCGTCCCACACTTGCTGGAGGATCTCCTCGGCGGACACCACGGTGCCGTCCGCCCCGAGCAGCAGCTCAAGGACGGCGAACTCCTTGGGGTTGAGCGGCAGGCGGCGGCCGGCCCGGGCGGCGACCCGGCGGGACGGGTCGAGCGTGATGTCGCCACGGCTGAGAAACGGGGGCAGGGAGGCGCCTGGGCGGCGGGCCAGCGCGCGGACCCGCGCGACCAGCTCGGAAAAGTCGCATGGCTTAGGAAGGTAGTCGTCGGCGCCGATCCTGAGGCCCTCGACCCGGTCCTCGACCGCGCCGGCCGCGGTGAGCATCAGCACCCGGCTGGGCGATCCCCCGGCCGTGATCTGCTTGCAGACGTCGTCGCCGTGCACGCCGGGGATGTCCCGGTCCAGGACCACCACGTCATAGCTGGTGACCGCTACGCGCTCCAGGGCGTCGTCGCCGTCGAAGGCGACATCGACGGCCATCCCGGCCTGGCGCAGGCCAGCCGCCATCGCCATCGCCAGCCTGGCGTGGTCCTCCACTAGCAGCACCCGCATGACCCCAGGATGCCCGTGCGGGTGTTGCAAAAACGTTACTGCGTTGCGCTGCCGCAACAGCCGCCTCAGTACAACTGCTTCTCGACCGTCTCGTCTAGCAGCGGAGGACGACGACATGCAACAGACCGCACACAGCACAACGACCGATCACGGCAAGGACAAGGCGCGGCTGCGGCGCGCCGTGCTCATGCTCGCGGCGTCCGCGGGCCTCGCCCTCAGCGCCGCGGCGTGCGGAGGCGGCCCGGCGGACCCGGCCGCGTCCGCGTCCGGGGAGACCGGGAACGTCACCGCGGGCGGCGCCGTGAAGGGGGATGGGGAGGCGGGTGGGGGATCGGGGCAGCGATCGGCAGGAAGCTTCAGCCTCGCCTTCGCCAGGTGCATGCGCGCACACGCAGTGCCGGACTTCCCTGATCCCAATGGCCAAAGCGGCCAGCTCGGCCCGTCCAGCGGGATCGATCCGAACTCACCGCAATTCCAGTCCGCGCTCAACGGGCCCTGCGAGTCGCTGGCACCCCCCGGCTGGGTGGGTTCGGGCAAGGTCACGCACTGATCGGCAGCGCGCCGTAAGAGCTTCCTCCTCATCCATCGAAAAGGAGCACGCATGTTCTTCCTGACCTATCTGCGGCGCGAGCTACGGCACCGGATCCGCCAGGCCACGTTCATCGCGGTCGGCCTGGCCGTCGGGATCGGCCTGGTTGTCGTGGTGACCGCGGCCGCCAACGGGGTCAAGAACGCGCAGGCCGTCGTGCTGCACGCGTTGTACGGCATCGGGACCGACGTCACCGTGACCAAGGCGCCCGGCAAGCCGTCCAGCACGGCGCAGGGTGCTGGTGCCTTCAGCCCGGGGAAGAATTCCCAGGTCGTCGATGAGCTGATCGGCGGGAACCTGGGCCTGATCGACGAGTCTTCCGTAGCGCGGATCGCGCATCTGCGCGGCGTGGCGGCCGCCACCGGCGGCCTGGCCGGCCTGACCGAAACCAGGATCACGGTCCCGTCCGCCTCGCAGCTCGGCCCGGGCGGTAAGCCGCCTGCCAGCGCCCTGAACCCGGTCACTTTCGCCGTCGACGGCATCGATCCCGCCCACACACGGCTCGGCGCCTACGCCTCGGGAACGATCAGCTCCGGCTGGGGATTCAAAGCCTCCGACGCCAAGTCCCGGGTGGCCGTGGTGGATTCCAACTACGCCACGACGCACAAACTCCGGGCCGGCTCGGCAATCACGGTGGCCGGCAAGCCCTTCAAGATCATCGGGATCCTCCGGCAGGCGCAGGGCGGCGGTTCAGCAGACGTCTACATCCCGCTGGCGATAGCCCAGGTAGTTGGCCTGGGCCCGTACGGGTCGAGCCTGCATGGCCAGGTCAATACCATCTACGTCGCGGCAGCGAGCTCCGCTGACATCCCGGCCGTGCAGAAGGAGATCGCCGCCGTGGCGCCGTCGGCCACCGTGAGCACCTCCTCCAGCCTGGCCAGCGCGGTGACCGGTTCGCTGTCCAGCGTCGCCAGCCTGGCCAGCGACCTGGGCCGGTGGCTCGCGATCGCCGTCCTGATCGCCGCGTTCGCCATGGCCAGCCTGCTGACGATGGCCGCGGTTGGCCGGCGGGTACGCGAGTTCGGCACGCTCAAGGCGCTCGGCTGGCGCAGCCGGCGCATCGTCAGCCAGGTCCTGGGCGAGTCGCTCGTCATGGGCATAGCCGGGGCCGCCCTGGGTATCGGCGTTGGCCTTGGCGGCGCTGCTGTGGTCAGCGCGATCGCGCCCACGCTGTCGGCCACCGTCGGTGAGAACCCCGGCAGCGCTGCGCCGCAGAACGTGACATTCAACGGCGGCGGCAGCACTCATAGCCCGGCGGAGGGTTACAACCACACCGTGGCCGTGCACCTGACCGCCCCGGTCACGATCACCGTGATCGTCATGGCGGTGCTCCTGGCCCTGGCAGGCGGCCTGGTCGCTGGCTCACTCGGCAGCTGGCGCGCGGCCCGGCTGCGCCCCGCAGCCGCCCTGAGCCGAGTCGAATAAACCCCAATCTGAGCCATCGCAGGACGCGCGCAGCGCGTCGCCACTATGAACGACGGTTATCTCTCTATCGCCTTCGCCCCGGAAGACCGCTGACGACCCGCAAGCCGCACCGAGGCTCATAGGTTGACGATTAGCCCGTCGCGGGCAGTGCTGCCGATCGCTGTCCCGGTCCTGGCACTTCAGGTGCGGTAGGCGTCGGCGCGGTGCCGGATGGAGCGGACCTCAATGGCATGCTTGCTCTCGTCGATCTTGTACAGGATGCGGTAGGTGCCGCGCCTGGCGCCATGCAGCCCTTCGTAAGGCTCGTGCAGGGGTTTGCCGACCCGCCACGGGTCGTCTGCCAGCGCCCCGGTGATCAGCTCCCACGCGGCGGCGGCGACGCCGGGCGGGAGCTGCTCGGCCAGCGCCCGCCTTGCCGGGGGTGTGAGCAGGACGGTGTACCGTCCGGTCACCCTTTGCCCTGGCGGCCGAGGCGGGCGTCGAGTATCGCCTGCATCTCCTCCTCGCTGGTGAAGTCGCCGTGCTGCGCGGCTTCCGCGGACTCGGCGAGGTCGGTGCGCGTTTCCGAATCAGACAGCACCGCGATGGTCTCCTGCAGTTCGTCCCATTCGGCGACGGAGACCACCATGACGTGCGGGCGCCCGTTCCTGGTCACGGTGAAATGGTCGTGCTCGGCGGCGGCGCGGTCGGCGATCTCGGTGAACCGGTTCTTCGCCTCAGTGATCGACAAGGTCTCCATAGCCATAATTCTAGCTATCGGATGCGGGGCTCGCTCCCGCCCGCCGAGGCCGACCGCGGCGTCCGCGCACGGCACGTCCTACTCCTCCGGAAGCTCCTGGAACGGCCGGACCTCCACCGCCGCGCCGCAGGCGGCGGAGCCCCTGGCCGCCCAGTCGAGCGCGGCGTCCAGGTCGGGGACCTTGATGATCCAGAAGCCGCCTAGCTGCTCCTTAGCCTCGGCGAACGGCCCGTCGGTGGTGACCACCCTGCCCCCCTGGGCGCGGACGACCGTGGCCGTGGACGGCGGCTCGAGGCCGCCGGCGAATACCCAGGCCCCGGCCGACTGAACCTCGGCGTTGAAGGCGTCGACCGCCTTGTACGCCTGCTGTATCTCCGACTCCGGCGGGACGGGCGCTCCTTCGACCATGTGCACGGCGAGCAGGTACTGCTTCATGCCGGTTCTCCCTTCAGCTGGCCGGCTCGATACCGGCCCTCATCCTGTTCACGAACAGGGACCGCCGGAATCGACACCCCGCCGAAGATACCCGGCTCCAGAACCCTCACCCTTGACATGCAGCCAGCGGCCTGCATATAGTCATGCAGCTAGATGACTGCATATTAAGACGAGGCGATTCGTGATGGACGAGGTGTTCAGGGCACTGGCTGATCCCAGCCGCCGCCAGCTGCTGGACAGCCTGAACTCCCGGAATGGCCAGACGCTGGGCGAGCTTTGCGGTCAGCTCGACATGGCGCGCCAGTCGGCCAGTAAGCATCTTGCGGTGCTGGAGGAGGCCAGCCTGGTGACGACCGTGTGGCGCGGCCGGGAGAAGCTGCACTACCTCAACGCCGAGCCGATCAACGCGATCGCCGAGCGGTGGATCGGCCAGTACAGCCGCGAGCGCGTGCGCGCGCTCGCCGACCTGAAGCGAGCACTGGAGGACACGCCCATGGAACGACCGGAGTTCGTCTACACGACCTACATCAGCACCACACCGCAGCGCCTGTGGCAGGCGCTGACCGAACCAGCCTTCTCCCGCCGCTACCTCGGACACGCGATCGAATCCGACTGGAAGATCGGATCCACATACGTCTGGGACCAGGACGGCCTGAAGATCGAGCATCCCGGCCAGGTCATCCTGGAGTGCGAGCCCTACCGCAGGCTGGCGTTCACGTTCCATACGTTCACGCCCGGGCTAGCCGCGGTCGTCGGGCTCAGTGAGGACGCGATCACGCGCGCGGCCGGTGAGCGGCGCTCGAAGGTCACGTTCGACATCGAACCGTACGGAGACCAGGTGAAGCTGACGGTCGTGCACGACGACTTCGAACCCGGCAGCAACGTGCTCGAGCTCATCAGCCACGGGTGGCCGATCAAGCTCTCAAACCTCAAGAGCATGCTCGAGCAGTCACCTGCTGGCGGCGGACAGACTCAGGAAGCAGCCGTGGCCGGCTAACACCTCGCCCCGATCTGCCCTCACTCACTCGGCCCCGGCCGAGGGTGGTGCTCCCGCGCGCCCGGAATCAGCTCGCCAGCGCACACACATCAGTTTGCCTACCCACGCAAGGAGCGGTCGCAGTGGACGAACACAACGCCGACGCGGATCGCGGATGGAACCCGGCCTGGACGCTCGTCGTCGCCTCACTGGCGCTGATGATGGCGTTCCTGGACTCTCTCGTGGTCACGACCGCCCTGCCGACCCTGCGGGTCTCGCTGCACAGCAGCCTCACCACTCTCGAGTGGACGGTCAACGCCTACAACCTCTCCTTCGCCTGCCTGCTCCTGACGGGGGCGGCGCTCGGCGACCGCTTCGGACGGCGGCGGATGCTGTGCACCGGCCTGGCGATCTTCGTCGGAGCGTCCCTGCTCGCAGGGTCGGCACCGACGATCAGCGTGCTCGTGGCCGCCCGCGCGATGCAGGGCGCCGGCGCGGCGATCATGGTGCCGCTGACCCTCACTCTTGTCACTGGCGCGTACCCGCCCGAGCGGCGGGGATGGGCGATCGGCATCTGGGGCGGAGTCGGGGGCCTGAGCGGCGCGATCGGACCGTTCATCGGCGGCGCCGTCGTGCAGGCGATCGGATGGCACTGGATCTTCTGGATCAACCTCCCCGTCGGTCTGGCGCTGATCCCGGTCGCGCTGCTGGGCGTCCGCGAAAGCTACGGCGGCCACCCGCGCCTGGACATCCTCGGCGTCGGACTCGCCACCACCGGACTGTTCGGCATCACGTGGGCCATCATCCGCACGAACACGATCGGCTGGGGCAGCTCCGAGGTCATCGCAACGCTGATCGCCGGTCTCGCAGCGGTCGGGCTGTTCGTGCTCTGGGAGCGGCGCACTACTCACGCGATGCTCTCCCTTGCGATGTTCCGGCGAGCGAGCTTTACCGCTGCCAACGGCATCAGCTTCTGCCTGTTCGCAGGACTGTTCGGCGCCCTGTTCCTGATGTCCCAGTTCCTCCAGACCGCGCAAGGCCGCACCCCGCTGCAGGCAGGCGCCGAGCTTCTCGTCTGGAGCGCGACCGGAC
>WNFD01001460.1_pt1 | contig 36816 bp, 49 predicted proteins | sample 5400491 | NCBI WGS metagenome assembly WNFD01 (sample SAMN13153343, study PRJNA577476) | soil metagenome | isolation source: 120 cm saprolite under Douglas fir tree site 2 hole 2 replicate 2 | place: USA:California | collected 2015-04-18 | reverse complement strand
GCGGTCTGCGGAGCTTGTGTATCAAATTCAATTTTCCCGGTCGTGACCTGTCTCGTGATCGCATCTTCCTTCTTAGACCATTTGGTGTCGATGGAATGGAAGATTGTGTCGTCTAATTCCTTTCGTGACAAAGGCGGTGTGCAACGCTGTTCATTGATCTCGATGATCTCCTGTTTCACCTTCTCAGGAGCCATCCCTGCGTCCAGCAGCTTACCCGCGATAGACGCGAGTGCTGAATTACGTTGGCCGGAAGGAATCTGTACTTGCTGCGCTACTTCGGAAGATTTCTTTTCAATTCGCTCCGACTTCCAAAACAGAATCTCTTCTGGAGTCGGCTGTGTAAGTTGCCCGTTCCGTACCGCAACTCGGTATTGTTTTTGAGTTACCGGGTGAACTGACCCAGGAGAAACGCATTGTTCGCCATTCGCACGAATAGAAAAATCTTCGCCTTTATTCTGGCCGATGTTCTCAACACCAGGCACAGACAAGTAGTATCTGTGGCCCTTTCCAGGACTGCTCTCAATAATCAGGTTAGATGTGAAGTCGTGGCCCCGGTTCTTGAAACGCTCACGCACTGCAACGGAATCGGCTTCGAAGATGAAATGCTTCCCTGAAATCGCAACCGAACCAAAATTGCAACCAGGATACTCCGCTGCCCATGCATGAATCTGCCCTGGGTCAGTCGAAGCCTTTGCAGGCCAGTTCTGCAAGAAAGGTGCCTTACCCTTCAATGGTGTTTGTGGAATGCCGTAAGTCGCGGCCATCCAGATCGCACCGTCTGCCGGACTCGGGAATTCCCCATTCGGATTCGGTTGCGGAATTTCGGTCTTCGGCTCTGCAAGTGCAGACTCCGGCTCATTCTTTGGTGTCTGTGCAGGCGCATCCAACAATGCCTGCGCTGTTTCGAAATCAATAATCCAATTTCCTGAGCGGTCTTTTCCGAAATGAGCAGTGAGGCTGACTGAATTGAGAGCTATGCCAGCGGCCTTCTGTTTGCTGATGTATTGTTGCGCTTCCTGTAGCGGAATCATTCTGACACCGCCTGACGCGCATGTGCGAATGCATTTAATCCTGTCGGAGTTACATTTACGGCGATCTCTGGCTTGCCCGGTTTTGGACTTGCCGCCAGTTCGAAACTAACCTCGTCGCCAACTACAGGGTCCGTCGCTCTCTTCCAATCACGAATGTGAAAAAATATTCTGCGGTTGATCTCATCGTTGAAGATGAATCCATACCCTTGCTGATGAAAATTTACTACTACACCTTCATACCTACGTTCCATTTCAAAATCCTCGCCCTTGTTATTTGGGCATCTTCAACCGTCAGGCCGAAGTTACAGTAAGGGCGAATGAACTCAATCGAGTGATGCCCATTTCTTCGCGGACTATGCCGCAACTTTCTCTGCTAATTCTTTCCAGCCTGGTAGCTTGAGGTACAGTTCTCGCCAATGATAAGGCATCACCAAAGTCTTGTGCTGCTGCGTGCATTCCATTTCGAGAGGAAGAACTGAAACCATTTGTCCCGGACCTTTCTTCAGTTCGCAGTTTCGTCTCCCACAAACGGAACACTTCCACGTTACTCTGGCGAACCACCAGCGGTCATTCTCACTCCAACTAAACGCTGCTTCAATCGGTTCCATTTTCAATTTTCCTTTTCTTCGAACCCGAAGCCCAGGTCCAGCAGGGTCTTCGCTATTTTTGTTTCTGTAGTTCGCATGCTAGTTGAGAAGACGTGACAGGGATGGCCCATGTCGTTGAGCACCTTGACTACGGCGTCTGCGATCACACGGTCCTTAATCGGCGTACCTTCGGTTCCCCAGGATGGTTCACCATCTCGAATTCCCTGAAACAATTTGTTGCGTTGAATCAAGTCTTCAATAATGTGGACTCCATAAATCAGTGTTCCCGGTTCCTGGACGCGGGTTACTGATATAGCTATGCGTGCGGCTTCAAAATCTTCCAGCAGTTGCTTCGCTTGGTCCGGGTCATCCAATCGCGGTGTGAAAGGTTCGAATGCCGCAGCCATCTTTGTAAATCTGAACATGAGCGTAATTAGTTCTGCCGCAGTTTGAGGCTGCAAGTCCTTGGTCTTCGAATATGCTTTGGATAGATTCGGTTCAGACGCGCCTACAATTCCGAACCGATTAGCGACAGCGGAAACTAGACCCTTGGTCCAGTTCAGCTTCTCCGCCATTTGTTCGATCTCAAAAACACGCTGTTGCTCGGTAAAGCCCATCAGTGACTCCGTGAAACATTTCTTTGTCCAACATCGGGGTAAAATATAAAATTGCAGAATGTGCTCTGCTTTGAAAAAGTTTGTTTGGTTGGAAATCCTTGCCGAGGATGTTCCGCCTTGCCAAAGAAATAGTGGACGCTGATTTTAGAGTCAACGCCCACCCGGATTCGACGGCGGCAAGGTTGCCGTCAAAACTCAAAATTGTTTTGGCACGGGGTCAACTCATCTCCCGTGCCGGGAAGCGAAACTCATCTAGGACAGGACTGAATGTCGCTGTATGCTTCCGTCGCCGTTAACGTTTCATGCCGTTCGGCTTAAACTTTACAAAATTGTTTTGGCGAAGACACCGGGGAAATCACCGATATGCCTTTACTCTCTGGTCTACCTATAAGAGGCACCAATGGGAGCACTCTTTGTCCCAAATAGGGACATGCTTTCGAAGATCGGGGACTCATAGTCTTCATTAGTAGCGCCAATAGACAGACGCATTCCGGGGAAAACAGCTATCACACTGAAACTAAATGCTTTACGTGGAAATATCAACCTGAACCGAAATCTTAATGGGTAAAAAGGTTACAGCGCGATCTGTGCGCCCAGGCGATAGTCTCCTCATTAGAAGCCTAAATAGAGGCATGCTTTCCTTACAGTCTCATCACTAGTAGCCCCAATAGACAGATGCATTTTTCATGTCACCAAGGTCTGGCGACACTGCCAAACGCATCACGGGCATAATGGATTCAAGAAACTTACAAATCTGGTCACAGTTTTCAGCGTGGGGGCTTTCCGTATAAGAAGAGGTTATACCGAAAATCATGGAGTCGGGCTTTTCTGCTGGAGGACCCGGAGTTTGCTACGCGGTTTACCACTGGCGAGTCAGTCGCCATTCGGGTCGATGCCCACTGATGTGAGAAACCGTCTATCGTTTTGCTTCTCGTTTTCTTTTTCAGTGACGTATGCCAACCAAGGTGCCCGGAATTCGGCCTTTTGTTCCGGCGTCATCTTTCGAACCTCGGCGGTTATCAATTCGATGAATTCTTGGAGAGAGCCAGAAGTTTGCATCAGTTCACCCGCCGCGATTCTTCTCGTTCCCGCTTCCAAACCTGCTCACGAATTTCCCACCCGTACAATTTTGGTCCGCCTAGTGGTGGCTGATATCCTTCGAGTCCCGCACGGATGATCTTTTTAGCGCAATCTGCGCCAACACGAACTTCTTGGCCGTCCGCCGTGACCGCCGCATAAACGACAGAGCGCAGCATGCGACGGTTACACGCGAAGCATTTCATAAACTGAGCCTACCACGTCGGCTCATTCTTGGTTCTTCTCTGCCGGGCCGCGAGGATGAGCGGACGATATTTCTTTCGAGTCTCATCAATCGCGGCGGCAACCTGGTCGAGCGAAGGCATCTTGCCATTGCGGATTAGTTCCTCGGCCAGTGTCTTCCTGGCGGCGTCAGCCAATCCCCGAATGTGTTCTCTTGGGTCAAACTTTTGAAATTTCGCCATGTCTCCTCCTAGTGAACGGGTTCTGGTTCTGCCACGGGTTCAGATTTTTCCGGCTCAGGTTCCGACGTGCGCCACACTTCATCTGCGCCGATCACGCGATTGAAGAAATGGAATACGCATCCGAAGCCACCCAAGTCTTGTGGTTGCGCGAGTGTGTACAGCGTGTTGACCAGCACGCCGAGCGACACTGTACTTGTCAGCGCGACCAACTCTTCGTGCTTCAATTCCATCAGACTTGCGAGTCGGCGCTCAACAAGGACTCGAATGCGTTGTGTTAGCGGATTCAAAGTCATTCTGCCCTCCGAACTTTCGGCGGATAGATAGCCTGTACATTGTCGAGCAATTGATATTCGCCCCGTCCTTCGGTTTGGACGTATCGAGCAACGGGCAATTCAGTACGTCGATTGTTTCCTGTGATGAGAGAAGCTACCCAGGTGCCACGAGGATGGGTGGGTCATCCGACTACCCGAACCTGTCGCTTTGTACTTCTTTCCATCGATGATGTAGGCGACCGGGTCATGAATCGGGTCCAGCGGACGGTTGCCTAGCCAAGTCTGCATGCCTAAATTGCAGGTCTTTGGAACAACGCCGTGATACCACGCCATGTGCGAACAACGTTCGAAGTTATCGCCGCACTCTATCGTGGTCCAATTTATTTCTTCGTTGCTGTCCAGGTTGATTCGACCGACTTCCTGCCAGTCGTATTCGCTGGAGACTTCATGCTTCTCGCGGCTCAGAACGTGAAGAATTTTCTGCTCAGGCTCATCGCCATGCTCAGGGATAGTTTCGAACACGTAGGCCCAGGATGCCCCGCAGTCTGTCTTCTCGTCAGCAACCCAACCCTCTTCCTGGCGCTGGCCGTGACAGTAACACTGAGGACGGCGATTTGACGGCTGCGCCATGAATTGGTCAATCGTCATGCCGTCAGGACGCGAACCGGCATTTGTATAGCCGGGCTTTAGGTTGAAATCTTTGTGGACAATCGTGCTCCAGCCTGTATGCTCATCCAACAAAACCTGGAGCAACCGGGTAACGTCACGCTTGAAATGATCTCGGTACAATTCAACCAGAGCAACACCAAGGCCGGAAGGATATGAATCCCAATGATGGTATCGGCCAGCAAATGTCCCTTCACCAGTGGAACGGGCAATGATTCCGTTTGTGCTCATGCGACCACCAATCCATCGTTCTGAATTCCATGAACGATGTCAGCGATGTAGCGATGTTCGACGACGACGGTGGGCCAATGGGGTTGAAATCCGTTGTCTTGTCCGATGTGTTCTTCGAGCCAGGTAGTAGCTGAGGGTGTGAGTGGTCTGAGAAGAAAGATGCTTCCGTGATTCTCACAGAGAAAGTCAACCGTTGGTGAACTGCCTGACCGAACAAATGAATCGTTATGCGAAGACATCATTCCTCCAGTTAAGAGAAGATGCCTTCGAAAGTTTTGGGAGGACTAAGGTGGTTTGTGCCCCTACAGGCCGTATCCCTTCTTTCGAAGGAGAGCACCGGTGGCGTTTTTTCTCGCTCGGTTGCTGGAGCGCTGACTGCACGCTCACTCTTGATACAGAAGCTACTATACCACACTTGGTGAAATGTGGTCAGAAATCTGTTCGATGGACCGGCGCGACGGCTATTACTGGAACCGAAAGAACGGCGCGAATTGGGCGAGGACAAGCGCGAGTTCGAAGAACTTCTCAGGCGAGACTGGGAGGAGTTCGAACGGCGGAGAAAACGATGAGCGCGGCGATCATCAACTAAAGAAGAACCGGCAAGTCTACTCGGTTGAAGGAGCCGACGCCGTCACCTTAGTCAGTCCGTCCTGAGACCAGATGTTTGTCTCCGTCCGGTAACTCGATGCGTTTTCCGTCCGAGACGTCCACCCAGGTGTGGCCCCCATCCTCGGTTTTGAGAAGCAAGCCAATGCCCCCGGCCCAGCCTGCTCGTTCATTCAGGAAGTAAACTGACCAGAAGAATTGTCCAGGGACATGCGGGAGTTCCTCGCATGTCTTTCCTCCATCTTTGGTGACAGTTATGAAACCTGTTTCGGCGCCGCCTTCCATGTTGCCCTCTGTCTTCCCGGAAACTGCCCACCCGTGACGGTCGTCAAGGAAGAAAAAGCCATAGCCGCCGAAGCACGACTTTCGGTCTCCACCGATGCTTTCCCAGGTTTTGCCGCCATTATCTGTGTGCCAGAGTTTGTCCCCCTCGATCCACCCATGTTCAGCGTCCAGGAATTGAAGACCTGTGCCCGCAGGGCCCTTATTTTCCCAGCTCTTTCCACCATCTGTCGTGTGGTAGGTTCCTCTTGATCCTGTCGCCCATACTTCTCGTTCCGAGACGGCTTGGATCCCCCCAAAGACAAACTCATTCTTGTCATGTTTGTCTAAAGATGGGTACCACGTGTGGCCACCATCCTCCGTTACGGAGATTACACCGTGGTTCCAAAGATCCTCGTCAATCGACCACCCTTTAAGTCGCGTCGCAAACGAACGCCCTCTGCGAAACCCCGGCACCCCGTCTTCGGTTCTCTTCCAGGTTTTCCCACCATCGAGAGTCTCGAATGTTTCCGGGTGCGGCTGACTTTGCTGCTGGACAAATCCATGGTTCTCATCAAGGAAAGAAATTGCATCTATCTTGTTCATGGGTAATCGTGATACTCGGTTGACCTGCGAAACGTCAAGTGCCACTCCCAATAAGGGGACCAAGACAAAGACGAAGCGTTTCATAGTTCTGTCCTCTTAATGATTGCAGATAAACTCGCGTATCCACTTACCTGCATCCGATACCGAAACTTCTCCGTCGCCCAGCAGGGCACCCAAGAGTCCTCCCATCGACCCTAGGCGAATGTCGCCCTCATTGCGCGGGTTCCGATCCAAAAAATATGCATATTGGTCAGTAACCAATGCACTCCCCGTGACAGCACCAAGTTCGACGAATGCTGCGAAGTGGTGACTCTGATCCTCAGCGGGATGTAGGCTATCACGAAATTGGGGTTGAAACGCCCCTGGGTAGGCAAGGTCTTGCTGTGTCGGCGTGTTGCCAGGACCCGTTGTCGGGCCGACTCCGAATTGCGTGGGAGTCCAGTTTCGATTCCCGAATGCCTGCAGTACCTTATTTGCGTTAGTTCCTTCCTTTCCGCCGACACCGGCAATTGCATCACCGAACGCAACAGCAAACCCGATAGGGTCGTCTGAGAACCGTTTTGCTAGTAAGTCGGCAAAACCCGCCATTTTTTCGCAGGCGTCTGGCAAATCTAGGAGATAGTCTGAGTGCAGGACGGCAATTCTGGAGATCGGCTGCACTCGGTCGAGGGAGCCGACGCCATCATCTAATCAGCCCGTTCGTACGCGGTGAAGAGCCACGTCCCGTGACAGTTATCGTGACGGGATGAGCCGTGCAGGGTTTTCCTAGGACGCTCATCTCCTTCTGCGAAAGTATGTCTCTTTGCTTGTCGGTGAACGCTGGCGGAACAAGCTCTGCCTGCAGGCGATAATTCCCCTTCTTGGCCGGCAATTCAATGTGTAATTCACCGTAGGTAGATTCCCCTTGCTTTAGCACAATCCACAAGCTCGAATCGGATAGCACTTTGAGGGCGTCGACTTGTGCTAAGGGTGGCCAGGAGTCGGCCGAACATGTCCATGGTCTTAGGTTATGGCCTTTCTGGTCCAAGATCTGGAAACTGATGAATCCGTTTTCGCTGCTGCATTCGTGGAGGAACCGGTAGACGTACACAGGTGATTGGCTGGCATTTGTAAGAATGAACTTCACATGCATGACTGACCGAAGGCGATAGGCGGTCTTATCGGTCGATATTTGAAAATCGATCATGCTCTGCGAATCGCACTGCGGAGGCTCGCCAGACACGGTCAAGCCGAAAAGAGCTACTGCTGCTATTAAGCAGGCGTAACGCATGGTGTGCTTCATCGCCACGTCCCTCACGGCGGTGTCAAATTCCCTGTAACCGGAACAGTTTGCGTCTCGATGGGCTTTGGCGTGCAGTTCGTGATGAGCTTTTGGTAGTCGACCGCGTAGTTTACGTCGAGAGGCGCACCGATTTGATTCGCTACGTGCTCCAGCTCGTGAAAAAAACCCGTCATTTGGGTCGGCTTGTATGCGGAAGTTGCGAAGCCTGAATCAAAGCTGCTGAAACGATTCCCAAAGAATATGATTCCGTAGGCCGTGTGGGGGGGATACCCGAGAGCATAACCATAATTGGTTGGATTCTTGAACGTGTCGACTACGCTCGTCCAAACATCGGGAGTGATTCTGTCGGGGAAAGGGTTTGCCTGCCCTGCGGTATACATGTTGTAGCTTGTGCCAAACAATGAGTTTAGAGCATTTGCGAATCCGCCGAAGAGCGGTGCGCAATTGGGATTTGTCTCGAATGCCCTAAGTGCTTGCGCTTTTAGTTTTGCGAAATCAACGCCACCGCCACCGCCGCCGTGACCCAGGAAAATCAGCGGGTAGGCACCGCCACCGTCTCTCCCGTCAAAATTGAAACAATATGTGGTGCCACTCCCTTCGTCGTATTGGCAATAGCCGGACAGCCGAATCGTGTCCAGACCAAGAGGGTCCCGGAGATTTCCGGGATCATTCATAGCGTAGGCATATTTGTTTAGAGATTGCGGGTTGCCGGTGGTGCCAGAGAGGGGGTCTGGGGAGGAGAAGCGGCCCAAACGATTCACGGAGTACCGCATCATGGCGTAGTCGTTGCCAGATTCGGAGTCGCGCTCGTAGGAGGTGAAGAGGAGTTTGTCGCTGCTGGCGTTGTACCAGGATTCGCCGAAGGGATAATGGCCGAGCTGGGCCGACGTGTTGCCACTGGCATCGGTGACCAGGCGATTGGAGAGATGATCCTGGTGGTAGTACTTGGTGCCGGCGGAATCGATCTTGGCGAGGAGCGCGCCGCCAGAGTAGATGTATTCGCGGGAGGGTGAGGCGGGGGCTGCGCCATTGTCGTATTCGGCGATGACTTTTGAGCCGGAGAAAATGTACACCGTGGTGGTGCCGCTGGAGGATTTGCTCACGCGGAGATTGTTCCCGTCGTAAGTATAGGTGCCGGAAGCGCCGCCGTTGGTGGCGCTGCGGAGCCGATTCTCGGCGTCGTAGACGAGCGTGTTGTTGCCGTCGTTGGTCATGTTGCCGTTGGCGTCGTAAGCGTAGCCGCCAGTATTGATGCGGTTGGTGATGACGTCTACGGAAACCGAGAAATGCGCCGGGCTGTCATAGGTTTGCGTTTCCGCGAGCGCGTTCCCGTAGCGGTCGTAGTTCCAGGACAGGCCCCACTTGACGTAGTTGGCGGAGCCGTTGGTGACGGCGGAGCTAAGGCGGTAGAGCGCATCATACGCGTAGCTGACGGTGCGGCCGGAATCCACGGAATCTGTGATGCCGGCGATCTGGCCATTGTTGCTTCCGGCCGAGCCATAAGAGTAGGTCAGGCCGAATTTGGTGGTTGCGTCGTGGGTGCAATTGAGCCCTCGATTGGTCGTGGAATAGTCGAGGCAACTCAACTGCAGGCGATCGGCAGAGAAACCAAACGATGCGAAGAGGCCATTTCCGTATTGGAAACCGGTCGCCTGGAAGGCGGAATTATAGCCAAAACCGCTGGCGTAGGTCGTGTTGACGCTGTTGAGCGTGCCAACGATGGAAGAGAGGCGACCGATGGTGTCGAGGTTTTGCTGCACCGAGCGGCCTGAAGGATAGGTGATTTGCGTGAGTTCACCCGCAAGATTGTATTGGTAACTGGTCGGGTAGGTCGTGCTCCCGACGACCTTCTGAAGCTGAGTAAGCTGGCCGAGATTGTTGTAGGTGTAATTCTCCGAGCCCGCACCGTCGGTCATGGTGATGAGGCGGCCATTGTTGAATTGTGCGACGTTCGTGCCGTAGGTGAACGTGACGCCGGAGGTCGCCGGCACTCCGCTTGTGCCGACATTATAGCCGATGCTGGTTAGGCGGTTTAAGCCGTCATAGCCGTAGCTGGTGAGAACGCCGCGAGCGTCCGTCCTCTTCAGAAGATTATTGAAGGAATCGTAGCCGTCCGTGTTGCAAGTGCTACCGGACACCGAACCAAAACAGACGGTACCTGCTTCCGGCGTAGTCGTGCTGGTGACGCGGCTGAGCGCGTCATACGTATAGGTGCGGGTTTGCGAACCCTGCGTGACGGAGGTCAGAGCATCCAGAACGTTGTAGGCGTAGGTCGTCTGTAACGTCAGAGAATTGCTTGGATCCGGCTCCCAGACGGACACGAGCCTTCTCAGAGCATCCGACTGCATTTTGCGCTGCTTGCCGGTGGGGTCGGTGACGGTGACTGTTGCGTCCGTGTAGGAATAGCCTGTCGCGGAATTGTCCGGAAGGGTTGTGCTTGTGACGCGACCGAGGACATCGAACTGGGTTGTGGTCCAGTAGGAAGCGGTTCCCGTGTACGGATTGCGAGTTCTGTAGGCGCGACCGAAAACGTCATACTGGGCGTCGATTGCTGAGTAGAGAATATTGGCGCCATCAAGAGTTTGCCGCGTGAGCGAACGCCCCAAGCTATCGAGGATTGTTTTTTGACACGCCGTGTTGCTTCCCTGCACTGGTGCGCAGACTTGAGCGGTCCAGTTGGTGAAACTCGAACTGTTATCGTAATCGTGATAGGTGTAGGTCGTCGCTGGTGTCGTGGGCGTTGTGACGGGCTGAGCCGAAGCGATGCGCCCCATAATGTCATAGGCGAGATTGGTCACCAGATTATCGGGGTCCGTAATACTGAGCACTATGCCCGAGTTGTTATCGTAAGTGGAAGCGGTGGTGAGGGACGTGCTGCCCGAACCGCTGGTCACAGAATCCGGGTAAGCGTAGTGCGTGGTGTTGGAATAGTTCCACGTTTTCTGCTGACAGCAGTTGAGCTGAGCGGTGCGAAGATTACCGAGAGAATCGTAAGTGAAATTCTTGGTGATGCCGCCAGCAGGCGTGACTGGGTCGGTGTAGGTGGTGACGGAGGTGAGGTTTGCGCGCGTGATAAAACTGCATCCGTGGCCCCCGTCATCGTGTTGAGAAGCGCCTGTGATGCAATTCGAACCCGTAAAGGAAGTGTATTGGTCGTAGCTAAAATCTTGGCGATATTTGGTGGCCCCGGTGCCGTCCTGGATCTTCAAGGTTTGTTCGTAAGAGTTCAAGTTGCTGCCTAGGGAGGCATAGGTGATAAGGGTTTTTTTGAGGGCCGTGGTCTGCGGAGCGCCGCTGCCAAAGTCGTAGTCGTCGGATTCGGTGGTTAAGCCGAGACTGTTGATGAGATCTACGTGCTTCGCCTGGAGATTGCCGGAGCCGGGCAACGTAAAAATCACGGCGCGTTGGTTGATCGGAAACGTGATGGCTGTTCCGGTGCAGGGAGAAGCCGCGGCATTGTAGCAGGTGTTTACAGTTTGCATTAGCGTTCCCGAGGTAGATCCCTGGTAGATCAATCGCTGAGTTTCGAGAAACCCTTGAAAGCTGATGACAGTCTGATTTGCCTCTGTGGACGGGTCGGTTATCGTCGTGGTGGATGCCGCGCCCGTGCCCGCAGTGCGGGCATAATTCCAATAGTTGCTGCCGGTGTCGGGCGTAGAACGCTGGAGGCCGGAAGCGCTGCCGTCGGCACACGTAATATGGCCAGTGCTGCCACCCGTATAGGTGTAAGCGATTGTGCCACCAGTGGGTAGCTTGACGGACTGAATACGCCCGGTGACATAGTGAGGAGTGTGTGTATCGTTCGGCGTGGTCTCATAAGCGAAGATATATTTCGAACCGTCGGGCAGATCGATTTCGCTGACAAGGTTGTTGCTGGCGGGGCCGTAGTCGGCGGCACTACAACCAAAGCTCGTCTGGACCGTAAACGCAGCATAGTTAACTGTGAGAATCGCGTTCCCGCCGGAAGGGGCCGGGTAAGTATACGTGACAGGACTTGACGGGGTTCCGGACCCGGCAACGGTTAGGACTGTCGTGCCTAGTGTGTCCGTAAAGGTTGTATTTGAGCCGACGAGGCTGGTTGTTAATTGATTTCCGTTCGGGTCGATTACCGTGGCAGTCGAGCTGCCTGGACTATTGATGAGTTGTCCGTTGGGCCTAGTGACGATGATGCTGGGGTTGGCCTGCTCATTGACTGTCAGGAGATAGCCGGAACCATCGACTGCCGTGGCACTCCCCGTGTAGACGGGATCGACGGGCGAGTCGCAATTGGGCTCTCCTGGAGTCGTGATGATCGTCGCAGTATGAAGCGTACCAAAGGAATCTTTGTAGCCCGTATAAGTAGTCGTCGGGTACTGAATCCTTGTGCGCAAGAGGCTGTTAGGATCTGTAAAGAAACAGCTACCCCAGGTTTGGCGAATCGGTACTGAACCTGTCAGAGCAGCACTCAGCGCATGCCATCCCCAACTTGGGTCGGGAGTCCAGACGCTTGCTCCGCTGGATGAGACGGGACTCCAGACGGTGCTCTCGTAACCGAGATCGTAGGTGAAATTCAAGCCGCGTCCCGGCTTGTGAACGACAGGAATCGTGATGTGCGAATTTAGGTCGGCGAGATTGATGACGTCTGGACCGCCGCTGAAGGAACCAAATGGAGGGATGCCGGTGGCAACTTGGGCGGAGGCGGTTCCAGCGGTCAGGGCAAGGGCGATCAGGAAGTAGAAAAAGCGGTGCGTGCTTATCATTCATACTCTCCATTTTTGTCGTTCGTACTGAACATTTCGATGGTTCCTCCCGTGAGACGACCTGTTCTTGCACACCCATAGCGCATCGGACTGGAGGCTGGGTCTGATCGAACTACCTACTCAACTGGTGAGCGGGGAGGGTTCCCACGAGCGACGAACACGTCTCGCCAATTCGGGTTAGGTTACTTAACGAGACCTATACTCTCATGTAAAAAAGTTGTCAAGTTAAATTTTGTTGATTCGAATTTCGGGCAGGGGCGTGCCCCACGGAGCGATTATATGCGTAATCGAAGACCTTCAAGTTACGCGCCGGGAACTACGTAAACCTCGTGACCAACATTTGGGCAGCAAGCTGGATAAGTAGAAAAACAATCTGACAGGAGCGTGAAGAAGTTCCGACACTTCCAAAAAGGAGGGCACTCCGGCGCGCGGGGTCAACCATAACTTCCCTCTCAGAAAAGGTAGGTGGGCCGCTTAGCCGGGGTGCCCGAGGCCCTTCTAATACACGAGCAGGCACTTCCAAGTCAATAGCTTTCGCGGGCACTTTGCTTGTCTGGGTCGAGCTTTAGTTGTTGTGCGCCATTTTCCGAACCATGTGCAGGAGCAGTTTCCTATCGTCGCCGTCCATCTTTGCGAGAAGTCGAATCAACTTCCCAAGGTAGCGAGCGTCTTTACCACGACCGCCCCACATTTGCGGCCCATCACCATGCGAAGTCAATTCGGGACGAGGATCAGGCGGTTTATCGCCATCATAGAAAAGCTGGTACATCGGAATCTCTAAGGCCCGTGCCATCTTTTCCAGCGTCTCAATAACGGGAACAGTGTGGCCGTTTTCAACCCGCGAGATGTAGGAGCAAAACAGCCCTGTTTTCTTCTCGATGTCCCCTTGAGAGAGATTTTTTGCTTCGCGTAATTCTCTTAGGCGGTCGCCGATAATCACGGAGGTTCTCCTCTTCGCGCTCTAGCCCAATCCACTACCACGGCCATGCACCAGTAATGCCGCGCAAACAACCAAAACGCACGAGGTCAACATTTGGCCCTTTAGAGCCTGTTTCATACATGAGCAAGCTGTCGATTCCTTCGAGCGACTTCAAGGTTGTCGGTTTGTCCGAGGATATGTCCTCAGCCTCGCTGCCGCTGTAACCCTCGTAGTCTTTGAAACGCCCGACAGGCATCCGCATCAACTGATCGGTCTCCCATGCTGTCCCGTCATATTTTATTAAGATGTTAAACATTATAGTTAACGGTGTTCACTTGAAAGGATACCGCCTCGGTGTGCGAAAGACTACGGGCGGTGTTGAGTCCTGCTTTCCCGTTTTCGATTTCTAAAATGACCCGGTGCGGGCCGCCCCAAGCCCCGGTTCGTCCAGAAGTTTATTCGCCTTGATTCAGCACGTCTTCTCGCGCATCGTGTGACATCCAACGTCACGTCAGCGGCTCAGCCTGCTTCCGATAGAAAATATATAGCGAGTCGTGAAAATGGACGACTTATAATGCCTTTTGTGGCCTAACGGAGTGTCCCCATGAAAAAGTGGATAGGCGGCCTATTAGCTACGATCATCTCAGGCGTAGTCATCTATTGGCTTACTGTCGGCTGGCCCGGTAAAAAAGAACAAAACTCAAAATCAGATTCGTCCAAGTCGTCACCGGTGAGTCCCTCGGGACCTAACACAGACTCGACGAAAACGTCCGTCAGCCCTGGACGTGTGGTTGTCGGTCCTCCGCCCAGCGTAGCTCATGTTCCAACCGGAGTCGTGGTTCCACCGCCACCAGGGATATACATGAGTCCTTTAGAATTCAACACAAATCGGCCAGGTAGCGACATTCGAAACTTTCTAGTTCGAACCGCCGAAGAGTGCTCACGGGCGTGTCTTAGTGAAAGAACTTGTCGGGCTATGACATTCGTTGCGTCCGCTCAAGGCGGCGTTTGCTGGCTAAAGAACGCTGCGCCAACCGGGACCGCCGGTTTGGGTATGACATCGGCAGTTAAGAGGTTTTAGTGATCTTAGAATTCGCCTAGATTCTTTCATAGAACCTGGATTGCACCCCATATTTTACACTCTGCGAAGTAGTCTTTGATGGATTCATTTCCCGTCGCCTGTTGTCGAACGATAAGCAATCAGAAAAATTCCGGCATTTGCGAGTGGAGACCGCGAGTATGATCTGCGTCACACCCGGTGCCGGGGCGTGGAGAAGCTGTGGGAAACCTGTGGGCAGACCGAACTTCTCGAAGGTGGCGAACTGCACGCTCACGTAAAGCGCTTGTTGAAATCCGTTACCAGGCTGAACGGAATCTTCCACCCGGCACCGCCGTCACGCATCAGTAACTCCGGGTCGGTCCCTTTATGATCATACTTTTGACTGAATTTACCGTGTTCATTTAGAGCACCCAAAAAATGTCCCGCCTCGTGGGCCAATGTCGTCACCGAGCGGTCGTCACCAATCAGCGTGACCCCCTCTTTCGCATTGGTGACGCCAATCACCCGTTTCTTCCCATCGAATGCTCGTCGCACTAGGAACATCGTGAGGTCCGCTGCGCGATCTTTCTTGCTCTGAAAAGACGCCAATTCTGCGGGATTTTGAATGTTGGCTCCCTCAGATTTTGGCGAGAGGCTGTCGATCAAAGCCGGGTCTGTTCTGCCAAGCGTAAAGACAATATTTGCCTGGGGTTCCCAGATGGAATTCATCTGGTCGAGCATGCTCTGCGCAGCAATCGGGGCATTCGTGAAACTCACCTCGTTTCGTTGATCGTCAAGGACGAGGGTGGGGCGAATCGAAATCTTTATCGACAACTGTCTAAGGACGAGAACCTTAAGAGTCGCTTCCACTTTCGATGTGCGGGTATTGGTCGCTTGCACTCTTGCTACGTCAAGACCTACAGGCGAATTTCCCACAATATTGAAGACGCGGATGGCTCCTGCCTTCAGCTTCTCGATTGAAAGCGCGACGGCTACGAGCATGGACCAAACTGGATGGGTGCGAGGGTTGGTGATCTCATCCGCCTGAACCGCTCGCCCTACGGTAGCGGCTACCTTGAGAGCAGAGCCGTCCGCCAAGATGACCGTATTTGATCCCCCCGAAGGGACGATGATCCCCGCGTTCCCAGTGGGAATATGCTCGTCCACACCCTTGTAGGGCATCACTTGACGGAACGTAGGCACTGTGTACATCTTCAGTTCATAGTATAGCTGCGATGTAATCCCGTTGGGCCGTTGAACAGAAGGAGGGTACGATACCAAACCCACGCGAAATACTCAACCTATCGATATCACGTCAGCCTGTCAAAAGCAGGCCCACATATTCCGCTTGCCGATGACCGAGACATCCCGGATTACCTTGCAAACGGATATTCCCTCGCCATGAGCAACAGTGCCGAGAATCACAGGCCAACTTTGATCCGACCCGAATCTATCCGTGGGTGGAAATAAGCGTTTCGAAAAGTCTCCCCCAGAGAACTTGTCGTGAGCAATTACGCTGAGAGAGCAAACGATATTGTGAGGGCGGTCCACGTACTGCGGCAACATGGAATGGCTGTGGGTTTCCCGATGCAAACCGCCGATGGGGAGATAATCTTCTCGGTGGGCAAAGATTTTACGCTGACCGCGGACCAGATACTCGAACTTCTCGAACGTGGCGAACTGCACGCTGAAGGCGTGCGCAGATTAGTCGAGGCGCAGGTACCGGCTACGCCCATGCGCAGACAACCTGCATCTTCCTAACGCGACGTGGCTGCTCGACCATTGCTTCGCTTTAGAAAGCGACCCTGCCTACGATGATGCCACTCCAAGCCCCATGAGAGCAGCGATTAGTTGTAAGGCAACGCCCGTCATGAGGAGAAATAGCCCGAACCACCGCCAGCGAGTTTCAAGTCCTTTAAGAAGCGCAAACTGCGGAAATACGACGGTCTCGTTCAGAAAGAGAAGTGGAATCATTGAGTAGCCCCAAAACGTGAGGGCAAAGGTGGAAACGGCCACCCCCGACGAATTACGCACTAGCCCTGCTGCCAAAAGCCCGCCGAATAAGGCCCCTAACGGAAAAACTGTGTGAAGCCATAAGACTGCGGGCGCGATCCAGTCCACGGATATTTTCTTCCATGTCTCGTTCGATCCGACTATCTCCGACAGGACCAATACGCCAAGCAAGTCGTAGAACAGCCCTGCGATGTTGATTAGCCTGAAGGTTTCCAGTTTCGGAAGCGTCGAGAGATGGTATCCAGCATAGAGCCCCAGAACAAGAACTAGCGAGATGAACGCGAGGAACGCACGATTGCTCATACGCTTGATTTGGCTAATAAACTCCTAGTAGGAAGACATGGCTGAGACCTATCCTACAACACGCCGAGTGCATCCCGCGCATTGCCACCTTCGCTGGGGCCGACTAACACCGAATTTAGAAAGTGGAAATCGCCAGTTTCATACTCCACGCTCCTCGCCCTTTAGTTCGATTTCCTCGGCCCTTCAACGCCGCACAAACTCGCAACGAGACCCAATCCCCATCCTAGAACGTAAAACACATACGCTAGGACGCCATAGGTGTCGGCCGCATCGCTCAAAAATTCCTTTTGTCGGCCTTCGTTCTTTAACATCTCTTCACCGGCCTCATACGTTTCCTTCTCCAATTGCGCCGTTTTCATTTCGATGTCGTCCAATTGTGCGGACGCGTCCGCAGGCGGGTGGGCGGCCAGATCACGCAACCGCAGTTGCTCGACTTTGCCGCGCTCTAAGAGCGCTATCATCTTATTCGCGGATTCGGCGCGTCTGTCGAAATCAAACTTATCCAGCAATCCATGCATGCTGTGGCTCAATTCTGTAAGCGCGTTCAACCGCGTTCCAAGAATGTCATTACGCTGTATCAGCACAGTACTTCTTCCCTTATGGATGTCCACGCCGAACACATGGTCCATCGTAAGCGTCATTTGGGCCTCGATCCGATGCAGGACTAGCTCCATTGCCGCAACGCGCCGCTGCGTACGAAGGTTTTCCTCGGCTATTTCATACGCGGTCGCATATTCCCTCAGCGAGTCTCTGATACCTTCCTTGATTACAAACGTGACAAACACTATCAAAGCCCCTATCACAACAAAGAGCTTGTTGTGTTTCCTAATAAAGCCCCCAAGGCTCCGACGTACTGGCACAGCCTTTCGCCAAACCGGAACTCTATCTGCCATATCGGTCTCCTCAGTTGCCCATACCGGCTCGATCCTCTTAGCTTTCATTGAACTACTTTCGCAAATCCATTTAGGCCCGTCGAGCAGCTTCGTGACAGGGAAAGCATTCCATTGGCTCGGTGAACGCAGCTTTTCATTTCGGAAGAGAATTCAAACCAGGGGCGTTGCTTCGTCGCCTGGTTTAAGGTTACTGCAACCGATGAATTAGAACCTGGAAAGCAATGTAGCAGGCATAGAGGGCGGCGGCTGTGAACATTAGTTCGGCAGCCAGGACACGGACTTCGATGAGGATTGCTACGCTCGCACGAATGAATCTGATGATTTGCGACTGGCGATTTGTTGAGTTGGAAGCTTTCATGGCCTCTCCTGCATTTACCAGCCTAGGGTAAGCCCTGTTCTCATAAGCCCCACAAATTGAAAGACTTCTATTGAATTTCAATCAGAAGACATTTCCTGGCGAAACCGTGGCTGACTCTGAAAACATTTCCTGGCGAAATCCAGGAATTAGGGGAGAATTACCTGGCGAAGAATTCGTCAGCTATACTAGAAAATTCCACTTGACATGATTTTGAGCACGGGAGTGAAAAGGCGAAAGAACACAACAGACAGGAAGCCAATCGAGCCTCCGATCTCGGCTTTTTCATCGACGTTGATGGAAAAACCGAAACGCGGTCGCCCAACAATACCTGACAACCACCTTCTAGGCACACGTAATGAGTGGGCTTCACTTCTGGAGGAGTCTTGGCCTGAGATCGGATGGCCGCTGTTACAGATACGTGAGCGCCCAACTAGTACGATAGACGACGTGCGCAAAGCATTTCAGCCCGTGAAGGAAAAACCACACAACTCAGGATTAGCCAGCGCCTTTTACCGCGAGACAGTTGAAACCGCCACACCAGCCGAGGTTCACAGGAATACAGTGCGGGTTGGGGACCTACAAGCAAAAGTTCACCACACCGAAGCAGCCTTGAATGATATTCAACGATCAATTCGGGATGTGGAGGAGGCACTGAAAATTGCGCCAGTTGAGGACAGAAATGCCGTCCAAGAAGAAATAACACAGCGGCATCAGGCTTTGCTTCAGCTTCAGGGTGAAATTAACGCGCTAACAATTGAACGTAATGCACTCGATAAAAAGTCGCTGGCCCAAGAAGCCTACGTGTATACGTCTGAGTTGCTCGATTTTCTGCATAGCGGAAGGCGTGCAGTCAACCCCAAGAATCTCGCTAATGCACTAGCAGGATTGCCTATGATGGGCTGGCGTCAGTCCCACCTTCGCTGCTCCCGGATGCCCCTCGACCAATCAAGACTCCATTATCGGGTATTAGAAGTGATTCTCAAGATTTGGAAGCGGTGTCGGGGCGAATCAAAGAAAACTCTGATCGAATTCTTTAAGGCGCACCTTCCAAAACTTCCGAGGAAACTCGGTTATACACGCGATTTCCTGTTAGAAAGCTGGCGCGATCTAAGGTTGGCAATTGAAGAATGCATGAGCAGGGAGCATGAAGACGGAGAGGTTCCCTACGTCTTGACTTCCATTTTCATGAGGAATACCAGGAACCAGAAGAACCCATTGGAGCGGATGCAGGCGGAACAAGAAAAGCTGAAAGCGTGAATTTACGGGAATGAGGTTCCTATGAAACGAAACTTTTGTCTTGGACTTGCACTAGTTGGACTAGTCCTGCCGACCATTGCGGACCAGAAGCCGCCCGTATTTGTGTTTGGTGGAAATCGGCTCTACATCGGGATGTCCAAGCAAGATGCCCTGGCCGCGCTCTCGAACTGTTGCACACTATCTCCACCTGCGGAATCAGGCAAGGACGACCTTACTCCTGAAGGCTTGATACTCGGTCATTTCATCATCAGCAAAGATGGCTCGCCGTTTCACATGCTCGGGACTATATCCTTTCATAATGGAAGAGTGCTGCGAATGACGCGTCCACTGGTGGATGAGATCGATACGTGGAATGACGACGTAGTTAGCTTTGCAAGAGCCCTGAAACGTGCTCTCCCTTCCGAGGCAAGCGATTCTGAGATCGTTATTCGCGTTTCCGTCCGACACGAACGCATGAGTAACGCAGAATCAGATATCGTGTACTTCTGGTTTCCGAACAATCGAGGAATCGAACTCCACATCGGTACGCTCGATAAACCTGCGAAGGACACCAATAAACGAGATTTTGTCACTATGGACGAAACGCTGGAGTGAAATTAAGAGCACCTGAGCCGGACATTCCAGGCTGTTCAGATCGAATGAACCTCTCCTCGTGATCTGAACCCGGACCCCGATGCCCGAAGCAAATCGCAATGGCAGATTTTTATGAGAAGGGCGGCGAGGTTCAAGGCGATATATGGGAATTGAAACAAATCATTTCAAACCAGACGTAAAACCGTCGCCGGATTTTGGTTTCAGTGGCCCGCCACTTAGAAAGGTTGTTAGATGCCTCGCGGTATCCCCGCTCTCGCTATTTCGGCCTGTAAACCTCTGTTGACCGCCTCGTTTATTGGTGTACGTCACGAATAAATAGTGGCATGCACGAGTCAACGACACATACAGCAGCCTTCTCTCGTCTTCGACGAATCTTCCTTGGGCGCGTCCAGGAATGTATTCGTCTTCGGCGGCTGCCACAATTACCGCTTTGGCGGTCAGACCTTTCGCCTGATGCATTGTCATGATGGAAGCTAAGTTTTCAGGTACATCCTGCTCCATTCGTCCAAGAGAAACGGTTGCAGCTTTCAATAGTTCATCCAGGGAGCGGCACCCTGCGTTTTCGGGCTTATCAAAAATCTTGAGCACGTCAGCGCGAAGAGTTGTGTCCGAAATTTCTGCTTCTGCTACTCTCTGAAACCATTCCATAAGTTTATCTGGTGGAACCGGGCTATAGCCCTTAATCTTGTCTTTGATTGCATCAAGTTCGGTTTTGACAATTTTGCCCTTTGCTCCAATGAGCGCAGGTTCTTGTGCTACCTTTTCCACCGCAGCGGTAAATCGGATGCCTTCTCGCCGTGCAACTTCGTACACGGCACGAAAACTCGATTCGCCTAAGCCGTTTCCTCGTACTGCCAATATGCTGCGCCACGCAAGATCGTCTTTTTGATTTGCAATGAGCCGCAGCAACGATAAAAACTCTCGACCGGGTTCGGTTTCCAAAGGCTCAAGCGGGTTGGATGAAATGTTGACAGGCACACCTACGCTCAACAAAGCCGCTGATAGAGGCGTTGAGAACACCTTATTTCTGTCGCTGCGTAGAAGTATCAGAATGTCTTGGGGCTTCAATCCTTTTCGGTTTACGAGCCAACGGCATATTTTCCCGATACCAAGCGCCTCTTCTCCCTGGTCAGCAAACGATAAAATCTCAACTTGCCCAGGCTCCTTGCTGTCCGTTTCGAGTGTCTTTTCAATTCTGCGAGGGTCTTGACGAGCCACATACAAAGCGAAATCAAGGATGGCTTTGTCGCAGCGTTTGCAATGTATCAGGTTCAATTCCTGAGATGGCTTAAATTCACTCGGAAAACGCCGAATGCCTTCTGGCTCCGCGTAACGAAAACCATAAATACTCTGGTCGTCATCTCCTGCTCCGTAAATTTCGCAACCCGCTTTAGCCATCAGGCCAACAACTGCAAGATCGCACGGATTCAGGTCTTGAAATTCATCGACTAGTACGTGCTGTGGCGGGCCTTCAATTTGAACGTCGCCCTCTTCAAGCCCGGTCTTTAGCTGATAAACCAATTCCGCCCGCATCGTATAACCGTAAATTTGTCGGTGCTCGCGCCAAGCGCCAAGAAATTTCGGGTCGGGGAATGTTCTTTCCCAATCTTTTTGGTCCGCTGACAACTGCTGCCAGTCTGCCGACAATCTACCGAATAATTGTCGGGTGTCCTTTCTTGATTTATCCATCAGTGCTTGCATTTCTGAAATGATGATGACTTCATCTTCCCAATCGTCAGAGATTCTAATTGGTTGAGGCAGCTTGGTCCGGCTTTCGTTACGCAGTAGCTCGCGCAGAGCATATGAGTGCAAGGTCGAAATGCGGGGCAGTATCTTGGTCCTGGTCTTCTCTTCCTTGTCGTTTGCTTCAACTTCTGCTGCTACTCGTTTTCTCAATTCCGCTGCCGCAAACTTGGTGAATGTGAAGGCGAGGATAGACCCTGCTGGCTTCTTCAAATCAATAAAAAGTCGAACAATTCTACGAGCCAGCGTAAAAGTCTTGCCCGTCCCCGGACCTGCTAACAGCCTCGCATGTGAACCTGCGTGAGACGCTGCGTTTCGTTGTTCGTCAGTGAGACCATCATTCCAACTCATCGCTCTTTCCTTCAGGGCAGAGCCTAACACAGCAAACCGTTTACTTCTTTTTCTTAGAATGGAATGTCTTCCGGTGTTGGCGGGAGGTCCCTTTTCAGAACCAAAGAACTTTGGTTGTTTTGAATCCACTGAAGACCTTTGGCCGTTATAGCGCAGGCCCGAGGGCGGGGTCACGGACTGCTGACAAAAGCCGCTCGAATCCGATTTCGAAATCGTCCTCTGAGACCCAATCACACTTGGTCATCCAGATTTCGTCAATGATCTGTGGGAGGGCAATTCTCTCCAATAAAGGCGGTATGTCCTCGTCGCACAGTTCGTTGCCGTAGAAATCCAGCAGCACTACTTTGCGAGCGGCCTCATATCCGATAAATTTTGCGGCTGCTTCAGCGAGTTCCCGTTCCATCGCAGCAGCCGTCCCAACAATTGCTTCGTCTCGATTGAAGTCCTCAAATGTTGTCATCATCGGGTCTTGGTGGATGACAACGATGCCCTTCCTCGTTCCATAGTCGTCGTAGGTGTTAGCTCTGTGGAAGTGCCAAGGAACCGGGGTTGAACTGCGCACTGGTATAGAAGAAGGGTTCTCAGCGAGAATGGAACCGATTTCCAAAGCAATTTGTTTCACGGTATGACTGTCGAGTTTTCCTAACTCCTCCGCAGAAACAGTCAATTCGTAGCAGTCATCTTGGAATCGGTCTTTCGTCTGTTGCCAAATTACCTTCGCAAAATCGTGCTCGTTTTGGTGACGAAGAATGTAGCTGTGAGGCCACACCACTGCTTTTCTCTCAATCACCATTCGTCTTGAGCCATTAACATCCGTGACCAGCACTTCGGGCTTTGGCTCCGTTCGTCCTTCCGTTCGCACAATATCCAGACACTCGGTATGAGCATAGCTTGTTCCATTTTCACGGTTGTAGTGCGAAACGAACTTGTCCAGTCCTCCCTCTCGCCATTCGCATTTTCCGTGTCGTTGATAATGGCTGAACATCCGAGGACGTGCCTCCGAGGAAGGGTGGGCTGGGGAGATTCAAACTCCCGATACTTATGCTATCCTGTTTGCCCGTGCCCGAGTGGCGGAACTGGCAGACGCGCCGGACTCAAAATCCGGTGATCGCAAGGTCGTGTGGGTTCAACTCCCTCCTCGGGCACCAAATTCCCTTCAAAATCGCTGCCTCCATTGTTACCAGTTGTTGCCAATCACGCCAAAAACGTGCTACACGATGACACACCCTGATACATTCGGGCAGTACAAGAATCGCTGAAAAGCCACTAAAATCGCAAAAACCTCAAGTTTTGGCTGGTACTGCTCTGATGGAAACTTAGGAGGAGGGGGTCGAACCCACACGGTACTAAGTACCACTGGATTTTGAGTCCAGCGCGTCTGCCAGTTCCGCCACTCCGGGTTTTGGTAACTCAATGAATTGTAACACTTTCCGCCTGCTTTTCTTTCGCCGCTTGCTGCAACTCGGAATTTTTTAGCTTATCTATAGCTTGAGAGGATTCGATTTTCCTGGCCGCGTCCACAAGATCGCGGGCGTCCACGATGTCATAGCGACGGAAAACGCTGGCCGTCTTGTGGCCCGAAATTTTCATGGCGACGTGCTCCGTAATTCCTGCCCGTACCATGTTGCGGACACCGGAGCGGCGCAGATCGTGAAAGAGCAGGCCGGAGCAGCCAGCGGCCAGCGTGATTTTATCCCACGTTCCGCGGAAATCCTGTACGGCTTTAGTTCCCTTCCCGCGAGTAAAGACGGCATCTTCCGCGCTCTTCCCTGCTATGCAGGCCGTGAGCAGGTTCCGCGTTTCTTGAGTTAGCGCAACGGTGCGCGGCTCTCCGTTCTTGGAATCCCGTAAGTGGATTGTCCCTTCCGCCCTGCCGGGGTTTCGACTCCTCAAGTCTGTGAAACCGGAGCGGTCTTGAGACTTTCTTAGGTTCTGCTTCATAGCCGATCATAAAACTTCTTTGGAGTAGCGATAACTCGCGGTTGATTGACGCATTGGCCGCGCCTTCCTCAAGCCGGGATTCGATGTAGCGGGAGAGTGTATTGCTCCCTACGCGCTTCGCCAGCATTGCACCAAAGAACGGCTCAAGATGCTTTGTCCAGTTAAGCTCTGCCCACCAATGAGACTTTCCGTTGATTCGATAATCGGCCAGGAGTGCGTCATACAATTCCTTCACGGTTACGCGCTTAATGTCCGGTACGTAGTCTCCGGTTTCGCACTCATTTTTCCGCCTGCTGAGACATTTCATAGCTTCGTTTTTCGATGCTGTCTCAGCCGACTCCTGATACAACTGGCCGTCCACGGAAAACTTAACCCACCAATTTCTAGAGTTTTTCGGACGATAGACGCAGCCTTGACCGCGCTTGCCTCTTGATTTTTTCCCTGTGCTTTCCATTGTTCAACCCTCCATCCGGCCTGACATGCGGATGCGGCCGCGAGAAACTTCATACGCCTGTTCGCTTTCCACCAGCGCCACAGCATCTTGTTTCGTGATGTAGCCTATGGGCAGGCCATTCTGCCAGGACAGCAACACTAGCCCTCGCCTTTCAATGGCGGCCTTCAATTCTGATCTAGTTTTGTACTCCATGTTTCCCCCTCCCCTTTCGCGTCCAATGCCTTGCACTTCTCGTCCAGTGCCCGCAACCTTGCGATCCCCTTTGCGGCCTGCTTTACGACCTTCTGGAGCGCTCGTGTCGCTTTGGCGTCCACAGGACAGAGCTGCCCTTTGTAGATGATGTACTCGTTGCTTCTCACGGGGTCACCTCCCGATGATTTTCTTGCGTGCATACTCGGAAACGGTTTGGCCTGCCTTTTTCGCAGCGGCGCAAAGAGCCTTGTACTCTTCTTTTGTCATACGGAAGTGAATAACTGTCTCCCGCCTGTCCGATGCTGTCTTTGTTGGCCTGCCCCGTTTCTTCATGGCTTTATTGTGCTACGTTAATTATGGAATGTCAATGGCGAATTAAAAGCGAACACCATGAACCTGTGCTTCCGGTACCATTGCGCGGAGCGATGCCTTTTTGTAGTATCTTCCTTACTCGCAGAGGCATCCAAACAAAGTGAGGACGGAACATGCTTAAACTCCTGAAAAAACCGCCGTCCCTTACCCTCAAAATCTTCTATATAGTTGAACCAGACGAGGGCAAGTTTCATGCGTTTGCTCCTGGCCTTAGGGGCTTGCATGTGGACGGAAATACAAAAGACGAAGCAGAGCGACATTTGATCGCTGGAATAAAAGTCTATATAGATTCCCTGGTGAAGCAGGGTGACCCATTGCCAGTTGGACCGGACTTGCAGATTCTTCATCGAGAGCCTGAGATTCCAGAAATCCCTGTCGGTGCGTTCTTGGGCAGTTTGACTGTTCAATGGCCTTCCCTCAACACGTCTGGAATCAGGTAAAGAATCTTACCGCTGACGAGATCATTGGCGCGCTGTTGCGCGACGGATGGGAAAAAGACCCTTCCGGTAGGGGTGCGATAATCGGGTACATCAAAAAAGGACCACCGAATAGCCGCATCACAATTCATTACCACCCCAAGAAAACATACGGCGCAAAACTACTCCAAAGCCTTTTAGATGATATTGGCTGGTCCGAAGATGATTTGCGCCGCCTTAAGCTAATAAAATAAGAATTTCTCAAATTGGGAAAACAGCAAGGCATTTTTACTGCCTATGTTCCGCGACAAACTTCTCCACGTCGCGCACGTCAAACCGCATCGGCCCGCCTTTGGTTAAGCGCACACACGGCAACTCTCCGGCGCTCACCTTACGGCGCACGGTTATCACGCTCACGGCCAGGAGTTTTGCAACGTCGCGGATTCCGACTAGCGCGGTCATTGCAGATACCCCCGCTTTCTCAGTTCTTCTTTTTGCTCCTCGACGGAGAGCATGGAAGGCCGTACCGTCAAAGTTTTTGCTCTTGGCTTTGGCTCTGGCGGTCCAAATTTCTTTTTCAACTCTTCGGAAAACACTAAAGCAGCCTCGCGCTCTTCCGCTGTGATCTCTGGATAGGCGAGCAATGGAGGGCCTAGGAAAACCGGCCCGGAGCTACGAATCCTCGAAAGACAATTCCGAATCGTCGCAGACACGGGCATAAACTCAGAGCTACGGCGTGCCTCAATGCAGGCCGCGTCAAGCTGTTCCGGCGTCAGGTCCGCAAGGTCTTCGGCATAGGCGAACACCGAAAGCTCAGTCATTGGCTGGCGGTAGTGCTCTGTGAATATCGCCAGATGCTTTCTCAAAACGCTCCAAAACCGTGTTGATTGCTGTGGCGGCTTTTTGGCTTCTCCGTTCTGAGAATGAAGTAACTTTTCCATTGCTCCCCCCTTCTAGGATCGGGCCGACAGAAAACGTATCGAATCGAGAAATGAAGTACGCGAGGCTCCCGCCTTGCTTCACGGTGAATGCCTCAGTGGAATCGAAAAAATTCAGGACGTGGGCCTGCCAAACGTCCAGGGTGACGTGAGGAGCCCGGCGCAAGAATGCAGCCAGCGCAGACCCGTCCTTGCCAAAGCAGTCCCATGTCGGCGGGTGGTGGTGCTTTGCCTCGAAAGAGGCTTTTGCAAACTCTAGGAATGGGCCAAAGCGGGCATCGGCGGGCGGCGCAGCCGCACTCTTTCTTTTCCTCTTCTCTTTATCTATATCTCTATCTGAATGGTTCAACGGATGTTGAACGGGCGTTCCCTTTGACTGCCTAGCCTTACCGCTGGCAACGCCAGCAAGCCTATTTTTTTCACACGTTTCCAAAAATTCTTCGTACTCGGCTTTTAGCCTGGGGTTGTAAAGTAGATGCGGATTCGATGCTACTTTGATGAAGAGTTGCGGATACTTTGCAACGAAGTTGCTTAGAATCTGCTTCCGAATGCCTGTAAGTTTTGAAAGGACGGTAAAATCTGCCGGGAGTGTTGCCGTCTGTTCCTCCAGCCAAGCGTAATCCAAGAGCAGGTTGTAAACCCCGTGCTCTGCCAGCGTCATTTTCCGCGTAGTCGAGCTAGAGAGATAGTCCTGGGGAAATCGCTTGTAGAACGGTGGCCGGTAACTCATACGGTCAGCGCTTCCGGGCGTTTTTCGGCGTACTGACCTTCATAACGGGCCATCTCCCTGTACCATTGCGATAGATCGGGCATTTTTGATTCGGCGGGCCGTCCGCGTAGAGAATGCGCGTATTTAGAGCACTTCCCTTTTCGGTCTATGCAGCGCTGGCCGGGCTTGGCTCCGCATACCGGGCAGGCGGAAGTAGTGATGCAGGCTTCCTGTCTCATGGGACCAGCTCGAAAGACGGCGCGGCGCTCAATTTTTCGTCGCGCTCTCTGACAATCTGCTCCCAGGATTTCATTGGTTTGGGGTTGGCGGGCGTGATGCCTAGAACATCGGACCTGAGCACGATGCGGTAGGAACCATGCACTTGCCCCCGGACGCGCTCAGTCTTGTTCTCAACGCGCTCACGGTCACCGGCGCGGAGCAGTTTCTTTCGGATGGAATTGATTCGAGCGCAGTATTGCAAAGCAGCGTCGGCCAACTCATAGGCTGGAATCCATTGCCCATATTTCGAGCGGAGCAGAGATTCGATTTTATCTGCCTGTGTCGTATAAGCAGAATTTATGTTAGAGTGACCCTGCATAAGTTATTCCCCGAATCTTGGCCCGGCCACGTCCCAAACGTCCGGGCCTCTCCTTTCTAATTCTGCGGTAAACGAAACCGTTCACTCAAAGAAATGTACCACGTTTCGGATAGCTAGTGTAAATTATTTTGTTCACACAAAAGGGAATCTCTGCTAGGCTTAGCGGGTAGAGGATTGAAAAATGCCTGACACGGAAAAAGCCAAGACCGTTCCGCTTCGCAAGCGCCGGAAGCTCCTCCGCCAGTTTCTAAAGGAATACGACATCACTCTGGCTGAATTTGGGACACACGCTGGATTGTCGAAAGGCATGCTTTCCATGTTTGTGAGCGGGAATCGCGGTCTATCGCCAGAGGCATGGACGCGCGTGCTCGTGGCAATGGGTAACCTTGTCTCGGAGGACAACGCCAAACGTCAGGGCGAGATCGCAAAACGCCAGGCGGAGGAGGGTGCAGAGCGAGCAGCGGGGACAGCGGCAAAGCTCGGTGTGCCGCGCGGTGCCTTGCACAATGCGTTAGCCGGACCACCGCCAACCGAACAAGAAATGGAAGAGTTTCGGGCCATACTTGCCGTCTACCGGCCCGAAAATTCGCGGGGCTACTGGGTCAGATTTTTCGTTAATGGCCGAATCTATGAGGAAAGCGCCGACACTGAATCGCACGGTGAGGCTGTGGACTTTGTGGAGAAGAGGGTTGAAGAGAAGTTACGTGAATCGCGCGAACAGCGGAAGCGCCAACTCGTGGCTCTCGAAAATCTAGGCATTGACGCCCCGATCATCACCGAGTTGATTGAATCCTTTCGGCGCGAGATCGCGGAGAAAGACGAGAAATTCGAAGCCTTGAGCCGCACCCTGGAAAAACAAAATGGATAACCAACAGCAGGAACTCCCTTTGGAAACCGCTGCGCCTATATCGCCAGAGGCGGCCCCGCAAGGCGTCACTGTTCGGCGTGTCGTGGACTTGGGCAGCGGCGCAGGTGAGGAAGTTTTCGAGGCGACCGCGCCCACGAGAGAAGAGGCTCTGGATGCCCTCGCGGACAAGCAGGCCGAAGCCAAGCTAAACGCCAGCAAAAAGATTCGAGAACAGGAAGCAGAACTCAAGGAATTGCGAGCGCGCACAGGTGAGCCTCTTGAACCCAAAGAGCCAACGGCTGATGAAGAGTATGTACTGGCGCAGGAATTTCAAAAGATGCCCAAGGCGACTTTCCGCAAGATGTTCGAGGAAGTTACCGGCATGAAGCCGGAAGACTTTCAAACCATGAAGCAAGCAGCGCAGGCATATCAAACAGCCACGACCACGAGCGCAGCCATTGAAACATTCATTTCCACGCACCCCGATTATGAAAACGGGGGAGAGGCTGGCGACAAAAACGGCGCGGCCATGAAGGGGAAGCTAAACGAATTGAAAATTCCAGTAACAGCCGAAAGTCTCTCCAGGGTGTACGACCTGTTGAAGCAGGACGGAGCGCTTGCGCTCAAGGGTGAGGCCAAGCCCGAGACGCGGCCCGAACCTCAGCGGATTCCGGCAGCTCCAGCGCAGCAGGGGACAAGGAAGGCATCGACCATCGGAACGCATAACCGGGTAGCTCCGGCGCCCCCGCCAGCCGAACCAACTGAGGAGGACGCTTACAAAATGCCGCTTGAAGAACTGAAGAAGCTCGCCAACCGGCAGATGTCTGCACGTTGATGGAAGGAACACTGAGTCTCTAATGCCTGACCCGCAACAAATCGCAGCGGCTACTCCGCCTTCCAGCAACGCGGCGGATATTTTCGACACGCTGGCGCAGCAAGATACGCAGCGGATGCAGCACGATCAGACGGTTTCGGCGCAGCCGGACATTTTCGACCAGATAGCAGCGAACAACGGGCAACTTCCTGACGCCACAAAGAAACCGCAAGGCCCGACAATCGGGCCAAGTCCCAAAGCATCCGACATGCCGACGTTCGGCGAATCGTGGATGTCGCCTGAGCAACGTTTGACGATGCCGCTAGTAAAGGGATTGATTGCCGCGCACGACAAACTCCGCGACGTTGAGAACATGACGCAAGAAGGCCGGGCAGCGCATCCCATTCAAGCAAAACTTGGGGACATTGCCGACAGCATCGAAGGATTCCTGATCGGCGGGGCGCAGCAAGCGCAGCACAACATTGGAACGGGTAAGACCGGCATCTTGACGAATCCGGTCACAGCGGCTCTTTTGCCGGGGCCGGAGAGTGTCCCCGCGCTTGCTTCTGGAATCGAAGGCGCGGCGAACCTTGTCAAAAGCGGAGTCAGTGCCGCTAGAGAATTGGTTTCTGGAGGAAAAGCAGTCGAGGAAGCTCCGGGGATTGTGACGCGGATTATCAAAGGCAAGGGAGTGGCGCAGGCTCCCGCGCAAGCCGCTTTGCGTTCCGGCGCGGCGGCTTCTGCCACAGATGCCGGGGTTGCAGCGTCAGCCGATGCAGGCGCGGGAGTTCGCACGCTGCTGGACAGCCCCATCGCATCGGCGGCGAAGGCTGAACGCGGACTCTACGACACCGTGAACAAGGCGGCGGAAATAGACATGAAGAGTCTTTTCGATTACAGGGAAGATTTGCTTGACGCGCTGGACGATCCGACGAACGTTGCAAATCGCAAGGCGCTATCGGATGAGCTTTCTACCACGGAAAAAGCTATCCAGTCCCACGCTGATTTAGCGGCGAGCAAGGGCGTCTCTATGGACACGATCAACCAGGCCGAAGCAGCGACTCAGCAGAAGTACGCCATGCAAACGCTCAAGCAGAAACTTTTCAACAATGAGTCAGTCGTAAACGGGAATATCGCGCACGGAGCACCGGAGACTGTCAACGTGGATTCAGCGATCAGGGCCGTGGAGAATTTAGACAAGCCGTCGAAGTTTGCGCCCGAAGGGACTCCGACTCGGCTAGTGCAGGCTCTTGGGGAAAATGGAGCGGCGGCGCTCAAGCAGGGACTTTACAACGCGCAGAAAGCCGGACAATCCGCGCTCAAGGTTCAGCAAATCGCCAAATGGCTTGGTATCGGCCTCGTGGGTTCAGGAGTAGGGGCAAAACTTCTGCATGGAGCAGCGGCGGTGACGCAATGATTAGCGATGCGAATTTTTTCGGAAAGTAAAAAGGAGAAACTATGTCACTACTGAAAAAAGTCGGACACGGAGAATACGACGGGGTAATCACCGGCCATAGGTACGACCACCGTACCCCGGCACAAACGGCGGAAATGCTCGAACAGCGCGAGGCGGACAAACGCGCAGGGATTCTCTCGCGGCAACGGTGCGAGGGTTTCGAAAACGAGATGGTTATTGGAAGCGGCCCGCTTTCCGCAGACCAGTTGCGCGACCACGCAAGCATGCTCGCGAATGAGGCGGTAGTAGAGACCGCCAAAAGGCATACGGCACCGGCAGTCAAGATGTTGATTGACCACTGGCTAGCGAACCACCCGGACTATGACGACGGCGGCGAGGTAGGCGCGGAAAACGGAACCCGGGCGGCGCTAGTCATTCTCGGGGCCACGGGCCGCATCAGTCCGCGCTCCACGGCGGAGATTGACGACGCAATGGACAAGCTGGCCGCGAATGGGCTCTTGCGCGTCAAGGGCGACAAAAAAATGAGCGCGGACGAAATTTATGTTCAAAGCCAGCTCGCTTTGCAATCAGGACGAAAGCCCGAGCCTGAACCCGAGCCCGAGTTTGACGAAGAGGCTGCCTACGCGATGTCCCCCGATGAACTACGGCAGCGGGCGGGCGGTTTCCACCCGGTAGGTCCGCGTAACTAAAAGGGAGAAAGCGAAAATGCCAGACAAAGAGATTCGAGACAGAAGCAGTGACGCGGTGCCAAGCGTGAAGGAAATGCGCGACTCGCAAAAGCAAGGCGGGCAACCGGGCGGCTTGCCGGAGAACAGCACGGGCAAATTGAACGAGTGCCAGGGCCACGAGGCGGACATAAAGGAATAGGGGAAAATGGCAAAGATGAAAATCCCGAATCTCGGCACGAGGCGCGACAGCGACCATGATTTGTCGCCGCACGAACTTCCAACGAATCGCACCGGCGACGAGAAATCATCGTACATCTTGCAGGAGGGGCCAGCGCACCAACAGCAGACTTGGCACGAATCCGAAATGCGCGGGCTCGGGCTCGATAGCGTGGACCGCTCGGGCTCACCGGACCCGCACGAGTTGGAAACGGACGTGGCGCACAGCAGCACTCCGCTTACCGCGCAGCATCGGCCCGCGGTGCGCAAAAATTTCGGCGGCGGCGCGGGCGAGCAAACAAAAGTAAGCCAAAAGACGAAGCGCGGCGGTTTGCAAGACACGCGCGACACGGCGTCTGACAGGGCCAAGACACTCCCAAAGGAGACAAAATGGCAACAAAGAAAAACGTGGTTGTAGGGACAGCGGCCCAGGAGTACGACTCATTGCCCGACGCCACGCCCGACATTGCTGACGCGCTGCGCGACCAGCGGCTCAAGAAGTACCACGCGAACATAATGGACGGTAAAGACGCGGACCCTAACAGCATGGACAACGTGAACCGCAAAGCCTGGCCGGAAACCGAGGAACTGTGAGCACGCCGTACCCCGACTTTTGGGATGCTGACACGTGGGAGGCACAGCGGATGTTGCGGCCCGTCAACGCGGCTGGAATACCGTTGAATCAGGTTTCCACGATCAGGGTACGGCTCGGGCGCGTCCCGGTATTACCGGACTTGCAGGCCGAACCAGATGCGGCGGAACTGGAAAGCCAGGCAAGACGCGAAGCGGACGGCAGAGCAGGACACTGCGGAACTGCCGGGGACTACATGGCATGAACAGCAAATACCCTCTCGACGGGCTCTCGCGGCAAGAAATTCGCATACTAGACCGGCTCGCGCAGCAAGTAGCTAGCTCCAGATCATCCCGCAAGCTCACAGAGCAAGAAATACAAACCATCCTTGTAGCTCTCAGGCAACAATCCGAGGGGGATTCATGGGTGAACTGAACGCCATAACTGACAAACGGATTCGATTCATGGCTAGACGGGGGATTCTTGGGTATCAAGCCCGCGACGTTTTGCACGAAAATTCCACTCAAAATGACAAAATATCGTCAAAAACAGCCAAAACAAGGGCGGAATGGGTAGAAAGGTTACACGGAATTGAGGGTTTATGAGCAGCATGATCGGCCCAGGATGCTCCACTGCACGCGCTGCGGGTATTACTGGACTACTCGGGGCAAGAATCCGCAACGCTGCGCGAATTGCCGCTCAGAGTATTGGAACAGGCCGCGAGTCAACGGGGTTTCGAGCAGGCAAGCCTTGCGGAAGCGCTGGAAGGCAGAGAAAGCGGCTGGGGTGCATGATCGCATTCGCACGGACTTGAACGCGGAGCGGGTATCACGGTTTGAGGCTAAACGCGCTAGACTGTGAATCTAATTGCAGGCTCTAAGGCATTGGTATTGTTGGTGTTAGGTGCAGCTATAACCTAACTATGACTTGAGGAAACGTGGAAACAAGGCTCCAATCCGGCCAGCAAGTACGGTCCGTACGCTTCTCATTTCGCGGTATCCAATACATCCTCGCGCCACCCTGCCAAGTGTGTTTCAAACTTTTCTTCTGGCATGGCAGCCAGCTTCTGCCATTCAGACGATTGGTCCAGAGTGACTCCTAAATCGGCCAGTTTTGAAATCGCGCCTTGCGATTTCACATTTTTTCTAACCATCCTAGTCCCATTTTGGCGCCTTCAACATCCGCTGAGATGTATATACGCCTGTGGCTACAAGTCTGTGGGCATACTTCGGCGCAGGTATTACCGGCTCGCGTATTACCCAAACCCCCGCATGTCCCACGCTCCACAGCGTCTAAAGCGTTTGGGGTGCTATCCCCATAGCTTGGAAGTTATTGCGTGCGTCCTAGATGCGCTGCGGGGGCAAGGAAGCATGCTTGAGGAATCTCAGAGGGTGCCGGGCCAGGCCCCCAGCTTCAAGCGCGTGACGGGCTGGGCTAGCTCTCCCTACCAGAATTGGAGCACTTCGAATGCGTGACCGCGTACAGGAATTGCAGACAAGCGAGGCGGCGAGGCTCGAAAAGCTGACCCATGAGGCGCGGGGATTAGCGAAGCGGGCGGGCATGAGTGTGTCGGACTGGCTGGCCGAGCTGCCGGACGGGGAGCGCGGGAAGTGGGCGGGAGCGTCTGAGATGCTGGCGGTTTGGGAGCGGGTAGGCCGGGAGCAGCGGGCGCGGCAGGAATGGCACGAGAGGCTCTACCGTGCCAGGGATGCGCGAGGGATGAGAGACATTTTCGGCTATTGGTTCATGGTCTATGCGGAACATGAATTACGGCTCAAGGGAATCGGTTTGGAAACGGAGCAGGCGGTGAGCTACACGCTGGATACGGTGCTTGGCACGCTCAAGGATGAGAGCGTGCGCGAACGGATGGCCTACGAATTGGTGCACGCATGAAGTACGGGGCGCTCGGATGGGTTGGAATCAAACTCTTGGAAGGGAGAATAAAAACTTACAACGGTGAGGTAACCACGACATGAAAAAAACTATTCTGCTTTCGGCAGTAATCCTGTTTCTCGCTGGCTGGCTGTTCTGTCCACAGGCGGGAGCGGCACCAACGGTCACGATCACGGCCACAAGCACGACGCTGCTCGGCGTGAGCGTGCCTATAAGCCTTGACTGTAAATTGGTGGACCCCGGACAAACAGGAGTTTTGCGGGCTGGCACATCGGTAATCGTCAACCTTGATACGACGACGGTAACGCCGGGGATAACTGCGACTTGCGGCCCGGTTTGGGCAAATGATTCCGTGACGGACGGTTTCGGAAACACAAACAGCACGTACTATATCGTGAGCGCATTTACCGTCAGCGGCAACGGCATCATTGCGTCCACGCCTTCTATGCAGCAGGCATATCAATTTGCAGGCTCGGGAACGTTTGACCTAGCCACCACGCTGCCGTTTTCGCTTGGGCCGGTTTCTCCCGCAGGCTCCGTGCTCGGGATGAATCTGACTTTCACCGGCATCGATAACGCAACCGGGCTGTGGAACTTTACGGGCGGATTGCAGAATAACGGAGTCGCGGTCCCTGTTCTGCCAATCAATCTTGCAACGCAAGTTACCGGGACACTCCCCGGCGCGAACTATGCGGCGGTGAATCTCGCGGCAGGCAACGTCAACGGCGGCGTGACTGGCGTGCTCCCAGGCGCGAACATGGCAGCAACGAACCTAGCGGGCGGAAACAATCCTGGCGGCGTAAGCGGCGTGCTTCCGGTAGCGAATGAAGGGACAGGAACACCAAGCGCAGGCACTTACGTTGATGGCGCTACTGGCGCATGGACGGCAATCCCGGCAACAGGCGTTCAAACGATTTACAAGACCACGACAACCAAAGCAGCGGCCAGCCTTGGCACTACCACGATGGTCACTCCGGGCCGGAACACAATTTACAAATTTAATGTACGGGTGACGCAGACCGTAGCGACGTTAAGTTGTTCGGTTCAACCGTCAATGACAATGACGCTGGCTTATACGGATGCTGATAACAACGTCGCCATAAGTACGAATCCCGGTGTTTGGCAGACAGGGAACCTTGCGAGCGCACTCACTATCACAATGACTTTCGCTCAAACCACGCTAACGGGTGCGGTGGTTTGGATGTCACCGGACATCGTATTCAATGCGAAAAGCGGGGTAGCGGTGACGATTGCAACCACGTACAGCGCGGGAACATCGTGCTCACCGGGGGCAAGTTACGCGATTACTCCGGTACTGCTTGCGCCTTGATTCTAACTCCGGCAGCGAGGCCGTTTTAATTCTCTAGCGTAATGGTCTGTGCCTTGTAGTCAATCCGCACAGCGGAGAACGTCGCAAGCAAATCTGCGCCAATAAACCCGTCAATCTTCGTTTCCATCCTCTTGCTCACGTCCGACAGGTCCATCACACAGACTCGGCGGGCAAGCCAAGAGCGATGCTCAAGGGACAGTTTTACTTCGCGCACGATACAGGTTCCTTCTGCTCCGGCGCTCCCCGTCGAGCGGAGCGCGTCGAGCTTCGGATTCGGCAGTCCAGCGGCTCTGTAATCCACAACGGAGTTATTCGCGCCGGTGTCGAGCAGGAACACAGCAGGCTTTCCGTTCAACTGGCCGTCGAGCAAGATCAGCCCGTTGACGCTGTGAAACGGGACGGTGAACGCTCTGCGCTCTTGCGGCTTGCATCCTTCCACATGGCAGCGGCCAGCGGCGGGAACGTGCTCGCAGATTGTAGCGCAATCGCAGTGCGGCGGCTCTTGCGCGTGAGCGGGCGAGCACAGCATGAGCGACAAGAGGATACCGAGGAGAATCCCCAGGCCCAGGAATAGGAGCACGTCCGAATCAACGTCGAAGCGATGGCCGCAATGCTTGCACTGTGCGATGCGCCGGGGGAATTTCACGACGCATCCCCGCACTTGTAATACGGGCGAAGCTCTTTTTTCGCGCAGCCTATCTCCTCTGCCTTCTTTAGCCATTCTTTGCCGTGCGTGGGCAGATGCGGGGGCGTCAAGGCGTGGGCAATCTCGTGGAGTAGGATTTGCCGGAACTGGTAAAGGGTTTTGAATCTCGGTTCTATAAACATCCTGTCAATTCGGATCGTCTTGGAGCGGTAGTCACAATTCCCTATAGTTGGGGGACGAAGTGAACGGAAGATTACTTGCCAGTCTTGCAGGCCGTACTTGTCGAGCAGCTTTCTAGCAACATCGTAGGGATTGCGGGGACTCACGACGCACCCCCGCGCGTCCATTCCGCCAGCCAGGTATGCAGCTCGGGGAACGCTTCGACTAACTTGTGCGTGCACACCCCGGCAAGATCGCGGAGATTGCGGGCCGTGAGTTGTTCATCCGGGGCGAGCCTGTTTTCGACGGATTCAAGGAAAGGCGTTACACCCGCGAAAAAGGTATAAACGCTTTCGAGAGCAGATTTTTCTTGTAAAGTACGAGGAGCCTGCATAGCGGGTTACCTCCGCTGTGTTGGGTTAGGCTCCGTCGAGTGTTGATAGCACTTGGCGGGGCCGTTCTGCTTTAGCTTATCTATAACCTCACGATGAGCAAGAATGATGAAGCGTGAGCAAGCGTATGCCTTTTTTGTCCTACGCGCAAGATAAACCTTGTGTATGCTTGAGCAACCGTGAGCAAGGATGAGTAAGCGGCGAGCGGCTGATTTTGAGTCCAGCGCGTCTGCCAGTTCCGCCACTCCGGGCCAAGAATTGAAAATAGCACGGCCACGCTTTGCACTCAAGCCGGGCTGACGCGCGAAGTCAAATTGTCGCCGTTTCTTTTTCCTTCGCCTCCAGTTCTGCTTCTTCGATTTCTCTCAAGAGT